>VOFC01001816.1_pt1 | contig 88000 bp, 95 predicted proteins | sample 5384161 | NCBI WGS metagenome assembly VOFC01 (sample SAMN12384722, study PRJNA508395) | human gut metagenome | isolation source: healthy gut B | host: Homo sapiens | reverse complement strand
AACTTTCAACAGAAGAAATCTTAAAAATCACTTGCGAAAACGCAAGGAAAATGTATGAAATAAATTAACAGCAAGAATTTTTGCGGTAATTTTTTGCTGTTAAAAATAAATTCAGCAACAAATTGCTAAATTTTAGCAAACATCTTTAAAAAACGAGGAGGACACAAATTATGAGAGCATTGATAACTGGAGCAAGCTCAGGAATGGGCCGAGATATGGCAAGAGTTTTGTCATGTATGGGCTGGGAGCTTTTTCTTTTGTTGCAAGAAGAGCCGATAAACTTCTTGAAATCAAGCAAGAGCTTGGCAACAAAACAGTTTGTATTCGTTGTGATATTTCCAAAGAAGAAGAATGTAGAAAGCTTTATGAGGTTCTCAAGGATAAAGAAATAGATATGGTTATCAATAACGCAGGCTTTGGCTACTGCGGAGAATTTGTTTCTTCAACCCTCGAAAATGACCTCGAAATGATAGATACAAATGTAAGGGCAGTTCATATACTTACAAAGCTATTTTTAAAGGATTTTGTTTCAAAAAATAGCGGAAGAATACTAAATGTTGCATCTATTGCCGGTTTTATGCCTGGCCCTATGATGGAAACATATTATGCAACCAAAAATTATGTTACAAGCCTTTCGAGAGCCGTTTCATATGAACTCAAAGAAATGGGAAGTGCAGTTACAGTTACAGCATTCTGCCCCGGACCTGTAAATACTGAATTTAATCAAGTTCCCGGAGTAAGCTTTGCAACAGCCTCAATAGAAAGCAAAACTGCCGCAAGAATGGCTATTACAGACGCGCTTAACGGAAAGCGTGTTTCTATCCCTACATTTAAGATGAAATTAGTTCGTTTCGGAGCAAGACTTGTTCCTGATTGTCTGCTTCTAAAAATATGCAGTAATATTCAGCAAAAAGAAAATAAACTAAATCACCTATAAAAAATAAACTGCACCAAATCGTATTTTACATTGATTTGGTGCAGTTTTTATTATTAAGTACAAAGCTTTAACTATTGATGTATCAGCAATAAAATAATCTCCGAAGTTTTCAACCTTTGTGCTTAAATAGTTGAAAACTTTCCGAAATAAAACTACTCAAAATTAAAAAAATATTATATAATTAATAATAAAACAAAACAGCAAGGAGAATATCTATGGAATATAAAATCACCAATCGTGGTGCAGAAATATACAATCTATCGTCTTTCGACCTCGCAGAAACCTTTGATTGCGGACAATGTTTTCGTTGGGAAACCTTGCCTTGCGATGAAACTGATAATATTCAGAAATTTTCTGCTGTTGTTCGTGGCAGGTATACGACCGTATATAAACACAACAACATATTTATTATCGAAAATTGTACCGAAGATGAACTTAAAGATATTTTTATTGATTATTTCGACCTTAATCTCGATTACGATGCTGTCAGAGCCAGCCTTGTGCAAAAACTTCCTATCTTAAAAGATGCAGCTAAAAATGCTCCAGGTATTCGTATTCTTGCACAAGAACCATGGGAGGCTCTTTGCTCATTTATAATTTCTCAAAATAACAATATTCCGAGAATAAAAGGCATTATCTCAAGGCTTTGTGAAACTTTCGGCAAAAAAGTGGCGAAAGCTATACCTTTCCATCAGCCGAAACTCTCGCCGTTCTTGAACCTGATGACCTTCAAAACCTTCGTGCAGGTTTTCGTGCAGGGTATATAATTGATGGGGCAAGGAAGGTTGCAAGCGGAGAGATTGACCTTGAAGCACTTAGAAATATGCCGATAGAAACAGCACGAGAGAAATTGATGACCATTCGTGGAGTAGGTCCAAAGGTTGCCGAGTGTACGCTTTTATATGGACTACACCGATTTGAGGCATTTCCGATAGATACTTGGATTAAAAAAGCTATGTCCACACTTTATGAAGGCTTAAAGCCAGAAGATTTCGGCGAATATGCGGGCATAGCACAGCAATATATCTTTGTTCAAATGCGTATGGCAAGCCACCGCTAAGCTAAAGCACTTCCCCAAGACACTCAAAGTTTAGGTCAAGCCTTTTTTAAAGGCTTGCGGTTTCCAAAGGCGGAGCCTTTGGTGGGTTTTAAGGGCGAAGCCCTTAACATTCTTTTGCCCCTAAAGGGCGGACAAAGTCCGCCCTTATTGACTAATGTTGCTGACAAAAGAAATTTTTTAGGGGGCGAACGAAGTTCGCACCTCAAGGGAGCAAGACAGGTTAAGGGCGTTGCCCTTAAAACCCATGAGGACTCCGTCCCTCAACCCTGCAAGCTTTTGAAAAAGCTTGAGCAAAACTTTTGAGTATCTTGGGGAAATTTATTAACTAATCGCTAATTTCCTCGACAGCATTAAAAATCTTCTCTCACCAAAAAAGCCAAGCCTATACACACAATAAGTGTATATAGACTTGACTTAATTAAATAATCTCGCTATAATTAAATTATAAATACACATTTAGTGGTGATTCGTGATCTAATTCTTAACTACATTTGCAGTGATTAAGTTCCTAAAAGTGTGAAAGGTATAAGTTAGCGTTGCCAGTTAAGATTTTATCACAAACAAGGTTTTGAGGTGATAATTTACATTTCCGCTATGACAAAATTTAATATATCTTATTTTGACTTATCAGCAATAACCGCCTTAGAAATTTCTTCTGTGTGCATAGAACGAGAACCCTTAACAAGAATAGCACAACCATCAACAATTTGTGTTTTCAAGTAAGATAGGGCAGAGGCGTTATCCGCAAAACACTTTGCAGTAACATTCTTATTCTTGCTCAAAGCACCTTTAGCTATGTTTTCTGCAAGGCTTCCTATACAGATTACGCAATCAATGCCAATTTCACCAAGATGTTCGCCAACAGAAAAATGCTCACTTTCAGCATAATCACCGAGTTCAAGCATATTTGCAAGAACGGCAATTCTCTTAGTTGCTTCAATAGATTTCAAAACATCAAGAGATACTTTCATAGCGTCAGGGCTTGCATTATAGCTATCATCAATCAATGTACAGCCGTCAAGCTTATGAATCTGCTGGCGCATAGGGGCATTTTTATAAGTAAGAAGTCCAGCCTTAATAACATCAGTCGAAAGTCCGCAAGCCTTAGCTACTGCAAAAGCGGCAAGAGCATTTTTAACATTATGCTCGCCAAGGGTAGGAATTTCTATTTCTTCGGTTTCATTCTTACCTATGAGAGTAAATATAGTATTCATACCAACAACACGAATATTCTCGGCACGATAGTCGCAATTCTCGCCAAATCCAAATGTAACCGTCTTAAAATCCTGTTTACCATAGAGAGTAACAAGAAGCTTATCATCACCATTCAAGAAAAGTGTGCTATCCTTAGTGAAATTACCTGTTATCTCAAATTTCTCGGACATAATATTTTCTCTTGAACCAAGATTTTCGATATGAGCAGTTCCTATATTGGTCATAACCGCCATAGAAGGCTTAGCGATTGCACAAAGTCTTTCCATCTCACCAAATTCGCTCATACCCATCTCAATAACAGCAGTTTCATTTTCAGGCATAATATCGAGCATAGTAAGCGGAAGACCTATCTGACTATTTCTGTTACCCTTAGTCTTAAAGACATTTGAGCCTTGAGAAAGTGCGGCGGCAATCATTTCCTTTGTACTTGTCTTGCCGACACTGCCTGTAACGCCGATAATTTTTATATCGAACCTTGAGCGATAATATGCACCAAGAGCCTGAAGTGCAGTAAGAGTATTTTCTACCTTAATGTATGGCTTTTCGGCATTTTCTGGAGCATCATATTCTGTAAAAGTAGCTGAACAGTTTTTTAAACAATCTTCTATAAACTTATGTGCATCGACCTTCTCGCCACGAATCGGCACAAAAAGAGTTCCGTCTTTAACTTCTCTGCTATCACAAGCAACACTTGTAATTTCTATATCGGGATTTCCGCAAAGCAGAGTACCACCAACTGCCTTTGCGATTTCTGAAACTTTCAATGGTATCATAAATTTATCCTCCAATTATTTCTCAGCTAATATAGAAGCGATAACTTCACGCTCATCATAGTGTGTTTTCTTGCCGTTTTTATCCTGATAATTTTCGTGTCCCTTGCCTGCAAGAACTATAATATCTCCGTCCTGAGCATTTTTGATACAATAACGGATAGCGTCTGTTCTGTCAGGAATAACAACATACTTGCCATCGGTCTTATTGATACCAACCTTTATATCCTCAATAATATCCATAACATTTTCAAAGCGGGAGTTATCCTCGGTTATGACAGATAAATCCGAAAGTCTACCAGAAATTTCACCCATTTCGTAACGGCGGTCACGAGGTCTGTTTCCTCCCGCACCAAAAAGTGTAATTAAACGGTTCGGGTGATATTCACGCAAGATAGTTAATAGGCTTTCCATACTGAGAGCATTATGAGCATAGTCTATAAGCAAGGTATAGTGTCCCGGAACGTGGAACAGGCTCAACTCTGCCTTTAACCTTAACAGTGTTCAAGCCCTCTTTGATAGCATCAAGAGAAACAAGGTGACGGCAGACAGATATTGCCGCAAGAGCATTATAAGCCATAAATTTGCCTGGAATATCAACATCAAGCTCAGTATTCATAACACCACTAATGGTGAAATGCACTCCAAGATAGCCAGCCTTTGAAATAAGGCTGTCATCAGAGCCGATAAGCTCTGCATTCTTCGAGAAGCCAAAGGTTTCAATCTTGCAAGAGGAATGTTCTATTATGTATTGAGCCTTTGCATCATCTATATTTATCATACCAGCCTTGCACTGCTTGAATAGAAGTGCCTTGCAATCGAGATATTCCTGCATATCCTTATGTTCAGCACCGCCGATATGGTCGTGTGAAAAATTAGTGAAGATTGCATAATCAAAGATAAAACCGTCTGTTCTATGCCATTTTAAGCCAAGTGAGCTTGCCTCCATAACAACACACTTACAGCCCTCATTAATCATCTTACGCATTGCTCGCTGAATTTCATAGGATTCAGGCGTTGTGTTGGCAGTTTCTTCAACCTTTCCGTCAATGACAATTCCGAGAGTACCTATAATGCCAGTTTTCAAGCCACCTGCTGTAAGGATATTTGCAACCATAGATGCAGTAGTGGTCTTGCCCTTAGTGCCAGTAATGCCAATTGTAGTAAGTTCATTGGCTGGATTACCAAAATATTCCGCCGAAACCAAAGCAAGAGCCTTTCTTGTATCTTCAACTTTGATTACAAGTGCATTTTTAACCTCTACATCTTCGCAGACAAGCACTGCAGCAGCACCACCATCAACAGCAGATTGTGCGAATTTATGTCCATCAAAAGATGAGCCACTAAGGCAAACAAAAAGGCTATCCTTCTGCACCTTACGAGAATCATATATTACATCTGAAATATCGGTATCAAGAATTTTTTCCTTGTCTATATCTGTGTTTTCGGAAAGAGTATAGCTTAAATCCTTTATAAGCTCTTTTAATTTCATAAAATCAACCCCTTATAATTCTTATTAAAAGAATAGTAGAATATTCCTTTCTCATTTTACCACAACCTTAAAGCAAGTTCTACTATTTTGAATAAATTCACGCAAAAAGACGACCACCAAAATGGTAGTCGTCTTTATAATTGGAATTTTTAGATTTAGGCTGTTGCGTTTGTTGATGAACCGATAACATCGTACATACCAAACATTGGAAGAATGATAGATACAACAAGGAAACCAACTACGCCACCGATAACAACTGTCATAATAGGTGTCATCATATCTGTAAGTCTTTGTGTAGATTCATCTGTCTGTGATTCAAAAAGTTCTGCCATTTTAAAGAGTGAATCACCAAGCATACCAGATTCTTCACCAACTCGAATCATAGAAACAAGAATTGCATCGAATACAGGGTGTTTCTTCATTGCTTCATTGATTGGAATACCAATCTGAACATCGTTAATAACATCTGTTATTCTTGCCTTAACAAAAAGGTTAGCAACTGTATCTCTTGAAAGTGCCATAGCTCTGTGAATAGGAATACCTGCATCTGTAAGAGTTGACATCAAGCGACAGAAGCGAGCAAGAGAGGATTGTCTTATGATAGGACCGACAAGTGGAATTTTAAGTTGGAACTGTGCGAACTTCATAGCAAATTCTGCACTGTTTTTCTTTAAGAAAATAAATCCAACTACGATAGCCAATGTAACCAATATAAGAATATACCAATATCCAATCAAGAAATCTGAGAAAGCCATAACACCTGCTGTGAGTGCCGGAAGGTCTGCACCAAAGCTGCTGTAAACGCCTGCAAATGTCGGCAAAACAAAGCAGCAAAGAACGATAATAACCGCAATAACAAGAACTATGAGGAAGAGCGGATACATCAAAGCACTTCTCAGCTTACCAGAAAGAGCCATATCCTTCTTTGTAATAAGTGCACACTGTTCAAATGCCGTATCAAGACGACCGTTTGCTTCACCAGCTTCTACGATACTGACTATGATTGATGGGAAAGACTTAAACTTTCTCATAGACTGTGATAGAGTAATACCATTATAGAGGTCTTGGTTCATCTCTGTCATAATCTTTTTCATGGTCTTATCTTTTTCGGTGGTAATCATAATCTCCATAGCAAGAGAAAAGGTTGATACCAGCCTTCATCATAAGAGCCATCTAGTTAAGGAACATCAGTATCTTCTTTGGCTTAATCTTTTTTTGCTTATGATAGCCGCCACCGATTTCCATCTGCAGAATGCTTGTAGGGGCATCTGAATTAGAGGCTTCTGACAGTTCCTGAACAACAAGTCCTTTATTTCTCAGGGAATTAAGAGCCTCATTTTCTGTTGCAGCTTCTACAAAGCCTGTTTTCTTTTGATTTTTTTGGTTTATCGCCGTATATTTGTATTTCAATTTAATTCACCGCCCTTAGAGAATCAGGTTATAAGTTGGTCAGTTTCGCCGATGTCGAAACTCCAAGCCTTAGCTGTCTGAGCAGTGATAATACCCTGTTTAAGAAGTCCTTCGATACTCTTCTTCATAGTAATCATACCTGTCTGAGAACCGAGCTGAATAGACTGGTCGATATTAGCTGTTTTATTTTCACGAATAAGGTTACTGATAGCCTTTGTAACAAACATCATCTCGAAGGCTGCAACACGACCGCCTGTTGCACGAGGAAGAAGTCGCTGAGAAATAACGGCTTTAAGAGATGTAGAAAGCTGAACTCTAATCTGCTGTTGTTGGTCAGCAGGGAAGATGTCTATAAGTCTATCTATTGTCTTAGCAGCACCCTCTGTATGAACTGTTGAGAAAACCAAGTGACCTGTTTCAACGGCTGTCATAGCGGTTGACATTGTTTCTCTATCACGAAGCTCTCCGAGGAGGATAATATCAGGGTCTTCACGCATCGCAGCTCTAAGAGCATTTGCGTATGATTGACAGTCAAGACCGATTTCTCTCTGGTTGATGATACAATGCTTAGGAGTATGTATAAATTCAACCGGGTCTTCGATTGTTATAATATGACGGCTCTTATTTTTATTTATTTCGTTGAGCAAAGCCGCAAGTGTAGTAGATTTACCTGAACCAGTAGGGCCACAGAGAAGAACCAAGCCTGCATTAAGCTCAAGAGTTTTTCTGATTGCCTTTGGCATATTAAATGTGCTAAGCTCAGGAACAACGCTGTTGATAACACGAAGAACGATAGATGTTCCGCATCTCTGATGGAAAGCGTTCGCTCTGAAACGACCACAATCGCCTTTCAACAGCAGCATCAGCCTCACCAACCGTCATAAAGGTATTAAACTTATCTGCCATAAGCAATGCCTTAATAACTGCTGTAACCTCGCCCTCAGTAAGAGCTGGGTCATCTGTAAAAATTACATTACCATGAAGTCTGTATGCCGGGTGGTTACCGGAGGCAAGGTGAATATCTGAAGCACCTTTGTCAACGGCCATTTTAACAAGATTATAAAAATCCATTTTTAAATATCGCCCCTATCATTATTGTTTATTTGCGCTTTAAGCATTTTTAAATGCAAAATTTTAAATTAATCATTAGAGATTGTAACATCTATGAATACTTCATATGAGGTTATACCTTGAAGTACGAGTCGGCGTACATTCTCTGTCATAGGAATCATACCATCTTCTATTGCTACATCTCTGAGTTCATCTGAGCTTATATTCTTAGTAACTGCACGCTTGATAACATGAGTAAAGAGCATAATCTCGTGAACCGCAATTCTTCCTTTATAGCCTTTTTTTATTACATTTTTCACAGCCACACGGCTTATAAAGTGTAATATTTTCATCATCAAGTGGAAGATTGAGCGACATACGCTCCTCCTGACTTGGTGAATAAGGCTGTTTGCATTCTTTGCAGAGTCTTAGAACAAGTTTCTGTGCTATGATTCCGAGCAAAGCTGATGAAACCATATATGGTTCTATTCCCATATCGACCAGACGGGCAACCGAGCTTGGTGCATCGTATGTATGAAGTGTTGAGAGAACCAAGTGACCCGTAATAGCCGCAGAAACCGCAATATTGGCAGTTTCACCATCACGAATCTCACCAATCATGATAACATCAGGGTCTTGACGAAGAATAGACCTAAGAGCCGCCGCAAAGGTAAGACCTGCTTTTTCGTTAATATTAACCTGTGTGATACCTGGAACAATCATTTCAACAGGGTTTTCAACAGTGATAATATTAATTTCATCTCTCATAATGGAGCGAAGTCCGGTATAGAGCGTGGTTGACTTACCAGAACCAGTCGCACCAGTAACAAGGATAATTCCTCTGTGGCTCGCAACAAGATGTTCAAACTTTTTGAGATTCTCTGGCAAGAAGCCGATATTTTCTTTTTAAGCTCCATACCAAGAGAGGTTGTAATACGCATAACTATCTTTTCGCCGAACATAGAAGGAAGAACAGATATACGAAGGTCAATTTCCATACCGCCGACCTTATAGTTAATACGACCGTCCTGAGGAATACGCTTTTCTGCGATATTCATATTACCGATAAATTTTATACGGCTCGTAACAGAAGGAATAAGCTCAGGAGCTGTTTCCATATAAATCTGGCAGTTACCATCTATACGGAAGCGTATTCTCATACACTTTTCCATAGGCTCGATATGAATATCACTAGCCTTTTGATAAACGGCTTCTTCCATCATATTATTAACAAAACGAATAATCGGCTGGTCATTTCCTGAAGCCTCTGCTTTTGCGGCTTCTTCTGCTTCTTCTTTCGTCTTATCACTCATCTGCTGAGATGCAACAAACTCCTTAGCATCATCATATGCCTTTTGTGAAGCATAAAGCTCACGGAACTTATTATTAATCTTAGTTGGTTCTGCAATAACCGGTTTAATCTTTAGCTTTGTATATATTGCAATATCATTGAATGCCTTATAATTAAGCGGGTCGGCAACTGCTATTGTGAGAAAGCGTCCCTCAAGTGCTATAGGTAAAACCATATACTGCTGAGCAAGATTCTCTGGAATAAGATTTGCCATTTGTTCAGGGTCAATCTGAACAGTATCAAGGTCAAGATAAGGAATAAGCAACTGCTTTTCAAGAGCCTTACAAACTTGCTGCTCTGTAACAATACCATCTTCTACGAGAATATCTGCGATACGCTTTTTTGAGGTTTTCTGCTTTTTAAGTACCTCTTCGAGCTGTTCCTCAGTTATTGCACCTGAATTTATAAGGATTTGACCTATTTTTAGATTGCTTGCCTTCATCAATTACACTCCTTAAATAGTCGGGAAAAGCACTTTCTATTTAAACAAAGCTAAGTACATACTAACAGCATTGTTTATCAAATTAAAGAAACAAATATAGATAATAGTTCCGATTGCAATATATGGTCCAAACGCAAGATAGAAGCCTTTGCTTTCTTCCACTTCTGTAACATCAGATTCGATATTTTCTTTATCTGCATCATCTATATCGTTATCTTCATCAATTTCTTCAAGCACAGGCTCGTCACTATTTTTAGAAGTTATTTTCTGAACTATAATAGTAACGATAAAGCCTAAGCTTGCAATTATTATAGAGATAAATATTGTGTATATTGTTCCTGGAAAACCCGTAAGGATTCCTATTGCGGCAAAGAGCTTTACATCACCGAAGCCCATACCTTCCTTTTTATAGATTATTACACCAATGGCATTTATCAGAAGCATTGCTCCGCCTCCGATAGCTGCACCCGCTATTGGCTGCCACCACTCTGAGCTGAAAATATTGTATCCTCTCAATCTGTCATAAATTACAACTGCAAGAAATACAACTGCTAAAGCGACAGTAAATTGGTCTGGAATTATAGTATACTTAAAATCCGAAACCGTAATCATAAGTAATATGATTATCGAAATTCCGAGAGCTGTGAAAAGAATATCATAGCCCTTATTGAATTGCAGCCTGCACAACATTAAACAAATTGCAGTAATTATTGAAAGTATAATTCCTGAACCCTTAAATGATACTCGCTTTCCAAGCAATTCAGCAGATGGTTCTTCGTCATAATCACAATACCATTTTGCAGGAAATTTGTTAAAAAGAAGATATGATATAAAAATCAGTAAAAACCTATTGGCAAACAAGCTATTATCCATATGATACCGTTTGTTGTGCCGAGATAAGCTAAAGCCTCCATAAATTTTTAGTCCCTTTGCCCTTTGAATTTAATTTATGCAGCAGATGAGCCTGCTGATGCACTTCCTGAAGCATCTGATGTAGCAGGTGCTGCTACACTTCCTTCTGCTGCATTAGAAGCATCTTGAACAGCCTTCTTGATAGCATCAGGTGTTTGTTCTGTTGGCAAGAAGTAATAAAGCATAAGATCTATAGTAACATCATATTTACCTGTGAAGTATAATGTATTTAAATCTCCGTTAGATACTTTATTATCTGTATTTTCACTGCTTTCTGCCTTAGAACTTTCATCAGTGCCATCAGTTATAGCACTATTTGTTCTTTTTTTCAATAGCTTCTACTGTCAGTCTGTCTATATAATAAGCACCCTCAGACTGTGTTTCGAAAATAATCGAGAACTGTGAGCAACTGTGTTTCATCGAGTGAATCAAATGAAATTGATATATTTGTTGAATATAGAGGCTCACCACTTGAGGAACTTCTGCCCTTATCATCAAGCACCTGCTCAGAAACGCTATATGTAGTAGGCAAAACCTTAGATGAATTGAGCATTTTCATAATATCTTCAGGAGATTTTGTTGCATTAACAAATAATTCCTTACTATCTTTTTTCATATTGAGCCTTCATACTACTTACTCTTGAAGCAAGATTTACTCTGTCAGCATAAGCATCTTGATAAATCTTTTAGCTGAGAAGCATCTGACTGATGCTGTTTCTCGAGCTCAGGCTGTGCCTTTGAAAAAGGAACCTGAACTGTAAATATAAATATTATAGCCAATAGGACTATTGCTATTATACCAAAGATATACTTTGGAACTGAATTCGTAGAGCCCATTATTTACTTGCCTCCTCGGTAGTAGTACTTGTTTCTTTAGTTGTAGTATCCTTTGTATCTTCAGCAGCTGAGGATTTGCTTGCTTCTTCTTTCTCTTTCTCCTCTTGTGCCTTCTTGATAGTATCTGCTGAAATAGATACAACAAGTGTGTTTGTAATAGCATTTGTATGTTCATCTTTTGTAGATGTCATATTAGCACTGAGGTCGAAGTACTTCTGCTCTTGGATATACTTTCTAAGTGTAACATACTGCTCATAATCTGTTGTAAGAATATTGGCATTGATAGTATTGCTTGAGTTTTGTACATTTACATTCTGTATAGCACCAAGCTTTTCTGTTGAAAGCTCAAATATATGCTTCATCATATCGCCAACATGAACAACTGTCTTTGGAAGCATCTGCTTATCAGTATCGAGGTTTGCAAGCTTTTGTGTATAAGTTTCTTCATCCTTCAAGAGCTGTTTTGTTTCTGTAAGGATAGGGTCATTCAATGCCTTTTGGTCATTATCGTGACGAACATTAAGGAATATCCACCAGCCGCCGACAGTAAGCATCCATACGCCAACTAAGCAAGCAAGACCTGCTGTAACCTTGCCACCAACAGTGGAAGTCTTTTTGAGTACTGCAAGACCAGATTCGCCACCAAGGAAGTTGCCTTCAGCTACACTCATGTTAAGAATAGCATTGAGAGTTACATAGCAGCCTGAGTTATAGTCCTTATCCTTAGCAACCTCTGTAACCTGAGGAGGCACAACACCTTGTGTATAGATATTTGAAACATTCTCGATAGGAGCAGTAAGACCGATAGAACGACAGTAATTAGAAAGATTTGAGAGCTTTGAAAGACTATCACAAATAACTATCTGGTCAATATCAACCTTCTGAGTAGAGATAACCATTCTAAGAGTTCTGAGAACTTCTCCGGCAGCATTATCGAGCATACCCATAGTTTGTTTTCTTGTATTAGGGTCGTTGCAACGGTCACAAACACCAAGACCATTTTCACGAATGAGGTCGATAGCTCCGAGTGGGCTTATACCGAACTCAAGTGAAATCATTTCTGCAATATCCTCAAGCACACTTGAGAAGGATTGCTGGAAGATAGGAGCGCCGTTATGTAAAATTACAAGACGGGTTGCAACAAAATCAATGCTGATAAGAGCAACAGTCTTAGTTGCAGAGTTCATCTGCTGTTTACCTGCATAAATAAGAGCTGTGATAGGAGGAATAATCTTAACTACATGGATTCCTTCCTTTTCAAATTCCATTCTAATATCTGCAATGGTCTTTGAACTCATTGCAAAGAGAGCAGCCCTGAAGGTCTTCATTCTTTTTGCCTTGCCGAACTGATAGCCATATTCTGAATGGATAATAGTATATTGAGCTATATCACCATGAAGAATTTTTTCGGCTTCTACACGAGCATAAGCTGGAAGCATCTTATCCTTAGCAGCCGGGTGAGTATATTCTGTGCTGACAACATTATCCTCGTCCTCTATACAAACGAAAACATCGCCAAGATTAAGACCTATACTCTCTGCACACCTCTTTACGAATTGTGCAAGCTCGTCCGCCTTTTGCATCGGATGATCCTTTAATGAATCCTTAAGCTCAAAGATTTGCGGAGCACCAAAAATTGTAGGAATTGGTACACTATTCTTTTTAGCCGAAATCTGAATTGTAGCTTCAGGCTTGTCATATTCTGCAGGAGTAAGAATAAGAAGGCTTCTTGATACCTGCATGACTGTTGCAGTTGTTTTCATAAATACACCACGCTTTTCGTTATTTGGTTTATAGATTTAATGGGTTTTTCCCGTTAGGGGACATAATAATACAAAAACGCCAAATGTTCTAATGGTATATACCAATTAGAGTGGTGTTTTTGTTTCGTTTCGAATAATTTATAAAAGAGCACAAAATTATTCTCTATCTAAAAAATAGTTTATATAAACAGTATATATTTTTTCGCTGAAAATGTCAAGCACGAACGCTTAGCAAATTACACAAAATTTCGCATTATATATAAGTTATTTTATCAAGCTGAAGTGTGTATAAATTTTCAGTATATTGAGAAAATATTAATTCGTTTATAATTCTGATAGCCTATAAGTAATCGAATAGTGGATATAATCTGCCGATTAGAAGCAAAGAAGCTTAAATGAAAAGCTTTTAAATATTTTCGAGGAGTTAGATAATTCAACAAAAAAAGGGAACGCTTTTATACGTTCCCAAAATTATAACTTTAATGATAATTATTCATCAATGCTGTCTGAATCAGCCTCAGGCTCTCCAACATTGGTTTTATCATCTTCATCTATTTCTGCTTTTACATCATCTGCTGTTTCTTTGATTTCGAGATTGTCGCTTATAGCCTCTGCGTTATCTGCACAGCAAATAGTAATATCGCCCTCGTCCTCCTCAGCGGAATCAACGATAACTGGTTCTTCCTTAGCAGCAAGCTCCTCAGCTTTATTTGTTTCAGGAATACCATACATAATTACATATTCAAGTCTATCCTGAGCCTTTTTAAGTCTTTCCTGAGCTACATCAATAACTCTGCAAAGTCTTTGAACCTCAGCACTCTCGGTGTCACCCTTGAGGTCTTTATAGAAATGCTTGCCTAATGCAATATAAGCACGATTGAGAGTTTCTGTTTCGCTCTTGATGACAAACTTTAAACGATTTGTATAGGCAATATATCTGTTTTTCTCTACAACAGTATCTATTGCTTGGGTAATTCCTGAACCAATAGTATTTAAAATATTCATAGCTATACCTCCAATTTTAATTTATATGGATTTAATTAAAATAATTATACTATAAATTTTCCAAAATGAACAGTATTATTTGCATATTTTAAAAAAAATTTATAATTTTATGTGATTTTTCAGAATTTAAGCATTTATAAATATCAAAAATTTTGAAAAATAAGTGCAAATCAGCTTTTTATATGTTATACTGTAAAAAGAATAATTTTAATTTGGGAGTGACTTTTGATGTCAGAGAAGGTTAAACGCAACATAACTTGCCCTAAATGCGGTAATGTTAAAGAAACTACTCTTCTTTGCAGTGTGAACGCATCATCTTTTAATGAGGCTCACAAGCAAATTTTTGACGATACATTTTTTGAATGGACTTGCGAAAAGTGTGGCGAAACCCGTCAGCTTCTTCACCCTTTACTCTATAACGATATTAAAAACCGAACAATGATTTATTACATTCCGAATGTTGACCGCCGTCAGCTTGTTGATGACAGACTTGAAGCGGAATTTCCTGAGCTTGCTGATGTTAAAAAGCGTGTTGTGCCAACTATTAACGCTTTAAAAGAAAAGCTCTATATCTTTGACCTCGGGCTTAATGATATGGCAGTTGAACTTACTAAGCTTGCCGTTGCAGAGCTTGTAACAAAAAAGTCAAAAGATTAATGTATCTGAGGGCTACCTTTCTTCTTATGATGAGGAGGCAAACTCTATTGGCTTTGAGTTTTCTCATAGGGGAGGCAGGCAAGCCGTTTTTACAAAGTACAAGATTAGAGGTTTATAAGCGTTCTCTCTCGAAATCGTTGAAACATATTTTAAAGATGAGGATAACAGACAAGGTTTCTTGACTATTGACAGAAGATGGGCAAAAGAGGCTCTCGGACAATATCGTAAGCTTAAGAAATAATTATAAGCTTGGTTAATATATTTAGCAATACTACAGATTATATAAACTATACAAAAGATATTTCAAAAAAGTTGAATATAGTCGAAAAATGTGATATAATTAAATAGTCAAGAGGGAGTAATCAATACTGCTAAGTATAGTATTTATCGTCAATACGGCACATAGCGTTGCCCGGTAATACTTTAAATGATGAGACTCAGGGACGGTTTTCTTGCCAACCCCTGAGTCTTTTAATTTTGCAGCCATTTAAGCTCCCTTTAAATGTAATCAGAAGGGATTTGGGAAAAATGGATTGGAACATGGTTTGGCAGATTGCTCTGCTGATAATCGGCTTTGTGATGCTGATTAAGGGTGCTGACTGGTTTGTTGATGGTGCGGCAGGAATTGCAGACAAGCTACATATTCCACAACTTATTATCGGACTTACTATCGTTGCTATGGGTACGAGTGCTCCTGAAGCGGCTATAAGTATTTCGGCATCTGTGCAAGGCAGTGCGGATATTGCTGTCGGAAATATTCTCGGAAGTAATATACTCAATATACTTATTATTCTTGGCATAACTTCTGTTATCACTCCACTTGCTGTGCAAAAATCCACTGTGAAATATGAAATTCCATTTGTTATTATCATAAGCGTTATATTCGGTTTGATTGGTCTTTTTTGATAATTCTATCGGATTTATTGATGGCATCTTACTTTGGGTACTCTTTATCGCTTATATTGCTTATCTATTTATTATGACAAAAAGGGAAAAATTCAAGCCGATGAATCAGATGATGAGGATAATGACAAAAAGCCTAAAAGGTCTGGCAGCTTATTCTCTTTGGAATAATAGGTATTGCTTTGGTTGTTTTTGGAAGTAACATTACTGTTAATGCCGCAACTGAAATTGCAACTATGTTTGGTATGAGTGAGAGATTCATTGGTCTTACTATTGTTGCTCTTGGCACTTCCTTGCCCGAGCTTGTTACAAGCATTACAGCCGCTCTCAAGAAAAATGCTGATATTGCTATCGGAAACATCGTAGGAAGTAATATTTTTAACATTCTCTTTGTTATAGGTACTTCTGCTATGATTACACCTGTTGCTTATCAAAACAGTTCCTCATAGACAGCATATTCTGCGTTGCAACTGCTATGCTTCTCTTGCTCTTAGTTCTGAATAAGGATAAAAAAGCTAAAGCGTTGGGGCGGAATTATTATGTTAATCTGCTATGCTGGATATTTTGTATACCTTATAAGATAAGTCTTGACCTTATATTTTAAATTTGATATAATCTAAGAAAACAAAATTAAATAATTGCTTGCCGCCGGGTAAGCTGAAATAACGCTGTGCCGTATATCGTTAGGCCTATGAAGATATACGGTATCAGCGTTTTATTTTGTGTGCGTAACCAAGACGCGTAATCGCTCGGCTTTGCCTCGCTCGGAGTGTATACGATAAGTAAATTGACGCGGATGAAGTAGCTACCGAAGCCGAACGGGATACGCCGTTCGGCTCTACCGATTAGCTAACAGACTTTCCTAAGCCTCTCAAAGTTTAGGTCAAGCCTTTTCAAAGGCTTGCGGATTCCAAAGGCAGAGCCTTTGGTGGGTTTAAGGGCAACGCCCTTAACATCTCTGCCCTCTAAGGGCGGACAAAGTCCGCCCTTAAGTACTAATATTAGCAACGCAAGAAAATAAAGCGGTGGACAAAGTCCACCGCTTTAGGAGCAAAGAATGTTGGGCTTCGCCCAAAGGTATTTCGCTCTCTGCGGAGAGCGACAAGGGCGTTGCCCTTGACCTATGAGCCTTTAAAAGGCTCAAGCGAAACTTTTGACTGTCTTAGGGGAAGTTTGTTAGCTAATTGGGGCGAACATAGTTTGCTACATTTAATAAGGAGTTTGATTATGATTAAGACACATCTTGGAGAATTTTGTAAGTATACTTCGCTTAATGTTTTGGGTATGATAGGACTTTCTTGCTATATTCTTGCGGATACCTTTTTTTCGTAGCAAATGGTACGGGAAGCAACGGACTTGCAGCTCTGAATATCGCAATTCCTGCTTTTAGTCTTATTCAAGGCACTGGTCTTATGCTTGGAATAGGCGGTGCTACGAAATATTCAATAGCTAAAAATCAGGGCTTAAAAGAGGAAAGCAACAAGGCTTTTACTCATTCCTTATACCTTGGGGCAATATTTGCGGCTGCTTATATGCTTATGGGTATTTTTCTTTCCTCACCCATTTCTACTCTTTTAGGGGCAAATAATGATACCTTTGAAATGTGCAAAAACTACTTACAAATCCTTATGACATTTGCACCTGCATTTATCGCTAATAATATTATCTTAGCCTTTGTGAGAAATGATGGTGCTCCTCAGCTTTCTATGGCGGCTATGATTTCGGGAAGTATCTTTAACATTGTATTCGATTATATATTCATTTATCCTATGGAAATGGGTATCTTCGGTGCGGCTCTTGCGACAGGCTTTTCGCCAGCGGTAAGCCTACTCATACTCTCTATATTTTTTTTATTAAAAAACACAACAACTTTAAACCTATCAAATGCAAATTTTCGCTTAAATTTAGTCTAAGGATAATGTCTGTTGGCATACCTTCGCTTGTAACAGAGATTTCATCGGGAATAGTTATTTTTGTATTTAACATCATTATGCTTCAGCTACTTGGCAATATCGGCGTGGCCGCATACGGAATTATTGCTAACATTTCGATTGTTGTAATTTCAATTTTTACAGGCGTATCTCAGGGTATTCAGCCACTTATAAGCAGATATTACGGTCTTAACGACAAGAAAACTATAAAAATTACTTTGAAATATGCTCTTATTACTTCTATAATTATTGCTATTGTGGTTTATGGCTGTCTGCTTTTATTCTCAAACCCGATTGTATCAGCTTTCAACAGCGAAAATAATTCCTCTCTGCAGGTGGCTGCGATAAATGGCTTGAAAATTTATTTTACAGGTATATTTTTCGCAGGACTTAACATAATTCTTGCAACATATTTCGCCGCAACAGACAAGGCTAAACCGGCAGGAACTATTTCTATTTTGCGTGGATTTATTGTTATACTGCCACTTGCTATTCTTTTGGCAAATCTTTTTGGAATAAATGGACTTTGGATTTCGTTTCCTCTTGCTGAATTTATAGTTAGTATAATATCATTTATCATTCTTTCTATACAGCGAAAGAGATAATGTTTTTATTTCTAAAGTAAACTATACTTTAGAGTATTAAATTTATTAGCTAAAATTTGGGTATCTATGACATTAGTTATAAGCGGCGGATTTTATCCGCCGCTTTAGGGCAAAAAAGAATGTTAAGGGCTTCGCCCTTAAAACCCACGAGGGACTCCGTCCCTCGACCCTGCGAGCCTTTGAAAAGGCTCGAGCGAAACTTTTAATTGTCTTGGGGAAGTTTGTTAGTTAAGCGGTAGTTTAGTCCTCCGCGTGGGCAAACTTCTTATTCTCATTACGAGCGAGGCTTGCCGAGCGATTACGCGTCTTGTCCTGTGCGGTCACGCACTGAAACTTTTAATTGTTTTGGGGAAATTTGTCAGCTAAGCGGTAGTTTCTTTCTCCACAGCAACACAAGTCGATTTAAAATGTCGAGTAAGGCTTGCCGAGCGATTACGCGTCTTGTCCTGTGCGGTCACGCACCGAAACTTTTGAGTATCTTAATGGAAATTTGTATATTCTCCGATTTTATGCCAAAAATAAAATCGGAGGTGCAATTAAGATGAAATCTAATACTAAAGAAAAAATAACAATCCAAAGAAAAATGCTGGCTTTTATATCGCTCTCGCTCTTTGCATAACTGCAATCGGAGGTGCGGCTTGGACAACATATAGCAGTGTTTTAGACTATCAGACCCCCAAAGAAGAAAGCTCTGCTCAGTCCGAAGGCTCAAAGCCTAAGGACAAGCCTACTGACAAAACTGTAAGTGGCTTGGAATATTCAAAACCTGAATCTAAAACTGAAAGCTCTGAAAAAACAGCTAATACCATTCTTGAAAGCAGAAGTGAAAGCTCTGAAGAAAGCTCTGAATTATCTATTGAGGAAAGTTCAAGTGAATCTTCTGAAATAAGTCAGGAAAAGAAAATAAATTTATAAAGCCAATAGACGGAAAGATTATTAAAGGATATAGCCCTGAAAATCCTGTCTATTCAAAAACAATGGGGATTGGCGTGTTCACGAGGGAATAGATATTACTGCTGATGATGGCGAAAAGGTTCGTGCATATTCTGGCGGAATTGTTAAAAAGGTTTATAACGATGACCTTTTGGGATATAGCATAGAAATTGAGCATAATAATGGTATAACTATGATATATAGTGGTCTTAGCCCAACTATACTTGTCAAAGAGGGAGAAAGTGTTTCTTGTGGCGATTATATAGGGGCTGTATTTACTATTCCGAGTGAAATTATGGACGAAGTTCATCTTCATCTTACTGCTAAAAAGGACGGAAAGCTTATAGACGCACAGGCAGTCTTGGAAAAAAAATGCTTAATTGAAGCATAGCGTATATTAAGACTAAAATGCACAGTTTAATCAGATTATTATGAAATTTATATAATAATTACTACTATAATATCTTGCATAAATTTTTCATAATATTTCTGGTATTATTTGTAAGCCACCGAAAATGTTATTAATTTGTTCATAATTAGTCGATAATTTATTTATACTTTCTTTGAAATTGTGTGATATTATATTGATGAAGGGGAGAGTTGGTTACTCAGAACCAACTCACATTAGAGTAGTTTAGAACATTTTAGCATACCTCGTTTGAAAAAGAGCATAACAAATTCGGCTTAACTTACCGCATTTGTTATGCTCTTTGTTATTGCATATTTTAGATATAGATAGGAGGAAAAAAAATCCCTGAACCTTATAAGTTCAGGGATTTTGCTTTATATAAGCTTAGTCAGAGGAATAGCGAGGATTTGAAAGATATGTGTTTGTTCCATTTCCTACACGAGTTTCTACAATCCTAAACTTTGTGTTCCATGTTTTATCAAAGATATTGATATCGCCAGTTTTTCTTGCTTCATATGTACCTGCATAAATCTTAAATGACTCAGTTTCACCAGAAGCATTTTTATAGCTTATAGTTGTGTTTGTGAGGAAGGTTATCTGTACAGGCTTTTTAGAATCTTTACTTCTAAGGATAAACTTAGGATTAATTTTGCTTCCACCAGAAACCTTTCCAGAAGATGCAAATACAAAATTATCTGCTATGAATGTTGTATTGTTGTTTATATAGAGATAGTTCTGGCTTTCCCAACGGAATGCGAGCGTTCCATCAGATGTATATTTACCGTTAAGCTTACCATCTTTAGCCCTAAAGTTGACACTATCTGCACATGTGCTTGATGTATTATTGCTTTTAATCTTGAAGTTTGAATCTGTCCAACCAATTTCATCAGAGTATTTCGCACCCTTGATATAGCCTTGATTTTCTGTATCTGTAAAGAAAGTCTTAGCTTTATCTGAATACAAATTAACCTCTCCAGAATAATTAGCATTGCTGATTATGTATGCACCAGAAAGAATAGTATAGCTACCATTACTATATGTTACACTTGTATCATATGTGAAGTATAGTATGAAAGCGTCCTTTCTATTGACATCTGTAGACTTATAACCGACTATTTTCTGTTCGCCAGCACTGGTCTGCTTATATTTTTTGCTTGAATAGGTGAAGTAGTTATCTGGTGAGTTGCTTACCCAGCCATCTCCGCTATTACCATAAACCCATTCTTGACCAGCCTGCATATTGTCTTTATAGCTGCCGACATACTTAGATGTATAGAACTGTACATCATAAACTGTATTATCTTGGGATTCTGCAGCATTGATATAATACATATAATATCCATCTGAATTTCTTGAAGTAACAGGTATGTTTTCTCTTACGATACTTGAACCAGTGATATTATCTTTAATTGTATATCTAAGAATATGCTTCCAGTCCAGTTATTCTGATTATCAAGAATTGCAACTACCTTACCTGAAACATCTGGGCTTATTTCTTTTATGAGCTTATTAAGCTCTCTTGTGTATGAATTTATATCGTCTAACGTAGAAGCATCTATTGTATGCTGCAAGAGCATCTTTCATAGTGCCTGCAATAACTTTTATTTCATCTGGGTCAAAGGTTACGCCAGAAGAAATGCTTGCCTGCTCAGGATACCAAACCGGATTGCCGTTAGAATCAATAGTTACATATGCTCTTGCGCTTGATATAGCATAATAGAGATTCTGATATGCTTCTGTCCACTCTTTCAGGAGGTCGGCAAGCTCTTGGTCCTTAGTTGGGTCATCTGTAGAGGTTATGCTTTCAGCTTTATTCTTCAACGCATTAGGAACATAAGGGCTGGCAAGCTTTGCTGCGTGTGTATTATAATCGTAGTCATAAATATACCAACCCTCTGCGATACTGCTTGCATTGGTCTTTGCTCTTGAAAGGGCGAGGTTACCAGGAACATATGTAAGCCAAGCTGGTGTTCCTCCTGGGCCTGCATTATAGTCATAGAGAACTACATCGCCACCCTGAAGCTTTGTCATAGGAAGGATTTGTGTTGGTGTACTTTCTCCTGATGTAAGCTGAATGAATGGCATATTATTTGGAATATCTACATAATATCTGCCATCATATGTATCTGTGAGCTTAACTGTGTTTTTTCCAGTACCCCACATAGTTACTTTCATACCTTCATAATTAGCTTCCCAATCTGAGATTTTTGTGATATAAACTCTTGTAGTATTTTTGCTAACAGTATCTTCTGGGTTAACTGTGGAAATAGAAAGCTTGTTGGACTTATCGAGTGTTACCCATACATCGCCCCATACCTGATGAACCTGTTCAGTAGTAAATGAGGCATTAGTATTATCAAGACCCTTAATCTGGAAGCTATAAAGGTCTGAATCACCAGCAGGAATCTTATACTCATACCAGTCATAATATACTTGTGTTCCAGATAAACCTACACGAGCGTAACCAGTGTTTCCTTCACCTGCACAGTTGAACTTTCCCGACTCAAGTGCATGACCAAGCATATCCTTTCTGCCGGCTCTTGTATCAGCTTTATTATAGAAGATTCTCTTTTTACCACCAACAAATGCCATATTTGCACCATCAACATCAAAGCTTGTTATTGGGGTTGTATCAATTACTACTGGTGATGCGGTATATGATGAAATATTCCAGCTTGAACCACTTCCAGTAATTTGCTGTGAATTAAAGTATGCTTTTGGACTTGCTGAATTATCAACGGCGAACTTAATTCTTGAGGTTTTTCTTGATGAACTGTTTTTATCAGAAATAATTATGCTATTTACTCTTCTTGTATCAACAGCAATATAGAAATTGTTTCCATCATCTGTTATGAGAAGCTTTTCGGATAACTGCTCTGATACGACGCTGCCACTATCATCAACCTGATAAAGCTTTGCATAAAGCTCATTGCTCCAACCTGAAGGCTTCTTGAAATAAACTGTGATAATAGGCTTATCTGCTGAAACATTATCGTCTGAATATGTAGCAGTTTGTGCAGTTGTATTGCTTGTATCCATATTCACAATATTAGCGGTTTATTCTTGCTCATAGCATTAATATTTGTTTTGGAGCAAGCTTTTTGAATGATGCAAGAGACCTTGCATCAACCTTAAATGGGTCGTTCTTATCTATAAATCTTATAACAACAGGCTCTGTGCTAATTGTTAATTTTTCTGTTATATTCTTTCCATTGCAAAGATGGAAGCTTGACTTGGCATCAAAAGCAACTCTCTTAATATAGTAGCGTTCTGTCTTATCAAGAGTTGTCATTGGGTCTGATGTTGCAGATTCTGTATTAAGGCTTGTGTTTTCGATTCCTTAACATAGACATATTGACTTGTACCCCAACCTGATGGTACATCAGTAGAAGAGTATATGGTAGTAAGCTTTGCAGAATCTACATTATTGTTTGATTTAATCATTAAGAGATTATTGCTTAGACTATCACCAAGGTTAATATCAGCTGTTTGGTCAGAGCCATTGCCTACACCACTGATAATAATAACATTTGTATATTTATTATCAAGGTCATAGTAATAAAACTTGGATATGGTATCCTTTTTAAGTTTGAACTCTGTCTTTATACTTTCATCAGTACTTTTGAGTGTATCAAAATCTGCGTTTTGCTTACCGGCACCACCTGAACCATACCAAGCATAGATATAGTAATTTGTACCATTAGTGCCAAAACCATTCGGGTCTATATCGAACCAAACTCTCTTTTTACCATCTGCAACAGCAGGTGTAATATCATCTTGTGGAATATAAGCAAGCTCGTTTACTGCACTTTCAAGCTTTTCCTTATAGCTATCAATCTCTGACTGTGTTAACAAGGTTGAATCAATAGCATTATTGATAACAGCAATAACATTTTCAAGGTTAGTTACTGTTCCTGCGACAAGAATATTTCTGTCCTTATCAATGATAGCTTGAGCAGCATTAATCGCATCTACAAGCTCATCTATTTTGCCTGTATTTTGTATTCTTGAGCATACGCTAATAAGTTTCTTTGTAGCATCTTGAAGAGCTGCTTTATTTCTTGAACCATTATTATAAAGATTCTCAGCATTAGCTAATGCTGTTTCGAGTTCATTTATAAGCTTAGAATTCGGATTATTATCTCTTACTGTTTTTCCGTTATCAATAGCTTTTTTAAGATTATCTCTATATGAAGCAACTTTCTCAAGAGTGGACATTTTATTTTGTAAGTCGATAGCTTTATTATCAGCAGTTTCTTGACTTACTGATTTTTTATCTACCGCTAATTTATCAAAGCAACTCCTTAGCCTGATTCATAACAAATTTTAATGTTGTATAGCTTTCTTCTGTATAATCCTCTTCTTTATAGCTACTTGCTTTATCATATTTAGCTTGTAGCTTTGAAGGGTCAGTATCTTTTGTTGTAAGCTTATCAATAGCGTTATTTATATTATCTCTCTGTGCATTATAATCTGAATTTGATTGAAGTGTTGGCTTATTATATACTTCCTTAGCAGCATTAACAACTGTTATAAAAATCATACCAGCTTGAGGTTCATAATCTCCTTGATATAAAGAGTCTGCCTTAACAATAGCACTTCTTAGATTTGTTTTTTGCTGCTGAGCTATTACGGCTTTCTACCTTATAGTCTATAGACGGTGAACCAGACTTTGTATTATCCTTAAGCTTTGCATAGACAGTGACATAGTCTTCATCATTCATATAAACAGAGGCTGCCTTCTCAGAAATAAATGAACGAGCACTATATTGACCAGTGGCAGTATCTTGCTCAATAACTATATAAGCAGAGTTACCTTTTATAGAGCCTACCATTGTACCAGTAGTAACAGCAGGAACTGTAACACTATGTGAACTGCCCTCATAACCCTTAAAGTCAATAGTTACATCTTGAGCGCCATTGCCTTCTATTTTAGTACTCCACCAGCCATAGCCATTTGATACACCAGAAGAACTAGTGCCGGTGCTTGTAATGGTAAATGATGGTGCCATAGAATCATCATTTTTGCCCTTAAGCTTTGTATAATATACTGTCTGCTTAGAATTAGCATAAGCGATAAGTCTATTCTCAAGCAAGTCTTTACCGTTCCAATCATGGCCTTTATAATAATAGAGAGGAGATTCAAGAATTTCTACATAAATGTTTCTATCGGATTCATCAAAGTACCAAACATTAAAAAATTCCAAGCTCTGTGTGTCATCAGCTTTAGAACCAACATTACCGCCCTGACGAGAAACGATAAGGTTAAACCAAGGAACCATTCCGCCCTTATCATCTGAAACTCTACTTGGGGAGAAAGTATGTGAATACCACGCATTACCCTCCGGAATCATAGCAGTTGTAGGACCGTCTTTACCCTTACCATCTGAAATCCACTTACCAGCTGGCTCGAACTTATTATTCTCTGATTCAACAGCATTAGCCTGATTAACTGTTAATTGTTCAGCGTTTTTTACATTGCTCCAATCAACGCCTTGGTCTGTTCTCTTATAATATGACCAAGTATAAATACAAGGAACGAAGTCATTTGCAGTATCTACTCTGCTTGGGTCCTGCTTAACATGAATAGTGATGTCATCACTGCTGACGCTTGTATTTATTCTTTCAGGAGCTGTTGAGAGCTGTCTGCCAAGAACATTTCCTGATGAACCAACGGTATATGTAACACCAAGTGATGTAGACTTAGAATTACCACCGAGCATATCTTCAGATTTTGCATATGCTCTGAGTGTAATCTCAGACTTAGCTTTGTCATATACTGCATGAACGAAGGTTTTATAGGCAGAGGTATCTGCACTGACGCTTGTTACTTCTGCACCTTCTTCTGTTGTACCACCAACAGTATCTTTCATGAGAATATATTCTTCACCGGTTGTCTTTGGGTCTATAATCTTAGGAAGGTCTGCATTCTCATAATATGTTGCAGCATAATTAAGGGCTGATTTTGCGTTTAGATAAGCTTGTCTTTCGTTAACATCTCCAGAAGTTGATTTTGTACTGAACATCGCTACGCTTATCAAGCTTGTTGCAAGGATAATAATTACACAAGAAACAACAAGAACAGTGGCAAGAGCAAAGCCACGCTTACTGTTCATATGTTTTTTGATTTTGGTTTAACCATAAATTAGCTAACTCCTTTCTTATTTTGTCATACTAAAATCTACACATATAGGATTTAACATAGATGAACTATTTAGTATATAGCTTTGGTCGAAATCACTTCCTGCACCATTATTATTCATTGTAAGAGTACCTGAATAATCATATGTAACATTCGGTTCATAGTTACTTATCATACAAAGCTTATAATCAACATATTTTTGGCTATTGTCTTTGCCAACTGTATATGCCTTTTGGGTGAAAGAACTTATTCCTTTGCAAGTAATCATACTGGTAAGTTGTATTGCTCCCGTATTATCATCTTCATAAGCCATTAAAAATTTTGCTGTATTATCAGTTGGATTCAAAATTAAATAATAGTGCTTATCTTGTGGCGAAAATGCACTTTCGTTATAATTACTCGCTGAGATAGAATGCACTGCCAACACATTTCTTATACATTCTCTCGAAGCTGGTCGCCCCTTGTTTAGAATTTTCTATATCGGTACTTATAGAATATCTGTCCATACTTCCTGATATAGCACCAACAAGCATACCCGAGCATATCGAAAGAATGGCTATAACAACTATAACCTCAACAAGAGTAAAGCCTTGCTTGCTATTTAAAAAGCTTGCGATTTTTTTACGCATCTCTTATACTTTCCTTTCTTTAAGTTATTTAATCGTTACAATTGAGCTGGCAATTATATCGCCTTGAGAAGATTTTGCATTAACCATTACTTTATACCCAGCAAATTCTTTATGAGAACCATCAGAAGCTGAAGTAGGTAATGAATTGGTAAGATATTGGACGGTGCATTGCATATCACTTATAGATGATGAATCAGGGAAATCAACACTTGGGTTACTTATTTGGTCTATAAACTTTACATTATTAAGCTTAGTGCTTAAACCATCATATGTACCATCACCATCTATAGTTTCTAATACTAAATTATTATAAAAGGTTTTTTTAGCGGTTTGGTCGGTTGCATCACCAGTATAATTATTTGATGAAAAAGCTTTCTCTAAGGCAGTAGAAACTGTATCTGCGACGCCCTGAGCCTGAGCCGAGGCATCTTCTAAGCTCTTATTCTCAACAATAGAAATATATCCATGAACAATGGCTGTCATTGTTGAGGCGAAAACTATTGAAACAATAGCAATAGCAACTACTAACTCAACAAGAGTTACACCTTTCTTGGAATTATATCGCCGTTTGCATCTTTTCATATTTATTTACGCACCTTTCAATTATTTTATGGGAATAATTACCGATAATATTAATTCATAAAACTATACATACTAATATTATACATCAAATTATAGATTTGGCAAGAAAAAATTATCCTATTAATTTCAACAAAATTAACTGACATTATTTATGAAAAATGAGCGTTATAACATATTTTGGTATAATATCTATGCTTGGCGACCCATTATTATATTTAAGAATATGGCAAACAAAAATGCCCATAGACAAGACTATGGGCAAAAGCTTACATTATATATAGAAATTTACATATTATTGTAGAGAGTTCCAAGTGTTATTGTGTTATCAAGCTGGATAAAAGTACAACCATTAATATTGGGGGGCTGTGCCTGTGCTGGAATAAACAATAGTTCCAATAGTAAGCCCACTTCCTATGGCTGCTGAGGTGCAGTAGTAATATTCTCCAATATTTATATTGAGTCCGTAATATTTTGCAATATCAGATACTTTTGCATTTCGTGCGGCATTTTTTCTTGTGGTAATTCCGCTATTTTTTATTGCGGCAAAAAAACTGCTGTTCCGTCAGCATTCTTCGACATTGTGTTATTAATTGTACCAGCTTTTATTTCATTATAGGCATTTTGGCACTCTTGGTTTAGAGTTTGTGCTTGTGCTTCTCCAGAAGAAGCTGTTGTAGAATCTATAATATTTATAAGACAAGGAATTGCTATTGCCGCAATAATAGCAAGAATAGCTATGACAACTACTAACTCAACAAGTGTAAAACCACGCTTATTAGCTTTAACTTTCATAACCTTAACTCTCCTAAAAATATTAAATGGGGTAGATGGTATAGATTTTCTACTCTTTTATTTTATAAATATTATAGTTTATAATTTATACTTTTGTCAATGTATAATATCACGAAATTGTCATTTATAATTTGTAGCTTTTGTATAAGCAAAACAAAAGCCCGACCGAAGTCGAGCTTTTGAATTAAATCTTTATATTTTCAGATTTAAATTATTATCATGGATAGATTGTGCCAAGAGTTGTTGTTGTTGCGAGCTGAGCATAAGCAGCACCTGCAGGAGTTGTAGGAGCAGCACCTGCATCAGAATATGCGATGTCACCAACTGCAATGCCTGTAGCAGCTGTTGTGCAGTAGTAGTAATCAGCAGAGATATCGAAGTTCAAGCCTGAGTATGTCATAACCTGAGCAACTGTAACACCATTAGCAGCTGACTGCTTAGCTGTAGCTGTAGCTGTCTTTGCAGCAGCCCATGTGATAGCTGTGCCATCAGAGTTTGTAGACTCATCATTATTGATTGTGCCTGACTTTACGCCTGCATAAACATTCTTGCACTGTTGGCTAAGTGTTGATGCGTTAGAAGCACCTGAAGAGTTAGAAGCGGATTGGATGATGTTAACAACCATTGGGATAGCGATTGCTGCGAGAATTGCAAGGATTGCAATAACAACAACGAGTTCAACGAGTGTGAAGCCTTTCTTAGACTTCTTTGCGAGTAGTTTTTGCTGGAGTGTCATTTTACATTACCTCTTTCTTAAAATAAAATAATTTTTTCTGAGATGCGGTTCTTGAAGGGGGTGAACCGTTCATCTCTGTTGTGTCTATATATTAACTCATTATGAACGAAATGTCAACACCTTTTTTAAAGTTTTTTTTTGATTTAATTGTAAAACAAGTTAGTGTTTTTTTTGTGCAATTTCAACAACAGGTATGTTTTTCCAGTTTTTATAGGGATTTTTACCAAACAAACTTTCAAGATGTTAAAATCTACTTGTGCAATTTAGCCTACAAAATTTGCTCTTGATTTGCTTATATTTATTCTTTTTATAGAAATTTTTTAGACAAATTTATGAATTTGTAAATAAGTTCATATTTTATTCATAATATTTTGTTTGTATAGTGCAATTATTAGTCATTATAATTTTATTAGTGATATAAATATAATCTAAGTATTGTTGAAAACTGAAATTTATTGTTTTTTATCAATTTTAAAAATTTAAGGCTTTTTTCTTTTTGTTTAAAAAGAGCACACGCACAAAAACATTTGACACAAGCCGTTTTTTACTGTATAATATAGGTACAGAGCATACCGATAAGCGGTCGCTCCCAAGATATTGCGATTTTAAGAAATAACCGTCCTATTGGCTAGCAGGGCGGTTATTTCCTTTTATTATGGGAATCAATTACTTATAAATAGGGCAGAGGATTTCATTATGATTTTCTCCGCCCTTATTTCATATATAATAATATGTAAAGCGTTAGTTACATTGATAACAATATTCTTCTCTTTTGAAATAACTATTAAAAAATGTTAACGACAACTTGAACAAATCAACCTGACATAATTTGAAAATCAAAAGTAAATCGCTGAAATCCTACAACTTTTACAAATATCTAACAAAAAGCTCTTGCATTAAAAAAATATTACGATATAAAATATGCTTACATTCGCAAAGGAGGAATGAAAATGAACTTTTTAATAAATCTATAACTAAAAAAAGAATTCTTGGAATATTACTTTCAGCTACTGTTGTATGTTCCGCTATGTATGGCTGTTCTGGTGGAACTTCAAATGACGAATCCTCTGCCAAAGAAGCTGTTGCATCAGCAACAAGCAAGCCACCTGTTTCTTCTAAAGTAGATAAAGTAGAATCTTCTAAGCCAGTCTTAAGCAAACCTGAATCCTCTGCTGAGGAATCTTCTGCTGAGGAATCTTCTGAGTCTTCCAATACAGAAACAAGTATTGGATATATTGAAATAGTAGAAAATTTTAATGCAGAAGCTGTTGGAACTAATTCTATAAATCTAAACTGGTCATCAGTTTCTGATATAAGCGGATATGAAATTTATCGCAAATATGATTCTACGAGTGCTGATTACGATAAGATTATGACCATTAAGAATTCTTCGACTACCTTCTTTAATGATAATCAGATTGTTGCGGGAACTCGTTATTATTATCAGATAAGACCTTATATCTATGCTAATGATAAATATTATTATGGAGAATTTTCGGCAACAAATACCTTTACTCAAATCGCTGATGTTTCGGAAATCACCGTTACAGCAAGAACCTCGAGCAGTATAGCAATTTCTTGGGATAGAATTAAAAATGCTACGGCTTATACAATCTATCGCAAGGATAGCACAGACGATAATTATACTTCTATTGCAACTATTACTGATTGGGAAAATTCAGCTTATACAGACACAGGACTCACTGTCGGAAAAACTTATTATTATAAAGTAGACGCATTTGTAAGCTTTGGCGGTGAAAGCTATTATAGCAATCCGTCTGAAATCAGCACATATACACCACCTGAAAAGCCTTCCTTCACTGCATCTTATGACGAAAAAACAGAAAAAATTAAGGTAAGCTGGAAAGCTATAAATGGGGCAGAGGGGTTATAGCGTTCAAATCTCTGATGATGAGGACGGAGATTATGACAGCTATGATGTTTCTGATAAGCTTGAATTCGAGCTTAAAGTTAAGAAAAATAAGATGTACTATATCAAGGTATATTCTTACTGCACTATTGATGGCGAAAAGAAATTCAGCAGTTATGAGATGAAATCTCTTGAATGTGGCGAAGTTCCTAAGGTTCATGGATATAATGTGGGCGATACATATATTGAAATAAGCCTCGATAAACAGCATATGTGGTATTATAAAGACGGTAAGCTTATTGTTTCAACTGATGTTGTAACAGGCTATAAAAATGCTCACGATACACCGACTGGTCTTTATTATGTTATAAACAAAGCTTCGCCTGCTGAACTCGTTGGAGAAACCTGGGACGTTTGGGTTAACTTCTGGCTCGGCGTAACATATGACGGTGTTGGTATTCACGATTCTACATGGAGAACTGGTGGCTACGGCGGAAATATCTATACATATGACGGCTCTCACGGCTGTATAAATACTCCATATGACGCAGTTAAGAAAATCTATGATAACTGCAAAGAAAATACTCCTGTTGTAATTTATTAACACATTATAAATAGTGTTCTTTCTTATTTGACAACTAATGGTGATTGTACTAAACTTATAGTACAATCACCATTTTAAATATTGGAGGTATTAAACTATGAAAATTAAAAAACTCGCATCGGCAGTTTTATCCGCTATCTTGGGAACTGTTATTATATTTTTCGGGCTGTTCTAATGGCGGCTCTGTAAATGATAATTCAAGCAAGGCAGAAAGCTCTATAACTTCTTCTGAATCAAAAACAGAATCAAGCCAGTCTTCTAAGGTGGAATCAAGCCAGACTTCTAAAACAGAATCTCAAAGTTCTAAAAATGAATCTTCTAAAAATACTGAACCTGACGCAGATTATACGCCAGCTATGTGGAAGGTTACTAAAGGCGACAAGGAAATGTATCTCTTTGGTTCAATTCACGCTACACAGGACGGTGCAGAAAATCTGCCGGACTATGTACAGAAAGCCTTTGATGAATGTGACTATCTCGCTATGGAGCTTGACACAGACAGTATGATGAATGATTTAGGACAAGCTTTACAACTTACACAAAAACTTATGTATACTGATGGCACAACTATTAAAGACCATATTTCTAAGGAAACCTATGATGCTGCTGTAAAATATCTTACTGAAAAGGGCTTATATATATCATATTATGATAACTTTAAGCCCATGATGTGGATTTCATTGCTCGAAAATGCAATGTGTAATGACGCGGGCATTGATATTACAAAATCTATGGAAAGTATTATGACCTCAAAAGCTAAAAAGGCTAACAAGAAAATCTTAGAGGTTGAGAATATTGATATTCAGCTTGGTGTATTTGATAACATTTCAGATGAACTTGCAGATGTTATGATTTTAAGCTATACACAAGCAGACCCAAGCGAACAAGCAAAGGCAAATAATAAGTTATATGAGCAATGGAAACACGGAGAAGCCATAAAAGATACAGATGAAGATGAAATTCCTGATGAATACAAAGAAGACTATGAAAAATACAGCAAAGCTATGCTCACAGACAGAAACAAGGGTATGGCTGACAAAGCCGAAGAATATATGAATGACGGCAAGAAAGTATTCTTTATGGTTGGCGCAGCTCATATGTATGGTGATAACGGAATCGTTCAGCTTTTGACAGATAGGGGATATACAGTAGAGAGAGTATCTAAGACGGAGAATCTTAGTAAGGCTGCATAATTTCTCAGAAGTTTAGTTTAGAATTACAAATTTCGTCATTCGGCAGTTCATTGGTAATTTCTTAATCCGTGGCAGTTAACTTGCCTTATCAATGTCGAAGTTTTGCAACGCAAAACTGATTTCGCGACTTGGGAGCGGCGGCTCGCCGCAAAGTTTTGCTCAAGCCTTTTTAAAGGCTTGCGGATTCCAAAGGCAGAGCCTTTGGTGGGTTTTAAGGGCGAAGCCCTTAACATTCTTTTTTGCCAATAACGGCGAACGAAGTTCGCCGCTATTTCTCCATTAAAGAATACAAAAAAACGCTCAGGTTTCAAAAGACCTGAGCGTTTTTCAATGCTTATATTCTTTTTAATTATGTGTTTGATAATATTTTTGGAAAATATAGGAGCAAGCTTTATTCGCTCATTCGGAAGTTTATTGATGACGAAAAAGAATTAAGCGGTGGACATAGTCCACCGCTTAAGAAGAAAGATATGTTAAGGGCTTTGCCCTTAAAAACCCACCAAAGGCTCTGCCTTTGGAATCCGCAAGCCTTTAAAAAGGCTTGACCTAAACTTTAAATGTCTTGGGGAAGTTTGTTAGCTAAGCGGTAGTTTCCTCGACCGCGTCAACTAACTTACCTTACTTACTACGAGCGAGACTTGTCGAGCGATTCCGCGTCTTGGGGAGCGGCGGCTCGCCGCCTTGACCTAAACTTTAAGTGTCTTGGGGGAAATTTGCTAACTAATAATATTAGTCTATGCTATCAATCTTGACCTCTACATCTGTTTCGGCATCGTAATCTACACCTGTTACCTTAAAGCCAAACAGCTTATAAAATTCTTCCCAATAACCGTCAATATCTGCACATTCGGCGATTTTCTCGGTAGAAATATCACTCCAAAGCTTTGTGACTTCCTCTTGAATATCGTCTTGAAGCTCTAAATCGTCAAGGCGGATTCTGCCCTCAGCGTCAAGAACTGGCTTTTCTCCGAAAAGCTTCTGATTGAAAAGTCTATACATCTGCTCAATACAGCCTTCGTGACAGCCTTTTGCTTTCATTACCTTATAAAGAATAGAGATATAAAGCGGTACTATCGGAATAGCCGCACTTGACTGTGTTACAAGAGCCTTATTTACAGAAAGGTATGCACGAATACCATTAAATTCCTCTGTAATCTCTTTTGCTGTCTTGAAAAGGTGGTCCTTAGCCTTACCAATAGAACCATCACGATACATCGGGTGTGTAAGAACTGGTCCAATGTAGGAATATGCTACTGTTATAGCATCTGGCTCAATAGCATCAGCATTCTTTAATGCAGTAATCCAATCCTTCCAGTCTTCGCCACCCATAACCTTTACTGTATTGAAAACTTCTTCATCAGTTGCTGGCTCTACTGTAATATCATGAACTTCATTTGTACGGAGGTCAATGGTTTTATTTGTATATGGCTCGCCAACTGTCTTTAATACAGAGCTATATAATGTGCCGTCTTTGTCCTTGCGTCTTGGTGCAGCAAGACTATATATAACCATATCAACCTTGCCTAAGTCCTTTTTGATAAGTGCGATTGTTTCGTCCTTGATTTCCTGAGAATAAGCATCTCCGTTAATTGTTTTTGCATAAAGTCCGTCAGCGTGTGCGAACTCCTCAAAAGCGGCTGTATTATACCAGCCTGAAGAACCTGTTCTATTTCCTGAACCAGGCTTATCAAAAATAATGCCGATTGTAGATGCTCCGCAAGAATATGCCGCAGAAATACGAGAAGCAAGTCCATAACCCATAGATGCACCGATAACAAGAACTTTCTTAGGGCCGTTTGTCTTTGGCTGTGATTTTACATATTCGATTTGCTGTCTGACATCTGCCTTACAGCCTGTTGGGTGAGATGTTGTGCAAATAAATCCTCTTACCTTTGGTTTTACTATCATTTTGACTACTCCTTTTATAATAATTACTTTGTGAATTTCTCAACTACATAAGCTATACCGTCTTCGTCGTTAGAACTTGTAATGAAATCTGCAACAGCCTTGAGCTTATCGTTTGCATTAGCCATACCAACACCAAGTCCGGCATATTCTACCATTGTAATATCGTTAAAGCCATCACCACAAGCGATACATTCTTCGGTCTTTATGCCGAGTGTTTTTATAAGATTGTCGATTGAACGGGCTTTATCAATACCCTTTGGCACGACCTCAAGGAAAAACGGTTCTGAACGGAAAACGCCAAGTTTATCGCCAACTCGCTTACTGAGTACCTTTTCAAGCTCTACAACCTCAGCTGGATTGCCTGAAAGCAAGCATTTATTGATATCAAAATTTACATATGAGACGAAATCCTCTACTTCTTTAATTTTAAGACCAATTATATTTGATTCTACCATTGTATATTCATTTACGCCGTTTCCTGCAATAAGGCAATCACCCTCATAGGTATTTATGCCTATATTCGTTTTATAAACCTCATCACAGATTTCTGGAAGAAATTTAAGTGGAAGATTTGCAGAAAATACGGTTTCTCCGCTCTGACAGTTGATAATCTTACCACCGTTAAAGGCCATAATAAAACCGCCATATTTTTTTTTAAGGTCAAGCTTTTCAGCGTAGGGGAGGATTCCCTTTGTCGGTCTGCCTGAAGCTATTGCGATTTTTCCTCCACGCTCTTGATAATCTATCAGTGCATCGTGTGTTTTTGGTGTGATTTTCTTTTCTGAATTGGTTAATGTTCCATCTATATCGAGAACCATAATCTTATATTTCATAATTTTCATATCCTCCACTATTGAACTATACGGTGAGCCACCGCTCCCAAGACGCAGAATCGCTCGACAAGTCTCGCTCGACATTGACAAGAGATATTTATTGACGCGGTCAAGGAAACTACCGAACCCGAAACACAGTTCGTCCCTACGATTAGCTAATGCACTACCCTAAGACAATTAAAGTTTAGGTCAAGGCGGTGAGCCGCCGCTTCCAAGACGCGGAATCGCTCGACAAGTCTCGCTCGACATTGACAAGAGATATTTATTGACGCGGTCAAGGAAACTACCGAACGGGCGAACACAGTTCGTCCCTACGATTAGCTAATGCACTACCCTAAGACAATTAAAGTTTAGGTCAAGGCGGTGAGCCGCCGCTTCCAAGACGGCGGAATCGCTCGACAAGTCTCGCTCGACATTGACAAGAGATATTTATTGACGCGGTCAAGGAAACTACCGAACGGGCGAACACAGTTCGTCCCTACGATTAGCTAATGCACTACCCTAAGACAATTAAAGTTTAGGTCAAGCCTTTTTAAAGGCTTGCAGGGTCGAGGGACGGAGTCCCTCGTGGGTGTTAAGGGCGAAGCCCTTAACATTCTTTGCTCCTTAATGGGCGGACAAAGTCCGCCCATTGATTTCTTATGTCAGCAACATTAGTTAAACAGGGAACCCCCTGCGAGGGTTCCCAACATTCCACTGGAATGTTTTTCTACCCTCCTGCGCTTTGAGGAGCATAAAGTGTTTCGCCGTCTGCGGACGGCGACCAAAGGCTCTGCCTTTGGAAACTGCAAGCTTTTGAAAAAGCTTGAGCAAAACTTTTAAGTTTCTTATGGGAAGTTTTATTCGCTTTGCGACATACACTCATAGGCTTTTTTTTGTAAGCTCTATAAGCTCTTCATAAGTCTTTAAATAACCAGCCTCTCGGCGAAGTTCGGCGGCATTTTTGAAGCCCTTCATATACCAACCAACATGCTTTCTTGCTTCACGCATAGCAATTTCTTCGCCTTTATAATCGCACATTGCTTGAATGTGTCTTAAAATTACTGTAACCTTTTCTGCTGGTGATGGTGGAAACATCGGTCTTAAATCATTGAGCCAAGCGTTTATCTCTCTGAATATCCACGGATTGCCTAATGCACCTCTGCCTATCATAACCATATCGCAGTTTGTTTTTTTCGAGCATTTGTGCGGCATCATTGGCATTGGTAATATCTCCGTTGCCTATTACTGGAATATTTACGGCTTTTTTTACCTCAGCAATAATATCAAGGTCAGCCTTTCCTGAATAAAACTGCTCACGAGTTCTTCCATGAACGGTTATTGCGGACGCACCTGCTTGTTCACATATCTTTGCAACCTCAACAGCATTTACGGACTTATCGTCCCAGCCTTTACGAAATTTAACAGTTATAGGAACATCAACAGCTTTGCATACCTCTTCTACAATTTCTCCGCATAAATCAGGATTTTTCATCAAGGCACTTCCTGCACCATTTCCGCTTATCTTAGGGGCAGGACAACCCATATTTATATCTATAATATCTGGCTTATACTCCATAGCAGTTACGGCTGCGGCGGCAACTGTCTGTGGTTCACTGCCAAAAAGCTGTACAGCCGCAGGTCGCTCATTTTCTGAAAGAAGCATAAGCTCCTTAGAGCGTTCACTATTGAACGAAATTCCCTTTGCACTTACCATCTCTCCGACAACATATGACGCACCAAAAGCTACACAAAGCTCTCGGAAGGCTCGGTCTGTAACTCCTGCCATAGGTGCAAGAGCGGTCCTTCCCTTTATTTCTACATTTCCTATTTTCATTAATCAGCCTCCTAAAAGCCCAATTATTGATATTATATCATATTTTGCACTCAATGACAACATTTACTCTTTGTGTGGCACCTTAATAAACTCTTAAAGCAACAAACAGGTGAACACTTTTCGCAGCTGCACTTTATCTGCAAAAGAGATTTATTGACTTAGATTAAGTAATCGCTAATGAACCGCCTCAAACTGTGAACATAGTTATATATTGAATAATTTGTGATTATATGATAGAATTAAATGTATAATGTAAATAATTGTTTCAAAATTTAATATGGAGGATTATTATGGACTACTTTCTTTCTGATAGAGTTCAGACTCTTAAACCGTCTGCTATAAGAGAAATATTTAAGTATGCCGCAGACCCTGAGGTTATATCTCTTTCTGCCGGCAACCCTGACCCTGAAGCTTTTCCTGTTAAGGAAATTGCGGAAATTTCTAATGATGTACTTACAAATCGTCCTATTGACACACTTCAATATAGCATTACTGAGGGATATGTACCTCTCCGCAATGCCCTCAAGGACTATATGAAAAATAAATTCAATATCGGCAGAGATTTTGATGAGCTTATTGTTACTTCTGGTGCTCAACAGGTTATGGACCTCGCTACAAAAATCCCTTGTAAATGAGGGAGATACTGTTATTTGTGAAGCTCCAAGCTTTATAGGCTCTCTTAATTCTTTTCGTGCTTATAAGGCAAAACTTTGCGGTATTCCTCTCGAAAGCGATGGTATGAACCTTGAAGCTCTCGAAAAGGCTCTTAAAACTGAAAAGAATGTACGCTTTATCTACACTATTCCTAATTTTCAGAACCCATCAGGTGTCACTACAAGTCTTGAAAAGCGTCACGCAATATATGAACTTGCTAAGAAATACGGTGTTCTTATTCTTGAGGATAACCCTTATGGCGAGCTTAGAGTAAGTGGGGGGAAGATGTTCCTGCGATAAAATCCTTTGACGAGGACGGTATTGTTATTTATGCTGGCTCATTCTCTAAGGTGCTTTCTCCTGGTATGAGAATAGGCTGGTTTGTCGCTCCAAAGGAAGTTGCTGCAAAATGATAGTTTGCAAGCAAGGCTCTGATGTTCATACAACTGCTTGGTCGCAGATTGTTGCAAGCGAATTTATGACAAAATACGACTTTGAGGCTCATTTGGAGCGTTTGCGTGAAATTTACAGAAAGAAAATCAATTTCACTCAAGAACTTCTTGATAAATATCTTGCACCGATTATTACATATAATAAGATTGATGGCGGTCTTTTCATATGGTGTAAGCTTCCTGATGAGATTGATATGACTAAATTCTGTAAAGAGGCAGTTCTTAGAAAGGTATGTGTTGTTCCGGGAAATGCGTTCTTAACTGATGAAAACGAGCAATGCCATAGTTTCAGAATCAATTTCTCGACACCAACTAATGAACAGTTAGAAAAGGGAATTAAGATATTGGGCGAATTGGCAAAGGAAATGCTGAATAAGCAATAATTTTATAAAATCCATATTAATCCATAATTGAAAATAAGTTTAACAAATAGATATAATACAAAGTTCTTGCTAAATATATTTTTTGTCTATTAAAGTGTGATTTGTCATAGGGAAATTCATTAGATAAGCGGTAGTTTCATCAACCACAGCAAGCAATTTCCCTTGTCAGTATCAAATGAGGCTTGATAAGCAAAGCTTTGAAGTGTATTATGGAAAGTATATCAATACCAATTAAGTAATTACAAATAAGCTACCAAAACAGGGCGAACACAGTTCGCCCCTACATTTAGTCTGTTAGCTAATTGAAAATCGAAAGGAAAATAAATATGAGTGAAGAAGTTTTAAAACAAGAAAAAAAAAGCCTATAATATTCAGTGCAATACAGCCAAGCGGTACTATTACACTCGGCAACTACATCGGTGCATTGAAAAACTGGGTTACTCTTCAAGATGACTACGATTGTATTTTTTGCAGTTGCTGACCTACACGCAATTACTGTCAGACAAGAACCTGCTACATTCCGCAAACACATATTAGAGGCTTACGCTCTCTTACTTGCTTGCGGTATTGATACTGAGAAAAGCCCATTCTTTATTCAGAGCCATGTTCATACTCACGCCGAACTCGCTTGGGTTCTTAACTGCTATACACAGTTCGGCGAGCTTTCTCGTATGACACAATTTAAAGATAAATCTCAAAAACACGCTGATAATGTTAATGTTGGTCTTTTCGCATATCCAAGCCTTATGGCTGCTGATATTCTTCTCTATCAGGCTGACCTTGTTCCTGTTGGTGCTGACCAAAAAGCAACACCTTGAGCTTGCAAGAAATGTTGCAGAACGCTTTAACGGTATCTACGGCAATACATTTAAGATTCCTGACGGATATATTCCTCCTGTCGGTGCAAGAATTATGTCACTTCAAGACCCAACAAAGAAGATGTCTAAGTCTGACGAAAATGTAAATGCTTGGATTGCTGTTCTTGATAAGCCTGAGGATATTATGAGAAAAATTCAAGCGTGCTGTTACTGACTCCGAGGCCGTTGTAAAATATGGCGAAAATAAGGCTGGCGTAAACAACCTTATGGGCATTTACAGTGCTGTTACAGGCAAAACAAATGATGAAATAGAAAAGGAATTTGAGGGCAAGGGCTACGGCGACTTCAAAGCTACTGTTGCTGAAGCTGTTATCGAGGAACTTCGTCCTATTCGTGAACGCTATGAGAAATTCATAGCTGACAAGGCATATCTTGAGGAACAATATACTAAGGGTGCTGAATTTGCATTGAGAATGTCTTCTCGTACACTCGACAAAGCAATGAAGAAAGTTGGCTTTATCAAAAAGCCGAGATTCTGATTTTCGGAATTAGGAGGTTAGTCTTATGAAAAAAACACAAGGTTCAGCCCAAAAAAAGCTTATGCTTATAGTAAACCCTATTGCAGGAAAATCTCGTGCAAAATATAATCTTGCAAGCCTTGCGTCAATTTTTTTTTATAAGAATAACTACGAGCCTGCTATTTACTTTACTTCTCCAGACTGCGGGGCAGAGGAGCTTATAGAAAAACACGCAAAGGATTTTGATGTTGTAGCGTGTTGCGGTGGTGACGGCACTGTCAGTGAAGCTATTGAGGGTATAATGAAGCTTGAGGATTGTCCTCCGCTTGGATACATTCCTTGTGGAACGACAAATGACCTTGCAAAAAGTCTTGATTTGCCTAAGAATATGAAAAGAGCCGCTAATACTATCGCTAATGAAGAGCCTCTTCCGCTTGATATAGGCAGTTTTGGCGATGAATGTCACTTCGCTTATATTGCGTCATTTGGTGCATTTACTGAGGTTTCTTACGAAACTCCTCAAAAAGCAAAAGAATATATTCGGTCATATGGCTTATATTTTTTCGGCTTTTAAGTCTATGAACAAAATCAAGCCTTATCATATTAAAATCGAAAGCGAAGAAAAAACTTTGAGGACGATGTTATTTTCTGTTCGGTTACGAACTCAACCTCCGTTGCGGGAATCTTTAAATTTGACAAAAATCTTGTCGATTTTAACGATGGTCTATATGAGGTACTTCTGATAAAACAGCCTAAGCGTTTAAGAACGGTTTTTGCGATATTTTTATCTATGTTTAATACAACCTATAAGCACGACCACATAACGCTTTTTCAGACCTCAAAGTTAAAGCTTACCGCAGATAAAAACATAGATTGGGCGATTGACGGCGAACACCGTTCAAGCAGTAACACGATAGAGATAACAAACAATCACAATGCTATTTCACTTATTCGCAAGCATTAAGCGGGCAGCGGTGCGTGACCGCACAGGACAAGACGCGGAATCGCTCGACAAGTCTCGCTCGTGGTGAATTAGGTAAGTTTGTTGACGCGGTTGAAGAAATTAGCAACTAACTACCGATTGGTTAATAAAACTTTCCTAAGACAAATAAAAGTTTTGCTCAAGCTTTTTGCGGCGAGCCGCCGCCCCCAAGACGCGGAATCGCTCGACAAGTCTCGCTCGTGGTGAATTAGGGAAGTTTGTTGACGCGGATGAAGTAGCTACCGTAGCCGAACAGGCTATGCTGTTCGGCTCTACCGCTTAGCTAACGCACTTCTCTTAGACACTTAAAGTTTAGGTCAAGCCTTTTTAAAGGCTTGCAGGGTCGAGGGACGGAGTCCCTCGTGGGTTTTAAGGGCGAAGCCCTTAACTCTTCTTGCCATTTAGAGGCGAACTTTGTTCGCCTCTAAAATTTTTTTGGAAGCAAAATTAGTCAATATGTGCGAACTTTATTCTCCTATTCGGAAGTTTATTGCTAACAAAAGAAAAAGGGGTGGACAAAGTCCACCCCTTAGTCAGCGAAAATAGATGTTAAGGGCGTTGCCCTTAAAACCCACCAAAGGCTCTGCCTTTGGAAACCGCAAGCTTTTGAAAAAGCTTGAGCAAAACTTTTCGGCGAGCCGCCGCCCCCAAGTCGCGGAATCGTGCGGCGAGCCGCCGCTCCCAAGACGCGGAATCGCTCGACAAGTCTCGCTCGTGGTGAATTAGGGAAGTTTGTTGACGCGGATGAAGTAGCTACCGATTAGCCAATAAAATTTTAATTTTCTTAAATAAAAAAACACCACCGACTATGAGTTATCCATAATCGGTGGTGTCTTTTATATATTAAGCTTTATTATTTAGCAAGTCTTTCCTTAAGACCCTCGAGCTCAGCTCTGAGTTCAGCAGGAAGCTTATCGCCAAATATCTTGTAGTACTCTTCGATTTCCTTTGTTTCAGCTGTCCACTTCTCGTTATCAACTGTAAGAATCTTCTTGAGTGTTTCCATATCCATATCAAGACCCTCAAGGTTGATGTCTTCTGGTCTTGGAAGATAACCGATAGGTGTTTCAACAGCGTCAGCCTTGCCTTCGCAACGCTTGATAATCCACTCGAGAACACGGAAGTTGTCACCGAAACCAGGCCACATAAACTTGCCGTCTTCATCTAATCTGAACCAGTTGACATTGAATATCTTTGGAGCCTTGTCGCCAAGAATCTTACCCATTTCAATCCAGTGGCCGAAGTAGTCACCCATATGATAACCGCAGAATGGCTTCATAGCCATTGGGTCATGACGGAGAACACCGACAGCACCTGTTGCAGCTGCTGTTGTTTCAGAAGCCATAATAGAACCTACGAATACACCGTTGTTCCAATCTCTTGACTGGTAAACAAGTGGAGTTGTAGTTGCACGACGACCGCCGAAGACGATAGCAGAAACAGGAACACCTGATGTTGAGTTAAACTCTGAGCTGATGCATGGGCAGTTCTTTGCAGGAGCTGTGAAACGGCTATTTGGATGAGCACCCTTTTCTGTGCTTTCCTTACCATTCCAAGGATTGCCCTTCCAGTCGATAGCGTGCTCTGGTGGATTTTTGTCGAGACCTTCCCACCAAACTGTGTTGTCATCGAGGTTAAGAGCAACATTTGTGAAGATTGTACCCTTCTTTGTAGAAGCAAGGGCATTAGGGTTAGACTTCTCGTTTGTGCCAGGAGCAACGCCGAAGAAGCCGTTCTCTGGGTTAATAGCCCAAAGTCTGCCGTCAGGACCCTTACGCATCCAAGCGATGTCGTCACCAACACACCATACCTTGTAGCCCTTATTTCTATAGCCCTCTGGAGGAATAAGCATAGCCAAGTTTGTCTTACCGCAAGCTGATGGGAATGCAGCTGTTACATACTTGATTTCGCCCTGTGGATTCTCGATACCGAGGATAAGCATATGCTCAGCCATCCAATCCTCGCACTTACCGAGGTAGGAAGCAATTCTAAGAGCAAAGCACTTCTTGCCAAGAAGAACATTTCCGCCGTAAGCAGAGTTTACGGAGATGATGTAGTTATCTTCTGGGAAGTGGCAGATATATCTCTTCTCAGGGTCAACATCGCACATTGCATGAAGTCCCTTAATCCAGTCTTCTATCTCCAAGAACTTCTTCTACTGCTGTGCCCACACGAGTCATAATGCTCATATTAAGAACAACATAGATAGAGTCTGTTACCTCATAGCCAATCTTTGCGAGAGGTGAGCCAACAGGACCCATTGAATAAGGGATAACATACATTGTACGACCCTTATATGAACCACGAGCAATATCAAAGAGCATTTGATATGCTTCTTGTGGGTTTTTCCAGTTATTTGTAGGACCTGCATCCTTTTCATCTCTGCAGCAGATAAATGTACGGTCTTCAACACGAGCAACATCGTTTTCTCTTGTTCTGTGGAGATAACAGCCTGGAAGCTTTTCCTCGTTAAGCTTAATCATCTCGCCTGTTTCACAAGCTTCCTTTGCGGAGAGCCTCGAGCTGTTCCTCTGAACCATCAATCCAAACGACCTTATCAGGATTGAGAAGATTTTTCATTTCTTCAATCCATGCCAATACTGACTTATTTGTTGTCATTTTATTATTCCCCTTTCTGCCTAAAGGCATTTACAGATTTATTATAATGCAATTTGCAAGAAATATCAATAAATAATTCATGAATTTTTGAAGTATTTTTCAAATACTATATTTTGTATAGGAATCTCAAGAATTTGTTAATAAACTATGAACTAATAAAAGTTTAAAAATTCATATTTATATGTAACAAGCGAGTAAATATGATTTTTTATTCTGCGTCTGATACACTTATGCCGAGTTCCTCAAGCTGTGAATCGTCTACCGGACTTGGAGCATTACTCATAAGCTCACTTGCATTTTGAATCTTAGGGAATGCAACTACATCTCTAAGTGTAGGTGCATTAATCATCTGCATAACAAGTCTATCAAGTCCTATACCCATACCACCATGTGGTGGAGCACCATACTTGAAAGCTCCTGTCAAGAAGCCAAACTTCTTTTGTGCCTCTTCATCGGAAAGTCCGAGCATCTCGAACATTCTCTTTTGAAGCTCTGGATTTGTTATACGGATAGAACCTGATGAAAGCTCTATACCATTAAGAACCATATCATAAGCCTTTGCGTAGACATTGCCCTTATCGCCCTCAAGCTTATCTAAGCACTCATCTGTTGGAGATGTGAATGGGTGGTGCATTGCTACCCATTCGCCATTATCTTTATCAAACTCAAAGAATGGAAATTCTACTACCCAAAGGAAGTTATAGCCGTCTTTGATTATATCAAGACGCTTTGCGACTTCTACTCTCAATGCTCCGAGTGTAGGGAGTACGACGCTATCATCTGTATCGCCGACAATAAGAACTACATCGCCCTTTTCAGCACCAGCCTTTTCGAGAATAGCCGTCATTTCAGCCTCAGTCATAAACTTTGCAAAGCTTGATGCTATGCCGTCATCAGTCATTCTTATCCACGCAAGTCCCTTTGCACCAATACCCTTTACATACTCTGTGAGCTTGTCTATCTCCTTACGGCTATATGTTTTTACGGCATTTTTCGCTGTAATTCCACGAACAGAACCGCCACCTGCGATTGCATTCTTGAATACGCCAAATTCGCTATCCTTAACTGTTTCTGTAAGGTCGAAAATTTCCATACCAAAACGAGTATCTGGCTTATCTGAACCGAATCTTGCCATAACCTCGTTATATGTATATCTTGGGAATGGGGTAGGAGCATCTATATCAAGAACAGTCTTGAAAAGATACTTGATATAATTTTCGCCGAGCTTGAGAACATCTTCCATATCTACAAAAAGACATTTCAAGGTCTATCTGAGTAAATTCAGGCTGTCTGTCGGCTCTCAAGTCCTCATCTCTGAAGCATCTTGCAATCTGCATATACTTATCAAAGCCGGCAACCATACAAAGCTGTTTATAGATTTGTGGGGACTGAGGAAGTGCATAAAATTCGCCCTTATGGATTCTTGATGGTACAAGGAAATCTCTTGCACCCTCTGGGGTGGATTTTATAAGCATAGGAGTTTCTATCTCAATAAAGCCCTCATTATCGAAGAAATCACGAGTAGCTTTGGCAATCTTATGACGAAGAATGATATTATTTTGAAGTGTAGGACGGCGGAGGTCGAGATAACGATATTTAAGGCGAGTTGTTTCGCCTGCTGTACAGTTATCTGTAATTTCAAAAGGAGGTGTTTCTGATTCGGAAAGAACACGAAGTTCTTTAACCTCGATTTCAATATCACCTGTTGGAATTTCTGCGTTTTTAGCACTTCTTTCACGAACAGTTCCTACAACTGCGAGAACATATTCTGAACGAACGGAAGCGGCTTTCTTAAAGATTTCTCTATCTGTATCATCATCGAGAGTGATTTGAACGATACCTGTTCTATCACGAAGGTCTATGAATATGAGGTGACCTTTATCACGCTGTCTCTGAACCCAGCCAAAGACAGTAACATTTTTTTGCCAATATCATCAGCACGAAGCTTTCCGCAATAGTCTGTACGCTTCAGTCCTGTCATAAATTCTGCCATTTTAAATCTTCCTTTACAAATAGATTGTGTACTCGTTCTTAATTATATCATTCCCAAAATATAAAATCAAGTATGGGCGGCGAGCCATCACTATTAAAACGGGCGAACACAGTTCGCTCCCTACGCTTAGCTAACCAACTTATCTTAGAAACTCAGAAGTTTTGCTCAAGCTTTTTCAAAAAGCTTACAGGGTCGAGGGACGGAGTCCCTCGTGGGTTTTAAGGGCGAAGCCCTTAACTTTTTCTTGCCCCCTTAGGGGCGAACGAAGTTCGCCCCTAAATATCTTTTTAATAGCAACATTAGTTAATAAAAATGCGGACAAAGTCCGCATTTAGAGCGAAAGAAGATGTTAAGGGCTTCGCCCTTAAAACCCACCAAAGGCCCTGCCTTTGGAATCCGCAAGCCTTTAAAAAGGCTTGACCTAAACTTTGAGTGTCTTTGGGAAAGTTTGTCAGTTAGTGTTTTTAAGATAAAGCATTGTAAATTTTGAAATAATATGATATAATATACAAAATATTTATAAAAAGGTGGGGTTATTATGGAAAATAAAGTCATTATCGCAGCAGATAGCACTTGCGACCTTTCTCCTGAACTTATCGAAAAATATAATATAGAGATTATTCCGCTCCCTGTAAATCTCGGTGACAAGCCTTGCCTTGATGGAGTTGATGTTACTGTTGATGATGTTTTCAATTACTTTGATACAACAGGCGAACTCGCTACTACATCAGCTCCTACCGTAGGATATTACGAGGATTTCTACAAAAAGTGGACTGATGAAGGATATACCGTAGTTCACACCAGCATTAGCCTTAAATTTACTGTAACTCATAATATCGCACAACAGGCTGCTGCGAAATTTCCTGGGGTTTATCCGATTGATTCTCACAGCATTTCAAGCGGAATGGGACTTCTTGCTATTCATGGTGCTATGCTTCGTGACCAAGGCTTAGAGGGTTGGCAAATCGCTGAAAAAGCTCCGTGATGAGGCTGATAATATTCGTGTAAGTTTCGTTCTTGATACTCTCAAATATATGAGAAAGGGCGGAAGATGCAGTGGTATTGCCGCTTTTGGTGCTAATATGCTCAATCTTAAGCCTTGTCTTGAAACAAAAAGATGCTGCTCTTGTAGTTAAGAAAAAATATAGAGGAAAGATTGAAAATGTCTTTATGCAATACGCTGAGGAAATGCTTACCTCTGGTGAGAATATAGACAAATCTATTTTGTTACTTACACATTCAGGCATTGACAAAAAAGACTTTGAAAGCTGTTAGAAAGCGTTGTGCTGAACTTGTAGCTTTTGATGAAATATATGAATGTAACACAGGCTGTTCTGTTTCTGTACATTGCGGACCTAACACCCTTGGACTAATCTACGCTATAAAAGACTGATTTTATAAGGTCTGTGCAAGAGCTATCATTGCAAAATTTGCTAAGATTACACTTGCTATTTCGATTGCCTTTATTATAATTCTATTTTTCATACTTCTACCTTCCTTATCTACGATTTCTTTAGGTTCTTTACTTATATTTATGATATATGAAAAGAAATATTACTGATATTTTTTAGCGGATAAATTTTCAACATTTTTCTATTAAATAGTTGAAAACTTATCCGTATTTTCTTAATTTGCACTAAATTCATATTTATTTTGAAAAATATTTGATTTTTTTCAATTTGTTATTGATTTTTACATCTGTTTAGTGTAGAATAGTGTAAATCGTTAGGGTTATCATCGCATTAACCCTATGAAAATCTATATTTAAAAGGAGCTGTTTTTATGAATCCGAACTATAACAATCAAATTCCTGGTTCTGAACTAATTAAGCGATTTTTTACAAGAACTTCTATGCTTACTATTACAATAGCCTCGGCGATGCTCTCTGCGTTGATAATCTTTCAAACCGTTATCTACACATTTTCGGGAGATAAAATCAGTATGATTTCTTCACTCTATTATCTCTTTGATAATCAGCATATCGAAATTATAAATGCTGTTTTTGGCTCTATAATCTCTTTGGTATCTATTTTATTTTTTCATTTCCTTCCTTTCAATATATCTGAAAGCAAAGGCTGGTGATTCTATCACATCAGGTCTTTCTATGCTTACTGTAAGCTCTGTAATATATATTATCGTTACTTGCATTACAGTAACTCTTTCATTCGCTTCAATCTCTGTTCAGAGATACCAAAGCTCTAAGCTTAACAATTTATTTGACAGCAGAGAATTTTCTGAAGTGCCTCAAACTTATACTTCAACACAGGCAAATTACGATTTTCTTATTTATATTTTGTTTGGTGCGACTGCTATTCTTCTTGGAATCGGTGCTGTTCGTATCTCTCTTGCTATGAAAAAGGCTTCTTCTGATATGGAAATTCCTTCAAATCGTGGCGGTGCATTATTCCTTTCTGGTTCTATATCTGCTATTGTGCTTACAAATATTGCATTTTTCACAGCACTTAGCTCACTTGTTATTCTAACACAGAGGTAACTTTAGAGCCTATAACACTTCTTAGCTCTACTATCAATTTCTTATCTTTGCTGCTGCAAGCGTAATATTCTATGGACTCGCTTTCCTTTCTTCTAATTATTCCAGTTCTATAAACAAAGCTTACCCTTCAAATGCTAAGCTTAGCTCTTATTACGCTGGATATGCTACAAACGCTTATCCTACAAACGCTAATCGTCCTCCTGTTCCTCCGGTAACACCTTATATTCAGACAAGAAATCAGCTTTATGCGGCTCAACAGGCTGCTCAACAAAATACTCAATATGCACAGTCATATCAACCACAGCATACACAGGTTCAACAGCCACAAAATGTTGAAGCACAGATTCAGAACGACGCTACAACAGCTGTTGAACCACCTATCCAACCAGAGAATACAAAAAAACTGAGGCTCAACCTGTAACAGCCGACAATGTTGAAAGCGAAGATTAAATTATTACTTAGCTAACACAGTTCTCCAAGACAATTAAAAGTTTCGCGCAAGCCTTTTTAAAGGCTTGCGGTTTCCAAAGGCAGAGCCTTTGGTGGGTTTTAAGGGCAACGCCCTTAGCGGCGAGCCGCCGCTCCCAAGACGCGGAATCGCTCGACAAGTCTCGCTCGTGATGGATTAGGGAAGATAGTTGACGCGGTCGAAGAATTTATCAATGAACTACCAATTAGTTAATCAAACTTTACCAAGACACTTAAAGTTTAGGTCAAGCCTTTTTAAAGGCTTGCGGTTTCAAAGGCAGAGCCTTTGGTGGGCTTTAAGGGCGAAGCCCTTAACATCTCTTTCTTCTCGAGCGGTGGACATAGTCCACCGCTTAATTTTTTGTTAGCAACAAACTAATAAAGAGCAAACAAAGATGACGGTGAACGGGCGAACACAGTTCGCCCCTACATTTTTTAAATAGTAAATGCAAATTATCATAAAAACAGATATTTTAAAAATAAACAGGCATTAAAAGTAAATAGAATATGAAAAACGCTCAGGTCTTTTAAAGCCTGAGCGTTTTTGTATTATTATAGGAGAAAAAAGTGGGAACTTCGTTCGCCACTTAGGGCAAGAAGATGTTAAGGGCTTCGCCCTTAAAACCCACGGGACTCCGTCCCTCGACCCTGCAAGCCTTTAAAAAGGCTTGACCTAAACTTTAAATATCTTGGGGAAGTCGGTTAGCTAAGCGGTATTTCATCGGTGGTTTCTTCAGAATTTTCTTCGGTTGTTTCTTCCTCGTGTGGGGCTCTGGAAAGTGTTACAACCTTACTTTCATCAGATACCTTCATTACTCGGACACCCTTTGATGTTCTTGAACAAATTCTTATAGAATTTGCCTCAATTCTGATAATAACACCGTCATTAGAGATTAAGATAATATCATCATCAAGGTCTACGGACTTAATTGCGGCAACCTTACCATACTTATCTGTATTATAATTTATTACACCATGTCCGCCTCTTGACTGAATACGATAATCACTGACATTTGAAAGTCTGCCGTAGCCTGTTTCTGAAACTGTGAGAATATATGCACCCTCACGAAGCATGACATTCCGATAACCTTATCATCACCTCTAAGAGTTATTGCCTTAACACCTTTTGCGGCTCTGCCCATAACTCTGACATCTGTTTCGTGGAAGCGTATAGCCATACCGTTTCTTGTTGCAACGACAAGCTCTTTATTGCCGTCTGTAAGGCGTACCCATGCAAGCTCATCGCCTTCGTTGAGGTCTATTGCGATAAGTCCGTTCTTTCTTGCATGACTAAATGCACTTAACTCTGTACGCTTAATTATGCCGTTTCGGGTAACCATAACGAGATACTGCTCGCTCTCAATATCAGGTACTTTAATCATTGAGGTTACGCTTTCATCAGCGGAAAGAGGTAGGAGATTGTTTATATTCATACCCTTTGAAGTTCTTGAACCCTCTGGGATTTCATAGCATTTAAGCTTATAAGCTCTGCCAAGATTTGTAAAGAACATAACATGGTCGTGGCTATTTGCAACAAACATTTCCTTTGCAACATCTTCTTCTCGGCGACTCATACCTGAAACGCCTCTGCCACCACGCCTTTGAAGCTTATATGTGTCTGACTTCTGACGCTTGATATAACCAAATTCTGTAAGCGTAAGGACACAATCTTCTTCTGGAATAAGGTCTTCTATATCGACTTCACCGCTGACAGCAACAATCTCTGTGCGGCGTTCATCGTTATATTTTTTTCTTGATAGCAAGAGCCTCTTCTTTGATGATAGAAAGAAGTCTTTCACTATTTTGGAGAATGTCTTTGAAATCGGCTATCTTGATGTTAAGCTGTCCAAGCTCGTCCTCAATCTTGGTACGCTCTAAGCCTGAAAGCTGTCCAAGACGCATAGAAACAATAGCTTGTGTCTGAATTTCATCAAGCTCAAAAGCGTTCTCCAAGTCTTTGCTTAGCTGTTGGCTGGTCCTTAGATGAACGGATAATCGAAATAACTTCATCTATAAAGTCGATAGCCTTCTTCAAGCCCTCAAGAACATGGGCTCTTTCTTCGGCCTTTTGAGTCGAATATGGTTCTTCTTGTGATAACATCAACCTGAAAATCTACATAATTTCTAAGTATTTCTTTCAGTGAAAGGGTTTTAGGCTCGCCATTTACTATGGCAATCATAATCGCACTGAAAGTAATCTGCATTTGTGTGTAGGAATAAAGCTGATTGAGGACTATTTGAGGAGATGCCTCTCTCTTTATGTCTATAACAATGTGCATACCATTTCTGTCTGAATGGTCATCTATGTTTGAAATGCCCTCTATACGCTTTTCCTTAACCATATTTGCGATGGTTTCAACAAGTCTTGCTTTATTAACCTGATATGGAAGCTCTGTAACTATAATCTTGAAACGATTCTTTTCTTCGACAATTTCTGCCCTTGCTCTGACAGTAATTCTTCCTCGACCTGTTGCATAAGCAGCTCTTATTCCGCTCTGTCCCATAATAATACCGGCAGTAGGGAAGTCAGGACCTTTGATATACTGCATAAGGTCATCAAGACTTGCATCTGGATTGTCGATAAGACAGCACATAGCGTCTATTACTTCACCGAGGTTATGAGGTGGGATATTTGTTGCCATACCAACGGCGATACCTGTTGAACCGTTTACAAGAAGATTTGGGAAACGAGAGGGGAGAACCTCTGGTTCTTTTCTGGAATCGTCATAGTTCGGCAGGAAATTTACGGTGTCTTTTTCTATATCGGTCAGCATTTCTGTGCTGATTTTGCTCATTCTTGCTTCTGTATAACGATAAGCAGCAGGTGGGTCACCGTCCACCGAACCAAAGTTACCGTGACCGTCAACAAGCATATATCTCATGGAAAAATCCTGTGCAAGACGAACCATTGCGTCATAAACGGAAGCATCACCATGTGGGTGGTAGCGTCCGAGAACATTACCGACTGTTGTCGCACACTTTTTTTGTATGGTTTATCCGGAGTAAGATTATCCTCAAACTGTGAGTAGAGGATTCTCCTGTGAACTGGCTTTAAGCCATCTCTTACATCTGGCAAAGCTCTTGAAACGATAACTGACATAGAATATTCGAGGAAGGATTTTTTCATCTCCTTGTCTATATCTACATCAATAATCTTTTTGCTGAATGTTGCTGTAATCTTCCATATTCAAACCCTCTTTTATCTATAAAAATTTGACTTTGGACTTCTTTCATTAAAAACAAAGCTACTTTCGTTGGTTGATACGCACATATTTCTTGCCAAGCAAGGATTTTATCCTTTCGAGTGCGTCATTATCCTTATCAGTAAATAATCTCTTTGGAATAGATATATAATCATTTTCATCAAGGTAGAAGATTATTACTTTTTTATCGTCTAATACCTGAAAAAAAATATCTATATGGAATATTTCCTCTATATCTATCTGAAACGATTTTTACTTCGTCTTCATAAAAAGCTATATTTCTTGAGCCAATCTTTTCTTTATTGGCATTATATTCATTTTTTGCTTGATAGCGAACCAATGACGGACCTATGATTTCATAGAATGATACTGAAAAAAAGTCCCATTGCTATCAGCAGAATCCAACATATGGTTTTTATAATTCCATCTCCGGAAAATATAAGCATATAAAGACCTATAAAAATGGCAAGTATGCCAAGTATATTCATTATAAGCCTATCAGACTTAGAGGTCTTAAACCTACGCTGTGCAAGGCTTGTATGAATATAATCGTGTTCTGTTATAATATAATCGGCTGTAAGAATAGGTGTTTTTTCGCTCAAACTGAATCACTTCTTTGTCTTTCTGTATTTTGCCGGCATAGTCTTTTTCAAAAACTCGGCAAGCTTCTCATTTTGTTCGTCATCAAGACATTTTTTGAGATTATAATAAGCCTTTTGCTATATTCGCTTATCATCAGGTAATAACTGTTTGTTTCGATACAATCGAGAATATCTGTCCAGTAACCAATGAGAGCTTCATATTTATTTTCTATGGTATAACCATCTCTTGTAATTGTAACTTTTTCGGATTTATTAAGCATATGAGAGCTTTTATAAATATGCTCGCCCTTTAGCTTTATTCTGTTTGGCAAAATAAACAGATAATATGTCATCATATACAAACAAATAATACTTATACCCACTGGTACTGGATTGGAAATTAAATCATAGTGCTTTAATGCCATATAAAACATACAGCAACACCATATTGCAAAGAAAATTGATGCTTTCCATTCCTTGCCTTTAAGTCTGCCTCTACGCATATGAGCAATCATATAAGCATTACCATACATCATAAGCGGTATTTCGTTATTTTCTATTGTCATTATACATTTGTTGTATTTTTCTGACATATACAATCAAAACCTTCCGTTATTTAACACGAGTTTAATGATAGCTAAAAGGCTCGAGCGAAAATTTATTGTAGGGGCGAACTGCGTTCGCCCGAACGGTAGTTCATTGGTAATTACTTCGACCGCGTCAATTATCTTCCTACGCTCACTACGAGCGAGACTTGTCGAGCGATTCCGCGTCTTGTCCTGTGCGGTCACGCACCGTGTCTTGTCCTGTGCGGTCACGCACCGCGTCTTCGCCGTGGGTCGGCACCCACAGGGAACCCCCTGCGAGGGTTCCCTACGAAAAACATTCCGCTGGAATGTTTTTCTACCCTCCTGCGCTTTGTGAAGTATAAAGGATTTCGCTCTCTGCGGAGAGCGACAAGGGCGTTGCCCTTGACCTATGAGCCTTTGAAAAGGCTCAAGCGAAACTTTTGAGTGTCTTGGGGAAGTTGGTTAGCTAAACCCGCTCGGTAGCTTCTTTGACAACTACTTATTTAGCCACAGCGGCACAAAACTTTTCGTAGAGTGATGGATTTATCTTCTTTATGTTTATCGGACGGAATGTCTTGCTGTATACAAAAGCGTGAACTGTTCCACCCTCTGAACAAACCTGATTTCCTCTTAGAACACGATAATGAAATTCTATCTTAGCCGCCTTAACACTGACTATGGTAGTTTCAATAATAACTTCATCTTCGTATTTAATCGGAAGTATATATTTACGCTCGAGAGATGCAAGCGGAAGCATTACTCCGCTCTCCTCAAGCTCTGTATAACTCATACCTGTAAGCTTGATAAAATCTGTTCTGCCAACCTCAAACCAAATAGGGTAGACCGAATGATGAACTATTCCCATCTGGTCGGTTTCTGCATATCTTGCGACAATCTTTGACTCACATTTCATAGCTGAATTACCTCTAATCAAAACTGAAAACTTATTTTCAAATCTAAACAACGAATTGATAATCAATCTTCTTCGTAGGTTGGAGTTGTACCTGCAAGCAAAATTCCCTTTATCTCCGGTAGGAAATCCGGGTCTATCGCTCTTTCAGGAATTGCAAAACTCCTATTATGGTCAGCAAAAATCATAATTATGTTATCAAATTCCTGTATTCTGCTTGTGCCGTCAAGCTCTATCTTCCAAGCACCATCATCTCTGCCAATCTCTACACTGTCAGGATAAATTTCTGCCTCGATAAGCTTTCCATCTGCCATAGATTTTGCCATACTTCTCATATGTAAGTTTGGCACAACAAGAAGAACTGCAATAAATATCAGGCTGATACACCCAAATACTATATTAGACACACCGCCTGTCATAAAGAACACAACAAAAAGAATATTACTGCAAGTATTCCGAGGACAACTGCTTCTATAAGTCCTCTTGTTCCTTGAGATTTATAAATTCCGCTGTGTTTAAGACATTTGAAATACTCCTCCTCGGTAAGAACATAGGATACCCTTATTCCTGCCATTGGGATTTCATATTCCTCTGCGTCATCGTCCTCGACAAGCTCTGCTTCGGAGCCGTCCCAGCCACGACCTTCTTCTTCGTCCTCTTCTTCTTGGATTCTTTTCAGCTCTTCGGCAATTCTCATTACCTCGGCTGTATCCTCATCTTCTTGAAGCGGTATGTTATCGTCAGTATTGTTTGCCGTATCATAGTCTTTCATAGCTCTGTTTTTCTACCTCCAAAGGTGCGTTTCTGACTTATACAGAAAACGAAATTCATATAGTCTTATTTATCTACAACCTGTAATATATTTTAAAATTATTACAGCGTGTATATAATATTTTTGATTTTCTCGTTTATTTTCAACATTCACTTGATTTTCAGTTGAAAACTAACGAGTATGAATATCAAATTATATATCCAGATTCTGGACATATTTTGCATTCTTTTCTATAAATTCTCTTCTTGGCTCAACCTTATCACCCATAAGTATTGTGAAGGTTTCATCGGCAAGGGCTGCGTCCTCCATATCAACTCTGAGCATTATTCTTGTTTCAGGATTCATAGTTGTTTCCCAAAGCTGTTCGGAATCCATCTCACCAAGACCTTTATATCTCTGTATATCAGCCTTGCCAAGCTCTGCCATTATCTTATCTCTTTCAGGGTCGGAATAAGCATAGTGATGCTCTTTATTCTTTGTAAGTCTGTAAAGTGGTGGCTGTGCAAGATATATATGTCCCTCCTCAATGAGTGGACGCATAAATCTAAAGAAAAATGTCAGCAACAAGGTTCTGATATGTGAGCCGTCAACATCAGCATCAGCCATAATTATTACCTTGCCATAGCGGAGCTTTGTTATATCGAAATCATCGCCAATGCCACAGCCAAGTGCTGTAATAACAGGCATAAGCTTATCATTGCCGTAAACTCTGTCAAGGCGAGCCTTTTCGACATTCAGCATCTTACCCCAAAGTGGGAGAATTGCCTGAAAGCGTCTATCTCGACCGCCCTTTGCTGAACCGCCCGCAGAATCTCCCTCAACGATATAGATTTCAGTTTCTTCTGCGTTTCTGGATTGACAATCGGCAAGCTTACCCGGTAGACCTGCACCCTCCATAGCTGTTTTTCTTCTTGCAAGGTCACGAGCCTTTCTTGCGGCATCTCTTGCACGAGCTGCCATAAGTGCCTTATCAAAAATTGCCTTTGCTGTTGCAGGATTTTCCTCAAGGTATACTGAAAGCTTTTCTGTAACAAGCTTGTCTACTAAACCTCTTACAAAGGTACTGCCAAGCTTTGCCTTAGTTTGTCCCTCAAACTGTGCTTCTTTCAGCTTGACGCTGATAATTGCTGTCAGACCTTCTCGGACATCTTCGCCGGAAAGGTTTTTATCATTCTCTTTGAGAATATTAAACTTTCTTGCGTAGTCATTCATAACCTTGGTCAATGCTCGCTTGAAGCCCTCTTCGTGAGTACCGCCATCGGTTGTATGAATATTATTTGCGAATGAAAGTATAAGTTCATTATAGCTGTCATTATACTGCATTGCAATCTCTACTGATGCGGAATCATCGTCCATCTTGCCCTCAAAATGAATAACATCTGGGTGAATTACATCGAGTGAACGCTTTTTATGAATGTACTCGACAAAGTTAGATACACCGCCCTCATAGAGGAAGTTATTTTGCAGGATATTCTCTGGGTCACGCTCATCACGAAGTTCGATATGTATACCTGCATTGAGAAAGCTCTGCTCACGAAGTCTTGTTTCGAGAACCTCATATTCGTATACATCTGTTTCTGTGAAGATGAGAGGGTCAGCCTTAAAGGTGATTTCAGTACCTTTTGTAGTGCCTTTGCCAATAATCTCAAGGTCTGATGCAATATTTCCTCTTTCATAACGCTGTCTGTAAATATTTTCGCCGTCGCATACTTTTACCTCTAACCATTCGGAGAGAGCATTAACAACAGACGCACCAACACCATGCAAACCGCCGGAAACTTTATATCCGCCACCGCCGAGCTTACCACCTGCATGAAGCACTGTAAATACAACAGTTACAGCAGGAATGCCCATCTTTGGCTGTATACCGACAGGGATACCTCTACCATTATCCTTTACTCTGATAACATTTCCTGGCAGAATTGAAACATCAATCTTATCGCAATATCCAGCGAGCGCCTCATCAATGGAGTTATCTACTATTTCATAGACAAGGTGGTGCAAGCCCCTTGGACCTGTTGAGCCAATATACATACCTGGACGTTTTCTTACTGCCTCAAGTCCCTCAAGAACCTGAATCTCACTTGCTCCATATTCCTGATTTGTTTTAGTAATGTCATTATTGTCCATTTTCTTCCTCCTTTTTGGCAGCGATAAACCGCCACTGTTAAGGGCTTTGCCCTTAAAACCCACGAGGACGCTGTCCCTCGACCCTGCAAGCTTTTGAAAAAGCTTGAGCAAAACTTTTAATTGTCTTGGGAAAGACAAATTTATTTAAATGGTAATTGATTGATAATTATTTTCTTGATAGCAACTGACAGATTTCTTTAAGACACTCAAAATTTAGGTCAAGCCTTTTTTAAAGGCTTGCGGTTTCCAAAGGCAGAGCCTTTGGTCGCCGTCCGCAGACGGCGAAACACTTTTTGGGCGAAGCCCAACATTCTTTGCTCCTAAAGTGGTGGACTTTGTCCACCGCTTAATTTTCTTGTGTTGCTAACATCAGTTATCAAGTGCGGACTTCGTCCGCACTTTAATGGCAAGAGATGTTAAGGGCGTTGCCCTTAAAACCCACGAGGGACTCCGTCCCTCGACCCTGCAAGCTTTTGAAAAAGCTTGAGCAAAACTTTTAAGTGTCTTGGGGAAGTTTTTTAACTATTGGGAAGTTTTTTATTGGCTTCTTCTAAGCTTAGTTTTTGAAGCTTTCTCGGCAATTCTTCATATCTTACCGTAAACGGAAATAAGAATACCGCAACCAATACTACTACTGCATCTCCTATCGCAAGAAACGGAATTGTAACTCCTGTTGTTTGCTTTAAAGAAATATATTTATTACTATCAGTGCAATACTTACTATCGAGATTAGAATTATTCTTCCCTTTAGGTATGAAACCCGATAATTTTTATTGCAATGGTGACATTTTATGATTTTATTATGTGTTTTCCTCTTGACATCGCTATATCTTGTTATAGCGTGACAATACGGACATATCGGAAGTCTGAAAATTTCGACCACCGCCTTTTATTGAATATCTGAGGAATCATCAAAGCTTTTTCCTGATTTCTTTGCAGACCTGAATTTTTCTTGAAAATCGGCTCCTATCTCTGAGCTTGCGTCATATGGTTCAAATACTTTCGTGCCGTCAGAATCTTCCTCAAGATTTATCGAACCTGAAGAATATATATCTCTATGCTGTGGTTCTTCAGTTGGGATTTCTTCCTCAAATTTTGCTTTCTTATGAGAGCTTTGCGATTGAACCTGTTTCTGAGCCTCTATGAAAATTGATTGTGTATTCGTCATTTTCTTATCCATAACCTTTTTTGCTTGAGATTTATCTGAGGTAGGGACAAGGATTAGGAACATCGGCACAACAGCATAATATGCCGCAAAAGGAATTATTACCAAAAGTAAACTCCATAGATTGGTTAAATCTCCGAAAAACAGATAAAGCACAACAAGCAAAAGCACAAAAACACATAATATGCTTGTTATTGCATAGATATTTCTGTTAAGTCCTACATTGGCAATACAGCCACAGCGTTTGCAGGTATATTCACCCTTATTTTTCATAAAAAACGAATCAAGGTATGAAACGCTTCGTCCACAATATGGCCATTTTGCAAGTCTTTTATTCTTTTTCGCCATAGCATAACTTCCTTTCATATTAGGATTTTTATTGAATATATGCTTAATCAAACACTACAAAAATGAATCTATTCTTCCTCTTACTGTTTCTGAGGAAAGTCGGCTGATATATACAACTATCGACTCACCCTCACGACAAAGAATGAAGGACTTCGGCAAATCGTATGAAACATAGCGAACTCGACCTTCTCGCTCGGCTTGATTTAAATATTCTCTTGTCTTTTTTGATACTGTGGTTTTATCCATATCAAAAATTCCTATGATATTTTTCTTGAGTATTACAGAATCCTGCTCAAGATGCAGATATAGGCTTTCCATAAGTTAAATCACTCTATTTCGGTAGGTGTAACCCTGCCTGAATTTATATAAAAAAGGGCTTTATTTCCATCTTTTAGCTTGGTCATAATTTCGGATTCACAACAAGTTATAAATACTTGCTTATCTGAAAGTTCATTGAGAAGATAATCCTGTCGCTTATAATCAAGTTCGCTGAGAACATCATCAAGTAAAATAACCGGCTGTTCTCCGCTCTCGGCTTTCAGGACTGACGCTTCCGCAAGCTTCATTGCAAGAACCGCTGAACGCTGTTGTCCCTGTGAAGCGAAATTTCTTGCATTCTTACTGTCAATGGTGACAACAAGGTCATCTCTGTGTGGGCCATAGCCTGTGTAGCCCTGATATATATCGCTCTGTTGAGCTTTTATCAATTTATCACTAAGCATTGCCTTTAGTTTCGAGGCGTCTTCTGTAACCTCATCGCCAAAAGAAAGCTTATAGGAAATTTCTATTTTTTCGCTTCCCTTAGATATGCCTGTATAAAATTCTGAGCAATATTTCGAGAAGTTTTTTATATATGCAATACGCTCTCTTGCGACTAATGCTCCTTGAACTGCAAGCTTTTCGTCCCATATATCGAGCATATCCATAAGCTCGCTGTGTTCTTTTATATCCTTAAGCAGAGCATTTCGGGAAGTGATGATAGTTTTGTAATCGGAAAGTATCGAAGAATATGACGGCTTAATCTGACAAATTGCAGCGTCAATAAAGCGTCGCCTTTCATCAGGTCCGTTTTTATGAGCGTCAAATGATTAGGGGGAGAATACCACACAGCAAAAGCTGCCTATGATTTCAGAAATATAGCGTTTACTTATGCCATTAAGCTCGATAAAGCGGTTACCACCCTTAATCATAAGTCTGATTTCCTGCTCACGCTCTCTTGCTTCAAATTTTAAATGAATTTTCGAGAAAGCATTGTCGAATTTAATCAGCTCATTTTCTTTTGCTCCTCTGAAAGACCTATTTCCAGTAAAGAGCCACAAACATTCAAGAATGTTAGTCTTACCTTGAGCATTGTCGCCATAGATAACATTTATGCCGTCTGATGGAAAAACTGTATTATTTTCAAGATTCCTAAAATTTTCAAATGACAACTCTTTTACTATCAATCAAACTCTCCTATATGTTAAGGGCTTATTAAACTTTTTCTTAGACACTCAAAGTTTAGGTCAAGCCTTTTTAAAGGCTTGTAGGTCAAGGGCAACGCCCTTGTCGCCGTCCGCAGACGGCGAAACTCCTTTGGGCGAAGCCCAACATTTGTTTTTTCTTAGCGGCGGATTTTATCCGCCGCTTTTTTTCTTGCGTTGCTAACATTAGTCATTAAGTGCGGACTTCGTCCGCACTTAAATTGCAAGAGATGTTAAGGGCTTTGCCCTTAAAACCCACGAGGGACTCCGTCCCTCGACCCTGCGAGCAGCTTTCACCAGCAAAGCTGGTGTAGAAAAGGCTCGAGCGAAACTTTTATCTATCTAAGAAAAGTTGGTTAGCTAAGCGGTAGTTTATTCCTCCGCAGCAATATAATTCGATTTAGAATGTCGAGCGAGGCTTGCCGAGCGATTCTGCGTCTTGGCTGCGGCGGCTCGCCGCAAAAGGCTCGAGCGAAACTTTTAATTTTCTTTTAGTGTGGAAAAGAACTTAATCTAACTCACTAACAAATATCAACAAACTTTAAAAATGGTGTCAAGGTATTCGGCTGAATCGCCTGGACGCATTTTTTTTTTGCCACGCATAGTGCAGATTTCACCATTTACCTTGACTTTTCCGCCTTGAATGGCGACCTTTGCCATTCCGCCTGTGCCACCACCCATTTTTAGCAGGGAATCAAGACGGATAAATTCTTCGCCTTCACGAAGCTTGACTACTTCAGTTTTCATTTTTTAACCTCACTGGAAGAACGAGGAACAGGAAGCTGTCACCATCGCTCGGTAATATGACCATTGGACTTGTAGGACCGCTAAGACAAATTTTTACTTCGTCTGTATCGGTATTTCTGAGAGCGTCGAGCATATACCTGACATTGAAACCAATCTCTACGCTATCGCCACTCATTTCTATATCAAATTCATCATAAGCTTGACCAAGAACTGTTGAACAGGAAAGCTTTACAACTCCATTTTCAATATTGCATCGAACAGGTGTTTTTATTCTCTCGGAAAGCAATAAGGACATTCTATCGAGAGAGCTTATAAACTTTCTTGTATTAACCTTAATCTCTGTTTTATGTGAACTCGGTATTGCTGCAGAATAATTCATAAATTCGCCTTCAATAAGACGAGAAATGACTGAATAGTTATCTATCTTGAAAATAATATGCTTATCTCCGACGACTATTTCAACATCTTTTTCACCGTCTTTTATAAGCTTGACTACTTCTGCAAGACTTTTGCCCGGAATGATAAAGCTTTTCTTTTCGCCACAAATAAGATTTTCAGTTCTCATTGCAAGACGATAGCCGTCTACGGAAATTATTTTTATGATATTGCTTTCAATTTCAAAGAGTGAACCTTTCTGAACAGGCTTAATATCACTATCTGCAATAGCAAAAAGTGTCTGGCTTATCATTGAGGAAAGAATTTCACCCTTGATAATGATGCTTGAATCTCCCTTTACGGACGGAATATCTGGGTATTCATCAGCTGACATTCCGATAATTTTGAAATCAACTGCTCCGCTTATGATTGTAGTCATAAGCTTTTCGTTGGTATCTATACTTACAGTTTCAGCAGGAAGTCTTCTGACAATATCCGAAATGAGCTTTGCACTTAGGACAACTGAACCTTCAGAAAGCACTTCTGCTGGGAGAGTGGTTGTTATTCCAAGCTCAAGGTCATATCCACATAAGGTGAGTGAATTTGCATTGGCCTTGAAAAGTATTCCTTCGAGAGCTGGATTATTAGATTTTGTGGAAACTGCTCTCTGAACATTTGTTATTGCTTCTGTAAGACTTTGGCAATTGCATACAATCTTCATACATAAATCAGTCCTTTTGAAAAATATCTGAAAAAGAGAAAATGCTGAAAAGAAAGGCGTGGTAGAATAGATATATTTTAGTAATAGTAGTAGGGGCAGTTTATAAGTTGAAAAGTGGCTTCAGGCTTTTTAACATCTGGTGTTGAAGAGTTGGAGCATTGTTGAAATTTTGTGATGTGTTGTTTGAAAATTCTTGAAAACTTTTTGTTTTTAACATTGCGGTTGAAAGATGTTGGTGAATTGTTGAGGAAAAGTTGAAAAGTCAAAATAAGAATATTCAATAAAATTGCATAAATTTGCATAGGAAATGAATAAAACAAAGCATATTCATTTCCGTAGTTTTGAATTGAAAACGAATTTTCCTGCAAAATTATATAATTATTTCCCAATTTTATACACTAAATGTGTAGCAATGCAGATAATAGGGTAAAATAAAATTTCTTGTCGGGAAATATACTAAAAGCTTGAAAAAACTATTGTTTTTTAAAATTTATCTATCCCTTATATTCTTAATTATATCCTCTACCATAGATTTTACTTTTGTATCTTTGCTCATATCTTTTTCGACCTGTTTTACGGCATATACTATTGTAGAATGGTCACGACCACCAAATTCATCACCGATGAGGTTCATTGAAAGCTGGGTGATTTCTCTTACAACATATATAGCAATCTGTCTTGCTTTAGAAATATTGGAATTACGCTTAGATGAACGAATATCTTCAGCAGTTACTCCAAAGGTTCTTGCAACCTCTTCGATAATCTTTTCTACTGTAAGTGGAGGTGGCTGGTCGTTATTAAGAATATCTGAAATAATCTTCTGAGCCGAATTGATAGAGATTTTCTCGCCATAGAGCAGACTTTTTGCCTTCATTTTTTTGACAACACCTTCAAGCTGACGGATATTAGCCTTCAGCTTGGTTGCAATGTATTCGCAGCCATCATCTGGAACATCAATTTCGAGAAGCTCTGCTTTTCTTTTTATAATGGCACTTCTGGTTTCAAAATCCGGTGGCTGAATATCAGCAATAAGACCTGATTCAAAACGGTTTCTAAGTCTGTCAACGAGTGATTGAATTTCCTTAGGAGGACGGTCCGAGGTCAGGACTATTTGCTTTTTAGCTTCATACAAAGCATTAAAGGTATGGAAAAATTCCTCCTGAGTAGACTCCTTACCACCGATAAACTGAACGTCATCAACAAGCAAAACATCAGAATTTCTGTACTTTTGCCTAAACTCGCTTGTTTTTGCAAGGTGAATTGATTCGATAAGTTCATTAGTGAAATCATCACCCTTAACATATATAATTTCTTTTTTCAGGGCTGTTTGCTTTGATTTCACTTCTGATAGCATTAAGCAGGTGAGTTTTTCCAAGTCCGGAATTACCGTAGATGAAAAGAGGGTTATAGGCATAGCCTGGGTTTGCCGCAACTGCAAGTGATGCGGCGTGGGCAAATTTATTCGATGAACCGACTATAAAGGTATCAAATGTAAATTCGTAGTCAGCGTCAAGAATACTTTCGTTAAGCTTTTCCTCTTTTGATTGATTTCCTCTGGAATAGTAAAGCAGATGTCAATACCCGAGCCAAAGACGCTTTCAAAGGCATCATTAAGCAAGGACATATAGCATCTTGTCAAGGTCTGGCGGTGAAAATCGCCAGGAACCATTAGGATAGCTTTGCCCTGTGAAAAATCCAGATTTACGGGTTCAATTTTACTAATCCAAGTTTTGTAGGCAACATCTGTAATTCTCTGCCGGCAATAATCACAGATAATGTCCCAAGCCTCGTTAAAGGAATCCATAAAGTTCTCATTCCTCCCAATAAATTTTTCAAGAATTTAACCTAATCATAATAAAAATATTATAAAATTGTTATACGGAAGTAAATCCGATAATCTCTCAATCTTAAGTATAGCACAGTTCTTTTATAAAAGCAAATAAAAGTGCGAAAAATAAGTCGAAAATCCGCTCTAAGGCGAGGAATTTGTAAAAGTGATTTTGAAGGGTTTTAGGGTAATAGGGACTTAGAGGGCGTTTAAAAGGGAAAATAAGGGGATTGGTAGAAAAGATATGCTATTACCCTAACTATATATTATAGCATAATCGAGAAAAAATTTGCAAAGCCATTTTCGAAAATTCGTTCGATAGAATTTATTATTTCAAAATTTTATTCTGCTCTATTGATTAGCTAATGAACTTATCTAAGAAAGAAAAAAGTTTTGCTCAAGCTTTTTCAAAAGCTTGCAGGGTCAAGGGACGGAGTCCCTTGTGGGTTTTAAGGGCGAAGCCCTTAACATCTCTTGAATTTAAAGGGCGGACTTTGTCCGCCCTTAGTAACTAATTTTGCTGACGAAAGAAATTAAAGCGGTGGACAAAGTCCACCGCTTTAGAAAAAAAGAATGTTGGGCTTCGCCCAAAAGTGTTTCGCTCTCTGCGGAGAGCGACCAAAGGCTCTGCCTTTGGAAACTGCAAGCTTTTGAAAAAGCTTGAGCAAAACTTTTGAGTTGGGCTAACATATATAATGTTTATATAATAAAATCTAAGATACTATAAGTTTGAAAAAATACTTGACATTTCTCCCTTTTATAAGTTATAATGCTAATTTGTAAGGCTTTATCTTTTGTATTCCCACTATATGGGAAATTCTATCGGTTCCGCCTTCTATTTTGAGATTTTGAAGGGAGGGTTTTGTAATGCTGAGAACTTATCAGCCTAAAAAAAGCTTCACAGAAAAAAGGAGCATGGCTTCAGAAAGAGAATGTCTACAAGTAACGGCCGTAAGGTCCTTGCCCGTAGAAGAGCTAAGGGCAGAAAAAGATTAACCTACTAATTTTTCGTATTTTTTAAGATGAAAGCTTTGTCTTTCTGAAGATTTGCCCGAAGTTTTTTCGGGCATTTTCAAAATTTATTTAAAACGGTATTTTTAGTATTGTGCTTTGGGTGTAGGGTGGTTGCTTTGAACGAGTATGTTTCTTTAAAAAAAAAAACGAGTTCAGAAGACTTTACTCCAAGGGCAGATTTTACCAAAGTCCGCTCATAGTTACTTATGTTATCAAGACAAGACGGAATTGCGTAAGAGTGGGCATCACTACAAGTAAAAAAATCGGTAATGCCGTTTTAAGAAACAGGTCACGCAGAATTATTCGTGAATCGTATCGCTCACTATTGCCTGAGCTTAAAACAGGATATGATATTGTTTTTGTTGCAAGGGGCAAGACTCCTTTCGTTAAAAGCACAGATATTTTGCGTGTAATGAAAAAACAGCTGAAGGAAGCGGGGATTCTCAGATGAAGAACCCGCTTATTTGGCTTATTTCTTTTTATAGAAAAAATATTTCTCCGTTAAAGAAAGCACCATGCTGTAAGTTTGTTCCTACTTGTTCGACATATGCTCTCGAGGCAGTTAAGGTTCATGGTGCATTGAAGGGAACTATTCTCTCTGTTTTAAGAATTTTGAGATGTAATCCCTTCTCGAGGGGCGGATATGACCCTGTTCCAGAAAAAGAAAATTAAGAAGATTGAATTTAGTGCGGAAAGAAAATTTTCAGGCAAGACTTCCGCAAAATAAAAAGGGCGAAGGAATTGTTCTAAGTTATGATGGAATTTTTTAATTTTATAGGAGGAATCTTTGGCTATATCCTCTGGGGTGCGTTCTTTCTTGTAAAGAACTTTGGTATAGCTATTATGATTTTTACAATCATAATTAAGCTAATTATGTTTCCACTTTCTGTTAAGCAACAGAAATCTATGGCGGCAAACGCAAGATTTCAGGCTAAACAGCAGGAAATATTAAAAAAATATGCAAATAACAGGCAAAAGGCTAACGAGGAAAGTGCTTTGCTTATGCAAAAAGAGGGAGCCTCACCTTATTCGGGCTGTTTGACCTCGATGCTACCGCTCTTGCTTATGATGTGTATTTACTATGCAGTTGTTAATCCGCTTACTAATACTTTTCATATTGCTGCGGATAAAGTTAGTGCTGCTCTTAATACTCTAAGCACACTTCCTGGTATAGGCTCAAGCTTTAATTCCTATTATGGTCAGATTGACCTTGTAAAAGTATTTCCCACAGCTTAATCCATATCTTACTAACGCAGACGGTTCTGCAATATTTAATGCAAATGATGTCAGCACTATAAATGACTTCCATAATGGCTTTAATTTCTTAGGTCTTGACCTTCTTGCAACTCCTTCAACAGTGGGCTGGGGGTCTATGCTCTGGATTATTCCTGTTCTTTGCTTTGTTACATCTGTTGTAAGTACATTCCTTATGCAGAAAATGAATGGTACTAATATGAGCGGTCAGGGTGCTGGCTGTATGAAGGTTATGTTTCTTGTTATGCCACTTTTTAGTGCATATATTGCTTATACAGTTCCTGCTGCTGTTGGTTTCTACTGGATTGCATCAACAGTATTCGGTTTCTTACAGTCGATAGTTCTTTATAAGTTCTATAATATGAATATTATGGAAGCTAAGGCAGAGGCTCAGAGAGTTATTCTCCGTGAGCAGGAAGAAGCATCAGCAGAATTTATAAATGCAACTGCAAAGGTTGTTACAGTAGATTCAGAAAAGAGCTCTTCTACATCAGAAAAGAAAAATAGTAACTCATCTAAAAAGAAAAAAATTCATCTAAGAATAAAAACTCAGGCAGTGGATATATGGGAAAGAAAAAATAAAATTCCGAGGTGAAATATAATGATTAAAGAAGCTATTAAAGAGGCTGAAACTATTGAAGAGGCTAAGGCTCTGGCTTTGGCAGAATTAGGCGTAAATGAAGATAAAGCACAGTTTGAGGTTCTTGTTCAGCCTGAAAAGAAAAAGTTTGGTTTGTTTGGTGGTTCACTTGCAAAGGTAAGAGTATTTTATGAGGAAACCCCAACAGATATTGCTAAGGCATATCTTGCTGATGTTCTCACAAAAAGCTTGGTGTTACTAATGTAGTTATTGAGGCAACTGAAACCGAAGATGGTGCGGAATTTGATGTAAATGGTGACGATATAGGCTTTATTATCGGTCATAGAGGAGAAACTCTTGATGCACTTCAATATCTCACAGGTTTGGTTGTAAACCATATACATAAGAGTATTTCCGAGTAATAATTAATATTGGAAATTATCGTGAAAAGAGAGAAAAGACTCTTGAAGTTCTTGGCAGAAAGCTTGCTTTTAGAGCCTGCAAGACAGGCGAAAAGGTTTCGCTTGAGCCAATGAATCCATATGAAAGAAGAATTATACACACAGCAGTACAGAAGGTTCGTGGAGCGACCTCATGGTCTGAGGGCGAGAATCTTCAAAGGCATGTTGTTATTGGTCCTGACCGCAAGAAGCAGTCTTACGGAAACAGAAACGGAAGATATAACAGTGGTTATGGCAATAGAAATAGTAGTCAGCCACGCAGACGCTCAGGCGACTATCAGCGTCGTGAATATACAGATGAACAGAAGAAACATCCAGACGACAGCGTTTTCTCTACATTTGAGAGCGAGCATCTTGAAGAAGCACCAACAACATCGCTTTATGGCAAAATTGAAATAAACAAAGACTAATTTTTCAAAAGAGCATCGCTATATTTTCGGCGATGCTCTTTTTGTGGGTGCCGACCCACGGCGAAGACGCGGAATCGCTCGACAAGTCTCGCTCGTGGTGTGGTAGGGGAGGTTAGTTGACGCGGTCGAAGAAACTACCGTAGCCGAACAGGCGGTGCGTGACCGCACAGGACAAGACGCGGAATCGCTCGACAAGTCTCGCTCGTGGTGTGGTAGGGGGAGGTTAGTTGACGCGGTCGAAGAAACTACCGTAGCCGAACAGGCGGTGCGTGACCGCACAGGACAAGACGCGGAATCGCTCGACAAGTCTCGCTCGTGGTGTGGTAGGGGAGGTTAGTTGACGCGGATGAAGTAGCTACCGTAGCCGAACAGGCGGTGCCGTTCGGTTCTACCGATTAGCTAACAGACTTTCGAAAGACAATTAAAAGTTTTGCTCAAGGCGGCGAGCCGCCACTGTCAAGACGCGGAATCGGTTTTGCAAGCAAAACCTCGACACTGATAAGAGAAGATTACTGACGCGGTCGAGGTAGCTACCGAAACGGGCGAACACAGTTCGCCCCTACGATTACTTCTATTAAGATAATTAAAAGTTTCGCTCAAGCCTTTTCAAAGGCTTGCAGGGTCGAGGGACAGCGTCCCTCGTGGGTTTTAAGGGCAACGCCCTTAACATAAAGGAGATTGGGTATGAATGAAAAAACTATTGCTGCGATAGCAACTGCACAAGGGGCAGGCGGCATCGGAATTATAAGAATTTCGGGGTGTGATGCTCTTGAAATTTCTCAAAAGGTATTTAAATCAATAACTGGCAGAAACATTTCAGAAGTGAAAGGTTATACTGCGGCTTATGGTCATATTTATGATGGTGATGAGCTTATAGATAGTGGTGTTTTGCTTGTATATCTTGCTCCACATAGCTATACTGGCGAAAATGTTGCTGAAATTTCTTGCCATGGCGGTTTGTATGTTACAAAAAAGAGTTCTCAGAGCTGTACTCAATGCTGGTGCAAGTATGGCAGAGGCGGGAGAATTTACTAAAAGAGCCTTTCTTAACGGGAAAATTGGCTTAACTGAAGCCGAGGGCGTTATGGATATAATCTCCGCAAGAGGTGAGCAATCAAGCCGTGCGGCACTTGGTGCTATGGACGGTGCTTTGAGAAAAAAAGATTGATTCTGTTAAGGAAAGTCTTATAACAAGTGCGGCTCATCTTTCAGCTTGGGCGGATTATCCCGAGGACGATATTCCCGCAGTTTCTACGGAAAATCTTACAGGAGAGCTTAAATCAAGCATAGGTATTCTCGATAAGCTTCTTGCAACATATGACGCAGGAAAGGCTATTCGTGAGGGTATAGATACAGTTATTGCAGGAAAGCCGAATGTTGGCAAAAGTACACTTATGAATTTGCTTTCAGGCTATGAACGCTCGATTGTTACGGATATTCCGGGAACTACTCGTGATGTTATTGAAGATACAGTTATGCTCGGAGATATACCGCTTTGTTTGTCTGATACAGCCGGAATAAGGGCAACTGATGACCCTGTTGAAAGTATCGGTGTAGAAAAGGCTCGAAAAAGGGTAAAAAGTGCGGGTTTGGTGCTTGCTGTTTTTGATTCATCAAAGGAACTTTGTGACGATGACAGAGAGCTTATTGAGCTTATAAAGGATTGTCCGAGTGTAGCGGTTATAAATAAGAGTGACCTCAAAACTGCGATTGATATGGATTATATCAAGAAAAATGTCAGGAATGTGGTGTTTATATCAGCTAAATCGGGTTCTGGTGCATCTGAACTGGAAAAGGTTGTTTCGGATATAATCGGCACTTCACAGCTTGACCCTTCGGCGGCAATTATTGCAAATGAGCGACAGAGAGATTGTGCAAAGAGGGCAAGAGATTTTCTGAATGAGGCGATAAATGCCCTTGAAATGGGGATAACGCTTGATGCAGTTACAGTAATAATAGAGGACGCAATTTCTGCATTACTTGAGCTTACTGGAGAAAGAGCCCTCCGAAGCGGTTGTAGATTCGGTATTTCATTTCTGCGTAGGTAAATAAAAGGAGTATTTATATGAGTTATAGTGAATATACAGAGGGAATTTTTGACGGCGATAATTTAGAATATTCTGATGAAATAGGCGGAAATATAGGGATTTTTGAAAAATCAGATTATAACTATTTTTTTAGTTCGAGTTCTATATGCTCATATTTGTGCGATTATGAAACAGCTAAGAGTACAGATTTATTAAAGTATAAGGGTGCTCAGGTTGTTGTATGTTATAAAAGATATGCGGTTATTGAAAATGGAAAAATTTCTTTTATTAATGAAGATTTTGGCAATGACCTCAAAGAGGTAAATAAAGGCTTTTATGTTTTTACCGAAAAAATGAGAGTAAGACACGATGTCTGTGTGACAGAATATTCTGACGGCAGAGTAGAAAAAATGGATAGATATATTAAATATAATACCGTTTCTGATAAATGTGATGATGTTATGAAAGCATTGGATATTGCAAAAGCCTATTCATTAGAGCATAATACAAGATGTGTTGTTGCTATGGCTGTGTTTGGCTATGATAGGTATATGGATTTTTATATATAAAATTTTATTGTAGGTGATATTATGGTTGATGTTGCAGGAAAATATGATGTTGCGGTTATAGGCGCAGGACACGCTGGAATTGAGGCGGCTCTTGCTTCTGCAAGGCTTGGTTGTAAAACAGCGGTATTTACAATCAATATGGACGCTGTAGGCAACTGCCCATGCAATCCGTCTATCGGCGGTACTGCAAAGGGACATCTTGTAAGAGAGCTTGACGCTTTAGGCGGTGAAATGGGCAAGGCTGCTGATGAAACATTTTTGCAGATGCGTATGCTTAACAGGGGAAAAGGCCCGGCGGTTCATTCACTAAGAGCCCAAATTGACAGACGAGCATATGCGGAGAGAATGAAGCACTGTCTTGAATTACAGCAAAATCTTGAGCTAAGGCAAGCTGAAATTATAGACCTTTTAAAGAATGATGACGGAGAATGGGAGCTTACAACAAGGCTAAAAACAAAGTATACTGCAAAGGCGGTTGTCATTGCTACGGGTACATATCTTGGCGGTGTTGTATTTGTTGGTGATGTTTCATACGAGAGTGGTCCAGACGGTATTTTTCCGTCAAAGTTTTTGCCAGACGCTCTAAAAAAATATGGGTATGAGCATAAGAAGATTTAAAACTGGTACTCCCGCAAGAGTGCTTAAATCGAGCATAGATTTTACAGACCTTGAGGAACAGGCTGGTGATGAGCCTGTTACACCATTTTCATATGATACACTTGAGCCTGGTGAAAACAAGGTTCTCTGTCACATAAGCTGGACAAATGAAAAGACTAAAAAGATTATTCTTGATAATCTTCACAGGTCACCTCTTTATAGCGGAAAGATTGAGGGAATAGGTCCGAGATATTGTCCAAGTATTGAGGATAAGATTGTTCGTTTTTCAGAAAAGGAAAGACATCAGTTATTTATCGAGCCTTGTGGCTTGAATACTGAGGAAATGTATTTACAGGGTATGAGCTCATCACTTCCAGAAGATGTTCAGACAGCGTTCTATCATTCAATTAAAGGTCTTGAAAATGCTGTTATTATGCGTCCTGCATATGCGATTGAATATTATTGCTGTGACCCTTTACAGCTTAGAAGAACACTTGAATTTATCGACTTTGAAAATCTTTATGGTGCAGGACAGTTCAACGGTAGTTCGGGTTATGAGGAGGCTGCTGTTCAAGGCTTTGTTGCGGGTGTAAATGCAGCGTTGAAAATTCTCGGCAGAGAGCCTATGGTTCTCGACAGAGCAAGCTCATATATCGGAACACTTATTGACGACCTCGTAACAAAGGGCTGTCAGGACCCTTACAGAATGATGACTTCTCGTTCTGAATATCGTCTTGTACTTCGTCAGGATAATGCGGATTCAAGGCTTACACCAATCGGCAGAAAGATTGGTTTGATAAGTGATGAGAGATGGGAACGCTTTAACAAAAAGCAAGAACTTATCAAAGAGGAGCTTAAACGAGTTAAAGCGACAGTTATTGCACCGTCTGAAAAGGTAAACGAGATACTTGTTTCACGTGAAACATCGGCGATAAACACAGGAGTAAGGCTTATTGATTTAATCAAACGACCACAGCTTGGTTATGACGCATTGTCGGAAATTGATGAAAATCGTCCAAATATAGACCGCAATGTTTTTGAACAGGTTGAAACTGAGATTAAGTATGAGGGATATATAAAGCGTCAGCTTATCGTTATAGACCAAGTTCGCAGACTTGAGTGCAAGATTTTGCCAGAGAATATAGACTACAACGCTATTGACGGTCTAAGACTTGAAGCAAGAGAAAAAGCTCACAAAGGTTCGTCCTGAAAATATCGGTCAGGCAAGCAGAATTTCGGGAGTAAGTCCAGCAGATATTTCTGTTTTGGTTATCTACCTTGCATCGCTTAGAAATAAGAATAATGGAGGTGCAAAATGAGTATAATTTCTGAAACTATGAAGAAATGGGCTGATGAAAACGAAATTGCTCTTGATGAGGTTCAGCTTGAAAAGTTTGAAGACTATGCAAAGATACTTGTTGAGTGGAATGAGAAAATCAATCTTACAGCAATAACAGAACCAGAGGAAATTGCTGTTAAACATTTTATAGACAGCTTAACTGTTTTGAAAGCTTTTAATATAAAGAAAAATGCATCTATAATTGATGTTGGTACGGGTGCAGGCTTTCCGTCTGTTCCACTGAAAATTGTCAGAGATGATATACAGCTTACAATGCTCGATAGCCTTAACAAGAGAATAAATTTTCTTAATCAGCTTTGTGACGAGCTTGGCATTAAGGCGGAAACGATTCATTCTCGTGCAGAAGATGCCGGCAGAAACAAACCATATCGTGAAAGCTTTGATATAGCTGTTTCACGAGCAGTTGCAAATCTTCCGTCGCTTTGCGAATACTGTATTCCGTTTGTGAAAAAGGGTGGTTCGTTTATAGCTATGAAAGGCAAGGACGGTCTTGCAGAGCTTGAGTCTGCTAAGAATGCAATTAGTATTCTTGGCGGAAAATGCAAGGAGGATAATGATTATATTACCTTGCCAGATGGTGAAAAGAGAATTATCTTTATAATAGATAAGGTTCAGTTTACACCTGAAAAATATCCACGCAGAGGCGTTAAGATAAATAAACTTCCTTTGTAAGATTAAGATAGCTACAATTTGAATTGTGGCTGTTTTTTTTATTTCTAAAGACACTCAAAGTTTTGCTCAAGCTTTTTCAAAAGCTTGTAGGTCAAGGGCAACGCCCTTGTCGCTCTCCGCAGAGAGCGAAATACTTTTGGGCGAAGCCCAACATTCTTTGCACCTAAAGCGGTGGACTTCGTCCACCGCTTAATTTTCTTGCGTTGCTAACATTAGTCCTTAAGGGCGGACAAAGTCCGCCCTTAGAGTGCAAAAAGGTTAAGGGCTTTGCCCTTAAAACCCACGAGGGACTCCGTCCCTCGACCCTGCGAGCCTTTTCAAAGGCTCGAGCGAAACTTTTAGTTGTCTTAGGAAAAATTGGTTAGCTAAACGGTAGTTTAGCCCTCTGCGTCTTGGGGGCGGCGACTCGCCACCTTGAGCGAAACTTTTAATTTAGCAAACTTGGACGCGAATAATAATCATTAATTTAACAAAAAAGCAGAACGCGTCTTGGGGGCGGCGGCTCGCCGCCTCGAGCGAAACTTTTAGTTGTCTTAGGAAAAATTGGTTAGCTAAACGGTAGTTTAGCCCTCTGTGTCTTGGGGGGCGGCGGCTCGCCGCTTTGAGCGAAACTTTTTGTTGTCTTAGGAAAGTTTAATCAGCTAAATGGTAGTTTATTCAAAGTTTTATGATTGTTTTGTCAGAAATTATATTGCGACGAATTTCTATATTTCCTTATGTTACGATTATTTACACAAGGAGATGATTAAAATGGTTATCAACACCAAAGGAGAAAAAAAAGTCATAGAAATTCCGATTATATCGATTCGCCCATGCAAGAACCAAGCAAGAGTTTATTTTAAGCGTGATGAGATGCAAGAGCTTGCAATAAGTATCAGAGAAAATGGTATTCTTCAGCCACTGACTGTTCGCAGAGTGAGTAAGAATGAATATGAGCTTATTGCCGGTGAACGCAGACTTCGTGCCGCATCAATGTGTGGAATGAAATCTGTGCCTTGCATAGTTGTTAATTGCGATGAGGACAAGCCACAGTATTTAGCCTATTGGAAAATCTTCAGCGAGAAAATCTTAATATCTTTGAGGAAGCTGAGGGTATACGCAAGCTTATTATTACCTGTGGACTTACTCAAATGGAGGCCGCAAGAAAGCTTGGAAAAAGACAATCAACAGTCGCAAATAAATTAAGGCTTTTGCGTTTAACAAGAGAAGAAAGAGATTACATAACCCGTTCGGACCTTTCAGAGCGTCACGCAAGAGCTTTGATTAAGATTGATGACGAAACCACTCGAAAGCTGGCACTTAGTGAGGTTATTTCAAGCGGACTTAATGTTAAACAAACGGAAAAGCTTGTAGAAAAAATGCTGAGTGATGTTCCAGTAAAAAGGCTAAGCAGACCACGAAAATTATATATAAGGGTATACGCATTTTCGTGAATACGATTTCTAAAGCCATTGATACTATGAAAAGTTCTGGAATAAATGCAAGCTCGGAAAAGAATGAAACTGATGATTACATTGAATATTTCGTAAGGATTCCTAAAACGGCAATTCCGCAGACGACAGCAGAAACCGATGTTTCGGAAGTGAAAGAAGGTGAAATTATTCCGATTCAACAAAACGCATAATTGATTAAAAATCCAAAGGGAGGTGAGAGCCTCTCTTTTTTTGTTTTTCGATGTTCCACGTGAAACAATAGAGAGCGTTAATTAAGAAAATGTTCCACGTGAAACAATAGAGAGCGTTAATCAAGAAATGTTCCACGTGAAACAATAGAGAGCGTTAATCAAGAAATGTTCCACGTGAAACAATGGAGAGCGTCAATCAAGAAAATGTTCCACGTGAAACATTTATAAGGGTAAATTTATGTCTAATAATAGTTATAATGTAGAAAAAAGAAATTTATGGGCATAAAATTTGATATTTCCCTTTAATTTTGATTGTAGTTGTGATATAATATTTTTGTTGCGAAAAATGACTGATTTACAGCTTTTTGCAGTAAAACTTATCGAAAATAACTTCCTTATGATGAGATTTTGCTTCGTATAACAATAAAAAGATTGGGCAGTGATATAGATTGGCAAAGATTATAGCAGTTACTAATCAAAAAGGCGGAGTTGGTAAGACTACAACAGCTGTCAACCTTTCGGCTGGTGTTGGACTCCTTGATAAAAAGGTTCTTCTCGTAGATATAGACCCACAGGGCAACGCAACAAGTGGTGTCGGAGTTGATAAAAGAAGTATAAGAAATTCATCCTATGATATTCTCGTAAGCGGAGTAAATTCTAAACAGGCAATTATACATACAGAGTTTAAGGGACTTGATATTATTCCTGCAAGTATGAATCTTGCGGCGGCGGAGCTTGAACTTTCAGAGCTTGAACACAGAGAGGCAAGACTTAAAAATGCTCTTGCACAGCTAAGAGCAGAATATGACTTTATCTTCATAGATTGTCCGCCATCTCTTGGACTTGTTACAGCCAATGCACTTTGTGCGGCGGATAGCCTGCTTGTTCCTATTCAGCCTGAATATTACGCTCTCGAGGGACTTTCACAGCTTATGAATACAGTTCGCAGAATAAAGCGTTCATATAATGAAAGACTTGAAATTGAGGGCGTTTTGCTGACAATGTATGATGGCAGACTTAATCTTACTCAGCAGGTTGTTGCAGAGGTTAAACGCTATTTTCCGAAAAAGGTTTTCACAAGCGTTATCCCTCGTGGAGTAAGACTTTCAGAGGCACCGAGTTTCGGAAAGCCAATTATGTATTTTGATAAATCTTGCAAAGGCTCAGTAATGTATAATGCCTTGGCAGAGGAAATTATAAAAAACAATTCTTGAGAAAGGAGTTTAGCTTAGATGGCAGGAAAATTAGGCGGTCTTGGAAAAGGACTTGACGCAATATTTATCGAGAACGATACTAATGATAGCAACAATAATGTTTTTCTTAAAATCTCGGATATAGAGCCAAACAGGGACCAACCTCGTAAGGATTTTAACGAAGAGGCTCTTCGAGAGCTTGCAGACTCTATTGCAACACATGGCGTTCTTCAACCACTTCTTGTCAGACCTCTTGCTGGTGGAGGCTATCAGCTTGTTGCAGGTGAACGCCGCTGGAGAGCAAGTCGAATGGCAGGACTTTCAGAAGTGCCTGTTGTTATTCGAGAGATGACCGACAGCGAGATGACACAGATTGCACTTATTGAAAATCTTCAGCGTGAGGATTTGAATTCAGTTGAAGAGGCACTCGGTTATAAATCTCTTATGGATGCTTATAATCTTACACAGGACGAGGTCGCAAAGGCTGTCGGAAAATCAAGACCAGCTGTTGCAAATGTAATGCGACTTCTGAATCTTCCGGAAGAAATTCAGAATATGCTCAAGGAAGGCAAAATTAGTGCAGGTCACGCAAGAGCCTTACTTGGAATCGCTGACAAAGAAAATATGATTAAAATAGCGAAATCTATCGCACCACAGGATTTAACCGTAAGAGATGTCGAGCGTTTGGCAAAAAAGCAAAGCTCAGATAAAAAGCCAAAGGCTGAAAAGCAACATCAAAAGCGTGCTCCTATATATGATGAAGTTGAGCTTTCACTTAACGAACACCTCAGCCGTAGGGTTAAGGTTATGAATGACAAGGAAAATAACGGCACACTCCAGATAGAATTTTATAGCGAGGACGATTTGGTTCAGCTTGCAAAGCTTCTCGGTGGGGAAGAATAAACATACCTGAAATTTATTTTATATAAATCTATTTAAATCGAAGGAGAATAACAATGATTGATATTAAACTTATCAGAGAAAAAAGCAGATGAAGTAAAGGCAAAAATTAAAAAGCGTAATATGGACCTCGATTCCGTAGTTGACAGCATTATTGAAATTGATGCTAAACGCAGAGAGTTATTGGTAAGGTTGAGGCTATGAAGGCTGAGCAGAATGCAGCTTCTAAGGAAATTCCTCAAATCAAGAAGGCTGGCGGCGATGCTTCCGAAATTATGGCTAAGATGAAAGAGCTTGTAGCACAAATTAAGGAAGAGGACGCAAAGCTTCAGGAACTCGACCAAAAGCAAAGGAGCTTCTTCTTGGCTTGCCAAACCTTCCAGATGACGATGTTGTCGCAGGCGATAAGGAACAGAATGTACCTGTAAGATATTTCGGCGAAAAGCCAAAGTTTGATTTTGAGGCAAAGAACCATGTTGACCTTTGCGAAAGCCTCGGTATGATTGACTATCAGCGTGGTGCAAAGATTGCTGGTTCAGGCAGCTGGCTCTATCGTGGCTGGGGTTCAAGACTTGAGTGGGCATTGCTAAACTTCTTCGTTAATGAGCATATTGCAGATGGCTATGAGTTCATTCTTCCACCACATATGCTCAACTATGAATGTGGCTATGTTGCAGGTCAGTTCCCTAAGTTTACAGATGAGGTTTACTGGATTCAGAACCCAACAAGCAACGATAAGAAGTTTATGCTTCCAACAGCAGAAACTGCTCTCGTAAATCTTCATAGAGATGAGATTATTCCAACAGAGGAGCTTCCTAAGAAGTATATTGCTTATACACCTTGCTATCGCAGAGAGGCTGGAAGCTACCGCAGTGAAGAGCGTGGTATGATTCGTGGTCACCAGTTCAACAAGGTTGAAATGGTTCAGTATACAGAGGACGATAAGTCAGACATCGCTTTTTGAGGAGCTTGTCGGCAAGGCAGAAAGAATTGTTCAGGAGCTTGGTCTTCATTACAGACTTAGCAAGCTTGCTGCTGGTGACTGCTCATTCTCTATGGCAAGAACATACGATATTGAAGTATGGATTCCAAGTATGGAAATTTATAAGGAAGTCAGTTCAGCATCGAATGCAAGGGATTATCAGGCTCGTAGAGGTAATATCAGATATAGAGGTGCAGACAAGAAGGTTCACTTTGCACATACTCTTAACGCATCAGGTCTTGCAACAAGCCGTGTTATCCCTGCAATCGTAGAGCAGTATCAGAACGCAGATGGTTCTGTCACAGTTCCAGAAGTTCTCCGTCCTTATATGGGAATAGATGTTATAAAGAAGCCTTGCTAAGTGGTAGTTTATCGGTAGTTACTTCGACCACGGCAAAAAACTTGCCTTAGACACTCAAAATTTAGGTCAAGCCTTTTTAAAGGCTTGTAGGTCAAGGGCGAAGCCCTTGTCGCCGTCCGCAGACGGCGAAACACTTTTGGGCGAAGCCCAACATTCTTTGCTCCTAAAGCGGTGGACTTTGTCCACCGCTTAATTTTCTTGCTTTGCTAATATCAGTCATAAAGGGCGGACGAAGTCCGCCCTTAAACGGCAAGAGATGTTAAGGGCTTCGCCCTTAAAACCCACCAAAGGCTCTGCCTTTGGAAACCGCAAGCTTTTGAAAAAGCTTGAGCAAAACTTTTGAGTGTCTTGGGGAAGTGCATCAGCTAATCGGCAGTTCATTGGGAATTTCTTTATCCGCGGCAATATAAGTTAATTAAGAATGTCGAGCGAGACTTGTCGAGCGATTCCGCGTCTTGGCAGTGGCGGCTCGCCGCCTTGAGCGAAACTTTTAATTTAGCAAACTTGGACGCGAATAATAATCATTAATTTAACAAAAAAAGTAGAACGCGTCTTGTCCTGTGCGGTCACGCACCGCCGCCTTGAGCAAAACTTTTAAGTGTCTTAGGGTTTCTACAAAAATTGAAGAAGTATAAATTATAATTCTTATAAAACATTAAAAATAATTCCCGTTGTGATATAATAAATAAATTAATAACCGTTTATATTTATAGATTACTGAGGAGGAATTGTGATGATCGATAAGGGGCAAATATAAAATTTCCGGTGTTCCGATCTGCCGTGACGGCAAACTTGTAGGTATTATCACAAACCGTGACCTTCGCTTTATGACCGGCGCTGACTTTAACCAGCCTATCGCAAATGTTATGACTTACGAAAGCCTTGTTACCGCTCCTGTAGGCACAACATTAAAGCAGGCACAGGAAATTCTCCGTAAACACAGAATTGAAAAGCTCCCGCTTGTAGGCTCTGACGGCAGCCTTAAGGGACTTATTACAATTAAAGATATTGAAAAGTCGGTTCAGTATCCTAATTCAGCCCGTGATGACAAAGGCAGACTCCTCTGCGGTGCGGCTATCGGCGCTACAGCAGATGTTCTCGACAGAGTTGCCGCTCTTGTTGAGTCACAGGTAGATGTACTCTTCCTCGACTCTGCTCACGGTCACAACTCAAACATTATAAAAACAGTTGCCAAAGTTAAAAAGGCTTATCCTAATGTTCCGCTCGTTGCCGGAAACATTGCTACGGCAGAAGCTGCAAAGGCTCTTATTGACGCCGGCGCAGACGCTATTAAGGTTGGTATCGGTCCGGGCTCTATCTGTACAACAAGAATCGTTGCAGGTATCGGCGTACCGCAGATTACAGCAATTTACGATGCGGCTTGTGAGGCATCTAAGTACGGTGTACCGGTTATTGCAGACGGCGGTATCAAGTACAGCGGTGATATAGTTAAGGCTCTTGCGGCAGGCGGCAGCGTAGTTATGGTCGGCTCACTTGTTGCAGGCTGCGAAGAAAGCCCGGGAGAAAAAGAGATTTATCAGGGCAGACAGTTCAAGGTTTACCGTGGTATGGGTAGCCTTGGCGCTATGGGCAAAGGCAGCTCCGACAGATACTTCCAGGCAAGCAACAACAAGTTTGTTCCGGAAGGTGTTGAAGGCAGCGTCTTGTCCTGTGCGGTCACGCACCGCGTCTTGCCCTGTGCGGTCACGCACAACTTTTGGGTAAATGTATTAAATTTGTTAAAAATAGTTGAGAATTTTTTGATTTTGAATTATAATAGCATTGTAGAGAGTTTTAATACTTTAATTAGAAAATATCTAAATTTAAGGAGCAATGATATGTCAGAGGTTCAAAAGTTTATAAAGAAATACGCCGAAACTAATAAAAATTTTATATAACAGAAGTTATAGACAGAATTAAAAATCAAGATATGATTTGGGTGGCTTATTCTCCTATTACTCATAACTATCATATGGATATTTGTGAGGGAAAGGCTATTTCATTCATATTTTCAGAAAAAAAGAATACTATAATGTTTATGAGGAGAAGCTTAAAAGCAAAGGAATGACTATTGCTCCCGCTGAGTGTAAGGTCGCAGACAGAACAGAGCTTTTTATGGGGCTTTATAGAAGCGGAATAGAGCTTATTGCGATTGATGAGGGACAGCAATATATTATAATCAGTCTTTTTGATATAATAAAAAGCCAGATTTCGCTAATATTCCAGAAGTACAGCGACCAGTGCTTAATCCAAATCTTGTTGCAGCGGCGGATAATTTCTTTCAGGCACTTGCGTTTAAGCGTCCTACAAGAGAACTTGAAACAAAGATGTTTATAGAAATTTATAATGCAAGATATTTGATGCCTTTTGACCCTACACAGCTTAAAGCTAATCCTGAAAATATGGTAGATGGAAAGCTTGTTGTTAAGGATAAGAGCCAGTTTAAGATTCCACTTATCACAAACGCTGATGGAAAGAATTTCTTTGCTTTCTTTACAGACTGGATAGAATTCAGAAAATTTGATAAGCAGAAAAAAACTTAGCGGAAATATCATAGGCTTTGAGGATTTGAAGTATTTTAGTAAAAAAGAAAATGGAGTAGTTATAAATCCATTTGGGTTTAATCTTATTCTTGATGAAAATATGATAAATATTATAGAGTCTGTGGTTTCTGGCAAGCAAGATGTTAATATTGAAAAAGCTTACAGTTGAAAAAGATACAAAGGTTATGCTTGGCGACCCTAAGGAGAAACCAGAAGAATTGATTGAGGCTATAAGCAAATGTTTAGAAAAGCATAATGAGGTTAAATCAGCATATCTCAAGCTTATGGTTAAGGATAATGTTGAAAGCTGGTTGCTTGTAATAGACTTTGAGGGAGAAAAAAATGCTCTCTTTGGGGATATTGCAAAGTCGGCTTTGGCTTATTCAAAGGGCAAAAATATAGACTTTATTAAGCTTGGCTCAGAATTCAGCAAGAACGCTATAAAAAATGCAGAGCCATTCTATAAAGCAAAATAACTTATATTAGGTGATTATATGATTCTATGCTTAACAGAGCGGTTGATTATAAGAGAATATGAGGATAGCGATGCGGACAGTATTGTCCGCATTGTTAATAATGAGGGGATTTATCGTACAACATATGCTATTCCGAGAGATTACAGCAAAAAAGAGCAAAATGGTGGATAAAATATCTTCGCTCGAACGCAAAAAACAGAACCGGCTATGAATTTGGAATGTTCATTAAAGAGAGCGGAGAATATATTGGTAATATAGGAATAGTTAATATCAGTTCTGCACATAATAGAGGTGATATTACTTATTTTATAAATCCTGAATTATGGGGTCAGGGCTTTGCGACAGAGGGTGGCAGAGCTATGCTGAAGCTTGCTTTTGAGAGTTTGAGATTAAATCGCCTTGCTGGCTGCTGTATGAGCTGTAACGGAGCTTCAAGGAGAGTTATGGAAAAATTAGGCCTTAAATATGAGGGAACTGCACGAAGTGAGCTTTTGAAGGACGGCGTTTATTATGACATAGACCGTCTAGGAATGTTATCTCAGGACTATTTTTCGTAAACTGATTTCAACGGGGAAAAGTTGAAAAAAATTGTGTTTTCAACATCGAAATGTTGAAAATGTTGAAAAAGCTGATTTTTATTCTAAAAGCGAAAAATGTAAAATCTTATAAAATGAGTTGGAAAAAATTACAATCACAAAATATTGGGGTGAATTTTGAGAATTTTCTGAATTTGAATAAAAAATAATTCAACTAAGCGGTTGAGTAGTTTTCAACCTTTTCAACAAAAAGCTGTTGAAAAGTTGGTTGAGATTAAAAATAACGGTTGAAATCATATAAAATCACAGCATTTTTGTGTTAAAACAGTAAAAGCCAAAGTTTTGAACTGATTTTTCAATGAAAAATTGTCAAAAACTCGGTTAAAAGTGTTGAAAACTCGGTTGAAAGTGAGGAAAACTTTTTCGGAAAACTTGAATTTTAAGGCATTTTTACTGGTGGAAAGGTTATCAACAGCTATGGTTTGAAGTATTGAACTTACAGAAAAATAAAAAAGAGATATGTCGAATTTTCTGCAAAAAACTAAACAAACTGTGTAATAAGTTTATATATAATTATTTCCCATTGATTAAATTCAAAAGATGTTAAATATAGAGAAGCTTTAAGCGGATATTGCTATATATAGTATAGCAGTGCGTGACCGCACAGGACAAGACGCGTTCTACTTTTTTGTTAAATTAATGATTATTATTCGCGTCCAAGTTTGCTAAATTAAAAGTTTCGCTCAAGCTTTTGAAAAAAAGCTTGAGCAAAACTTTTAGGTTTTATCATTTAGTATTATTTATATGTAAAAAAGACGCTTAAAACCACTTTGAATATAAAAATTCTGAAAAAATTAAAAATCTTAGACACTCTAAAACCGCATAAATACTGGCTTTCTTGAAAATCTCGAAAAAAATTTGAGATTTTTTAAAATTTTTTAAAAAACACTTGCATTTTCTGAAACAGCGTGCTATAATAATCAAGCAGTCGAGAGAACGACAGCAAAAAACAAAATAAAGAGTTGGTATTGATGACGCTGAGGGTCCACCCGTTCCCATGCCGAACACGGAAGTTAAGCTCAGTAGTGCCGAAGATACTTGATTGGTGACGATCTGGAAAAATAGGAAGATGCCAACACAAACTAAACAGCTACTACGGTAGCTGTTTTTTTCTTTATATTTTTTAAGAAAATTGGAGGATAAATAATGAAAAAGATTTTAGCAGTATTACTTGCACTTATTATAATACCACTTTCAATGCAGACATACAACGCAGATGAAAGCTCTGAAACAGCCCCTCAATCAGAAAGCAGCACAGAATCTGCTGAGCAGACCTCTGAGCCAGATGAACAGAAAAGGCTCGTTGCATTGGGTGATAGCATTACTCGTGGCTATGGGCTTGCTGAGGACGAAAAAATCATATGTAGAGATATTAACCGAGGAGGGCAACTTTAAGAGCAATAATTTCGCCGTAAACGGCAGAAAACCTCTACTGTATTACTTGAGGATTTGCAAAAGCCCTCCGAAAAAGAAAGGTCTGCACTTGAGCAGGCAAACTATATAGTTATTTCAATCGGCGGGAATGATATGCTATATCTTCTTAATAAGCTTGTAAATGGTGCATTGCCTTCTGATAGTACAGAAAATCCAGTTGAAACTGTAAATAATCTTATAGATATGGCAGAAAAAAGCTTACAGTAGAGAATATGACCTCAGATATTTCTTATTATAAGAGTACAGTCGAAAAGGTTATCAATATTCTTAGAGAAATGAACCCTAATGCTGAAATAGTTATGCAGACGGTTTATAACCCGTTTAAGCCTATCTTCGTTGTAGCACCTATTATGTTTGCGAATATGAAAGATGATATAGACGGTGCTTATGAAAGGGTAGAAGGCTGTATAAATGGATTTAACACAACACTATTTGAACTTTCGGAAAAGTATGGATTTAAAATTGCTGATGTTAGCAAGGTTTTTAGGGAATCAGATAAAAAATATAAAATATGTCACTCTCTAACCCTGATATTCACCCAAATGCGGCAGGGCATAGGTGTATAGCGGAGATAATTGAGCAGACGCTTGACCCTGATAAAACTATTTTACGTCTGCAAGTGTTGAGAGCGGAAACAGTGAGAATAGTAATTCTAATAAATTAGAAAATTCAGAAAAACTTTCAACAAATAGTGAGCAATCGGTTGAAAATTCTGAAGATAACACTTCTGATAGTGAAGAAATGAGCTATACGCAGAGAATTTTAATATTTGTAGGCATTATGGCGGTTGTTTCGTTTGTAATAACCTATACAAGATTAAAAAATAAGGGAAAATAGTATTCTGAATTGCACAATATAAAGATATAATTAACTTGAGATATTTGTTATAGTTTACAAAAAGTAAAAAATATACTTGACAAAAAACGACTGAAAGATATAATAAAAATTAAATTCTTTATTAACAGATAATTGTATAATAAAGTAAATGATGTTTGTTTTTGGAGGAGTATAAATGCCTGAAAAAAAAAAAGGTAATAAGAATTTCTTTGCTTACTTTTGCGGTGCTTGCGATTGCTGCAATTATTGTTATTACGGTTTTGGCTATTGAAAACAAAGAAAAAATCAGAACGACGAAAAAATGCATCGGAGCAAAATAATGTAATATCAGATGTTGGCGAAGCCGTAGACTTAATGACATTTTTAAGGATTGTTCTATGAATGTAGACGACAATATCTACAAGAAATATAAAAATATTTCAGAGGAAATTTTCGATAATATTTTTGAAGAAACCTTAAGCTCAAGTTCATTAAAAATCTTGCTGTTATTAACAGCTATTTTAATCTCGGCAAGGAAGAATATATAAAAGATTTATTTGATAAATTTTACTATGAAGAATATGACGGTTTAAAGGTTCATATTGGAGATGATGAGGTTCGGAATTTTATATGTATATGTTTACACTTGTAAGCCTAAAAAATTCGGGTATTGATTTATCAGAATATAATTTTGATAAAAAGCTGGCAGATGAATTCAATAAAAAAATTGAGAAATCAGGCATGAACAGCGATTTGAATGATATATTCTGGTATTTCTCTTATACAGACAATATTAATATGATTAAATATCAAAAAGCAAGAGATTATTTTCTGAAATCTTATGAAATAGATGAGAAAAAGGAAAATCCAGATTATTTTAGCTCTGTTTGCACAATAAACTATTATAGACAGCTCTTTGATAATGATGACAGCTTAAAAAACAAGGTAAATGAGTTATATATGTCCTTAAATTCCGATGAAAGCTTTGGCTTTAAGGGTGAGCTTGGTGATTTATCTGCTATTACACAAACATTGAAGGAATCAGGTATAAAAAGAAATCAACAAAAATAAATACTTATCTGATAATGCTGACAAATGGCTTGAAAAAGTATATATAACAATGCGGCAGAAAAAAAGCACAGATTGGCTGAAAGAGGTATAAAGGGGATAATATATGAAACTTGAGGGTGTAAACAGAAGATTTGGCGACAGAGATGTTCTTAAAGATGTAAATTTAAATTTCGATAAAAATGGAATGGTTTTTATACTCGGTGCTTCGGTTCGGGCAAAAGTACACTGCTCAATGTGCTTGGTCTGCTTGACGACGGTTATGACGGAAAGATATACTATGGTGAGAAAAGCGTATCTGATGAGGCACAAAAGACAAATATAAGAAGAAAACACATAGCTTTTATATTTCAGGAGTATAACCTCATAAATTCTCTTACGGTTAAGGAAAATGTACAAACCGCAGTAGATATTTCTGAGGGTGTTCTTGATGAAGAAGTATATAGCAATATAATTTCTATGTTCAAACTGAACAACCTTGAAAACAGAGATGTTGCAACTCTGTCAGGCGGAGAAAAACAGCGCGTCGCAATAGCGAGAGCCTTGGTGCGAAACAACGAAATAATTTTTGCCGATGAGCCGACAGGCAACCTTGACGAAGAAAATTCCGATATTATATTTAATGCGCTTAAAGAGGTTGCAAAGAATCATCTCGTTGTAATTGTATCTCATAATAAGGAAGCTGCCGAAAGGTTTGCCGACAGGATTATAACTATTCGTGACGGTAGGATTTTTGATGACAGTGACAGGGGATATTCAGAAAATTCCACATTAGAATTAACCGAACAGAGGGAAAAAATCCTAAATCTAAGAAATGGATTAAAAGAATTTCATTACGCAGCTTTCAGAAGCGAAAGAAAAAATTGATTCCTTCTATAATAGCAATATTTATAAGCCTTGTCTGTATAGGCACAGTCTGCGGAATACTTTCCTCTACAATGAGTCTGATAAATAATACAAATGCTTCTATGATTGATTCGGACATGGTTTCTATTAACCGCGAGGACGATTTTTATAGTGAATCAATTCCAGAGGAACTTATCAAGAAGCTGAATGATACTGGAAATATCAAAAAAATAGTCAAAAAGTCCGAAAGATATTTGACAATAGAATCAAATGAGAGAGAAGGCTACTTTTCCGCAGTTGATACAAAAGCAATATTACTTGATAATTTCTTTAAAGAGAGAATCAAACCTCAGATGGGAGAGATGATTTCAAAAGACAGAGAAATCTTAATAAATACCAATATGGCAGAGAAATATTTTGAGAGTGCCGAGAATGCAATCGGTAAGACTATTAAATTTGGAGGCAGCAAAATAGAAGCTAAGATAGTTGGCATATATGACAACTTGATTTCAATTCAAAGTCCGTATGTAGTAATCACAGAGAAACTGCAAAGAGAATTGTCAAGAGAAAGTCTTGATTCATATGTGGTTCTTATGGATTCGCAGGAGACTATGATGCTTAGCTCGGTATTGAATGATATAGATAAAAAATTCTCAGCCTAAGATGATTTGCGGACAGCTTAACAAGAATAAAAACGAAGCCCTGCTCAGTGTAAAATCCATAAATAAATATCTTGAGAGTATATTAAGAGAGGATTTGTACATATCCAATGAAGAAGCTTCAAGCGGAAAGATACCGCAGGAGGTTCAGAACCTGATTATAGGCTCGGAATATATTGTAGGTTCTTCTAATGCAAAAGTAAGTAAGATTAAAATAACGGGAATTTGTGAAAGCAAAGATTTGGAAGCAACACAAGCGGCAACCCTATATGTTAACGGTGAAGATAAGGACCAATGGATTGAAGATATAGTTCAAGAGATAGATGTTTATCTCAACGATTACAGCAGTGCTAAGATAGACGAGATAAAGGCTATTGCCAATGAAGATGATTATAAGGTTATATATTTGGCTGAAAATATAAAGAGGGATTTTCACAAATTTTTCTCCTTTATAGGCATAGCCATATCAATAGTTGCACTTATAATTATAATAATCTCGTGTATACTTGTAAGCCATTCAACAAAGTCCAATATCTTTGACAGAGTTTATGAGGTCGGAGTTCTGAAGTCGCTGGGAGCGGACAAAAGTCCATTTTCAAGATGTTCAGCATAGAAAATCTGATAATAGGCTTGATTTCAAGCGTAGCTACGATATTGCTAATCATTATACTTAATATAGCAGGCTTGTCGAGCTGGTTGATTATACAGGGAATGTCCTGTTACAGCTTCTCGTGGTGGCATATAATCGTCATCTTGTTTGTGGGCTTGTTTATAACCATGATTTCAGGTCTTGGAAAGATGAATAAAGCTTCAAGGATGTCCGTAACAGACGCAATCCGCACAAAAAAAAAATAACTAAATATACTATAGCCTTAGAATGCCAGTGTGTATTTCTAAGGCTTTTTTGTTTAGTATACAGCACATTCTAAATCTAAGATAAATAATATGTTTCATGCGGTTCGTAAGGTAAGTCTGTTTTGTAAAATGAAGTTAAAGAGTAGGAAAAAGTTTATCTACATTTAGATGAAACTTATCGAAACAATCCTATATATAGGTAAGGAAAAGTGAAAATAAAAAAATCGTAAGAAAAACGAAAAAAATCAAAAAAGGTGTTGACATTCCTCGCAAAGTGTGGTAATATAATGAAGCTGTCGCGAGAGAGCGGCGAAAAAACTTAAAGAGTAAGGGTTTAAAAAGCCAGTATTCAAGCGGTTTTTCAGTCAAGAAAAAGAGTGAAAAGTGAGTAAAGCACAGATTGATTTCTGAATTGCAAATTCACAAAAAGCTCAAAAAACTTTTTAAAAAAGTTTGAAAAAAGTCTTGACAAACGCTTTCGAGTGTGGTAAAATAAATAACGCACTTGAGAAACAAATGAAAAAATTGTAAAAAGTGCAAGGACCTTGAAAATTAAACAACACTAAAAATTAGTACCCGTAATTACTTTGAGAAGATAATCTTTTCAAATTTTACGAAGTGAGAAAACACTTTACAAAAAAATCCAGATACGTCGCGTATCAAAATGAGCTTCAAAACTCAAAATTTGATTTTAACACTAATGTGTTTAAATACCATATTTTTGAGAGTTTGATCCTGGCTCAGGACGAACGCTGGCGGCGTGCCTAACACATGCAAGTCGAACGAAGCTTTGAGGAGCTTGCTTTTTAAAGCTTAGTGGCGGACGGGTGAGTAACGCGTGAGCAACCTGCCTCTCAGAGGGGAATAACGTTTTGAAACGAACGCTAATACCGCATAACATATCGGAACCGCATGATTCTGATATCAAAGGAGCAATCCGCTGAGAGATGGGCTCGCGTCCGATTAGTTAGTTGGTGAGGTAACGGCTCACCAAGACTACGATCGGTAGCCGGACTGAGAGGTTGATCGGCCACATTGGGACTGAGACACGGCCCAGACTCCTACGGGAGGCAGCAGTGGGGGATATTGCACAATGGGGAAACCCTGACGCAGCAACGCCGCGTGAAGGAAGAAGGTCTTCGGATTGTAAACTTCTTTTGTCAGGGACGAAGAAAGTGACGGTACCTGACGAATAAGCTCCGGCTAACTACGTGCCAGCAGCCGCGGTAATACGTAGGGAGCGAGCGTTGTCCGGATTTACTGGGTGTAAAGGGTGCGTAGGCGGCCGAGCAAGTCAGTTGTGAAAACTATGGGCTTAACCCATAACGTGCAATTGAAACTGTCCGGCTTGAGTGAAGTAGAGGTAGGCGGAATTCCCGGTGTAGCGGTGAAATGCGTAGAGATCGGGAGGAACACCAGTGGCGAAGGCGGCCTACTGGGCTTTAACTGACGCTGAGGCACGAAAGCATGGGTAGCAAACAGGATTAGATACCCTGGTAGTCCATGCCGTAAACGATGATTACTAGGTGTGGGGGACTGACCCCTTCCGTGCCGCAGTTAACACAATAAGTAATCCACCTGGGGAGTACGGCCCGCAAGGTTGAAACTCAAAGGAATTGACGGGGGCCCGCACAAGCAGTGGAGTATGTGGTTTAATTCGAAGCAACGCGAAGAACCTTACCAGGTCTTGACATCCTGAGAATCCTTAAGAGATTAGGGGAGT
>VOFC01005987.1_pt1 | contig 88122 bp, 95 predicted proteins | sample 5384161 | NCBI WGS metagenome assembly VOFC01 (sample SAMN12384722, study PRJNA508395) | human gut metagenome | isolation source: healthy gut B | host: Homo sapiens | reverse complement strand
TTTCAAAAATGTTGTTTGTTGCCCGACTGTTCAGCAGGCAGTCGAATCGATTCCCTCAAAATACTGTGAGAGGTTGAAGTTAAAGCTGACACTGATCTGATACCCACGATAGACATCTACCCTGCGGATGAGCTGGTTGACGATCATCTTCTTTGCTTCAAAGGTAGCGTGGTCATAGAGGTCTGCGTAAGAGATCAGTTCTTCATACTGCTTTGCAACTTCCTCCATCAGTTCCGTAGTCTTTTCCAGTTCCGCACTGGCAGATTCGCAGAGAGATTCTGCCTCCTTGAGTTTTTCTTCCTGCGTTGTGATCATCTCAGCTAGGATCTCTTTCGGCAAGGCGCTTTCGCCCTTGATGCAGGCCAGAATCTCAGCTTTCAGGGAAAGCAGGTCTTTTTCCGCCTTGTCCCGTTGTGCCTGAAGTGTTTGCAAGTGGCTCTTGCGTTCGGCAAGTTCCCGTTCGTACCGCTTTGTGATGAGCTGTTCTTTCGGGATGCCCTTCATCCTGGCAAAGACTTGCCGCACCAGCTTGTCGATGATCTCATCCAGAATGTGTACAGTGTAGCCTGTCTGCCCGGTGCATTCGGTCTGCTTGCGGAGTTTGCCGTAGCAGGTGTAGCGGACACGCAGAGTATCATCCAACGAGCCATCCGGCAACTTACGCCATTTCCGGCTGGTAGTCAATGCCAGCTTCGCACCGCAGTGTCCACAGTAGGCGTTTCCGGCAAGCAGTGACTGCCCACGGGTATTCAGCGGGACGTGGTGCTCCGCTTCTTCTGCCGCATGAGCGGAACGGCACTCCCGGATGCGCTGTGCCGCATCAAACTGCTTCTGCGAAATGATCTGCAATTCCGGTATTACCTCAGACCGGGCTTCGCCGCAGCGGAGAACGCCCGTGTAGGTCAGGTTTGCGACCATTCCCCGGATGCTTGCCGGATGCCAGCACTTGCCAGACCTTGCGCGATAGCCAGCGTTGTTCAGATAGGTTGTAATGCGCTGCGCACCGTAGCCCTCGTACACATACTTGTCGAAGATGAGCCGCACCACAGCAGCTTCCTGCTCGTCGATATGCAGCTCATACAGTTCGTGCTTACGCTTGTTGATACGCCCATTCCGTACAAGGTCATAGCCATAAGGCGCATTTCCGCCCTTGAAGTGACCTTCTTCTACAAGCTGGCGCAGACTGGTGCGGGTACGAACAGAGGTTTTTTCGCTTTCGCCGTCTGCCTGCCAGAACCGGATATAGTTCAGCAGTTTGTCGGCGTGGTTGTCGAAACGCTGCTCCCCCTCTTGGGTACTCCATACCCGGATGCCGTTCCGTACAAACCATTCCACAACAAAGGGAGTTTCATCTGCGATACGACCAATGCGGTCAAACATGAACACCAGCAGGATATCGAACTTTCCCTTCCGGGCATAGTCCTTGATGATTTGCAGCTTGTCGCGGGCGGCGGCACGGACTTTGTGGCCAGACACGCCCTCTTCCTGTTCTTCATGGACGATGACCCAGCCCTTCGCTTCGGCAAATTTGTGACACGCCTTGCGCTGCATAGGAAGGTCTGCTTCATGATTCGAGTTGAAATCCACCTGCTTATCGGTGGAAACGCGGTACAGACAGCATACACGATTATTCGTCATAAATATTCTCACTTTCTTTCAGTGAGATGAATGATGATTCGGTTGTCAAAGAACATTTGGGAGCAGTTCCCTGGTTGACCCGAACACCGCTTCCATCTCCAGTATAGCGTATAACGTGTGTTTCGTCCATACCTTTCAGCTTGCTTTCTTCGTATAACTTGTTGCAAGCAGGATGTCACGGATGCGCTCAAAGGTTTCGGTGTTGGCTTCCTTAGCAAAGCTGAGAACGACCGGATAACCGTTGATCACCAGATACTGCTTATTGGGGTCGTTGTCCAAGGGGATGTTGGTTGCGAGCTGAGAAAACTTTTCTGTCATTGCATCACTGTTCCTTTATTATTCTGTTTCTTTTTTGATTCATGTGCCGATCATCCAATCAGTTCTTTCAATCGTTCCAGTTTTTCCTGTGTTGTTTCCTTGCGGAAGCTGACCCCGATGCAGGAGACGGGAACGCACATTTCCAGCAGGCGGTCGTAGATGCGGGCGTGGGCGGTATCCTGCGGATGCCGAATATCGTCCAGTGTCAGATTGGTCGTGACGATCAGGGGCTTCCGGCTGCGGTAACGGCTGTCTATGATGTTGTAAATCTGTTCCAGTGCATACTCTGTGCCGCGCTCCATCCCGAAGTCGTCAATGATGAGAAGCGGATAGCGGCACAGCCGGTCTACGACCTCATTCCGCCCGGAAAAGTTGTTGTTCAGTTCGTTCAGGATGTGTGCAAAGTTCGTCATGCGCACAGGCACTTCCTGAGCCATCAGAGCGTTCGCAATGCACCCGGCAAGGAAACTCTTGCCCGTGCCAACGCCGCCCCAGAAAAGCAGTCCGATGTTCTCTGTGTGCATAGTCTGCCACTGCTCCACATAGCGGTGTGCATGGTGCATCTGTGGGCAGCGCCCATTGTCGTTTGCAAATGTCCAATCCAGCATAGCAGAATCCGAAAAGCCGTCTGCTTTCAGCCGCCGCACAAGGTCGAGGTGTTTCTGCGCCTTAATAGCTGCTTCCTGCTGCTCCCGTTCGGCTTTGTGACAGGCACATTCTACCGGATGCTTGTTCTTTCCCATCAGGACAAGACCTTTGGGAAAGAGGGCTTCTTTGGGCGTTTGGCACTTGCCGCAGTAGAGCAAACCATCTGCCCCATAATAATCCATTGCGATTTCAGGCATACTGGAAACAGATTGTTCCAAAATCTTCTCAATCGTTTTTATAGGCTTTCTCCTTCCGCAAAGGTGTATTCCGGGATACCCGGTGCTGTCTTTTTCTCTGATTGCTGCCGCTTCGCCCAGATACGCAGCGTTGCAGCATGGTCGGCATACTTCCTGCCCGTGGACTGGATATAAGCTGAAAGCTGCTCGATCAGATCATCCAGCCCGGAGAAATCGGCTTTGAGCTGATTGTACTCTTTTTCCGTCAGAAAGACATTTTGATATTCTCCAAAGGTCAAATAAGCATCTGTTGTTTTTATCAGGTGGTTATCTTTCAGGTTGTTCTTGTTACGTTGGTTAGGTGTGCATTTTTGCACGATCATACTGTGCGTTTCTGCACAATCAGACTGCGCACTGGTGCATACTGTGACTGCGCAATTCTGCACAGTATGCGGAACCTTGAGCAGAATGTGGCTGGGTTTGGAAAAGCCGCTGCGCACTCGCTCGGCAAGTTCCGCTTTTTCCAGCTCAGCAAAAGAGCGTGTCACACTGGAAACGCAGCACCCTAAATCTTTCGCCAGATTGGAAAGCGGATAGATCACATAGATGCGTCCCCGATCGTCCACCCAGTTGTTTTTCTGTGAGAGTGTGGCACGGTCGAGCAGAAGCGTGTAGAGAAGCTTTGCCGTGTGGCTCAAATCAGTATCTAACAAAAACCGGGCATAGGGCAGATACTGCGGCAGTGGCATATTGGGTTTCAAATAGTCTGAAATAATCTTCACCTCCAATTTTTACGTCCTATCATGGTGCTTTAGGGGTTCGAGAATTACAAGCGCAAGATTCGCCCGTGTCGCCTCAAAACTCACTTTCGTGATTTTGGCCGACGGCGACCTTGCTGGAGATTTCGCTCCCCAGTCCCTCGATGAAATCTGAAAATCTACAATTTTCAGATTTGGCTCCCCATAAAAATGGTGAGCAGCCGAGATGCAGGGCATCATCGGGAAAGCGTGGGACTGCATCCCACCCCTGCACCGAACAACCAGTCAACAGAGATTTGCAAATCCCTGTGGTCTGCTTGTCCGGCTTTTTGCTGTCGGTCTCTCCGCAAGCTGTTCCTGCCCAATCTACTCCGGCGTTCCGACTTCCTTTGGTGCGCTCTTGTCGTGGCGGAACTTCCCCGGAAAGTCATAGTGGCTTGCAGCTGACTATTCGGTTGTCAAGGAACACGGGTTTTCAATCATAGAATTGGAGAAAGCCCGTTTCGCAAGGTACTTTCAAAAACTTTACAGATTTTTTGCTTTCTCACAAATAGGAATCCGCAAGGGCGGTTTCATATACAATTTTTTGAAATTTTCAAAAATTCACATAGACCCACGAGGCAGAGCATCGTGGCTGGGAGATGAATTTCATCGAGCCAATCAGTAGAAACAGACGGTTCTGCATGAGGGTATGGGGAGCAGAATCCCCATCAAGATGCCCGGCACGAAAAGCCTAAATGGAATTTCGAGTTACTCCGGGCGAATCTTGCCCTGATAAATGTGCAGGCAGTGATCTTCGGAGAATCCAGCGTTAGCATTGAGATTGCTGGTTTCCACCGCTGTTCAAGCGTTTTTTTACGTTCTGAAGATACCGACTGGCACGGTCGATAAAAATCAGCAGTTTCTCATTGTTCTTCGGTTCGGTAAGAATATCCGGGTATTCACGAAAGCACATTTCCCACCGCCGGACAAAATCCTCCTGCGCTCCCTGAATCTCGCACATCATGGCTTCGCCATCTGCCAAACGGCGAGGCGAATAGATGCTCTTGACGGCATCCTTGAGATTCTGTTTTTATTCCTTGTTGAGTCCTTTCTTATGCCCCTGAATGTCTTGCTTGAAGGTCGTTATAAACTCATTGCCCTTTGAAGGCGAAGAATACGAATCCGTGATACTGGAATCCCGTTTGGCTTTAGGCTTACGAAACTCTGCCACAACTTCGGGACGCTTTTCCTTTGGAACCTTTGCAATCGAGGAAATTTCACGGTCGGTTGCCCGGATCTTTCCACTCAGGATTTCTTTCTGCGCTCCGGGTACTGCCTCCTCCGCAGCTTCCACACCTTTTGCAAATTGCTCTGCACGGTAAACATAACTTTCGGATGTTCCATGTTCCGCAGCGACCTTCGACCGTGAACCGTGCTTTGTGTGGTCTGGTTCATTTTGAACCAGACCACTTTCAGATGCCAAAGTATACTGATTGCCGTGAAACGATTTGATTTGCTTTTCCGCTTCTGCCTGCTTTCCGATCAGGAACTTTTTCTGTTCTGGGGTCAGGTTTCGCCGCCCAAGCTGATTTTTACAGATCCATACGAGTGCTTCATAACGGCTGGAAAATTCTTTTTCGATGACTTCAAATGGAATAAATGGATATTTCCGAAGAATTTGATAGCGTGTATGTCCATCCACAATATAGCCGTTCCACGTGATGATCGGATTCAGTACACGTTCTTCTTTTAGGATGTTCATTTCCAGTTGGTGGGTTTCCTCAAACGACGGAGGGGTGATTTGATTCTGGAACTCCGGGTCGATTTTAAGCTGGCTCAGTTTTGTCATAGGCAAACCATCCTTTCTGAAATGAAATAGAATATCGTTGTTCTTACGCCGTTCTCTCTGCACGGGTTTCCTACCCCCTTCCGGCGGCGTTTTCCGGCTCTCCCATTTGGGGGTCATGGCTGGGTATCCCATGCAGACGGTCATGCGGTTTTCAAGGTTCAATAGGGGGGGTGAAACTAGATTAACACATTCATAGAAGAATTTTTAGGAGGTCGTACCTCCGGTTTTGGGTTGTAAAAAAGCGGAAGTGATGCTTCCGGTTTTCTGCTGCAAACCATTGAAAAAATTATATCACATCGTAAATTTTATTTTTAGGAACTGGTAGTTCCGGTTTTTAAAAAATATGAAGTGAATTTCAAGGCAAAATCGGAACTGCTGGTTCCGGTTTTGCGTATCAACGTGATTTCAAATTTTGGGTGCCGTTCTCTCTGCATGGTGTTCCTGCCCCCTTTCCGGCGGCGTTTTCCGGCTCTCCCACTTGGGGGTCATGGCCGGGTATCCCATGCAGACGGTCATTCGGTTTTCAAGGTTCAATTGGTGTCTTGCTGGTAGCTTATCACACTTTCAAAAGAATTTTTAGGACCTGACAGGTCCGGTTTTGAGGGAGTAAACCGGACACAGTAGGTTCGGTTCGGTGAACGTCTCTGAATAGAGCTTACCACAATAACACTCAAATTTTTAGGAAGTGATACTTCCGCTTTTTACCTTCAAAACCGGAAGTAATAGTTCCGGTTTGATGCGATATTGAATGAATCAACGACAATTTTATAAAGCACGTTTTTCTAAGAAAATTCACTTATTCAGCGTCCGTTAAGATGCAGAACTAGCGCATTCTTGTGCTGAACATCGGGTTTGGGCGAAGCTCAACAAGTGTTTTTGAATTTGGATTTGAAAAAATCGGATTCAAAAATTGCGAGGTGGTATCGGCTCGCCCTGCTTGCGGCGGTTGCAAACTCGAAAATTTTTGTGCAGAAAAATAACCGCCCGCTTCAAGTTGAACTTGAAAACGGACGGTCTCGGTTGCAAAATGTTTTTCAAATTTGGAGGGTGCATTGAGAGGCTTCATAGCGCCCGCAAGCAGTGTGTCTGTATATACAAACACCATTTTTGCTTCGCAAAATGCTTGTTGGGAACACCCAAACCCGTGAACCGCATCCGCTGGATGCAGGCTGCTCGATGGTATCGCTTTACAAAACTCCAGCTTACAGTATGTTCACCTAAACAGGTAAAATTGTTTCCTATTAGGCGGCTACGATCGTAATCTTCGGATTCATTGTCGGGTCAAGAAGTCCTAAAATGGTACTCATTGCATCACTGGAAATCTTGATATCCCCATAGCCAGAGTCCATTTTTCCGTTAGGTCCAACTCCATCAAGGAAAAGTACAGAGCCTCCATTTGCCGAAGCGCTATGCGCGGTTTGTCCATCGCCGTTGAATCCAAAGCAGATACAGGCAGTCGAGGATTTCTTCGAGAATTTCACATACATATTCTCACAGCCTCCTTTATCAGCCCAATCACGGGACACATTGGAACGAGACTGAAGGGTATTGTAGAAGGCCGAGCTCGAGTCACAGACCCAGACACTGTCCTCGTTGATCTTGATAAAAGGAAGTTTTGTATTCTGCGTCGTATTAGAGAACGCAAAGCAGATAGGGAATGTCCCCGCCGGAGTCTTATGGTCTCCCTCCGTCTTGTGCTCAGTAATACCGTTGGAGCCGATAAATGCAGCTGTCTGAAAGTCCTGAATCCACTGTCCATCCTGATAGTGCTGCAGTGTGAGAACTGCAGTATTTCCCGAGGCTTCTACCCGGATATTCTGGGTGGAATCCAGTACGACTTCCGGAGCGCTGCTTTCTGCCTCAGACGTAGCAGAAACTGTGGTGGAAGCGGCAGAAGAAGCATCCGGCCGCGATTCAGGCAGGGCAGTTTCACTGGAAGAAATGCTGCTTTCTGCCTGCGCGGCCGATGCTGCGGAAACATCGGCCACAGAAGGTGCAGAGGGATTTTGTTCCGAAGGCTTGCTGTTAAGGAACACAAACGCAAAACCTCCCAGCAAAAGCACAACAAGCACAATAACAAGAATAACCCACCAATTATGAGGACGGACAGGTCGGGGCGTTTCTGCTTTTGATGGCTTAGAAGCAGTTTCCTTCGGAGGATTCTTTTCTCCTGTTTCGGGCTTGGGCGCAGTCACAGGAGTAGGTCCTTCCTTTTCCTTTGAAGGGGGAGTATATGCAGGCATATTACGAGTTGGCTGACGTACTACTTCCGGAGATTGCCCCTCTTCACAAACGCTCTGGGTGGGCGTATTTGTTTCTTTGGTGGGCTCGAGATCTAACGACAGTTTTGGCATTTCTACAGGTGTTGGATGTTGCTGCCTCCGGACAGGTGTTGCAGGGACAGGCTCTTCTGCGGGAGGCTCCGGTGATGCCGTGTTATTCTCATGAGATTCTTTTTCAGAGTCAAAAGATTTGCCACATACAGAGCAGAATCTCTGATTTTCAAATCGCGCAGGCGTGTGACAATAAGCACATATTTTCATAATTTATTCTCCTGAAATTTCTCCACAGGATTAGTTGAACATATCATAGATTTCTTTTGCTGCATGGTAGATATCAGAAGCAGTTTGTACACCATCCTGAATTTTTTTTCAAAGCATCTTCCGGGGTCATGTTCCATGGATTCGAGCTATCTGCGGTTGAACTGCTTGCAGAAGAGCTTTCGGTCGGCGCACTGGGTTGAGGTGCAGAAGGGGGCGTGCTTTCTGCTCCGCTGGAGTTCTTGTTACCGGAGCCATTTTTGCTATTCGAAGGAGCAGGTTCTGCTTTTGGCGAAATTTGAATAACCTTCTCTTCCTGATACGGAATGGAAGCAATCGCTACACCGTGGCCGTCAGGAGAAGCGTCGTACCAGTAAATCGTGTCGAACCGGATAAATGCAACCTGATTATCGCTAATCTGCTCCACCGTCGTGCGAGTTCCGTTAACAGCAGTGTAGCTACCAGACTGAGTCCCTGAATCACTTGCGGCTGTGAAAGTCATAGTACCATTCTCATAGCCATCCGTATAGTTGCCAGAAAATTCAAGAACGGTTCCGTCTGCAATTGTTTTACGGTAAGTACCCATGCCGTTGGGAAGATCATTATTCCACGAGCCACTGTAAATACTATGATTTACGGCAAACAGCTGAATACCGTTTCCAAAACGCTTTCCGTTGTTCATCTGACCATAATAGAGACCGTTGCCATCGGATACAAGCATCTGCGAACCGCTCGGCAGACTTGCCCGGATAATATCCCATTCTGAGCTATTGGTCATCAGCCAACCATTTGCGTAAGTCAATACATTTTCATCCAGAGAACCAGCAGTCTCGAGCTGCTGTAATACAGTCGTTAGCGCATCGAAGTCACCAGCCTCGAACAGACTGATAATGTTCTGATACGACTCTGTCATCGAACTCAGCTCCGCCAGATATGCTGCGGGTTCCTCGATTTCCTGACCATTTACGAGCAACTTTTTCAGCACAGGCAAGCTGTTAACCGCCTGAACCTGACATTGGTCTACGCCAAGTGTCGTCAGACCGGTCAAAGCGGCAACAGGAGTATAATCAATGATTTTATTTTCGTCCAAAAAAGCTCTTCCAGATATGTACAATTTCGGAGGAAAGAAATATCGGTCAGGCCATTCCCCGAAAGGTCCAATTTGCGAAGAGAGACGGGCCAGCTCACACCATCGCACTGGCTGCTGCTCAACTGACAGTTTGTCAGGGAGAGGGATTCCAACGCTGAAAGGGACGCCAGCGAAGAAAGCCCGTCCGGAAAAACAGCACCGTCAATAGAAAGCTCCGTCAACGCCTGCAGCGTGCTCAATTCATTCAGCTTTCTGGCGTCCAAATCGATATTTCCAGTAATCGTTAGACTGGTCAGACCAGACAACCTGCACAGGTTGTTCCAATCTTCATCCGAAGGAGATTCAACGGAAAGACTGGCGGTATCTGCAATGCTATAAGAAATGCCTCCAACGGTCGCATTTTTGCTCAGCGCGATTTTTTCCAGAGGAAAAAGCCGCCGAGCAATGCAGCTGCAAAGATAATAACAAGCAGAACCAGAAAAACCTTTGGTGGGCCTTTTTTTTGACTGAGAAATCGGCATTTCCGAAACGGCATCCACCAAATCAGCCGGAGTATCCGGTAAAGTCTCGGATGAAGCCTCGGGTTCCGGTCGTGTTTGAAAGAAAGATTCTGCCGGGGCGTTCTGCACTTCTTCGGCAGGAAGCGACGGGATATTTTCAGGCTGAGAAGATTTCGAGGCCGGTGTTTCAGGCTGAACAGGAAGCACCGGTATAGGTTCCAGAGGCGGAATTCCAACGGGCTTTTTCGGTTCAGGTCGAACCGTTTTGCGTCGAGCAGGTGCGGCGGCAGGCTCAGCCGGGACTTCGGGCTTTGGCTCCGCAACCTTCCTCCGCGCAGGAACATTTTCGCTCTTTTCCTCGGTTTTACTCTCCTGAGGCTGTTTCGGAACACGAACTCTCACAGGAGTTTCGGGAGCTTCAGATTCATTCGTTTCAAATGGCCTGCCACATTTAGCACAGAATTTTTGTTCATCCAAACGTGCAGAAGTGCCGCAATATTGACATACTTTCATAACATACTTCCTTAAAAATAACCTTCCGTATGATTCAGGCTCGTGCAAAATGGAATCGGAACGGTTCCGCACCGGGGAGCCCAACAATGGCATCGCCTAACCCCAGACGCGAAATATCCCAGTCTTCTACAACGTAGGCATCCCGTATCTGTTCAGAGATGCCGCGTCCCTGCACCGCTGACATAAACACCTCTTTCTTTCGGTTCTGTCCAAAGAATTCTTTAATATACCGGACAGAACCTGCATCGTTGCATCGAAAAAAGATGCCCGTCAGGAAACCAGATAGCAGACTGTGTGCACGAGCTTCACCATAGATATCAGCGATCTGCTCGATATTCTGATAACCAATCAGAAACTTGATGCCCAAACTACGTCCAAAGTTAACAGCGTCATCCACATGACGCAGATTAGGCAGAAGACTGAACTCGTCCGTGATAAAATAGACGCTTCCTGCACTCTTTTTTGCGGCAGAGTGCTTCTTTGATTGCCAAATCAAACATCAGGCTGTAAATGGGAGCCAGCATAGAACCAATGCCCAAATCATACTCAATAAAAACGCAGCGCCCACCTTTTGCACGTACAAGCTGACGGAGAGAAAGCGTTCCTTTCTTTTTGAAGTTTCCGATGAACATCTCCCGCACGGCCTGCTGCATCTCTGACAAAACGCCCTGCGTCTGTGCAGAAGAATCGTCCGCAATATAACTTACCATAGATCGTGTAGACTTACGCATATTCAGCAACCTGCGCAGGTCAGAAGACGGTGTGCTGTCCAGAAAATCTTTGAGATGTTCATTGTTCATGAGGTCTTCTTTTCCGTAGTCGATAAAATGCGCCAATACAGCTGAAAAAATATCTTTAGCTGCATTTGGAAAGAACGGCTGATTTGTTTTTTCGATTTTTTCTCGGAAGAGCGCATTTGCAATTTCGATGATATTTTCTTCCATATGCTCATCGTGCTCAATTTCATTATAGATATTCCAGTAGTCCGGGCCGTTCGGACCAGTAGCTGTACCGTCATTGCTGATAACAACATCTCCGGGCGAGTAGAATTCCCGATAAAAGTCTCCTTTCGTATCGAAGATTATCACAATAGCTTCCGTTGTGAGATTGTTCAGCAGTTGATTCAGCAGCTGATTGATCGTGTTCGTCTTACCAGTACCAATACCTCCCAGAAGCATAATGTGCCGGCTGAGCAGATTTTCATCCAAATTGATGACTTGCCCTGCGCTGCTTCCATCTCCACGCAAAGTACATTTCACAGGGCCAACCGGATAGGGTACTGGTTTATCGTGAAGCAATCGACCATCAAATACTTCTATTTTTTTCATCAGTTCCACTTGCAACCGCCTCCTTATTATTGACTGATTCCATTATCTTGCGAGCTTGATTCTGCCGGAGCTTCCGCGCTACCAGAAGACGCGGGATCCTCACCCGAAATACCATTGTCTTGATCATTAGAAGCATCAGGCACACTGTCTCCATCGGAAATCCCGTTGTCCTCTTTGGAAGCTGGAGTTTGACCTGAATCGTCATCCGAAATGCCGTTATCGCTGGCTTGAGAGGGAGAATCCTCGGGCGTATCAGAGATGCCATTTTCTTCCGCACTCATCGCCGCCGCATCATCATCGGAAGAGCCGTCTTCGATTCCGTTGGACTCATTCTCTTCATCCTGCGGGTCATCTGCATCTTCGATTCCGTTTTCATCCTCTCTGTTTTTGTCGTCTGTTTCATCATCGTCAGGGTCTTGTTCTTCGTCATCGATTTGATCTTTATCAGACGCCTTGCCTTCGGTGGCCTCTTCGGCGTCCTCGGGATTCTCGTCCTCACCGTTTTCTTCGGCGTCCTCAGGATTCTCGTCTTCGCCGGTTTCTTCGGCGTCCTTAGGATTCTCGTCCTCACCGTTCTCTTCGGTGTCCTTAGGATTCTCGTCCTCACCGTTCTCTTCGGTGTCTTCGGGGTTCTCGTCTTCACCGTTCTCTTCGGTGTCCTCGGATTCCTCGTCCTCGCCGTTCTCTTCAGTGTCCTCGTCCTCGCCGTTCTCTTCAGTGTCCTCGGGTACCTCGTCCTCGCCGGTTTCTTCAGCATCCTCGGGTTCCTCGTTCTCACAGTTCTCTTCGGCGTCCTCAGGATTCTCGTCCTCGCCGGTTTCTTCGGCGTCCTCGGGTTTCTCGTCCTCACCGTTCTCTTCGGTGTCCTTGGGTTTCTCGTCCTCACCGTTCTCTTCGGTGTCTTCGGGGTTCTCGTCCTCACCGTTCTCTTCGGTGTCCTCGGATTCCTCGTCCTCGCCATTCTCTTCGGTGTCCTCGGATTCCTCGTCCTCGCCGTTCTCTTCAGTGTCCTCGGATTCCTCGTCCTCGCCGTTCTCTTCGGTGTCCTCAGATTCCTCGTCCTCGCCGTTCTCTTCGGCATCCTCGGGATTCTCGTCCTCGCCGTTCTCTTCGGTGTCCTCGGATTCCTCGTCCTCGCCGTTCTCTTCGGCATCCTCGGGATTCTCGCCCTCGCCGGTTTCTTCAGCATCCTCGGGTTCCTCGTGCTCACCGTTCTCTTCGGCGTCCTCGGGTTCCTCGTCCTCATCAGCTTCTTCGGTGTCCTCGGACTCCTCTCGCTTACGGTCATCTTCTGTCTGGTCAGACTTTTTATCCTCGTTATTATCTTCCCTTGCCGAGGGAGGCAATCCACTATAATCAGCAGGTGCATATTCGTCTCGGATATCAAAGTCCACTTGATCAGCTTCTTCCATCAGAGCCTTATATTCTTCTGGCGACATTGATTCTCTGGCAGCATCCGGATTAGGGGCATCATAGATTTCATCTCCCAGAGAGGCAACGATTCGTTCCTCCTCCGCTTGATCGGCGTAACTTTCGTTTGAAAAAGAAAGATGAACATTTTCGGTATGACCTCCGGATATGTAATTTTGTCATTGACCATAAAAGCCGAGGGGCGGTCTCCGGACTTTCCATCCACATAAGCGATTTTCGTACTGTCGATAGACGCTCCATTTTTCAAGGCATCCGTTTCGCCGCGCTCCATACCCCGCCATCCATAGCGGTTCACATCGTGGTGCTGAGGGACAATATTGCTAGGGTCATTACTTCCTCCAAGAGAAGATGCCTGAATATGGCCTCGCTCATCGCCAGGAAGGTAGGCGCTCGTTCGGGAAGGCATTCCTTTGTGATTTCCCTTTGTAATTTCAAGATTGCCATTGGACGTTACTGTTCCTGTGTTTGGATCAACAACAGTATAGTTGCCTCTTAAATTTTCTCCCGTTTCAGAAGTTCTGCCATGTAACTCCCTGTTTGCCGAAGCTGTAGGTTTCTGGAGCGCGGCTCCACGCTCCCATCCATCGGATTGGCGCTCTGCAACGATATCTCTTTCCCGCTCAGGAACACCCGGTCGGCTATCCGAATCGGCGGAATTTGAGGCCGCATTGGAGGCTGTCTGAGAAGGGAATGACAAAAGACTATCCTGAAAACGTTCTCCCCGAATCTGCGCTGCCGACTTGCCTACAGGCGCGGCAGACTGCACGTTGCTGGGTGCCTGATCATTGGCGATCTGGACAGGCACTTTCAGTCCCAGCTCCTTTGCCGCAAGGACACGATGTTTACCGTCATCCAAAAAGGACATATTTCCGTTTGCGTCCCGATTGACCTGAATCATATTGTTTGGATTATAGTACGCATCCAGTGTGTTTCCTAGATTAGGGTGCTCCGCTCGGATCTGTGCCGGACTTTTTCCCTCGGCCAACATGGACTGTACCGCTGGAAGTCCTCTGGCCTGATCCAGATAAAAATCTTTATTGGCACCGTGATTTTCCCAAAATTGTTTTTCGCTGGCACGCCGGTTCCAGAAGTGAGTGGAAGGAAGCCCTCGAGCCGTGGACATATCGATATCCTCTGGAATCGTTGCAGAACAATTACCAATCTTATTTCCTGCCGCGTCATAGTTTATGGCATTTGCCTGAGAATTTGCGCAACATTCAGCGATTCGGTCGCTTGGTGTCAGGTTATCGATGCGAGCAAAACGGGTCGCTCCCGGCTGGACGTGATCAAAATACCAACTAACATCAGCGTCTCCATTTTGAGGATCGATAAAGTAAGTCTTTCCATCGCGCTGCTCTGCCACGAAAACATGTCCATCAAATCCACTACCATCAGAAGTGGCCCAGCCGACATCTATTTCCACACGGGCCCCATCGCCGTAAGATGCCATTGCCCGTTCGATTGCCTCGCGGCCGCTGCCGGGAGTTTTGTGGATAATAGGGTCTTCCCATGCATCAAACGGGTCATAAGACAGGCCATTCGGGTCATCCGTGTACGGCAACGCGCTGACATCATAGCCACGTTTCCGCAGTTCGTAGGCGGGCACACAGTGCGTGCAGTTTCCAGACCATGCAAAATTGGCATCGTTTACCTCATCATGCCCGTTTGGATTGATTTTAGAAAGAGCCTCTTCCATACTTTCCGGAAAGCGGACTCGCCCAAGATCTTCAATTCTCATATGATATCAACATCCTTTACCAGTTCCAAAAAGAAAAGCGTCACGGATGGATAAAGGCCGCTTCATCAAGAATCCTAAATCCTTCCTTGCTGGGCAGGGAAATAAAGCTGACCGCACCGGTCATTTTATTGATGCAGATATAGTGTCCGCCTGCCTTTCTGCGCCCATCCCCAATACAGCCATAGAAGATCCACATTTCCGGATGGTTCCATGCGCCTGTGACTATTTCGCCGGTTTTTGAATAGTGATTTTTTGCAACAATCACCAAGTTTTTGGATATCATTGATGATGGCACCAATTTCGCGGATTGCTTTTTCTGTCTCGTCAGTAGGCAGAACCTCGTTATATCCCATATACTGCGCATCGATGACATTGCCAAGCGCAGCAAAACCAGTCTTTTCGCAGCGGATGGGAATAACGGCCTCGCCTGTTTTGGTGCGGACAAGAAACTCCATGTTCGGTTTGAACGCAAACGCAAAGACACAGGCGGCCAGCAGGACACCAAAAATAAGATAGGGGACATAGATAAAGATTTGGCTAAGAACAGTCAGAAAGCTGCTCTTGAAATAAATCATTTCTCTTAACACAGTAAACAAACCTACACTGGCGGACAGGAAAACACATTTGCCAGCATACTGTTCCCGCGGCATCCATACAAACGCAGGCACAGCCACAGCAAGAGCCAGAACATAGACGAGAAGCTGACCAAACGCTTTCAGTGTTCTGCCCAGAAAACCGCCAAAACCAACTCCGATATAACCGATTGCAACACTGAGCGCAAAAATTAGCAGAAGATCCAGAATGCTGAAGCGAAAATTGCGTACAATCTGGAAACCGGCAACTTCATCAATGGAGAACTCATGCTGGATCGTTGTTTCTCCTACTGGAGCTGTTCCTTTTGCCCGAAAAAGAATTCGCTTATTCGTTAGCTGCAGACGTCCCTCTGCTCGGGCACCCTTGATTCGAGAACGCATGACACACAAATTATACTGGCGCACCGGAATTTCACTCTCATTAGGAGCAATATTATCCGGCACAATTTTCTGTCCGCGCTCATACTGAACATCCGGATTCCGGCCAGCAGAACCAAAGGAAAGGGAACCCGCTGTGGAATCAGAAGAGAATTTGAAATTTAGGCCATTTTTTTTCTGTGCAGCTGCACCGTTCACCCTCCTGAATGGGTTTTCCGCATCTTGTACAATAAGGCATGATCAACACTCCTTTAACTTTTACATCTGGAAGCTGATGCTTTCCAGTGCCCATACTCCATCTTCATACACATAAGTAAACGCTGCCTGACCATAGCTGGTGCCATTATCTATTCCAGTCTCACCGCTCCAGTAATTCTGCCAACGACGCGCATAAGAATAATCAAACCTCATAGTACAGTTATACTGGATCGTAGATGCATCAAACACCTGCTGAGAGGATTGATCAGTGGTAGCAGTGACCTGAATATTTGTAAAGCCAGTATTGTTGCTCGTATCATAAAGACGGGATTTCAAATCAGAGAAACGGTCTGCCACATTGTTGTCAGCGTCACCGGACTTTACGATATCAGCAGGGAAATCCTGCCGAGCGATTGCCGCTGTAAGAATAGAATTCAGCTGGTTCTGCGCCTGTGCATAGACAGCATTCACTGTATCTGCATTGTAGTTTACAGCATAGACCGTATAGCTGTCTCCGTACCCCGGCGAAGGGACAAAGCTGTCTTCTGCGGAGCCAAGAGAGTTTGACACTGCGATATCATGCCCCGTACAGAACAACGATGGAATAGAATAGCGGTCGTAATTTTCATAAGCTGTCGAACCGTCTAGGATAATGCCATCGACAGAGACTGTCGAGCCTGCCGGAACAATCACTCCGAAATCAGAGGAAATATAGTCCGAAAGAACTTTATAACGGTTGATAAGACCAAAGAAAAGAGGAACATTGACGACCTCTACAGAGGTGCTGTGCGTAGAAGAGTCCCCTCGCACATAATAGGTGATATAGTAATTTGATGTGATATCAGATTCTATGGAAGAAGTAGTATACTCCTTAATCTCATAATCACCAATATTATGAGCCTGATATCCCAGAGACCGGAAGAACTTATCAAATTCGGACGCATTTACAAACTGGCTTTCCGGAAGATCCAGGCAAGCATATACAGCACGGCTGTCGTTATTCATCAACGCCTTAAAATATCTCCGGGCAACACTTTCTCCGGAAAGAACGGTCGCATTTGCAATGGACAGAGCCAAAAAGCAACCAACGGCTGCCAAAACAGGGAACGCGATTTTAGGATGACGCTTGAAAAAACGCTGGATCTTTTTGCAGAGGGATTTGGTAACGCTCTGAATCTGTTGCCACACATATTTCCAATCGACTTCAGAAGTTTCTGGAAAATTCTGGTTGTCAATCAATTCTGAGCCGCAATAGATACAGTACCTGTCTTCCGAGGAATTTTCCTTGCCGCAATTTGGACAATACATGAAAATCTCACATCCTTCTAAAAATTCGTTTGCTTTCTTGATGAAAATTATGAGAAACAAACTATTGTTAGTATACTCTGTAATAAGATTGCCGTCAATCAAAAATTAAAAATATAATTGTCTTTTCTCCTATACGGCTCCATTACTCTGATGCCAGAACGATGCCCACTGGTTTACGGAAATCCACAAACCGGTAGGCATCGTGTTCTTTATGGGAATCTTAATCTTCCAGCCTGCCATGGTCGCAGCCAAGGGAGGTAGTGTTCTATCTCGCCACTCAGCACAAGCTGTGCATACTCCAGAGGTTTGTTGTACAGCAGCCAGTCCAGTTCTGCCCGCTGTGCAGGGGTATTGCCGTATTCGTCCTCAATGGCAAGGCAGTCGATGGCAAGCACAACGCCATCTGCAAATTTTGCCTCTACCCGGTTGGTATCCATGTTAAAATTACAGCTCAAAAAAGTTTCATCATTGCCATTTTCTCCTGAAATCCATTGTTTTAACGTGAATCGCCATCCATCCCCACAGCTTTGTGTGGGGTGTGTAACCGCATGGTTCATGGTTCATGGGAAGAGGTCAGCTTGATCATGGCAAAGGGAAATTCAAAAAACTGTAGTTTGAGTTATAAATACTGGATAAAGAATTTCTGCGCGGCCTGCACTCGTTCCTTTTCACCAGCCTCATGGGCGAAGCCCGGAAGGATCGTCAGCTCCGTATGGACGCCGTGCTCCTGGAAATTTTTCTGCAGGCTCTTCATACGGGCTACGCGGTTATCGCCATACGGGGAGTCGCCGATAAACTTGTTGTCGAGCTCGCCGACACTGATGAGGACGGGTACCTTCTTTACGGCTTCGAGGTCGACATCATAACCGAAGTAATCCTTGAAATCACGGATACCCCAGAAGTAGTCCTCGTCTGGATTCAGGAAGGTCGGACGGCCAGGTGCACCGATGGAGCAGGCCTTCAGACGATCAGGGTGAGCGAGCAGGAAGCGGTTTACGAACTGCCCGCCACCAGAGTGTCCGAACATGAAAAACTGATCTGTGTGAACGCCTGGATAGCGCTTCGCCATATCCTCAATCATATCGAGGAGAATCAGATCATAGCGGATGCCGTCGCAGGAGAGGAGCTTATAGCTGTTGAAGTCATCGCGCTGAATGAGTCCACCCGGGAACATAGGCGCAAGCACAGCCATATGATATTTGTCGGCGAGTTCCTTCGCCTGCTTGATGTACTCTTCGATTGCACAGCCGGTTCCATGGATGATGACGAGGAGAGAGTACTCATGCTCCTCTTCGTCGTAGTAGTAGTCTGGGAGATGCACCCAGTAGTGGAAACGCAGGTCGGTCGGACAGTGCCAGAGCATATTTAAGTAAGCATTGCCGAACAGGTTTTTCTGCTGCTCAAGCGTGAGATTCGTAGCCAAAGGATTCTGATTTGCCATATAGTACCTCCAGGATTACAGGAATTTACCGAAAATGAAGCTTGCGATGACGAGCATGATGGCACCACCGATTCTGGAAGAAATCTGAGCATAGGACATCAGCTCCATGCGGTGCGCAGCGCCGAGACACTGTACGTCGCCGGCACCACCGCCGTTTGCCATACAGAGTCCGGCAGTCAGCATTCCTTCTACAGGATAGAAGTGGAACAGCTTACCGACGATGAAGGTTCCGATCATCGCACCGATGACAGTCGCCATGATGATGACGATATACGCTGGGTTTGTGAAGACCTTCGCGTAGTCTGTGAGGTTCGTACCGATACCAACGGTAATCATCAGTGGGAAGGACATATACTTTACGAAGAATTGCTGCATGCCCCTTGCGCCGGCCTTCACGTTTTCCGGCAGGATATTCGTCATATTCAGAATCGCCATCAGGATGACCATGAAAGCGAAGGTATGAATACTGAAGCCGAGGTTTGCATGGTTGATGATGGAGATGTGCTTTGCGTAGAGGTTAGCTACATTGAAGCATACGACACCGAGTGCGAGACCGGTTGCGTAGTCGGCTGCGGTCAGCTTCACGTCACTGGACTTCGTGCTGACATTTTCTTCACCGACCATGAGACGACCATTACCCGTCATGGATGGCTTGATCTGGCCGAGCTTGTTCAGCAGTGCAGACATGAAGACGGCGCAGAGATTGCCAATGCTGATGATTGCGAAGGCAGACGCATACCAGGTGGAAGCATCGCCGCCGGTGGCAGCCGCCCACATCTTGCTCATCGGTGTGATACCGGCACCATTGCCACCGCCCATGACTGGAATTGCATAGGTGGCGATCGCCTCGATTGCGCCGACGCCAGTGATGGCACCTACGAGACCAGCGAGGCCGAGTGCACCTGCAATACCTGCAAGAATCGTCGGAATGAATCCGGCGAAGGATTTGATGAGCATCTTACGATCAACCGAGAGCACAGAGCCGGTGATCAGGACGAGAATGTAGAGATCGAGGAAACCGGTGGAGCCGTTGAAGGTATTCAGAGCTTCCATCGAGCCTTCACCGATCAGGTGGAAGGTGTTCATCGCGCCGGCTACGAGGCAAGCGAAGAGCATGCCGCCGCCGAACCAGGTCTTCCAGACGGGGATGTGATCGCCCACCCAGCCCAGCAGGGTGCCGACGACCATCGCGAAGGCGAGTGCGCCGACCACGTTGGTCAGCATCCAGTCATTGGCTGCCATCACCATCATCAGTATACTGAATATAAGGTACATCCACAGAGGGAACCCAAGGATCTTCGTTTCCTTTAACTTATTCACAGTAAATCCTCCCAAAAAGTGATACAGAATTTTTAAAGCACTTTTATTTGCCGGCAAATTTGATAAATGTATTGTACAAAAATGGGAATAATTGTGCAAGACTGTGACAATGGCGATTCTTCTATGGGACGATAACCATTTGGAATGGACATAGCGCCATAAAACAGAAAAAGGAAGCACTCGCTCTGTACTGCAAATTGAATGACGAGTGCTTCTCCTTTTTCTGTTATGAACCTGATTCCAAAATGTTATCGATTTTTAGCAGATGCGCTGATCATGTAGCGCCAGACGATTTCTGCAGAAGGGGATAAGTTGCGGCCCTTCTTTCGGGCGACGATGACATAACGATACAGCGTATCGCCTTTTATCGTGCCATAGACCGGGTTTTGACCAGTAGATGAATTACGAATCGTCGTGTGCGGCAACAGGGCGATGCCACAGCCGCTGCAGGCAACGAGATATCGCGTGTCAACATAATCAATACGCTGCGGATGAATCGGTGTGATGTGATATTTTCTGAAAAAAGATTTTTCGGCATCATACAGCCCCCCTGACCTGGCGTCGCCAGAATATATCGGAGCGACGGATTACGGAAACGGCTGATGTCGATTTCAACCGGATGCTCGAGTGAATTATCGGAGATATCTAGGTCCTCCAGAATCGGTGATTCCTGTGGAATGACAAATACGAGCGGATCCTCCTGTACTGGCATATACTCGATGTTTTCGGAGTGTACAGGTTCAGTATAGATGGCTAAGTCGATGGATTCGCTTTCCAGCTCTTCTTCGCACTGCTGAGAGTTGCGATTCAGGTAACTGAGATGTATCTCTGGATGTGTCATCATGAAAGGTGCTGCCTGAACAGCAGCGTAGGCGCCACCACGATGCGTTGTGGCAATCAGTACAGGCTCTGCTGGAATCTGATTAAACTGTCGAAGACTATCCATCATCTCGCTTTCGAGCTGCACATAGCGCCGAGCAAAATCGAGAAAAATTTCGCCCTGTGGTGTAACGCTGATTGGGCTGTGCGTGCGGTCAAAAGGCGAAAAGCCCAACTCTTTTTCAAGCTTATTCAGCTGTTTGGTCAGTGCCGGTTGCGAGATAAACAGTCGCTTCGCCGCCTGGGTGATGTTTCTGTATTTTTCTACCTCGAGCACATAACGGAAAATACTTGTATCCATGTGGACCTCCGAAATCGATGTCTTAACGATAGTATATCAGAATCAGAGCGAAAAATAATTAAAATTTCGGGTGATGCGCTGTTTCTGCAAAGCAATAAGGCCTAGCTTATCCATGTCGTTGAAAGAAAACAGCTATCGAAACTATAGATTCCAATTGCAAAAACATTGAAGAAAATGCCAAAAAAGAGACTCCGGATACTGAAATGAACCCCAAAAGTTAGACAAAAATGGGTCTTTCCCGAATTTTGTGTAAAGTCCAGACAGCTATAAAACAAGAGCGATTTTAATATGAGGCGAAAGACGGCGAAACCGGCTGTCGCCTTAACAATAACATAACGCCGGCAAGGGGGAATGTCAAGGGCGGCAGTGGCGTTCATGCCGGGCATGAGGCTGCCGGTGTCGTCGATGCGGATGGTGACGGGATAGGTGGTGGTGCCGCCGCTGGTGGTGCCTGCGGAAGAGATGCTGGTGACGACGCCCTCGAAGGTTTGGGTCGTCGATGGCGTCGGCGGTGATCTCTGCCTTCTGGCCCACCGCGATGTCGAGGATGTCCAGCTCATCTACGTTCAGGGTCATTTCGAGGTAGCTCAAATCGTAGATGACGCACATCGCCCTTGTTGACCGTGTCGCCCACCTCGAAGTCGGCGGTCAGGACAGTACCCTTGACCATCGGCTTGACGGTGTAGGTGTCGGCGGCGGTGATGGTGCCGTCGGCGCTGTAGCTGTTGGCGATGTTCCGCTTTTCGGGTCTCGTCTCAACATACTGGGCGCTGGCGGCAGCGGGCTTTGCACTGTTCTTCGGGACAAGCACGGCTGCGGCCACCGCAGCCGCGCAGACGACGGCGATGATGGGCTTCCAGTGCTTTTTGGATAAAGGGCTTCACGCCCGCCGGAGCCGGCTGGGCAGAGGCCGTGTCAAGGCCGACGAGATATTCCGGATCGACCTTGTCCTGTGGTTTCTTTTTTTTGATAGCATGGTGATTTGCCCCTCCTAAGAGATTTCGCGGGGGGAGCGCTCCTCCCCGTCTGACAGGGGAAAGTATACAGGCCAAATCTTAGGAAATGCCGAGGAATTTATTAAGATGAGCTTAAGAGGGATAAAGTTTTTATGAAAAAACAGCGCAGCCTGTGGGTTTTCCACAAGCTGCGCTGTTTTTGTACAATGTAAACCTCTCAGTCTGCCTTCGGCAGCCAGCTCCCCCCTACCGAGGGGAGCCTCTGGCGAAGAGATTAAGTTTCCGGTATGCCAAAGGCCTCCCCTCGTTAGGGAGGGGCAGGTGGCAGCGCGTCAGCGCTGACGGAGAGGTTATTTCTCGATGGGAAACAGCAGCGTGATGCAAAAGCGTTCGCCGCTCTGCTTGATGCGGCATACTGCGTGCATCTTTTCCATCATGGTCTCGATGCTGGTGAGGCCGACCTTGGTGCTGTCGGTGCGGTGCTGGCCGGGGAGGACGGCATTTTCAAAGGCAAGCCCGGCTTTGCCGTTCTCTTTGACGAAGCGGACGGAAATGTCCTGCGCCGGATCGGCGTATTTGAGCAGGTTCGAGGTGATGTTGTCGAGGCTGCGGCGGACGTACTGCTCTTTTTACGGTGAGGGTGTCGTCCTCCTCGCCCAGCTCGAGGGCGCAGGCAAAGCCCCGCTCCTGCAGCTCGCCCACCATCTCGGTCAGCGGCTCCTCGAATATCTGGGAGAAGCGGGCCGGCGGGTCGAGGACGGCCACGGTATCCCGGGTGACGAGGGCGTATTCGAAGAGGTTGTCCGACAGCTGCTTGAGCTGGCGGGCTTTGGTGTCTATCTTGGCAAGGTAATCTTCGGCCTGCGCCGTCGTCTCATATTTGCGGTGGCGAAGGATCTCGGTGTAGAGCAGCAGGGTGGTCAGGGGCGTACGGAGGTCGTGGCTCATCTCGGTGATAAGGTTTTTCACCTTGGCGGCGGCGGCCGCCTCGTCCTCGTGCTGCTGGCGGAGGGTGAGACGCATGGAGTCGAGGCTGGACGCCAGCGTCGTCAGCTCGTCGCTGCCCTGCACCGTGATGGGGTGGTCGAGGTCGCCGCCCTCCATGGCCTGGATCTCTTCGCTGAGCTGGACGATGTACTTCACAATGCCCCGGCTCCCCCAGAGGAAAAAGAGGGGGAAGGATGCGAGGCAGATGATGAGCAGGAGATCACAGCCGGTGCTGTAACAGGCGTCGAAACCGTTGTAGTAGAGCAGGGCCGTGATCTCACCGTCCGAGAATCAGGGTGTAGACGGGCGACCAGTCGTAGAAGGGGCCGTGCTGGTGACTGTCGGTCAGCTCAGGGGCCTCCGGGTCGTTGTTCTTGTAGTAGTGGCGGGGGGCGTAGGACGAATAGATGAGCTTCTGGTCGCGGTAAAGCTCCAGCAGGTTGTAGCGGTGGCTGCGGGTCCAGTCGGTGAGCTTCTGGATGTCGGTGCTGGAAAGGGCGTTTTCGCTGATGTAGTTCTGCAGCTCGTTGACCTGATACTGGGAAGCTTTGGTCTGAACCTCGGGGCTGGTCGAAATAAAGACGGAGGCCCTTGTTCAGCACCACCTGCAGAAAGCCCAGCAGCAGAAAGCTTGCCAGTCCCGACAGGATGATGAGCCGGGTGAACTGTTTCGCCAGACCGTGCTTTTCAGGTGCTGCCATTGCCGTCCTCCTGCGCCGCAAAGCGGTAGCCCTTGCCCCAGACGGTACAGATGCGCTGAGGGGTCTGGGGGGTCTGCTCCACCTTCATCCGCAGGTTGCGGATGTGCACCATGACGGTGCCGTTGGAGACGTAGAAATACGGCTCGCCCCACACGGTCTCGTAGATGACCTGCACCGGGAAGATGCGCTGGGGGCTTTGCATCAGCAGCTTGAGGATTTTGTACTCGGTCTCGGTCAGGTCTGCTTCCTGCTCATCCACCCAGACCCGGTTACAGTCCAGCGCGATGCGCACGCCGTGCAGCTCCAGCATCTGGGCGTCGGGCCTGGGGTGGTGAGGTTCGGCCTGATCCTTGCCCTGATAGACGCAGTAGCGCCGCAGCAGGGCCTTGACCCGGGCGCTCAGCTCTGCGAAGGAGAAGGGCTTTGCAAGGTAGTCGTCGCCGCCTGCCGTCAGGCCCAGCAGCTTGTCCGACTCCTGCGATTTTGCGGTGAGAAAGAGGATGGGGACGGTGGAGGTCTTGCGGATATCCTCGCAGACCCGCAGGCCGCTCATGCCGGGCATCATGATGTCGAGGATGACCAGATCGACTTCCGGCGTCAGCAGGCTGAGGGCACGCGGCCCGTTTTCGGCTTCGAGGATGCGGTAGCCCTCCCCGGACAGAAGGATGCGCACGCCGTCCCGGATATCCGGGTCATCCTCTACGATCATGATGGTCTGCATAGTGTATGATTCCTTTCCTGTATTGCATAGTGTCAGTATAGCAGATTTTTTTCTGCATTGTGGACAGCTTATCACATACTTCTTGGGATTTGTGGGATAAAATCCTAAGGAATTCTTAAGAAAGCGGCCATTTTGCCTCTTGCGGAGCGGGGCGGGGAGAGTATTCTTATAGAAGAATACACAGGAAGTGAGGGTATCCTTATGCACAAAAAGTTTTGGTATGTCTGCCCCTGAACGACGCCCACCGCGCTGCGCTGGAGGCCTCCGTGCCGGAGTTTGAATTCCGCTTCAACGCGCTGGATGATGTCCACGCCGAAGACGTGCTCTGGGCCGATGTGGTGCTGGGCAACGCCCCGGTGTCGATGCTCTCTCAGAACAAGCACATCGAGTGGTTCCAGTCCAACTCCGCCGGCCCGGACCCCTACCTGAAGCCCGGCGTCCTGCCCGAAAACTGCATGGTGACCAACGCCACCGGTGCGTATGGTCTGGCCATCAGTGAGTGGATGCTGGCCATGTGGCTTGGCATCCAGAAGGATATGTTCCTCTACCGCGACCGCCAGAATCAGCGCCAGTGGGCTCCCATTGACCGCCCCGTGAGGGGCATCACCGGGGCGCGGGTGCTCTGCGTCGGCATGGGCGACATCGGCTCCAACTTCGCCCGCCGCGCCCATATGCTGGGCGCTGAGGTGGTGGGCGTCCGCCGCACGGTCCACCCCGACACGCCCTGCCCGGACTACTGCCTGCGGGTGGTGGCCCAGAGCCAGCTGGATGAGGAGCTGCCCGAAGCCGACCTTATCGCCCTGAGCCTGCCCGGCACCGAGGAGACCTACCATATGTTCGACGCTGGGCGCTTTGCCCGCTGCAAGGATGGTGCCATCCTCCTCAACGTGGGCCGCGACACCACCGTGGACAGCGACGCCCTCGTGGAGGCCCTGCGCAGCGGCAAAATTTTTGGCGCGGGCCTCGACGTCACCGACCCGGAGCCTCTGCCTGCCGACCACCCGCTGTGGGGTGAGCCGGGCGCTATCATCACGCCCCACAACTCCGGCAAGTTCAGCCTGCCCAAGACGCTGGACAACATCGTGGACATCTTCATCCACAACCTCAAGCGCTACGCTGAGGGCCTGCCGCTGGACAATCAGGTCAACCGCACCACCCGCTATGCCGCCGACCAGAACGGCGGCCACCGCCTGCTGAGCACCCTGTAAAACGCTGTAACGATGAAAAAGCCATCTGCGCCGAGACGCAGATGGCGTTTTTGCTACTTCACAGAGATGACTGGCGGCGGGAAGCTGTCCAGCGCCGTCCAGTCGGGCTTGTAGATGCGGAGGAAGAGGTGGAACTTCTCGTCCGAGACGGGGAGCCAGTTGGTGGTATCCTCCGGCGCATCCTTGGAGAGGGTGACGTCCACCGAGCCGTCGGCGTTCCGATGGAGGCCGGAGCGGTCGTTCACGCAGTAGCGGCTGATGGGGTTATCGATGAGGAAGTTGTCCTCGCCGTAGGCCGTCACCGACCAGAATCCGGTGCCCACCGTGGGCGGCAGGGCGTCGAAGTGGAGGGTATAGGTCTTTTTTGGCCGGTGAGGTCGGCCCCGGTGCTGTCGGTGGAGGTGCGCGGGTAGATGGCGACGTCGGTGGTGTTGGCCCCGAGGCCCATCAGGGCCACCATGGTGCGGTAGTCGTAGGCCGTGCCGAAATCGCCGATGGGGTCGCCATAGTAGGTCCACTGGCCCATCTGGCGGGCATAGCGTGCGGCCTGCGCCCGGAGGCTGCTCTTGAGCTGAAGGAGCATCTGCTTCCAGCGCAGCCCGCCGAGGGGGCCGAGAACGGAGGCGTCGAACCGCTCGCCCGGGCCGACGGAGAGGGCCGCGAGGCTGCGGAGAAGGGGCGCGTCCGCCTCGGCGGGCGGGTCTGTCTCCATCAGCCGGTTGGCGGTGTCGAAAAACTCCTGCGGCGTCATGGCGAGGACTTTTTCCACCGGGACGAAATCGTTTTCCGGGGAATAACTGCCCTCCGGCGCGGCGTCCAGCCCGGCGGGGTAGGCCGAGAGGGGCATCAGCTGCATCCGGCCCTGAAGCGCCGCCACGTTCGGCAGGTCGTCCGGCCCCGAGAGCATGATGCGGGCGATGGTCCAGACCGTCCGGGTGGGGACGTCGATGCGCCGGACGCCCTCGGGCAGGGTGCCCTCCCAGCTCGGAAGGCGATGGCGTAGGCCCCGGGTGCTTCCAGCACGGCGGCGGTGTTCGTCCATGCGTCCAGCACCTGCACGTTAAAGAAGCGGTCGGTCTCCGGCACGACGTAAATTTGCGGCTCGGCGCTGACGTCCAGCCATGCCTGCGTGTAGATGGTGTCCACATTGGGGCTGACGACGGTGCGGCTGGAAGCGTCCAGCAGCTTCCGGGCGTGGATGAACTGGTTGACGGGGGCGCGGTTGGCGGAGGGGGTCTTCGCGTTGGTGGAGACGGTCTTGGTGGCGTTCACGAGCACCAGCGGGAAGGCGTAGAGATAAGCTTCTTCCAGCAGGGTCTGGATCTCAGAAGCCGCATCGGCTTTCTGGGCCGGCAGAAGGGTGACGCCGCAGGCGGCGGCAGCGGCGGAAGAGAGCTTGAGAAAATCGCGTCGGGTCATTTTCATGGCAGGAGTCCTCCTGCTTTTGCAGATTCAGCGGGCCAGAACGATGGAAAGGGTGACTTCCTTGGCGTCGGAGGAGAGGTCGAAGCTGCCGCCGTCCTGTGCGGTGAGGCAGATAGTGTAGACCTTCTTCGCGCTGAGACGGGCCGGGGCGTCGTCGAAGTGCCAGCCGGACACCTCGTGGTAAAGACCGTCGGTGCCGAGGGCAAAGAGCTTGTAGTCGGCGGGGTTTCCGGTCAGGCCGTTGATGCGGAAGGCAACGGTGGTCTGGGGGTGGAGATTGTCGAGGGTGACGGTGTGCAGCCAGCTTGCGGGGGTGCCGGCGCCGCCTGCGGCCTGGAACTCTGCCGCCGAAAGCAGCCGGCGGGAGGTCTTGTCCAGATCGACCTTCCGGTAGGGCATCTCGGGCAGGAAGACGAAGCGGTCCTGCAGGCGGAGCAGCTCTTTGTAGCCGGTGGGGCAGTAGAGCTTGTTGCCGTCACGGCCCGCGTACATACCGATGGCCATGTTGTTGTAGCCGTAGAGGGAGGCGACGTCCACGGTGAGGACGGTCTTTCCGGTGTCGAAGTCCAGCACGATGTACTGCCACATACCGCTGTCCACATCCTGCACGAAGCCGTAGATGTAGCCGGTGGCGGTGGAGAGCTTCATCATGGAGGTGTCGCTGAGGTCATCACGGCACCAGACGCTCTTCATGGCCCAGCCGTCGGCGGTGCGGATGGTGTCTACCCGTTCGACGCCGGGCATGATCATGCAGTTGCCCTTGAGCAGCCAGTTGCGGTCGTAGATGTTCTCGTAGCTCTGGATGGACGAGTCACTGTCGGGCTTTGCGAGGTTGGGGCTGCCTGCGCCGAACCAGTTGCAGACGATGGTGCTGACCCGGCCATCGCCGTGATCGTAGACGATGGCCGAATTTTCCACCGACACCGGCATGTTGGCGGGCAGCTCGTCGATGACCGGGTGGCTGGCGGCGACTTCGCCGGTGCGGATGTCCACAGCCATCAGGCTGACCACCTCGAGGTTGTCGGTAAAAAAGACCAGCTCCCTGCTCAGAGAGGGCGAGCAACCGCCGCCCCACGCCAGACCGCCGCCGGTAGTGGCTGCGCCCTCGCGGCTGTCCTTTGCGCCCACGCTGTCGTAGGGGGTGCGCCAGACGACCTCTACGCCGCCGTTTGCCCGCAGCAGGTAGCAGGCGAGGTTCGTGAGGATGACTGCGCCTTCCCGGCAGGAGGCGATGCCGTTTTCAGCACCTTCGCCGGGGCGGGGGCGTAGACGTGCACCTCGCGACTGAGGTCGGCAGTGCCGCCTGCAAGGATGGTGTCGATGGCGTTGTGGGAGATGTAGCCCATCGCGCCCTGCTGGCCGCGGCTGGGGTAGATGCGGAAGCCGCCGGTGACGAACCAGAGGTTGCCGTCGTAGTCAAAGACGATGGAGAGAAGGTTCTGCTCAAGGCTGCGGCCAAGCACCCGCTCGGCAGCCTCTTTGATGTTGATGTCCAGTACCTTTTCAAAAACCGGCAGAGGCGTACCGTTCTCGTCGGTGGCACGAAGCATCAGCACATGGTTGTGGCTGGTGGGGCAGACGATGAGGTTGCGCCCGTCCACGAAGGAATAGGAGCTTTGGATGAGGTAGCCGCCGCCGTCATGCTTTGCGGGGGAGAAAAAGCCGATGGTCCGTACCTCCTCTGCGTCGAGGTCACGGATGGCCAGACCGCCGAGGAAGGGGCTGATGGGGTTATCGAAGTTGTCGAAGAAGATGGCCGGGGAGGCGTTGGGGTTCGTCTTTTCCATTGCCACGTTGACCTCGGGGCAGATGCCCACGGGGAGGATGGCGTCGGTGGAGTCAGTGTTGTAGCAGTCGTGGTGGATGTTTGACTCGCTGCGGCCCATAAAGGGGTTGGCGTCCATAACTTTTGCCGTCAGAGGCTTCGGCGGCAGGGCGGTGTCTGCGCCGTGGAAAAGGTCGGACAGAAGGCAGTCTGCCCTGGCAGCGGGGGCCAGCTGGCAGGACAGCAGTGTGAGAGCGGAAGCGCTGAGGAAGTTGCGTCGGGTCATTTTCATAGTGGAGTCCTCCTTTTTTGATAACATGACCTCTCAGCCTCCCCTCGATAGGGGAGGTGGCACGCCGCAGGCGTGACGGAGAGGTTATAAGTTCAGCAGAATATTCACCCGGAACAAACAGTTCTCGGTCTCGACGGTCATAGAACCGCCATATCTGGAAACAGCCGTCTGGATGGAGACGAGGCCGATGCCCATTCCGTCGTGTTTGGTGGAGTGGAGCGCGCCTTTCTGGCGCTTGAGTACGCCGTCGTACCGGTTTTCAACCAGCAGGCCCAGCATGGCAGGGCTGAGCATCCGGGCCATCACCTTCACCTGCCGCTGCTCGGGCGGGAGCTGCTGGCTGGCATGAAAAGCATTTTCCAGCAGGTTGCCCAGCATCATGCAGAAGTCGGCCTCCGGGATGGCCAGCTGGCGGGGCAGTTCCAGCCGCCAGTCCACCGGCACGCCGAGGCTGTGGGCCTCGTGGTCGTAGTGACCGGCCAGAGCATCCACGGCAGGATTCGCGCAGAGGGTGGGGCGCTCCTCACTCAGCTCGGATTCGTACTGGCAGAGGTAGTTTTTCAGCTCCTCCAGCTGGCCGGCCTCGGTCAGGCCAGAGATGACGTGAAGGTGCTGACGGAAATCGTGGCGCAGATGGCGCGTCTGCTCCATATAGGCCCGCAGCTCGGTGTAGCGGCGGGATTCCACGGCCAGAAGCTGGTTTTCCCGGTCGAGCTGGGCGCTGCGGGTGTATTCCCGGGCCACCTGATACATCTCGTACAGCAGCAAAAGATGCCCAGCAGCGAGATGGAGACGGCCAGAACAGAAATGATCATCAGACGGTTGATGAGCACGACGGCCGGGTCCAGCGGCATACAGAAGACGAGGAAAGCCGCGTAGATGGTGGGCAGCGGCCAGGCCGACTGCCAGAAGGCTTCGCCCCGGTACTCCTGCAGCAGCCAGCGGCTCCACTGGACGGCGGTGAACCAGAAGATGACGCAGAGCACTGCCGAGAGTCCCAGCTTGATCAGAGAGGTGGAGACGAGACAGGCCGGGGCGTCGTTGCCCACCTCAGCCCGGGCATTGAGCACCGCAGAAAGCAGGGTGCAGACTGCCATCATGACGCAGGAGACGGCGAAGAGAAAGGCAGTCTGGCTCACGGAAACTTCCGACCCACCCGCCAGCGCAGCAGCCAGAACGCCGCCAGCAGGGTGGGCAGAAGCAGGATGTTGCTGTCGAGTTCGAAGATGGCGCAGAGGGCCGCCGCCGCAAGGCAGATGACCGTGACGAGAGCGGCTGTCAGCACAGCGGTGCGCCGGGGGCGCTTCACATGCTCCCACAGGGGCGCGAGACAGAGGAATGCCCCTGGGTAGAAGACGGCGAGGTCCAGAAAATAGCGTCCAAATAAAGAAAAGTCCAAGGTCGGGCCTCCTCTCGGCGTCATAGCTCCCGCCGCATATGGCGGAACTGATATTGTGTGAACTGGGCGAACAGGGTGTTCTTGTCCTTCTGGCGCACGGGCAGGCGGGTGCCGTCCAGCATCTCGAAGCAGTCGCTGTCCAGCCGGAGCACCTTGTCCATGTTCAGGATGACGCCCCGGTTGCAGACGAGGAAATTTTCCTGCGCCCGCAGCAGCTGCTCCACTTGTGCGAAGGTGGAGACGGCCCGGCACTCGCCGTCATCGGTGACGATGCGGACGTAGTGGTTCTGGGCCATGGCGTACTGTATCTTCCGCAAGGGGAGATGCACCTGCTGCCGTGCGATGCGGACGTCCAGCTCCGGCTCGGCCCGGAAGAGCACCCGCCGCAGCTCGTCGGCCAGCTGGAAGAGCTTTTCTTCCCGGTAGGGCTTGAGCAGATAGTCGAAGGGGTGGACGGGAAATGCATCCCACACATACTCCGGCGATGAGGTCACGAAGACCAGCGGCAGGTCCGGGTCGGTGCGGCGCAGGGTGCGGGCTGTCTCGATGCCATTGGTGCCCTCCATGCAGATGTCGGGAAAAACGACCTGATGATTTTTTGAGGGAAACGCCTGCAGAAAGGCGTCACCGCTCTCATAATGGTCACAGACCAATGTATGCCCGCCGCCGAAAGCCAGCCGCAAAAGGCTCTCCAACCGCTGAGCGTCGGGCAGGCGGTCTTCTACGACCGCAAATCGAAGCTCCATCCTCAAGTTCCCCTTATGACCATATTATAACATAACCATCGGGGCTTAGACACAGCGATTCACGCAGGAAACGACCCCATTCACGCAGGTTTGACAGCCCCGATGCAGCAAAACAAATCGTTCTGGCTCCATCAAACCACAAAACGAAACCTTTGTAAAATATAAAAATTTTATAGACATCTATTCTTTATAAGGATGGATAGCCCTCTCAGTCTGCTTCGCAGACAGCTCCTCCCAAAAGGGAGATGGAAATTTGTGATAGGAAAATGAAGTTTTGTGTTGTTGAAAACTTTCGGCGGACATAGAAAAGCGCACCCCTTCTGCTTCTGTGTGGAGAAGGGGTGCGCTTCGTTTATACTTCGAGTTCAGGCGAATGCTCTTATTTTCCCATCTCTTTTCCACTTCTTTGCCAAAAAGTGAGATGAAGCACACAAAAAAGACAACGAAATGCCCGGCACAGAGTAAGCAAAATATCCTGTGCCGGGCGGAAGGGAAAAAGTTTTCTTAGTGGTGGCGGCGTGGTAGATGGCGATCATGTCGTCGAGGCTGAGTTTTTTGGCCGAGCCGAGGGCGGAGCCGCAAGCCTCGAGGCAGCGGCGGGCCATCTCGTCGATCTGCGCGTCGGTGGGGTCGATGCCCAGCTCATGGAAGCTGGCGGGCATCCCGATGCTGTGGTAGAAGTCCACCATGGCCTCGATGCCTTTCAGGGCGATCTCCTCGTCGGTGCCGTCGGTGGTCACGCCCATGACGTTCCGGGCAAAGCGGACGAAGCGGGGCAGGCAGTCCTTATAGACATACCGCGCCCAGCTGGGCCAGAGGGCGGCGAGGCCCGCGCCATGGGTCACGTCGAACATACCGCCCATCTCATGCTCGAGTTTGTGGGACATAAAGTCGCCGCTGGCGATGCCGCAGCCGGTCAGGCCATTGTGGGACAGGCTGCCCGCCCACATCACCTCGGCCCGGGCCTCGTAGTTGGCCGGGTCGGTGTGGAGGATGACCGCGTTCTTCATCACGGTGCGCAGCAGGCCCTCGGCCAGCGCGTCGGTCAACTCCATATTGCCGCCATTGGTGAAATAGCGCTCCATGGTGTGCATCATGATGTCGGCGCAGCCGGACTCGGTCTGATAGTCGGGCAGGGTCTTGGTGAGCTCGGGGTCCATGAGGGCGAACTTCGGGCGGCTGATGTCGTCGTTGTAGGCCCGCTTCTGGTGGGTGTCCACCCGAGTGATGACGCTGCTGTTGGACGTTTCGCTGCCCGCCGCCGCGATGGTCAGGATGCTGGCCACCGGCAGGCACTTCCTGGCCGTGCGGGTGTGCTCGTACAGCTCCCAGACGTCCTTTTCCGGCTCGGCCAGGCCGTAGGCGATGGCCTTGGCCGTGTCGATGACGCTGCCGCCGCCCACGGCCAGCAGGAAGTCGATGCTGTTCTCTTTGCCGATGCGGATGCCCTCGTAGACCTTGTCGAGGTGGGGGTTCGGCACGACGCCGCCCAGCGTCCAGCTGGAAATGCCAGCCTCGGCCAGAGAATTTTCGGCCCGGTCCAGCACACCGGAGCGGACGGCGCTCTTGCCGCCGTAGACAATGAGGACACGGGTGCCGCCGTATTCGCGCACCAGCGCGCCCACGCGCTGTTCGGTGCCTTTGCCGAAGATGACCCGGGTGGGGGAGTAGAACTCGAAATTGCTTGCCATAGTGGTCTGCCTCCTTGTAAGTGCTGCTTTCTGAGCAAAAGTATACACGAAATAGATTCGAAAGTCTACAGGCCCTGCGCCTGCCGCTGCAAAATATCCGGGACAAAACAAAACCCGCATCCTCCCGGCAGGAAAACGGGAGGATGCAGGCTTCATTGGAAAACATCAGACAAAAAACCTGCCGACTCGAGGCGGTTGCAAGCCCTCAGTCGGCAGGATGCTTACTTCTTCGGAGTCATAGCCTCTTGACCTCGATTTCTTCATTTTTCGGTCTGTACCGGACGTTTCATAGAAGATTCTCCTTTGAAACGGTGAAGCGATTGGCAGGGGGGAATGAATTTCTTAGTACATTGGAATGACCCTTTTCTTAACTGTTGGAGTGCGGGATACGAATCACAGAGATGAATTTCATATTACCACATTCTTTCGAGTTAGATTTGCGAAGGGAGTGTCATTACTTAGTACATTGGAATTTCTCCTTTAGAGTTATTCAAATAAGACGTTCCGTACAAAAGCTTTCTTCATTGGGATCACCTTCGGCGGATCTATTTGAACGCGAGGGATTTTATTTCACAGACTGTTCTGTTATTCGCTTTATTGATGCTCAAGAACGGCTCTTGTTGTTGTGTTTTTTATACGGGGAAACATCCGTTTGTGGTGAGCCTCTGTTTTGCTTCTCAGCGAACCCCGACAGTCTGTGCGTACTGTGCGGGTTCCATATCGACCATCGGTCTTCGCTCCTTTCTGCTTAAAGTCAGCGGGGTTAGCTCTCACTTGAGCTTCTGCTGTACTTCTCTGGTTTCTGGCTTTATTATACACGCGCGAGCGCGGTTTGTCCATTCGCAGAATGCACAATGAATTAGATATATTTTTTCAATAAATGACAAAAAAACTGTATTATTCATACAAACGCACGACTGAAACAGCCTCCCTGCGCAGTCTGAACGGCCCGCAGGGCCTTTTGTGGAAAACCTCTGCACAAGAACTGCCAGACTTCGCTCCGGGTGATTGACGGGACGGCGGGAATGCGATAAACTGCCCGAAAATTTCGGGTCGTTCGTGGAAGGATTTGCGCAAAACGGGCGAAAAAACGGCTAAAACTCTTACGCGAGGCGGGAGTTTGTGCTATCATAGCGGGCAATGAATGGTAGTCGTGCAAAGACAGACGAAGGTTCCGCCCTCGTCTGTCTTTTTTTGTGCGGCGAAAGTTCCGAAAGACTTTACCCCACAACACAAATGAGGAGAAAATCAAAAATGCCTAAGACTCTGCTTGAAAAAAAATCGTCTTTACTGTCGTTATGGCCGCTATCATGGTCTATGGAATAATCGTCTACAATGTCGCCCTTGCCACCGGCGGCGTGACCAACGCCACCTTCGGCATGGCCCTGCATGAGATGCCCATTATGGTGCCGGTGGCCTTCGTGCTGGAGTTCTTCGTGGTGGAAAAAAGCTGGCGACTGCACTGGCCTTCACCTTCATGCGCCCCACCGACCGGCCGCAGTTCATCACCTATGCCATCTCTCTGATGATCGTCTGCATCATGTGCCCTGTCATGAGCCTTGTGGCAACGGTGCTGTTCAAGGAGCCAAGCTTCGGTACGTGGGTGCATACGTTCGGCTGCAATTTCCCGATGGCTCTGTGCTGGCAGATGTTCTACTGCGGCCCGCTGTCCCGCTTCATCTTCCGGGCTATCTTCCGCCGCGGTGAGCAGAACGCCCGGTGAGCCTATATCCTATATTATAAACAGGTAATATTACCGTTTTTAATAAAGATAAGCTTCTGATTAAGAAAATTTCATGGATCGCACGCTTGACAGCTATATGAATTTTATATACCCGATATACATGGAGTGTATATTTTTGTCGAGAGCGTTTCGTTTTACCTCAAAAATGAAACGAATCGCTAAGGAGTGACGAAGAATTTGGTCAAAATGGACAGTTTGGCTGCGCATTATTAAGCAAGATGCACAACGCTCCCGGCCAAGGTGTGAAATAAGATATAACAAAAAGTAGAATATCGACCAAAGGTCTTATCAAACGGCACCAATCGTGCTATGATACCAGACGCAAAAGGGCTGCGCTGAGCGCGGAAAGAGGGTGTGTTTCCATAAAAACAAACGCACCTTCTTTGATTTTTAGCACAGCTGCTTTAATAAAAGAAACGAAAGGAGATAGAGTGAAAACGAACGATACCTTTACGCTTCAAGATAAGACTCTGCTCAGAAAGGAGGCAAAGCAATGAACGCATTGACTGCGGCCCTGAAAGAAGAGCTGAACGTGGAGATGGTCTCCCTCGGCGGCCTGCAGGTGCCGGAATCCGTGGTGGTCAGCTGGGGCATCATGCTGTTTCTGGTCATCGTCTCCATCCTGCTCACCCGGGACCTCAAGGTGGATCACATCTCCAAGCGGCAGGCTGTCCTTGAGATGGTCGTCACCACCATCGACAACTTCTTCACGGGCCTGCTGGGCGAGCAGGGCAGACGGTATGTGCCTTACCTCATGACGGTGGCTCTCTACATCGCCTGTGCGAACCTCATCGGCGTGTTCGGCATCAAGCCCCCCACGAAGGATCTGAATGTCACCGCTGCGCTGGCGCTCATGAGTATCTGCCTCATCGAGTATTCCGGCATCCATGCCCGGGGTGGCAAGGGCTTCCTGAAGAGCCTCGCCGCTCCTACCCCCATCATGACCCCCATGAACATCCTCGAGATCGCCATCCGCCCCACCAGCCTGTGTATGCGACTGTTCGGCAACGTGCTGGGCGCTTTCGTCATCATGGAGCTCATCAAGCTGGTGGTCCCGGTATTCGTGCCGGCCATCTTCAGCCTGTACTTTGATTTGTTCGATGGTCTCATCCAAACCTATGTCTTTGTCTTCCTCACCTCGCTGTTCATGAAAGAGAGTATTGGTGGAGAAGAGTAAATTGATCGATTAAAAGGAGAAATAATTATGAACGGACTCGTAGCTCTGGGCGCCGGTATCGCGGCGCTGACTGGTATTGGCGGCGGTATCGGCATCGGTATCGCAACGGGCAAGGCAACGGAGGCAATCAGCCGCCAGCCCGAGGCTTCCAGCAAGATCCAGACCAACCTCCTGCTGGGCGCAGCTCTGGCCGAAGGTACTGCCATCTTCGGCTTCGTCGTCGCCCTGCTGATCATCCTGTTCCTGGGTTGATAACGGAGGCAGGACGAATGCTGACACTGAATCTGAATCTTCTGTATACGGTCGTCAACGTTCTGGTTCTGTTCCTGCTGCTCCGCAAGTTCCTGTACAAGCCTGTCATGAACATCATCGCACAGCGCCAGAAGCAGGTGGATGACGCTCTGAACGCCGCCGAGACCTCCAAGCAGGAGGCCGCAGCGGCCCTGAACGACGCGCAAGCTAAGCTGCACAATGTGGATGCCGAGGCAGCAGCCCGCCGCACGGCCTACGAACAGCAGGCCGAAAAGGACAAGCAGCAGCTGCTGGCTGACGCCCAGAAGCAGGCCGACGCCATTCTGGCCGAGGGCAAGGCCGCCGCTGAGGCCGAGCGCCAGCACAAGCTGCGTCAGGCTGACGCCCAGACCACTGCACTGGCCCGCGCCATGTGCGAGAAGCTGCTGGCCCGCAGCCTGAACGAGCAGGACGACGCACGCCTGCTGGACGACCTGTTGGAGAAAGCGGGGGCTGAAAATGGCAAGTGAATTCAGCACCGAGTTCTTCTCGGCCAACCGCATCGTCAAAGCTGACCTCCGCGCCGCCCGCACCCCCCGCGAGGAGGATCTGGAGCGCATCAAGAAAGAGGTCGCGAAGCTGTACGACGCCACCGAGGTCATCCTGAACGTCACGGTGGACGACAGCCTCCTCTCCGGCTACGTGCTGCAGATCGGCGACCGCGTCTTCGATAACTCCGGCCGCCACGCCATCGACCAGATGATGGCCGACAAGCCCTCTCTGGCCACCCTCAAGACCCGCATCGAGGACTACAAGCCCGCCGCTACCAGCGAGGAGGGCGGCGTGGTCGTCTCCTCTGCCGACGGCATCGTAGAAGTAGAAGGCATGGACCGCGCTGTCTACGGTGAGATCGTCACCTTCGAGAACGGTGCAAAGGGCATGGTGGAGAGCGTCGAGCCGGGCCGTCTGGGCATCATGCTCTTCGACGGCGCTGAGACCGTCGGCGTCGGCACCATGGTCACCCGCAGCGGCAAGCGCGCCGGCATCCCGGTGGGCGACGGCTTCCTTGGCCGCGTCATCGACCCGCTGGGCGAGCCCATCGACGGCAAAGGCCCCATCGAGGCTGTGGGCTACAACCCCATCGAGAAGCAGGCCCCCGGCATCCTCGAGCGCCAGAGCGTGGATACGCCGCTCCACACCGGCATCCTCGCCATCGACTCCATGTTCCCCATCGGCCGCGGACAGCGTGAGCTGATCATCGGCGACCGGCAGACCGGTAAGACCTCGATCGCCACCGATGCCATCCTGAACCAGAAGGACACCGGCGTGCTCTGCATCTATGTCGCCATCGGCCAGAAGGCTTCTTCCATCGCCCGCGTGGCCGAGGACCTGAAAAAGCACGGCGCCATGAGCTACACCACCATCGTGGCGGCGACCGCCTCCGACAGCGCCCCGCTGCAGTACATCGCCCCCTATGCGGGCACGGCGCTGGCCGAGTACTTCATGGCGCAGGGCAAGAGCGTCCTCATCGTCTACGACGACCTTTCCAAGCACGCGGTGGCCTACCGTGCCATCTCGCTGCTGCTCCGCCGCTCTCCGGGCCGTGAGGCTTACCCCGGCGATGTCTTCTATCTGCACTCCCGTCTGCTGGAGCGCTCCTGCCGGATGAGCGACGCGCTGGGCGGCGGCTCCATCACCGCTCTGCCCATCGTGGAGACGCAGGCCGGCGACGTGTCCGCCTACATCCCCACCAACGTCATCTCCATCACCGACGGACAGATCTTCCTTGAGAGCGCCCTCTTCAACGCCGGCAACCGCCCGGCCGTCAATGTGGGTCTGTCCGTGTCCCGCGTGGGCGGCGCAGCCCAGACCAAGGCCATGAAGAAGGCCAACGCCAACCTGCGCATCGAGCTGGCCCAGTACAAGGATATGGAGTCCTTCGCTCAGTTCAGCTCGGATCTGGACGCCGAGACCCGCCATCAGCTGGAACACGGCAAGGCCCTGACCGAGATGCTCAAGCAGCCGCTCTATCAGCCCAAGACCGACGCCGAGCAGGTGGTCATCCTCGTGCTGGCCTCCCACGGGATGCTGGACGAAGTGCCTCTCGCTGAGCAGCGGGCGCGCACCGCCGCCTTTGTTCGCCAGTTCCATGCAGATGTGTCCGGCACGATGGACGCCATCACGGCCACCGGCAAGCTCACTCCCGAGCAGACCGACACCATCCTGAACGCATGGAAGGCCTACGAGGGAGGCGAGAGTCATGGCGTCCAGTAAGCTGCTGAAAGAGCGCATCGAGAGCATTCAGGATACCCGCAAGATCACGAATGCGATGTATCTGATCTCTTCCTCCAAACTGCGCAAGGCACGCAAGAATTACCAGAACGTCCTGCCCTACTTCACCCGCATGAGGGACACCATCTCCCGTGTCGTCCCCCATCTGCCCGAGGAGCCGGTGCACCCGTACTTCCACGAGCGGCTGCGAGAGGACGGCGATCCCCGCCGCGCCTATCTGGTGCTGACGGCAGACAAGGGCATGGCAGGCTCTTTCAACCAGAACGTGCTGAAACTCCTGCTGGAAAAGGCTGACAGGAACGACCGGTTCTATGTCATCGGTCAGGTGGGCTACCGCGCCCTCCGCAAGGACCCCCGGCTGGTGAAGGAGTTCCAGTACGGCGCGACGGCACCGTCTTTGCAGCGTGCCCGTGACATCACGGTGGACGCCATAGACGATTTTAAGTCGGGCAAGCTGGATGAGATCTATCTTATCTACACCAAGATCCAGAACGCGCTCACCAGTGAGCCGGTCATGGAGCGGCTGCTGCCGCTGGACCGCGAGCATCTGCAGCCCGCCCCCAAGGGTCTGGGCGACCCCGCAGTGAGGTGGAGCTGGTGCCCGATGCTTGGACGGTGTTCGAGCAGACCGCTCCTATCTATATGCACGGCATGATCTTCGGTGCCATGACCGAGAGCTTCTGCGCAGAGCAGAGCGCCCGCATGACCGCCATGGATTCGGCAACCAAGAGCGCCAACGATATGATACGCGACTTGCAGCTGGAATACAACCGCACCCGCCAGGGCTCCATCACCCAGGAGATCACCGAGATCATCGGCGGCGCGTCTGCGGTGAAATCACAAGAATAACTTTTCCGATAGCCTCCCTCGCCAGGGGATGGCACGCCTCTGGCAGGTGGCACGGCGTCAGCCGTGACGGAGAGGTTGACACATCTAATATACGAGGCAAATCTATGATACAGGGAAAAATTATTCGCGTGGCCGGCCCTGTGGTGGACGTGCAGTTCACCGCAGGCCGACTGCCTGCCCTGCAGGAAGCGCTGACCGTGACCGCAGAAGGCACCGAGCGCACGATGGAGGTGGCGCAGCACGTCAACGAATCGACGGTGCGCTGCATCATGCTCTCGGCCAGCGAAGGTCTGGGCAAGGGTATGGAAGTCACCGCCACCGGCCACGGCCTGACTGCCCCGGTGGGCGAGGCCACGCTGGGCCGTATGTTCGACCCGCTGGGCCGCCCCATCGACGGCAAGGGCTCTGTGGACGATGTGCCGCACTGGCCCATCCACCGCAAGGCCCCCAGCTTTGCAGAGCAGAAGCCCGCTACTGAGATTTTGGAAACGGGCATCAAGGTCATCGACCTGCTGGCCCCCTACGCCAAGGGCGGCAAGATCGGTCTGTTCGGCGGTGCAGGCGTCGGCAAGACCGTCCTGATCCAGGAACTTATCCACAATGTGGCCACCGAGCACGGCGGCTACTCCATCTTCACCGGCGTCGGCGAGCGCTCCCGCGAGGGCTGCGACCTCTGGGGCGAGATGAACGCCTCCGGCGTCCTGAACAAGACCGCGCTGGTCTTCGGCCAGATGAACGAGCCCCCCGGAGCCCGTATGCGGGTGGCGGAGACCGGCCTGACCATGGCCGAGTATTTCCGCGAGGAGACCCACAAGGACGTGCTGCTTTTCATCGACAACATCTTCCGTTTCGTGCAGGCCGGCTCTGAGGTCTCCGCTCTGATGGGCCGTATGCCCTCCGCCGTCGGCTACCAGCCCACGCTGGCCAACGAGCTGGGCGCTCTGCAGGAGCGTATCACCTCCACCCGCGACGGCTCCATCACATCGGTGCAGGCCGTCTACGTCCCCGCCGATGACCTGACCGACCCTGCTCCCGCTACCACGTTTGCACATCTGGACGCTACCACCGTCCTGAGCCGTAAAATCGTCGAGCAGGGCATCTATCCCGCTGTGGACCCGCTGGCTTCCACCTCCCGCATTCTGGAAGCTGACATCGTGGGCGAGGAGCACTACCGCGTGGCCCGCAAGGTGCAGGCAACGCTGCAGCGCTATCAGGAGCTGCAGGACATCATCGCCATTCTGGGCATGGACGAGCTGGGTGAGGAAGACAAGCTCACCGTCACCCGTGCGCGTAAGCTGCAGAAGTTCCTGTCCCAGCCCTTCGCGGTGGCCGAGAACTTCACCGGCCTGCCCGGCAAATATGTGCCGCTGGCCGAGACGGTCAAGGGCTTTGCCGCCATCGTGGACGGCAAGTGTGACGACCTGCCCGAGTGGGCCTTCTTCAACGTGGGCACCCTCGACGACGCCCGCAAGAAGGCAGCGGACAAGCTGGCGGAGGAAAAAGGCGGTGAGGCCTGATGAACAGCTTCATCCTCAACATCACGGCCTCCAGCGGTGAGTTCTATCAGGGCAGCTGCGAGAGCATGGTGCTGCCCGTGAAGGACGGCGTCTACGGTGTGCAGGCCGGCCACAGCCCGGTGCTGGTGGCTATCCACATGGGAATGCTCAAGTTCACCGTGGACGGCGAGCCCCGGGAAATTCTGGTCGGTGACGGCATCGCCGAGGTGACGCCCACCTTCGTGCTTCTGCTGGTGGACAGCGCCGAGCGCCCCGAGGACATCGACAAGAACCGTGCCGAGGCTGCCCGCATCCGCGCCGAAGAGCGCCTGCAGCATAAGCAGAGCATGCACGAGTATTACCAGACCAAGATTGCTCTGGACCGCGCTATGCAGCGTCTGCAGACTGCCGCGAAGTATAAGCGTTAAAACTTCCCTCCATAAACGATATTTCTCCATATTTCTCCATAAACAAAGGGCCTGCCTGTCCATTTTACGGATGAGGCGGGGGCTCCTTTTTTGCGTTCCTCTCTTGACAGCGGTGCGGCAAAGTGATATGATTTTGGTATCAAAAAGAAACGCTTCCGACCCCATAAGGAGGGAACTGTTATGGAAGAGAAAATTTTGAACGCCCGCAAAAACGGCATGGCGGTACTGCTGCTCACCCTGCTGGGCTATGCGGCATCCATTGCCCTGTTCGTTTGCAGCGTCCTGCTGCTGGAGGATGACCGGCTGCTACCGGGCATCCCGCTGCTGATCCTGTCCATTGGCTATTGGATCGCAGGCATTTTTCTGTTCTGCGGCCTGAAGGTACTCAAGCCCCAGGAGGCGCTGGTACTTACCCTCTTTGGCGATTATGTGGGCACCCTGAAGGGCCAGGGCTTTTACTGGGTAAACCCCTTCTGCGCCGCCGTCAACCCTGCCGCAGGCACCCGGCTGAGCCAGAGCGGGGACGTGACCAGCAAGGAGAGCGGCGCAGCCGCCCTGCTGAGCGTCAGCGGCCAGAACAGCCAGCTCGCCTCAAGCAGCGAGCAAAAAGATCTCCCTGAAGATGATGACCCTGAACAACTCCCGGCAGAAGATCAACGATTGTCTGGGCAACCCCGTCGAGATCGGCATCGCCGTCATCTGGCGGGTCACCGACACCGCCAAGGCCGTCTTCAACGTGGACAACTACAAAGAGTACCTCTCCCTCCAGTGTGACAGCGCCCTGCGGAACGTGGTGCGGGTGTACCCCTATGACGTAGCCCCCAACGTGGACACCACCGGAGACGGCGTGGCCGACGAGGGCAGCCTGCGGGGCTCCTCGGAGGTGGTAGCGGCCCGCATCCGGGACGAGATCCAGAAAAACGTGGCTGAGGCAGGCATCGAGGTGGTGGAGGCCCGGATCACCTATCTTGCCTATGCGCCGGAAATCGCCGCCGTCATGCTGCAACGGCAGCAGGCCTCTGCTATCATCGACGCGAGAAAGATGATTGTGGACGGCGCCGTGGGCATGGTGGAGATGGCACTGGACCGACTGAGCGAACAAAGTGGTGGAGTTGGATGACGAACGTAAAGCGGCCATGGTCTCCAACCTGCTGGTGGTGCTCTGCGGCAATCGGGACGCACAGCCCATCGTGAACAGCGGCAGCCTGTACTGATGGCAGAGCCCAAAAAGCAGATCCCCCTGCGCCTGAACGCAAAGCTCTACGAGGCCCTTGCCGCATGGGCTGAGGACGATTTCCGCTCGGTGAACGGGCAGATCGAGTATCTCCTCACCGAGTGTGTGCGTCAGCGCAAAAAGAGAACGGCCGGTACGTCTCCGATCAGATCGACGTGCCGCCGGAGCTGGATATTGAATGACCCTGCTCCCCTCCGGGGGGCAGGCCTTGCAAAAACGCCGATGGTATATCGGCAGGGAGGATGACTATGACAGTAGGTATGGTACCCGGGGCAAGCATCGCAGGTATGGTGTTTTCCCTTGTCGTCTCCTTCGCACTTCCCATAGGCCTTTTTGTTTACGCAAAGAAGAAGCTGGGTGCGAAGGCTGCACCGTTCTTTATCGGGTGCGGCGTTTTCTTCGTGATGGTGCTGATGCTGGAAGCTGCCATCCATCGCATCGTGTTCCGGCTGGCCGGAGAAGCGCTGACCGGAAGCGTGATCCTATACGCAGTCTATGGCGGCCTGATGGCAGCTCTTTTTGAAGAGACCGGTCGTTACATTGCCATGAGGTTTCTGGTGAAGCCGCTGGATTTCCGAACGCCTTTATGTATGGCGCCGGACACGGCGGCGTGGAGGCAATGCTTCTGTGCGGCGTGACATCTATCAACAACATCGCAGGTGCCGTGATGATAAATTCCGGCACCATGTCTGCACAGCTGGCGACTCTTGACGCAGAGAAGGCGGCAGACACGGCAGCGGCTCTTTCGGCGCTGTGGACGACATCGAGCTTGACGTTTTTTGCAGGGGGCGTGGAGCGGATCATTGCGGTGGTGCTCCATCTGAGCCTGTCGATTCTGGTGTTCCAGTCCATCCGCAAAAAGTCCCAGAAAGACCTGCTCAATGCGTATCTGTTCCACTTTGTCATCGACTCGCTGTCCGTTCTGCTCAGTGCAGTGGCATCTGTCTGGGTGGTGGAGCTTGTCACCGCACTCGTGACCGGCGGGGCTGTCCTAATGGCAAGGTATGCCTGTATGGAAGAGTGAACGCGCGGAAATATCCTTGATGTATAGGATATAAAAGTCCCCTCTTCGTCATTGGAGCAAGAACCGTGACGAAGAGGGGACTTTCGTTTTCTGTTACTTTTTCTCGTGGTCGGCCCATCCGCTGGACTGGATGACTTCGCCGTCCGGGGTACACCAGAGGGCCTCCACACCGTCGAGGGACTCGATGAGCTTCTGGCCATCCTCAAGGGACATACAGAACAGGCCGGTGGTGAGGCAGTCGGCTGCGCCGGAGTCGGGGGAGAGGACGCTCACGCTGTCAAAGTAGCGGGCGGGCCAGAGGGTGTCCGGGTCGATGAGGTGGTGGTAGCGCGCCGTCCACGACGTAGTAGCGCTGGTAGTTGCCGCTGGTGACGAGAGCCATGTCGCTCATGTTGACACCGGAGACGTAGGAAGAGCTGGCAGTGTAGACGTCCGAGGAGTTCCACGGATTTTCCACGCCGCCCGACCACTGGGAGCCATCAGGTTTTGTGCCGATGGCGCGGAGGTTGCCGCCCACGCTGATGAGAGCGCTGGTCAGGCCCCGGGCCTCAGCGGCCTGTGCCACCATCTCCACGGCGTAGCCCTTGCCCACGCTGCCCACATCGAGGGACATATCCGGGTCGGAGAGATAGACGGTCTTGGCGTTTTCGTCGATGACGAGGTTTGAGATGTCGCAGTGCCGGGCGGCGGCATCCAGCGCCTCCTGTTCGGGCAGCTTGTTGTCCGCCTCGTTCGTGTTGGCTTCGGCGGCCTCGCGGCAGTCGTGCCAGATACGGAGGACGCTGCCCATGGCGATGTTCAGCTTGCCGTTTGTGGTGTCGTACATCTGCCGGGCCAGTTCCAGCATCCCGAGGATCTTATCGTCCACCTGAACGGGTGCGACGCCGGCGTTGTCGTTGATGGTCTTGACGTTCACCACGCCGTCGTAGTCGTTGTAGATGTCGTAGAGACGGTGGTATTCCAGCAGGTCGGCGTGGAGGGCGTCCATCTGGCGGTTGAACTCCTCCTCGCTGTCGCAGTAGGCGATGACCTGCGTGACAGTGTCGAAGGCATCGTAGAAGATGGTGCTGTACCGCTGGGCGTCGGCGCTCACGCCCGAAGAGGCAGGTTTCTGGGCTGAGCCGCAGGCGGTGAGGACGCCGAGGCAGAGCGCCCCGGTCAGCAGAGCGGAAACGAAACGCTTGATGCTCATGCCTGCTCCTTTGCCGCAGCCGTGAAGGCGGCGTGCTCCTCAGACAGGTGGGCCAGCAGGTCGCCGAAGACCCAGTTCTTGTTGGACGGGGTGACCACGGCCTTGAGGGGGATGTTCACCTGCGCCTGCTTCATGAGGTCCAGCAGGGTGTCGAGGTCCTTTTCCCGGAAGTTTGCCAGTACCAGTGCAGGAGGGTAGGCCCCCGGCTCCAGCACGAGGGTGCGGGAGACTTTCACCTCCACCTCGCCCAGCAGCTGGGCGACGGTCTTGCCTGCGTCGGCGGGGGAGACGGGCAGCAGCTTCATGCCGAAGGCGGGGGCCATCCCCTCAAGGATGCCCCGGTCGGCGGCGGACAGGTTCCAGCCCAGCGCCAGCGGGACGCCGGCGTTCTGGTTGCGTGCGATATGTGCTTTCATAGTGTGAACCTCTTTCTTTCAGAGTGAAGCTTTTTGTAAATACACTATAGTATAGCACAGATAACAGGAAAAGAAAACGACTGCCGACCCTTTTTGCAAAGCGGGCAGCAGTCGAACAAGAAAGGCGCTATTGTATTTTGTCAAAAGTTGTGATATTCTGAAACTGCCGTCAGAAATGGCGGCAGGCACTGTCTGCAAATGCAGGTGGTCATGTTCCTCCGGCCAAGCGCCAGTGGAGACGAATATCTTTTTGCTTCCCCTGACGCGAGAGCGAAAGGGGGGATGTTCTATGACGCTGAGTGAAGTTATTCAACTGCTTGCCCTGATTGGCGGAGCAGTTTTTGTGACCTTTCAGATTACATGGACGATTTCCAACGACAAAAAGAAATGACCGCCTCTGCCTCTCCAAGCAAGCGGTCATTCTTTTTGACTTAACGCCGGAAGAGCGCTGACCATTTGTGGGACAGTGCCTTCTTTATTTGTAGTATAATCGTTTCAGCGTGAATTGTCAACGCTGAAAGCGTAACTTAGTTCATCTTCTTGCCGAAGAACTCTACTTCCTTACGGATGAAGCTCATCAGCTCGTCGAACTGGTCGGGGGTCAGGCTCTGTGCGCCGTCGCACTTGGCCTTAGCGGGGTCGTTGTGGACTTCGATCATCAGGCCGTCGGCACCGGCGGCGACGGCGGCCTTTGCCAGCTGAGGCACCATCCATGCGTGCGGCCGCAGGCGTGGCTGGGGTCTACGATGACGGGCAGGTGGGTCATCTTATGAAGCATGACCACGCCGGCGAGGTCGAGGGTGTTGCGCATACTGGTCTCAAAGGTGCGGATGCCGCGCTCGCAGAGGATGACGTTCTCATTGCCCTCGGCCATGATGTACTCAGCGCTCATGACGAACTCCTCGAGGGTATTGGCGAGGCCGCGCTTGAGCAGGACAGGATTTTTCTGACGGCCTACAGCCTTGAGCAGTTCGAAGTTCTGCATATTGCGGGCGCCCACCTGGATGAGGTCTACGTTCTCGAAGAGGGGCAGATGCTCGGTGTTCATGATCTCGGTGACGATGGGAGAGCCGGTGGCACGGCGGGCCAGCTTGAGCAGGTCGAGACCCTCGCTGCGCATCCCCTGGAAGGAGTAGGGGAAGTGCGGGGCTTGAACGCACCGCCGCGCAGCAGGGAAGCACCGGCTGCCTTGACGCGCTGGGCGCAATAGGTGATCTGCTCCGCTCTCGATGCTGCACGGGCCTGCGATGACGGCAAAGCTGCCGCCGCCGATCTTCACGCCCTCCACGTCGATGACGCTGTCGTCCGGGTGGAACTTGCGGTTTGCTTTCTTGTAAGGCTCCGACACGCGGCGGCAGGTCTCGACCACCGGGTTTGCCAGCACCCAGCTCTCGGCGATGGCCTTGGTGTCGCCGATGAGGCCGAGGATGTGGGTGTCGCTGCCCTTGGAGTCATTGATCTGCAGGCCCATGCCTTCCAGCTCGGTGCAGAATTCATGGATTTTCTCTTTGGGTGCGTCCTGTTTGAGTACGATGATCATGGCGGGTTCTCCTTTTCCTGTTCTGGTACGGCAGGGGAGATGAGGCCGCCTTGCCGTTGATGGTTCCGTATTGCAAACTTCAGTATCGTGAAGTGACTGAGCATGGACATAGCATAGCACTTCAGTTTCATGAAGTCAATAGCCTTTCCGAAATTTTTTGAATTTTGGGAGAGAAAGTGGTAAAATAAAGTAGCCCTCTCAGGCCGCTTCGGCACCCAGCATCCGCAGCATGACGGAGTTTGCGTCTTGCCCGCTTCCCCAAAGGGGGTTTTTGCCACTGGCGGCGGTCGTCGCTGTTGTCGAGCAGAGAAGTTTTCGAGACTGAGAGGGCCATCCTAACAATTATAGAGGTCTTACATATGGGTAAAGAAGCAAAAACCAACGCCATGCGCATGCTGGAGCGTGCCAAGGTGGCCTACACCGCGCATGAATATCCCCACGAAGAGGGCGTGGCCGTGGACGGCGTGACCGTCGCCGCCAGCATCGGCGAAGACCCTGCCTGCGTTTACAAGACGCTGGTGACGCAGGGGGCCAGCAGGAACTACTTCGTCTTCGTCATCCCGGTGGCAGCGGAGCTTGACCTGAAGGCCGCCGCCCGCAGCGTGGGCGAAAAGAGCGTAGCGATGATACATGTCGCTGACATCAACAAAGTCACCGGCTATGTCCGGGGCGGCTGCAGCCCGGTGGGCATGAAAAAGCAGTACACCACCGTTTTCGACGAGAGCGTGCTGAGCCAGCCGAAGGTCTACGTCTCCGGCGGGCGCATCGGCACGCAGGTGTGCTGTGCCCCTGCCGACCTCATCAAGGCCGCACGGGCGACTACGGCAAAGATCATCTTCTGAAAGCCTCTCTCAAGGGGAGAACCTTTAAGAGGATATTTATTATAAAAAGATTTTCTGAGAAGTCGTACTTAAAAAGAAAAACAGTGTCGAAACTGCACAAAATTTTTGAAAGTTTTTTGACAGCAGGGAACACAAGGGAAAATTTGTCCGAACGCTCTTTGCAAAGGCGTTTTTTTGCCGTATACTGTAGTCAGACGGCGGACGGAAGAGCGCATGAACTCTTTTTTTCAGCCGGAGAAGAACAGCGTGGACAACGAGGTTTGCGGAGGATGAGCAGAATGCGAAATGAGCTGCTGGGTACCATGTGCCGTTGCGGTACGGGAATGCATCAGGGGCTCCGTGTAACCTGCTGCGAGTCTATGCTGTCCAGAATGAAATAAAAGGCCGTGGTGTAGGTGCATCACAGCCTTTTTTGTTTTTGTGTCGTGGGATTTTGAGAAAGAGAGGTTGGATACAGATGATTCGTAAAGTGGCAGTCATCATGGGTTCGGATAGCGACTGGCCGGTGGTGAAGGGTGCCTGCGCCCAGCTCAAGGCGCTGGACATCCCCTTTGAGGCACATATCCTGTCGGCCCACCGCACCCCTGCCGAGGCGGCGGACTTCGCAAAGAAGGCAAAGGCAGACGGCTTCGGCGTCATCCTCTGCGCAGCGGGCATGGCGGCCCATCTGGCCGGTGCTTTCGCCGCCAACACCACCCTGCCGGTCATCGGCATCCCGATGAAGGGCGGCGCGATGGACGGTCTGGATGCACTGCTGGCCACCGTCCAGATGCCCAGCGGCATCCCGGTGGCTACGGTGGCCCTGAACGGCGCAAAGAACGCCGCATGGCTGGCTGCTGAGATCCTGGCCCTCGGCGACGAGGCGCTGGCTGCGAAGCTGGAGGCTGAGCGCACCGCGATGGCGCAGCAGATCGCCGCAAAGGAAGAAAAACTGCAGAAAGAGATCGAGGAACTGTAATGTCTGATTTTGCATACCCGCTTCACGAAGAGTGCGGCGTTTTCGGCATCTATGACCGTGCCGGCACCGAGGACGTGGCCGCTGCCGCCTACTCGGCCCTGTACGCGCTGCAGCATCGCGGACAGGAGAGCTGCGGCATCGCCGTGAACGATGACGGTGTCATCAACGGCCACCGGGACCTCGGCCTTGTCAACGAAGGTGCTCACCCCGGCGGTGCTGGCTTCGCTGGCAAAGCCCACGGCCCATATGGCCACCGGCCATGTCCGCTACGCCACCGCCGGCAGCCGCGTCCGGGCCAACGCCCAGCCCATGATCGTCCGGCATGGCCGGGGCACCATGGCCCTCTGCCACAACGGCAATCTGACGAACGCTCTGGAGCTTCGCCGCCAGCTGGAAAACGAGGGCGCTATCTTCCACGGTTCCTCCGATACCGAGGTCATCTGCTACCTCGTCACCCGCAACCGCCTGCGGATGGGCAGCATCGAGATCGCCATCAGCAAGACGATGGATGTCCTCGAGGGCGCTTACAGCCTCGTGGTCATGTCGGCCACCAAGCTCATTGCCGCCCGCGACCCCCGCGGTTATCGCCCTCTCTGCATCGGCACCCTGCCGGGCGGCGGCTACGTCTTTGCCAGTGAGAGCTGCGCGCTGGATGCCGTGGGTGCGACCCTGCTGCGGGACGTGGAGCCCGGCGAGATCGTCATCACTGACACCAAGACCGGTGAGCTGCGCTCCATCAAAGACCACTGCGGCCGTCCCGACCGCCAGATGTGCGTCTTCGAGTTCATCTATTTCGCCCGCCCCGACAGCATCATCGAGGGCAGCTCGGTGCATGAGGCCCGCAAGCAGGCGGGCCGCTTCCTGGCTCAGGAACACCCCGTGGAGGCCGATGTGGTCATCGGTGTGCCGGACTCCGGCCTCGACGCCGCCCTTGGCTACTCTCAGGAGAGCGGCATCCCCTACGGCATCGGCTTTATTAAAAATAAGTACATCGGCCGCACCTTCATCCAGGGCAGCCAGAAGCAGCGCGAGAACAGCGTCCGTATCAAGCTGAACGTCGTGACCAGCACCGTCAAGGGCAAGCGGGTCGTGCTGGTGGATGACTCCATCGTGCGCGGTACCACCTCTGCCCGCATCATCAAGCTGCTGCGGGACGCCGGAGCAAAGGAAGTCCACTTCCGCGTTTCGGCACCCCCCTTCAAATATCCCTGCTACTTTGGCACCGACATCCCCGACCAGAAGCTTCTGGTCGCTACCGGCCGCACGGTGGACCAGATCAACGAGATCATCGGGGCCGACACGCTGGGCTACCTTTCGACGGAGCACGTCGTCCGGCTGGCCCAGAACGCGAACGGCGGCTTCTGCACTGCCTGCTTCACCGGCCAGTACGCCGTGAAGCCGGAAGAGGTGCTTTCCACCGATATTCATGAACGCCACCTGAATGACCGTCCCAAGGACGAGAAAAAGTTAGGAGAGTAACAATGGAAAAGAGCTATTCGGAGAGCTATGCAGCCGCAGGTGTGGACATCACCGCCGGCTATCGTTCGGTCGAACTCATGAAGCAGTATGTGGCCCGCACCATGAACGAGCATTGCATCGGTGGTCTGGGCGGCTTCGGCGGCCTGTTTGAGCTGGACTGCACCGGCTACAAGCACCCCGTCCTCATCTCCGGCACCGACGGCGTCGGCACCAAGCTGAAGATCGCCATGATCATGGACAAGCACGACACCATCGGCATCGACTGCGTGGCGATGTGCGTCAACGACGTCATCTGCGCCGGTGCAAAGCCGCTGGTCTTCCTCGACTACATTGCCTGCGGCCGGAACATCCCCGAGAAGATCGCCGAGATCGTCAAGGGCGTGTCCGAGGGCTGCGTCCAGGCTGACTGTTCTCTGGTGGGCGGCGAGACCGCTGAGCACCCGGGCATGATGCCGGAGGACGAGTACGATCTGGCCGGTTTCACCGTGGGCGTTGTGGACAAGGAAAAGATCCTCAATAACGAGACCATGAAGCCCGGCGATGTCATCATCGCCCTGCCTTCCACCGGCGTCCACTCCAACGGCTTCTCGCTGGTGCGCAAGATTTTCGACATCGACGGCGACCCCGCCGTTCTCAAGACTGCCCCCGCAGAGCTGGGCGGCAAGACCCTCGGCGAGGCCCTGCTGGCCCCCACTAAGATCTACGTCAAGCCGGTGCTGAAGGTGCTGGAAGAGGTGGATGTCAAGGGCATCTCCCACATCACCGGCGGCGGCTTCTACGAGAATATCCCCCCCGCAGCCTGAAGAAGGGCTGCTGCGCCCGCATCAAGAAGGAGGATGTCCGCACTCCGGCCCTCTTCCAGCTGATGCAGAAGACCGGTAATATCTCCGAGCACGATATGTTCAACACCTTCAATATGGGCGTCGGCATGGTGCTGACCGTCCCCGCCGAGCAGGCCGACAAGGCACTGGACATCCTCCACGCCAACGGTGAGCCGGAGGCCTATCGTCTGGGCGTCATCGCAGAAGGTGAGGGTGTCGAGCTGTGCTGAACATCGCTGTGTTAGTGTCCGGCGGCGGCACCAATTTGCAGGCGCTGCTGGACAGCGAGGCCCGGGGCGAGAACCCCAACGGCAAGATCAGGCTTGTCGTGGCCTCCAAACCCGGCGTCTACGCGCTGGAACGCGCCGCCAATGCGGGCGTCGAGGGTGTGGTGGTCCGCCGGAAGGATTACGCTTCCAGTGAGGAGTTTGACGCCGCACTGCTGAAAACGCTGAAAGAACATAACATTGACCTTGTGGTCCTGGCGGGCTTTTTGTCCGTGTTAGGCCCCAGCGTCATCGAGGCCTATCCCCGCCGTATCCTAAATATCCACCCCGCCCTCATCCCATCCTTCTGCGGGCCGGGAATGTACGGCCTGCGCCCCCACGAGGCCGCGCTGGCCCGGGGCTGCAAGGTGACGGGCGCTACCGTCCACTTCGTCAATGAGGAGTGCGACGGCGGGCCTATCCTGCTGCAGAAGGCCGTGGACATCCTGCCCGGCGACACCCCCGAGGTGCTGCAGAAGCGTGTGATGGAGCAGGCTGAATGGAAGCTGCTGCCGAAGGCTGTGGCAATGGTTTGCAGCGGAGAGATAAAGTAAAAACTCCTTCCGTCACGCCTGACGGCGTGCCACCTCCCTCAAGGAGGGAGGATTGAGGCTCCCTCTCCGAGGGGCTGTCGCCGCAGGCGACTGGGGGAGTTCCGTAATAGGAGAATTTGACATGGAAAAAATCAACCTGAACGAATATCTGGCCGCGAACGAGTACCCCGGCCGCGGCATCGCCGTGGCAAAGGCCCCGGATGGCCGTCAGATGTTCATCGGCTATTTCATCATGGGCCGCAGCGAGAACAGCCGCAACCGCGTCTTCGACCCGGTGCCGGAGCGCGGCGGCATCTGCACCATGGCTGCCGACCCGGCCAAGCTCGAGGATCCCAGCCTCATCATCTATAACCCCGTGCTGACCCTCGGCAAGACCCATATCGTCACCAACGGCGACCAGACCGACACCATCTTTGACGAGATGAGCCGGGGCAAGAGCTTTCGCCGACGCCCTGCGTACCCGCACCTTTGAGCCGGACGAGCCCAACTACACCCCCCGCATCTCCGCTGTGGTGTACGCAGACGGCAGCTACCAGATGAGCATCCTCAAGTCTGCCGACGGCAACGGTGAGAGCGTCCAGCGCTATTTCTTCGACTACCCCCAGCCCGTGGCCGGGGAAGGCCACTTCATCAGCACCTACAAGCACAACGGCAATCCCATCCCCAGCTTTGAGGGAGAGCCGCTCCGCTTCGCCTGCCCCCGCACCATTGGCGACTTCGCCCACGGCCTGTGGCAGAACCTGAACCCCGACAACAAGGTCAGCCTCTTCGCCCGGGTCATCGACCTGGAGACCGGCGAGAGCGGCGACATGATCTTCAACAAATACGACGCTGTGTGCAGCGACCTCGAGGACCCCGAGGAGCCGGAGCTGCTGCCCGAAGAGCTGGAACTGCTCAAAAAGCTCGACGCCGAGGAAGAATAACCTAAGACACAAGGAGGATGCACCAATGAATGAACTCGCACTGAAGTACGGCTGCAACCCCAACCAGAAGCCCAGCCGCATCTATATGGAGGATGGCTCTGACCTGCCCGTCACCGTCCTGAACGGCAAGCCCGGCTACATCAATTTTCTGGATGCTCTGAACTCCATCCAGCTGGTGAAGGAGCTGAAGGAGGCCTGCGGCCTGCCCGCTGCTGCTTCTTTCAAGCACGTCTCCCCGGCGGGTGCCGCTCTGGGCCTGCCCCTGACCGATGTGGAGCGGAAGATGTACCACATCGCCCCGGACATGGAGCTTTCGCCGCTGGCCTGCGCTTATGCCCGCGCCCGCGGTGCGGACCGGATGTCCTCTTTCGGCGACTGGATCGCCCTCTCCGACGTCTGCGATGTGCCCACGGCAAAGCTCATCCAGCACGAGGTGTCCGATGGCATCATCGCCCCGGGCTATGAGTCGGAGGCCCTGACCATCCTCGCCGGCAAGAAGAAGGGAAACTACAACGTGGTCGCCATCGATCCTGCCTATAAGCCCGCCTCTGTGGAGCACAAGCAGGTCTACGGCATCACCTTCGAGCAGGGCCGCAACGAGCTGGCCATCAACGCCGACACCATGCTGACCAACTGGGTCACTGAGAATAAGAACGTGACCGAGGAGCAGAAGCGCGACCTCATCATCGCCCTCATCACCCTGAAATATACCCAGTCCAACAGCGTCTGCTACACCGCAGGCGGCCAGACCATCGGCGTGGGCGCAGGCCAGCAGAGCCGCATCCACTGCACCCGTCTGGCAGGCCAGAAGGCCGACAACTGGCAGCTGCGCCATATGCCGAAGGTGCTGGAGCTGCCCTTCCGTGACGATGTGGCAAAGCCCAACCGCGACAACGCCATTGATGTTTACATCGGCGACACCCCCGAGGACGTCATCGGTGACGACGTCTGGGCCGAGACCTTCACCCGTCAGCCCGAGCCGCTGACCGCTGAGGAAAAGAAAGAGTACCTGAGCCACGTCACCGGCGTCTGCCTCGGCTCGGATGCGTTCTTCCCCTTCGGCGACAACATCGAGCGGGCACGCCGTTCCGGCGTCACCGCCATCGTCCAGCCCGGCGGCTCCATCCGTGACCAGCAAGTCATCGACACCTGCAACAAGTACGGCATCGCAATGGCATTCTGCGGCATCCGGCTGTTCCATCACTAAGGGGGGCATAAAAATGGCAAAAAAAATTCTGGTCGTTGGCGGCGGCGGACGTGAGCACGCCATCATCAAGGCACTGAAAAAAAGCCCCGACTGCGGTGAGGTCTGGTGTGCGCCCGGCAACGGCGGCATCGGCTATGACGCCCACTGCGTCAACATCAAGGCCACCGATGTGGAAACGATGGTCGGCTTTGCGGAGACGGAAAAGTTCGACTACGTCGTGGTAGCTCAGGACGACCCGCTGGCACTGGGCATGGTGGATGCGCTGGCGGCAGTCGGCATCCCGGCCTTCGGCCCGGACAAGGCCGCTGCCCGCATCGAGGCCTCCAAGGTCTTCTCCAAAGACCTGATGAAGAAGTACGGCATCCCCACCGCGAAGTATGAGACCTTCGACGACCCCGCCAAGGTCATGGAATACATCAAGGCCGAGGGCAAGTATCCTGTGGTCATCAAGGCCGACGGCCTTGCACTGGGCAAGGGCGTGCTCATCTGCGAGAACGAAGAGCAGGCCGCCGAGGGCGTCAAGGAGATCATGCTGGATAAAAAGTTCGGCGCCTCCGGCAGTCGGATGGTGGTGGAGGAGTTCCTCACCGGCCCTGAGGTCAGCGTGCTGGCCTTCACCGACGGCACCGCCATCGAGCCCATGGTCTCCTCCATGGACCACAAGCGCGCCAACGACCACGACACCGGCCTGAACACCGGCGGCATGGGTACCGTCGCACCGAACCCCTATTACACTCCGGCCATCGCTGCCGAGTGCATGGAGAAAATTTTCCTGCCCACCATCAAGGCCATGAACGCTGAGGGCTGCCCCTTCAAGGGCTGCCTCTACTTCGGCCTGATGCTCACCCCGGACGGCCCGAAGGTCATCGAGTACAACTGCCGCTTCGGGGACCCTGAGACTCAGGTGGTGCTGCCCCTGCTGGAGAGCGACCTGCTGAAGATCATGACCGCCTGCACCGAAGGCACGCTGGCCGACACCGAGGTGAAGTTCTCCGACGGCGCGGCTGCCTGCGTCATCCTCGCTTCCGGCGGCTACCCTGTGGCCTATGAGAAGGGCAAGCCCATCACCGGCCTCGTGGACGGCCAGCTGCCCAATGAGCCGGACGTTACGGTCTACCACTCCGGCACGGCCATCGCCGAGGACGGTCAGCTCGTTACCAACGGCGGCCGCGTGCTGGGCGTGACGGCCACCGCGCCCGGCCTGCCCCGGGCCATCGCCATCGCCTACGAGGCCGCAGAGCACATCCACTTCGACAAGCTGCACAAGCGCACCGACATCGGGATGCGGACGCTGAAGGCGCTGGCGGAGAAAGAATAAACCTCTCAGTCTGCTTCGCAGACAGCTCCCCTACCGAGGGGAGCCTCTGGCGAAGAGGGAAAGTTTTCCGATATGCCAAGGCCTCCCCTCGCTAGGGCAACGACGACGACCGCCGCCAGTGGCGGAAGCAGGGAGGAGCCGTTGGGGCCGCGGTCAGCGAGACGCAAGCGAAGCGATGCGGCTGCTGGGTACCGCAACCCGGACAATGGCACGGCGTTAGCCGTGACGGAGAGGTTTAGCCCGGAAGAAGAAATCGATACAGGAGGGAAATACCCAATGGTATATCGTATCTATGTTGAAAAGAAACCCGGCTTCGACGGCGAGGCCCAGAGCCTGCGCAATGAGCTCGTCTCCCTGCTGGGCATCAAGGAGCTGAACGGTCTGCGTCTGCTCAACCGCTACGACGTGGAGGGCATCGACGAGGCTCTGTTCGAGCAGTGCGTCCCCACCGTGTTCAGTGAGCCGCCGGTGGATAACACCTATGCAGAGCTGCCTGTCTCCGACGGCGTGTCTTTTGCCGTGGAGTACCTGCCCGGCCAGTTCGACCAGCGCGCCGACTCTGCCGCCGAGTGCATCCAGCTCATCAGTCAGGGCGAGCGCCCGCTGGTGCGCTCTGCCCGCGTCTACCTGCTGGAAGGCACCCTGACCGACGAACAGCTGGCCGAGATCAAGAAATACGTCATCAACCCCGTGGAGGCCCGCGAGGCTTCGCTGGACACCAGGGCTACCCTGAAGATGGAGCATCCCGTCCCCACCGAAGTGGCCGTTCTGGACGGCTTCAACGAGCTGGATGAGGCAGGCCTGAAAAAGTTCATCGACGAGAAGGGCCTCGCCATGGACCTGGGCGACATCAAGTTCTGCCAGGAGTATTTCCGCTCGGAGAAGCGCGACCCGACCATCACTGAGATCAAGATGATCGACACCTACTGGTCGGACCACTGCCGCCACACCACCTTCGGAACCATTCTGGATGACGTTCAGATCGACGATGCCGTGGTGCAGGAAGCCTTCGACCGCTACATGGCCATGCGCGCCGACCTTGGCCGGGAGAACAAGCCCCGCTGCATGATGGACCTGGCCACCATCGGTGCCAAGGAACTGAAAAAGCAGGGCATCCTGAAGAACCTCGACGAGTCCGAGGAAATCAACGCCTGCACCGTGAAAATCAAGTGCGACGTCAATGGCAAGGATGAGGACTGGCTGTTCCTCTTCAAAAACGAGACCCACAACCATCCTACCGAGATTGAGCCCTTCGGCGGTGCAGCTACCTGCCTGGGCGGTGCGATCCGCGATCCGCTGTCGGGCCGCAGTTACGTGTATCAGGCCATGCGCGTCACCGGCGCAGGCGATCCCCTCAAGCCCGTCAGTGAGACCCTGCCCGGCAAGCTGCCCCAGCGCAAGCTGGTGACCACCGCTGCCGCCGGTTATTCCTCCTACGGCAACCAGATCGGCCTTGCTACCGGTCAGGTGGATGAGATCTATCACCCCGGCTATGTGGCAAAGCGGATGGAGATCGGCGCTGTTGTGGGCGCAACGCCCGCTTCCCACGTCCGCCGCGAATGCCCCGCTCCCGGCGACGTCATCGTCCTGCTGGGAGGACGCACGGGCCGCGACGGTATCGGCGGTGCCACCGGTTCCTCCAAGGCCCACAATCTGGACAGCCTCGAGCACTGCGGTGCTGAGGTCCAGAAGGGCAACGCCCCCCCATCGAGCGCAAGCTGCAGCGCCTGTTCCGCCGCGAGGACGCCTGCAAGATGATCAAACGCTGCAACGACTTCGGTGCAGGCGGCGTATCCGTTGCCATTGGCGAGCTGGCCGACGGCCTGTATATCGACCTGAACAAGGTCACCAAGAAGTACGACGGCCTCGACGGCACCGAGCTGGCCATCAGCGAGAGCCAGGAGCGGATGGCCGTGGCTCTGGCCCCCGAGGATGTGGACAAGTTCATCGCCATCGCCACCGAGGAGAACCTTGAGGCCACCCCGTGGCGAAGGTCACGGAAGAAAAGCGTCTGAACATGGTGTGGAACGGCAAGTCCATCGTCAACATCAGCCGCGAGTTCCTGAACTCCAACGGCGCCGAGAAGCACCAGAACGTCCACATCGAGAAGGGGACTGTCTGGCAGCCCCAGTGGGCCGGCGTGACCTTCGAGCAGAAGATGAAGAACATGGTGGGCGATTTGAACGTCTGCAGCAAGAAGGGCCTTTCGGAGCGGTTCGACTCCACCATCGGCGCAGCCACCGTGCTGATGCCCTTCGGCGGCGCACGCCAGCTGACCCCCCAGAACGCCATGGTGGCCAAGCTGCCGGTGGACGGCGAGACCAACACCTGCTCCGGCATGGCATGGGGTTACAACCCCTATCTGATGAGCGCTGACCAGTATGTGGGCGCGCAGATGGCCGTGATCGAGAGCGTGACCAAGCTGGTAGCCAGCGGCTTCCGCTATGAGGACGCCTACCTGACGTTCCAGGAGTATTTCGAGCGTCTGGGCAATTGCCGGAGCGCTGGGGCAAGCCGCTGGCCGCTCTGCTGGGCGCTCTGGATGCCCAGATGGGCCTCGGCATCGCCTCCATCGGCGGCAAGGATAGTATGTCCGGCTCCTTCGAGCAGCTGGATGTGCCTCCTACGCTGGTGTCCTTCGCCACTGCCATCGGCAAGGCCAGCCGCGTCGTCTCCACCGAGTTCAAGAAGCCGGAGAGCACGGTCGTCCTCCTCCGGCCCATCCTCGATCCGGCGACCGGCTGCCCCAACTTCTTCTCCCTGAAAGCCAACTATAAGATCGTCGAGCAGATGATGGAGGAGGGCATCGTGGCCTCCGCCTGCTCTGTGGGCTACGGCGGTCTGGCCGAGGCCCTCTTCAAGATGGGTCTGGGCAACCGCATCGGCTTCAAGATGATGACCAAGATGTCCACCCACGATATGTTTAAGCCCATGTACGGCTCCATCGTGCTGGAGATGGTCTCCGACGCCCCGGCCGGTGAGCTGCTGGGCGAGACCACGGCGGACTACGTCTTCGAGTGCTGCGGCGACAAGCTGGATATGGCACAGCTGCAGGAGATCTGGGCGTCCAGCTCGAGCCGGTCTACCCCTACCGCAAGTCCGGCCCCGTCGTCGAGAAGATCAGCGGCAGTCTGACCGCTCCCGCTGCGCCCAAGATCGGCGTGGCAAAGCCGAAGGTCATCATCCCGGTCTTCCCGGGCACCAACTGCGAGTACGACACCGCCCATGCCTTTGCCCGCGCCGGTGCTGACCCCGAGGTGCTGGTCATCCGCAACCTGACCCCCGCTGACGTCACCGCCAGCTGCGAGGCACTGGTGAAGGCCATCAACGAGAGCCAGATCGTCATGCTGCCCGGCGGCTTCTCCGGCGGCGACGAGCCCGACGGCTCGGCCAAGTTTATCGTCTCCTTCTTCCGCAGCCCGGCCGTCACCGAGGCGGTCCGCGACCTGCTGCAGCACCGTGACGGCCTGATGCTGGGCATCTGCAACGGCTTCCAGGCCCTCATCAAGCTGGGTCTGGCCGCTTACGGCGACATCCGCCCCATCACGTCCTGCGACCCGACCCTGACCTTCAACACCATCGGCCGCCACCAGAGTATGCTGGTGCGCACCCGCATCGCTTCCACCGGCAGCCCGTGGCTGTCCAAGTGCAGCGTGGGCGACCAGCACACCGTGGCCATCAGCCACGGCGAGGGCCGCTTTGTGGCCCCCCAGAGCGTGCTGGATACCCTCATCGCCAACGGCCAGATCGCAACGCAGTACGTCGATCAGGACGACAACCCCAGCATGGACCTGCGGTATAACCCCAACGGCTCCGTCCTCGCCATCGAGGGCATCACCAGCCGGACGGCCGCGTCTTTGGTAAGATGGGCCATTCGGGCGCAGCGGCGAGTACCTCTACAAGAATGTCACCGGCGATAAGTATCAGCCGATCTTCGAGGGCGGCGTGGACTATTTCAAGATTTGATGGTAGAATAGAAGAAAAACTTACCCGTCATCTTTGCAAAGGCTCTCCCTTTGGGAGAGCTGGCGCGGGAGCGCCTGAGAGGGCGAGGATGTCAGGAAAGAGGGAAACATCGCTTGGACAAAGAGCCTGCTTATCACAGTGCGGGATGCAGTTTGTCAGGCGGAGGCTTGCCCTCTCCGTCATCGCAGGCGATGACACCTCTCCCAAAGGGAGAGGCTTTTGGCAGACGTGACGGTAACTTTCTGGAAACGAATACCCAAGGAGGACAGCTTAATGTCTCAGCATGACCGTTATATCAGCCCCTTTTCCACCCGATATGCCTCCGATGAGATGCAGTACATCTTCTCGGACGACAACAAGTTCCGCACCTGGCGCCGTCTGTGGGTGGCGCTGGCCCGGGCCGAGATGAAGCAGGGCCTGACCAATATCACCCCCGAGATGGTGGCCGAGCTGGAAGCTCATGTGGACGACATCAACTATGAGGTCGCCATCGAGAGGGAGAAGCTGGTGCGCCACGACGTTATGAGCCATGTCTACGCCTACGGCCAGCAGTGCCCCAAGGCAGCAGGCATCATCCATCTGGGCGCCACCAGCTGCTACGTCGGCGACAACACCGACATCATCGTGATGCGTCAGGGCCTTGAGCTGGTGCGCAAGAAGATCATCGGCGTACTGGCGAACCTAGCCAAGTTCGCCGACGAGTACAAGGCTATGCCCTGCCTCGCCTACACCCACTGCCAGCCCGCCCAGCTGACCACCGTGGGCAAGCGTGCCACCCTGTGGGCCAACGAGCTGGTGATGGACCTCAACGAGATCGACCACCGCCTTGCGACCCTGCAGCTGCGCGGTGTCAAGGGCACCACCGGTACGCAGGCCTCTTTCATGGAGCTGTTCAAGGGCGACGCCGATAAGATCCGCGCCGTGGATGCTTCTATCGCCGAGGAGATGGGCTTCGACCGCGAGGCCGTTATCCCGGTGTCCGGCCAGACGTACAGCCGGAAGGTGGATGCGTTCATCCTGAATGCTCTGGCCGGCATCGGCCAGAGCTGCATGGAGTTTGCCACCGACCTGCGCCTGCTGGCCAACTTCAAGGAGATGGAAGAGCCTTTTGAGAAGAACCAGATTGGTTCCTCGGCCATGCCCTACAAGCGCAACCCCATGCGGTGTGAGCGCATCTGCGCCCTGAGCCGCTACCTGATGGTGGACGTGCTCAATCCCAGCTTCACCACTGGCACCCAGTGGTTCGAGCGGACGCTGGATGACAGCGCCAACAAGCGGGTGGCAATGGCCGAAGGCTTCCTCGCCACCGACGCCATCCTGAACATCATGCTCAACGTCACCGACGGCATCGTGGTCTACCCGAAGGTCATCCGCAGCCGCCTGATGGCGGAGCTGCCCTTCATGGCCAGCGAGAACATCATGATGCAGGCCGTGGAGAAGGGCGGCAACCGTCAGGAGCTGCACGAGCGCCTGCGCCAGCACGCCATCGCCGCCGGCAAGCAGGTCAAGGAAGAGGGCCTGCCCAACGATATGGTAGATCGTGTCGCCGCTGACCCCGCCTTTGGCCTGACCAAGGAGGAGATATCACAGCGGGCCTTGTGCCCGAAAAACTTCGTGGGCCGCGCTCCCCAGCAGGTGGAGGAGTTCATTGCCCACATCCTCAAGCCCATTTTCGACACGAATCCGGATGCTGTGGAGCAGCATGCGAATCTGAGTGTCTAAGGCTTCAAAACATTAACTCACAAAGGGAGAACGCTGCTGCGCGTTCTCTTTTTGTTTTGAGACAAAGCTTTTTTGGGCACTGCAAAAGGCTCTCCCAAAGGAAGAGCCTTGAACCGTTCTACCTAAAATGCTACAATATATCCGCACAAAACATTGAGAATCAGGAGAACACCATGCGACTCGACAAATATCTGGCCGAGACGGCCCAATGCACCCGGAGCGAGGCCAAGGCGCTGCTGGCAAAAGGGCGCGTCACCGTGAACGGCGCGGTCTGCAAGAAAGGGGACACCCAGCTGAAGGCCGCCGACGCCGTGGCAGTGGACGGCAGGGCGCTTGATTACCAGCAGTTCGTCTACCTCATGCTCAACAAGCCCGAGGGCGTCGTCAGCGCCTCCACCGACAAGAGGGACACCACCGTCGTCGATCTGGTGGGGGACGCCTACCCCCGGCGGGAGCTGTTCCCGGCGGGGCGGCTGGACAAGACCAGCACCGGCTTTGTCCTGCTGACGGACGACGGCGGCTTTGCCCACGACATCCTCGCGCCCAAGCGCCATGTCTCCAAGACCTACACCGTCACCATCGACACCCCGCTGACGGAGGAGATGCGCGCAGGCTTTGCCGCCGGTGTCACGCTGGCCGACGGCACGGCCCTTTCTCCGGCAGAGGTGTCCGCCCTTACGCCCGACGGCCTGACCGTCCGCGTCCTGCTGCGGCAGGGCGTCTATCACCAGATCAAGCGGATGTTCGGCATCTACGGCGCGGGCGTCAACGCCCTCCACCGGGACGCCATCGGCGGCCTTATGCTGGACGAGAGCCTTGCGCCGGGCCAGTGGAGGGAGCTGACCGCCGACGAAGTGGCGAAAATTACCACGGGGTGAGACGGCGCTTTTCACCCCTTCTTCAAAAAAGTATCACAATTTGCCGGTAAAATAGCTCTCAGAACCACGCAGAAAGGCCTTTTTTTTGGCCCTGAAAATGCCCCCGAAAGATAATTTCAACAAGAAAGAAGAATTTTTTTTTGGTGAAATATGTTGCAAAAAGTAAATTCTTTTGTGTAAAATATAAAATGTAATGCGGCGAAATTGTTGAAAATCACAATCCCGCCCACCTGCGGTTTGCACAAGAGAGGAAAAGGGGTATCCATTTATGGCCAATAGAGTATTTCAGAGCGTGATCTACCAGATGAAGGACGCAATCGACCGTGTGGTCGGCGTGGTGGATGAGACCGGCGCTGTCATCTCCTGCTCGGAGCTGAATCTGATCGGCGAGGTGCGCGAGGGCTTTATGGCAGAGCGTCTGACGGCCGGAGACCGCTTCGTGCGGGATGGCTACACCTATCAGCAGTTCTCCAGCGCAAAGCATAACGATTATGCCGTCTTCGTGGAAGGCGCTGACGAGACTGCGGGCCAGTTCGCCGCGCTGCTGTCCATCAGCCTCCAGAGCATCAAGCAGTATCACGACGAGAAGTTCGACAAGTCCAACTTTATCAAGAATGTGGTGCTGGACAATATCCTGCCCGGCGACATCTACGCCAAGGCCCGTGAGCTGCACTTCGCCACCGATGTCTCCCGGGTGGTGTTCATCGTCCGCGTCACCAGCGGCGGAGACATCTCCGCTTACGACGTGGTGAGCAGCCTGTTCCCCGACAAGCAGAAGGACTTCGTCTTCAACATCAGCGAGACGGATACCGTTCTGGTCAAGGAGATCCGCAAGGGCATCGACCGCTCCGATATGGAAAAGCTGGCGGCCAGCATCGTGGATACCCTGTCCGGAGAGCATTACATCAAGGCTGTCGTGGGCATCGGCACCCCCATCGCCAACGTGAAGGATCTGGCCACTTCCTTTAAGGAAGCGCAGATCGCCATGGAGGTCAGCAAGGTGTTCGATACCGAGAAGCAGATCATCCGCTACGACAATCTGGGCATTGCACGCCTCATTTATCAGCTGCCCACCACGGTCTGCGAGATGTTCCTGCGCGAGGTGTTCAAGCAGGGCAGCATCGAGAGTCTGGATCAGGAGACCCTCTTCACCATCCAGCGCTTCTTCGAGAACAACCTGAACGTCTCTGAGACCAGCCGCGGCCTGTTCGTCCACCGCAATACGCTGGTGTACCGTCTGGAAAAGATCAAAAAGCTGACCGGTCTGGATCTGCGTGAGTTCGACGACGCTATCGTGTTCAAGGTAGCGCTCATGGTCAAGAAGTACCTGTCCAACAATCCGGCCAAATATTGATATTTCGTCTCAGCCGCCCCGGCTGCGGACGCCGAAACCGGCCGCTCGACCCCGATGCTGGCCGGTTTCTTTGTTATAGCCTGTATGGACAACCTCTCCGTCACGGCGGAAAGCATCTCTTCGCCAGAGGCCTCGGTAGGGGCAACAACGACGACCGCCGCCAGTGGCGGAAACGGGAGTCATTGTTGGGGCAGCGGCCAGCAAGACGCGGTGCTTATCAAAGCACGAAGCGGATGCTGAGCCGAACCTGGCGTCGAGCAAAGCGAGACTGAGAGGTTTAAGCTTGGAACTTCTGTACCAAATAACTTTTCAGGAGCAAGATACTCATGATAGATTTTGAACATGTCACCAAGATATACAAGAGGAGCGACAAGCCCGCGCTGGAGGACATCGACTTCCATGTGGCAGACGGCGAGTTCGTCTTTGTGCTGGGCCATTCCGGCGCAGGCAAGTCCACCCTGCTCAAGCTCATCCTCCGGGAGGAGCTGCCCACAGAGGGCCGCGTGCTCGTGGACGGCAAGGATGTCGCCCGGCTGCGCCGGGGCAAAGTGCCCTATCTCCGCCGCCAGATGGGCGTCATCTTTCAGGACTTCCGCCTCATCCCGACCATGACGGTCTACGAGAACATCGCCTTTGCGATGCACGTCACCAACATCGGCAAGAAGGACATCAAGGAGCGGGTCAACTATATGCTGGAGCTGGTGCATCTGGAGGATAAGGCAAAGGTCTACCCCGAGTTCCTCTCCGGCGGCGAGCAGCAGCGGGTGGCCGTGGCCCGCGCTCTGGCCCACAGCCCTCGTCTGGTCATCGCGGACGAGCCTACCGGCAACATCGACCCCGAGATGAGCCTTGAGATGATGGAGCTGCTGGAGCGGGTGAGCGAGATGGGCATCACAGTGCTGGTCGTCACCCACGAGCATGAGCTGGTGCGCCGCTTCAACCGCCGCACCGTCACCCTGAAGAACGGCCGCATCATCTCCGACGTCCCGGCCAGCTTCGGCGAGGAGGTGCACGCATGAAGATCTCGACGTTTGGTTTCCTGACCCGGCGCGGCGTGCGCAACCTCGGCAAGCACTGGGCCATGACCATTGCCTGCATCGCCTCGCTCAGCGTCTGCATGACCCTGAACACCTTCGCCAGTCTCGTCGAGGTGAACGTGGACAGCATGGTCAACTATCTGGGCACCCAGAACGAGATGGTGGTCTATGTGGACCCCGAGGCCGACAACACCCTCATCGAGTCGGTCGGCGCGGCCATCGGCAGCACCGCAGGGGTGAGCCGGGTGCAGTATATGTCCAAAGAGGACGTCCTGAACCAGTACAAGGGCTATATGTCCGAGTACGCCGACCTACTGGACGAGTTCGAGAACGACAACCCCTTTAAAGCAAATTACCGCGTCTCCCTGTCGGATCTGAGCCAGATGGAGGCTATGAGAAGGAAATTCGAGGCCATTGAGGGCGTCTACAGCGTCACAGCCCCCATCGAGATGACCAAGACCTTCGTGGACGTCCAAAAGGCCGTCACCAAGGCTGGGCGAATCGTCGTGCTGGTGCTGATGGCCGTGAGCATCATCACGGTGGGCACCACCATCCGGCTGAGCGTCTTTGCCCGCCGCCGAGAGATCGAGATCATGAAGTACGTCGGTGCCACCAACGCCCTCGTCACCCTGCCCTTCGTCATCGAGGGTCTGGTGATGGGCCTCATCTCCGGCATCATCACAGCGGCGGCCAGCATCGGCGGCTACGCCTATATCGTGGAGATCTCGCCCACACTGGGCAGTCTGTGGCAGATGCTCATGGGCATGGCTCTGGTGCCGCTGGAAAACGTCTGGCCCACCATCCTGACCTACAGCCTCGTGGCGGGCGCTCTGGTAGGCGGTCTGGGCAGTATGTTCTCCATCCGCAAGCACCTTAATGTGTAAGGAGGGCCTACTGTGTATCACGATAAGCATTCCGCAGGCTTCGTCCTGCGCCACTCGCCCCGCCATGCAAAGCCCTCCGGCCACTCGGTCATGATGCGTGCTGCCTGCGCCTTTGTGGCGGCGGCCCTGCCTTGTGCTGAGCATGACGGTCTATCCGGCCAGCGCGGCCACCAGCATGAGTTCGCTGCAGAACAAGCTGGATAAGCTCTCCCAGTCTATCCAGCAGCATAAGACAGAGCTGAACAACGCCAAGAAGAAGGAAGCTGCCGCAAAGGCCCTCGAGTCTGAGCTGAAGGAAAAGGTCTCGGTGATCCAGAGCCAGATCAGCGTGCTTCAGGGCCAGATCGCCGAGGTGCAGAACAGCATCGGCGTCAAGGAGCAGCAGATCAGCGCCAAGCAGGCCGAGATCGCTCAGAAGGAGCAGGACATCGCCGACCAGTGGGAAGGCTTTAAGAGCCATATGGCCGCGATGCAGGAACTGCGGGACGGCGGCAGCGTGGCCATGCTCAGCTCGGTGAACGACCTGTACGAGCTGCTGACCTTCAACGAGGTCATGCAGGACATCTCGGTGAAGGATACCGAGATCCTTGACACCATGAAGGCTGCCCGAGAGAGCCTTGTGAACGACCGCACCCAGCTTGTGGCGGAGCGCACCCAGCTGCAGAACAAAAAGTCCGAGCTGAGTGCCCAGAATAAGCAGATGCAGAGCAAGCAGAACGAGCTGAACTCCAGCGTCAAGGAGGCCCGCCTGAGCGCCGCCGAGGCTCAGCAGGCCCAGAAGGCCGCGCAGGCGGCCATCGAGTCGGATGAGATGAACTACGAGGCCGTCAAAAAGGAGATCCAGAAGCTCATCGCAGCCGCAGCGGCCAGCAAGCCGCAGCTGAGCTTCAGCGGCTTCATCTGCCCCCTCAAGAGCTATACCCGCATCTCCAGTGAATACGGCTGGCGCAAGAACCCCGTCTCGGGTGTCAACAAGCTCCACGCGGGCACCGACTTCGCCCCCCCGCCGGCACCCCCATCTACGCAGCCGCCAGCGGCTATGTACAGGTGGCCGGATGGTCCAGCGGCGGCTACGGCAACTACGTCATCATCTACCACGGCAAAATGTCGGACGGCAACGCCTACTCCACCCTCTACGGCCATATGCGCTCGGTGGCAACGTCGGCGGGCAAGTACGTCAAGCAGGGCGAACTCATCGGCTATGTCGGCTCTACCGGCAACTCGACGGGCAACCATCTCCACCTTGAGGTGTGGAAGGGCGGCTCCAAGGCCAATGCAGTCAATCCCCGTGGTTATATTCCTATGAAATAATACTGTATCGAGGGGTCAAAGGAGGCCATAAGGCGAAATGAACGAGCAAAAACGCAAGCGTATCCTTCGGGCGGGCTGTCTGCTGCTGGCGGGAGTATTCCTGCTGTCGGTGCTGGGCAGCGTCGTCCTGATGCTTTTGGTCTGAACCGGGGAGGAAAACTGAATGAACCGTAAAATTTCCGTAGGGATGACTGTGACCATCGTCATTCTGGCAATGACGGTCACATTTTCCATCACGATGCTGCTGGCGATGCGGCTGTTTGACCGCACCGTCACCAGCGTGAAGGAAAAGGAGAGCATGTACAACAAGGTGGCCGAAGTAGACCGCTATGTGCGTGCCAACGACTACTACGACATCGACGAGACGATGCTGTACGACCGTCTGACCGCAGGCTATCTGCTGGGCACCGGCGACAAGTACGCCCGCTACTACACCGCCTCGGCCTACACCGACCTGCTCAATGCCCAGAGCGGCAAGCTGATCGGCATCGGTGTGGAGCTGGCCATCGATCAGTCCGGCTACGCCAAGGTCACCAAGGTGTACGACGAGTCCCCGCAAAGGAGGCCGGCCTGCAAAAAGGCGATTACATCATCACCATCGACGGCACGGACGTCAAGAGTCTGGGCGGCGCAGAGGCCGTCCAGAACAAGCTCCGGGGCGAGAGCGGCATCACCGTCAATGTGGTCTGGCTGGACAGCGAGAACGCCCAGCACACCGCTGACCTGACCCACTACGGTTTCACGGCCAACAGCGTCGATTCCGCCATGGTGCAGGACAATGTGGGCTATATCAAGATCTGGCAGTTCGACAACTCCACCCCCAGTGAGCTGGACTTTGCCCTGCGCAGCCTGACCGCCAGCGGTGCGCAGAGCTTCGTGTTCGACCTGCGCGACAACAGCGGCGGCATCCTTGACGATGCCATCAGCTGTATCGACCTCGTCGCACCGGAAGGTGTGCTGGCCTATGCCGAGGATAAGACCGGAAACCGCACCCTGCTGGGTAGCAGCACCGACGACACCGTCATCAGCCAGCCCTCCGTCTGCCTCGTGAACGAGAACACCGCCAGCGCGGCAGAGCTGTTTGCGTCCAGCCTGCGCTCCCTGTGCGGCGCACGCCTCGTGGGCAGCAGCACCATGGGCAAGGGCACCATCCAAAGCAGCCCTCAGCGCCTCTCGGACGGCAGTGCTGTGGTGGTCACGGTGGCTAAGCTCATCTGCGGCGACGGCTCCTGCTTCGACGGCACCGGCCTGACCGTGGACGTGGAGCGTCCGCTGACCCCGGACGAGCAGGTAAGCTATTACGATTACACTCTCGACACCGACCCCCAGATCCAGCGTGCCGTCAGCTGCGCACAGCAGCTCACCGGCACCACCACCGTAGGCGGCGTGAACGATGCCGACCTCGCAGCAGACTCCGCCGCCGCCTCTTCCGAGGCAGCAGGGGAGGGCGAGGCTTCCTCGGAGGCGGCTGCTTCCAGTGTGGAAAGCGCGTCTTGATATAAGAGAAAGGAAAAAACACTATGCCGGAGCTGACCGACCTCTCCGTGATCCGTACCCTGTGCGAAAAATACGATTTTGCGCTTTCCAAGGGTTTTGGACAGAACTTCATCATCAATCCCGGCCTGCCTCCGAAGATCGTGGATGCCAGCGGCGTCGATAAGAACTGGGGCGTGCTGGAGATCGGCCCCGGCATCGGCGTGCTGACCAAGGAGCTGGCCAGCCGCGCCGCCAAGGTGGTGTCCATCGAGGTGGACGAGCGTCTGCCGCCTCTGCTGGCCGAAACGATGGCCGGTGTGGATAATTTTAAGCTGGTATTACAAGATGTTTTGAAAGTGGATCTCCGTGCCCTCATTGAGGAGGAGTTCCCGGGATGCCGGTGGCCGTCTGCGCCAATCTGCCCTACTACATCACCAGCCCCATCGTCATGAAGCTGCTGGGCGACCGCCTGCCCATCCAGAACCTGACGGTCATGGTGCAGAAGGAGGCCGCCGACCGTCTGGCCGCTGCGCCCGGCACCCGCGCCTCCAGCGCCATCAGCTGTGCTGTGAGCTACTACGCCACCTCCAAGCTGATGTTTACTGCCGCGCCGGGCAGTTTCTACCCGGCCCCAAAAGTCACCAGCGCCGTCGTGCGGATGGACATCCGCCCCGCTCCTGCCGTGCAGGTGGAGGATGAGGACGGTTACTTCGCCCTCATCCGCGCGGCCTTTGGCCAGCGCCGCAAGACCGCAGCCAACGCCATCGCCAGCGGTCTCGGCCTGCCAAAGGAGAAGGTCATCGCCGCCATCGAGGCGGCGGGCTTTGATGCCCGCATCCGCCCTGAGGCCCTGACCCTCGAGAACTTCGCCGCCATCCAGCGGGCAATGGCTGCACAGTAACACTCACGAAACCACTCAGGCGCCCCGCCGTTCTGTCAGGAGCGGCGGGGCGCTTTCGCATTCTGAGGCAGAAGCCGCAGAAGATATTGACAACCGGGGAAGTTTCTGGTATTCTACTAAAGTACCCTGCGCGATGCGAGAGGGTACGCTTTGCTGGTGTGGCGCAATGGCAGCGCAACTGATTTGTAATCAGTGGGTTGCAGGTTCAACTCCTGTCACCAGCTCCAAAAAGCCCTGCGATATACCGCCGAAAGGCGGTGTATATCGCGGGGCTTTTGCTTTTGCGGCGTGGCGGTATCCGACCATTCGGAAAAATCATGCTGCCGGAGGGCTTACGGGCCTTGCACTTCCTGCACCATGCCGGTATAATAAATTCATCGAAAATTCATCAAAAGAGGACGTTCAAACGAGAGGGGAATATCTGTGCCCGAGTTTTCCACTATGCTGAGCCTGCAGGCACAGATGATGCTGCTGTTGGCCATTGGCATCTTTCTGACGAAGAAGCACATCATCACCGAGCAGGGCCGCGCCTGCCTGACCGACCTGCTGCTCTTTCTCATCCTGCCGGCAAACACCATCCAGTCGTTCCGCATCGAGTTCGATGCGGAGATCTTCCGCAGCACGCGGGACATCCTCATCCTGTCCATCGTGCTGCAGGTGTTTTATGGCGTGATCTGCGCGGTCTGCTATGACCGCTACGCCTTCGCGCGGAAGGCTGTGATGCAGTACGGCACGGTCTGCTCCAACGCGGGCTTTCTGGGAAGTCCGCTGACCGAGGGCCTGTTCGGCGGAGTGGGGCTGCTGCTGATCCGTTTACCTCATCCCGCAGCGCATCGTGATGTGGTCGATGGGCGTGTCCTACTTCATGCAGGACGATGCAGCCGCCAGCCCCGGGGGAAGGACGCGCCACCGCGCCGTCCTCCGCAAGACCCTGACTCACCCCTGTATTCTGGCGGTGTTCGTGGGCATGGCCCTCATGCTGACCCAGTGCCAGCTGCCCGCCTTTCTCGGCAAGGCTCTCCAGTGCACCAGCAACTGCAACATGACCATGTCGATGCTCCTCATCGGGGCCATCATCGGCAGCTGCGGCCTCCACCCGCTGCTGGACCGGGACGCCATCCTCTACTGTGTCATCCGGCTGTTCCTGATGCCGCTGGTGGTGCTGGTGGGCTGCCGCGCAGCCCATGTGGGAGAGCTGGCCACCGGGGTCGCTGTTGTTCTGGCGGGGATGCCGATGGGCAGCACCACCGCCATCCTTGCCGAGAAGTATAGTGCCGATTCTGCGTTCGCCAGCAAGTGTACGGCCCTCTCTACGGTGCTGTCGCTCATCACGACGCCGCTGTGGTGTCTGGTGGTGTAGCCGCTCCACCGCAGGCCACATACCCTGCCGTTTCGATGCATCGGCGGCCCTCGTCGGTGCTCAGCCAGTCGTAGACCTTCCGCTGGGGGCTGTCGGGGGCAGCATTCCCATGGATGACCGCATAAAACTCGTTGCACAGGGGGGTAGCTCTCGCTGGCGATGGTGTCATTGCCGGGGTCACACCATCCACGGCCAGCAGGCGGAGTCCGGGCTTCGAATACATCTGGTCGATGTAGTAATAGACGGAGAAACCGATGGCGTTGGCAGAGTTGTTGTACTCGGCGATGCGGTCCACCAGCCCGCCCATGTCGGCGGGAGCCAGCTCGGTGGGGGCGGTCATCAACTGGCCATCGCCCTTGTCGATGAGCAGCTTTGTGAAAAGGGTCTGACTGCCCGAGTCCACCCCCCGCTGGAAGGCCACGATGGGGGCGTCTGCGCCGCCGACCTCCTTCCAGTTGGTGATGCGGCCCGCATAGATGTCCCGCAGCTGCTGCTGGGTCAGGCTTTGGACGGGGTTGGACTCGTTGACAGTGAAGACCAGCGCGTCCCGGCCGATGGCTTTCTGTTCCAGCTTTGCGTCGGCCTCGGCCAGCTCTTCCTTGACGTACTCGGGGGCCTCGTAGACGATGAGCAGCTGTGCGCCGTAGTCGTCGCTGTCGCTGCGGGACCAGAGGCCGAAGTTCTCCCACGCATAGGCTGTGGTACTGACGGTGATGCCGGTCTGGGCTTCGAGCAGGTCCATGCCGGTGACGTCAGCCTTGAGCTGGGCCATCAGAGGGATGCAGGCCGTGGAGCCGTCGAGGCGGGGAAACTCCTCCACGGACAGGAAAGGTTCAGGGGTGGTGTCCGGGTCGGGGACGGACGCCGCCGGAGAGTCGGCGGGGAGTCTGCTGCGCCGGGGGTGCAGGCGGTGAGCACTGCCGCCCCGAGACCGAGGCCCAGCACCTGCAGGAAGCTGCGGCGGGAAATCTTCTCTTTCATATCCAAAACCTCCGTTGTCAATACAGATAGCCCCCGCCGAAGTCGTCGCTGGGGGAGGAGAAGATGCTTTCGCGGTAGAGCCACTGGCCGGTGGAGTCCATCAGGCCGTAGTCGAAGCCCTGCCGCGCGATAAAGCAGTCGTCGGGTAGATCGTCGATGCTGTAGCAGCTGCCGAGGCGGCGGAGAAGCAGATTGCCCTCCATGTCCAGCACGTCGGAGAGGTTCGACGAGTCGCTGTTGTCCCGGTGGGCCGTGAGCAGAGGGCCGTTGGCGGTGTTGGTGAGGTAGGAGACGTAGGTGTACTGCTCCGTCTCGTCAGCAGACGACCAGAGCAGCCCTCTCGCCGCCGTAGGTCTGGATGGCGAGGGTATTGTAGTCCTCGTCATCATATTGCAGCAGGGCGTAGCCGTCGGGCAGAGCGGTCAGACTGACATGACGAGCCTCTTCAATGGGGTCACCTCCACATCGGTCAGGAGTGCGCCGGTGGTGCCGTCGTAGACCTTCAGGACGTTGTCCGCCGTCAGCACAGCGACATTACCGGAGTGGTAGTCCGTGTCGCTCCGCTGGACGGCGGTCTTTTCGCCGCTGGCGAGGTCGATGAGGGTGTAGGGGTTATCCGGGTCATCGCTGCCGAGGAGGGTGACACAGCCGGGCGTGTAGTCCATCACACACCAGTCGAAGCGGCCCAGCTCCACGGCCTCGCCGCTGTTCAAATCGTAGAGGACGGAGCGGCTGTCCTGACGGCTCTGAAGGCAGGCGACGCCCACGCCGCAGGCAGAAGCGGAGCTGTCGTCCTCGCCGGTGAGCAGCTGGCCAGTGAGGATGTTGTAAAGCCCTTCCCGGGCGATGCCCCAGTCTGCGCCGCGAAACCAGCTCAAGGTCAGCCAGTCGGCGAAGCTGCCGCGATACGACGCAAGGCTCTGGACCGTGCAGCCGTCCTCCCGCAGCAGCACATTGCCCTCCCGGTCGGTGACGAGGACGTATTGATGCAGGGGCTGGTCGGGGTCGTCGTAGGCGTAGGTGAGGCCCTCGGGCAGGTCGTAGCAGTTGAAGATGAGGCGCTGGCCGCCCTCATCCACCACGAGACAGTCAAGGGCCGTTTCCGGCACGGGCAGCTCGGCCCCGGTGGCGAGGTCATACACCCGGATGCCGCCGGTGGCACCGCTCTCGAAAGCCCAGACGTCGGCGTCGTCCCGCAGGATGAGCAGCCCGCCCGAGAGGGTGGCGTTCACGGCATGGGGAAAGGTCATGACGGCGCTGCCGTCGGCGTCGTAGAGGGTGGAGGTGCGCTCCTCGGTGCCGGGGGTGGAGTGGGAGACAAGATAGTAGTCCGCCTCGCCGGTGAGGGTGTTCCGCACCAGCTGGACGCTGTCGGAGCGGCTGCCCTGATAGAGCACTTTCCCGCCCCGGAGGATGGTGCCGCCGCCGTTGCCGGCGTAGGAATAAATGAAATGGAGCGCATCGTCGGTGAGCCACGATTCGCTGTAATACTGCGGTGCCTGCGATGCCGCCGTCCCCTCGGGCCGGGGCGACGCCGCGGGCAGCAGCGAACAGCTCGTCAGCAGCCCGCCTGCCAGCACAAGGCAGGCGGCGCGGCAGCGGAGTCGAAGCAGAGCGGTCTTCATAGAAACACCTCGCAGTTTCCCAGAATTTGACTTTCCTGTTTATAGTATATACGAAAGACCCGGCCATTTCATTGCAGAAAGTTGGCCGGGTCTGGTTACAGTTTGGTGACAATGGGGCAACTGCATTTACCCGCCGACGCGAGGGCGGTTCCCCCCAAATGTCCGGGAGGTGGGACCCTGTTGCCGCAGGCAATAGGGCCCACAGGTGTCCCGGTTATTTGCGGGGAATTGCCGGAGGAGGAGGCAATTCAAGCTTTGTCCCCTTTTTCTCCCAGCTCTTTCAGAAAGGGCAGGAGGAAGGGCATCGAGATGCAGAAGGTGAGGGCGTCGGCGATGGGCTGGCACAGCTCGATGCCGGGCAGGCCCCAGATGCGGGGCAGGGTAAGGATGAGGGGGATGAAGCAGATGCCCTGACGGCAGCAGGCGAGGAAGGTGGCCCGGCCGGATTTGCCGATGCTCTGGAACATCATGTTAGCGACGATGATGACAGGCTGTAAGAACATGGCGATGCACTGATACCGCAGAGCGGGCAGGGCCACGGCGGTGACAGCAGGGTCATCGCGGAAGAGGCGGATGAGAGGCTCGGCATTGAACCAGCAGAGGATGTTCAGCACCGTGACGAAGCAGAAGGCCGTCGAGATGGTGAAGATGGCCGCCTGCCGCACCCGGGCGAAGCGGCGTGCGCCGTAGTTGAAGGCCGCCACGGGCTGCAGGCCCTGCCCCACGCCAATGGCCACCGACAGCAGGAACTGGAAGATGCGGGATACGATGCTCATGCCGGCCACGGCGGCGTCGCCGTAGCTGCGGGCTGCGACGTTCAGCAGCATACTGCCGATGCTGTTCAGGCCCTGACGGCCAAAGCTGGGTGCACCGTTGAAGAAGATGAGGCCGAAGTCCCGGGCGCTGCGGGTGACTTTCTGTGATGCGGAACTGGCTCACCGTCCTGCCCCGCAGGAACATAGACAGCAGGATACAGAAGCCGATGCTCTGGCTCAGAGCAGTGGCGACACCCGCGCCGCCGGTGCCCATGCCGAAGCCGAAGATAAAGATGGGGTCCAGCAGGATGTTGAGCACGCCGCCGGTGACAAGGCCGATCATGGCGAAGCTGGCCTTGCCCTCGTAGCGCAGGATGTTGTTCATCACAAGGCTGGACATCATGAGGGGCGCAGCGATGAGGATGGGCCGCGCATAGGCGCAGGCGTGGGGCAGGATGGTGTCGGTGCTGCCCAGCAGCATCATGAAGCCGGGCAGGGTGGAAAGGCCGACCCCGCCAGCACGATGCCGAAGACCAGTGCCGTGAAGAAGCTGGTGGAGGCGAACTTGGTGGCGGCGTGGGTGTCCTGATTGCCGAGGCTGCGGCTGATGATTCCGCCTGCGCCATGGCCCAGCATGAAGCCGAGGGCCTGAATGATGGCCATGAGGCTGGACACGACGCCCACCGCGCCCGACGCGCTGGTGGACAGCTGGCCCACAAAGAAGGTGTCGGCCAGATTGTAGATGCTGGTGATGAGCATACTCAGGATGGTGGGTGCGGCGAGGCCGAGGATGAGCTTCGGCACAGGGGTCTTGGTCATCTTCTCGAACTGGAGCGCACTGCGCGCGGCCTCATCGGCTTGGGACGGGGAATGCATGGGCTGGATACCTCGCTTTCATAATTAAAATAAGTATAACGCAGATCCTGCAAAATGTCGAGGTCTGGGAGTTTGGGGCTGACGGCTCCAAAAAGTTAGGGCATTGAGCGCAAAAGCAGGAAAAAAATGGAATGTCTTTTAGCACATTTGACAAAGAAAGGTCGAATTGCTTGTGGGAAATCACGTCAAGTGGTATAATTTGGTACATGAGAGAAAAACGCTGCGAGAAAAAACAGCGCTGAGAAGAGCTTTGAGGGAACAGTCCCTCAGAACACGGAGGGAAAATTTATGAAATCTGTGGCACAGACCGTTATCGAAGCAGACCGCTTCTACACCATCGCCGCCAAGACCGGCAGCGTCATTCAGGCTGTGGAGAACGCCAAGGATGGCGGCAGCATCCGTCTGGGCAAGTACGGGCACGCGCCCGAGCAGGAGTGGGCCTTCGTCCGGGAGGGCGATGGCGTCTACCGCATCCGCAACCGCGCCTCCGGCAAGCTCATCGACCTGATGATGACCGGCACCGCCAACGGCACATGGCTGCACCTGTGGGAGGACGTGGGCGGCACGTCCCAGATGTGGAAGGTGGAGCCGACCCCGGCGGGCACCGTCCGTCTGCGCTCCATGTGGGCCGCAGGCAAGTGCATCGACACCGTGGGCATGGGCACCGCCGATGGCGCTGTCCTCCAGATCTGGCAGGAGACGGCTGGTGAGGACCAGCTGTGGACCATCTCGGAGGTAAAGGACCGTGCAAAGCACGCCCCCAAGGCCGAGGACAAGCCCGCTGAGGCCAAGGCTGAGGCCGCTGTCCCCGCCGCCGCAAAGACCGAGGAAAAGGCTGCGTCCGCGGCGAAGAAGCCCGCCGCCAAGAAGGCAGCCCCCAAGGCTGAGCCGAAGACCGAGAAAGAAGCCTGCGGCCAAGAAGTCTGCTGCCAAGGCCGCTGAAAAGGCTGTCGAGAAGGTTGCCGAGGTCAAAGCAGAGACTGCCCCCGCCAAGGCTGAGGAGAAGCCCGCCGAGGCCGCTCCGGCTGCAAAGGCCGCTGCCCCTGCCGCCAAGGCGCCCGCCGCAAAGCCTGCCCGCAAGACCGCCGCACGGAAGAAGTGCACCAAGGCCAGCAAGTAAGTAAAAGTTACATATTAGAAACAAAAAAGCCTCCGATTTTCGCAGAAAATCGGAGGCTTTTGTTATCTGTTTCAGTGCCCCATCTTCTCCTTCTTGGCCTTCAGCGCGGCGGCGATGAAGCCCTTGAACAGGGGTGTGCGCGGTTGGGGCGGCTCTTGAACTCGGGGGTGGAACTGTGCGCCGAGGTGGAAATCGCGGCCCGGCAGCTCAACGGTCTCCACGAGGCGGCCGTCGGGGCTGGTGCCCGAGATGACAAGACCGGCATCCTGCATCTCCTGACGGTATTCGTTGTTGAACTCGTAGCGGTGGCGGTGGCGCTCCCAGATCTCGCTCTGGCCGTAGCACTCGGCCATCTTGGTGCCGGGCAGGACGGCGCAGGGGTACTTACCCAGACGCATGGTGCCGCCCTTGGGAGATGTTGCCCTGCTGGTCGGCCATCAGGTCGATGACGTTGTGATGGCCCTCCGGGGTGAACTCACTGGAATTGGCGTCGGCGTAGCCCAGAACGTGGCGGGCGAACTCCATCACCATGATCTGCATACCGAGGCAGATGCCGAAGTAGGGAAGACGGTTCTCGCGTGCATACTGCGCCGCCAGAATCATGCCTTCGATGCCTCTTCCGCCGAAGCCGCCGGGAACAAGAATGCCGTCCACATCCGCAAAAGCCTCCCGGCAGGCGGCCTGATCGGGCAGGTCCTCGCTCTCGACCCACTTGATCTCCACCTGACTGTCGTTCTCAAAGCCGGCGTGGTAGAGGCTCTCCATGACCGACAGATAGGCATCGTGCAGCTCAACGTATTTGCCCACGAGGGCGATGGTGCAGGTCTTGGTGCGGGTGGCGATCCGGGACAGCATCTCCTTCCATTCGGTGAGGTCGGCGGGGGGACGTCGAGGTGGAGCTGCCTGACCACCACATCGTCCAAGCCGCCGGTGTGGAGCATCAGCGGGCACTGGTAGAGGCTGGGCATGGTCAGGTTCTCGATGACGCACTCGGGCTTGACGTTGCAGAAGGTGCTGATCTTCCGGCGGATGTCGCTGCCCACGCTGCCGTCGGCGCGGAGGATGATGATGTCGGGGCTGACGCCCATGCCCTGCAGCTCCTTGACGGAGTGCTGTGCGGGCTTGGACTTGTACTCGTCCGAACCGGAGATGTAGGGCACGAGGACGACATGGATGAAGCAGCAGTTCTCCTTGCCCTGCTCGAGGCCCACCTGACGGATGGCCTCAAGGAAGGGCTGGCTCTCGATGTCGCCGGTGGTGCCGCCGATCTCAGTGATGACCACGTCGGCCTCGGTGGAGGAGGCCAGATTGTAGATGTAGCTCTTGATCTCGTTGGTGATGTGGGGGATGATCTGGACGGTCTGGCCGAGGTAAGCGCCCTGACGCTCCTTGTTCAGCACGTTCCAGTACACCTTGCCGGTGGTCAGGTTCGAGTACTTGTTCAGGTTCTCGTCGATAAAACGTTCGTAATGGCCGATGTCAAGATCGGTCTCTGCTCCGTCATCGGTCACGAAAACTTCGCCGTGCTGCAGGGGACTCATGGTGCCCGGGTCCACGTTCACATAGGGGTCCAGCTTCTGGCTGGCCACCTTGAGGCCGCGGCACTTCAGCAGTCGGCCCAGAGAGGCGGCGGTGATGCCTTTGCCCAGACCGGAAACAACGCCGCCGGTGACGAAAATAAATTTTGCCATAGTATTCTCCTCTATTTACAGATTGTAGATGGTCTTGAAACATATACTTTCCCGCTGTGGGGGCGCAGTGCTTCAAATATATCCCTGCGCGGGGTCGTAGGAGTCCAGGATCTCCTGCGCGACCTCGGCGCGGTCGCGCCGGGTGTCCATTGCCTTTTTTTCGATGCAGCGATGCGCCTCGGCCTCGGTCATGTGACCCAGCTCGATGAGGCAGCACTTGGCGCGGCTGACCAGCCGCACCTGCGCCAGCTTTTCCTGCAGCCGCTGGTTCTCCTGACGCAGGAGCAGCAGGCGGTGGTTGCTGGCGGCGGCCATATGGATGGCCTGTAGGAAAAATGTGTTGGAGAAGGGCTTTGTCACCAGCAGCACCCCCTGCTCGCTCAGAGGGGTCAGAAGCTGCTCGGCGACAGCGGCTTTGGCCAGAAACACCACGCCTGCGTCGGTCTTTTCCACGGCGTCGGTGCCCAGCTCGTGGCCGAACTCATCGGGCAGGGGCGTGTTGACCACGATCAGCTCGAAGTCGGATTCCAGCATCCGCCGCCTCGCCTCTGCCGCGCTGGGCACGATGAGGGGCCGCGCATAGCCCAGCTCAGTCAGGCGTGCGGAGATATATTCGTTCGAGCTTGCGCCTGCGCTTACGATCAGGGCACGTCCCATACGGCTCACTCCTTTCTCATGTCATGCTGTCTCAGATGGCATTGAAGTAGTGGACGCGCTCGTATTCGATCGGGTCGGCGGCGTTCTTCAGCGCCTCGCACCGGCGCAGGGCCTCGGCGTAGTAGCGCCGGCTCAGCTCGTCGGGCAGGAACTTGTGCAGGAACTCGCTGCCCTTGGCCACCTCCACGGCCTCTTCCAGCGAGGCGGGCAGGGTCTCGAGGCCGAGGCCGACGGCCTCGGCCGGGATAAAGAGGTTGCGGTTGACAGGGGCAGACAGCTGCATCCGGTTCTCGATGCCGTCGAGGCCTGCCGCCAGCACGAGGCCGATGGCGAGGTAGGGGTTGCAGGCCGGGTCGGGGCTGCGCAGCTCCATCCGGCAGTTGTTGCCCCTTACCTGCGGGATGCGGATGAGCTGGCTGCGGTTCTGGCGGCTCCAGCTCACATAGCGGGGGCCTCGTCGCAGCCGAAGCGGAGGTAGCTGTTGGGCAGGGGGTTGGTGAAGGCCGTCAGCTCCCGGCTGTGGCGGAGGATGCCCGCCATAAAGCTGCCGGGGATGCTGTCGGGGGCGATGTCGCCCTCAAAGAGGTTCCTGCCGTCCATGGACAGCGAGAAGTTGATGTGGAGGCCGCTGCCGGCCTGATCGGGCAGGGGCTTGGGCAGGAAGCTGGAGTGGAAGCCGTTGCTGGCCGCCACGGCCCGGACGATCTGCTTGAACAGGAAGATGTTGTCGGCAGTCCGCAGGGGGCCTGCGTAGTGGAAATCGATCTCGTTCTGGCCGTGGCCGTTCTCGTGGTGGCTGTGCTGGGGCGCAAGGCCCATCTGCTCCATGGTCAGGCAGATGTCCCGGCGCAGGTTTTCGCCTGCATCCAGCGGGGCTACATCGAAATAGCCGCCTGCGTCGATGGGGATGCGGGTGGGGCGGCCATGGTCGTCGTTCTCGAAGAGATAGAACTCGCACTCGGTGCCTACATTGCAGCTCAGGCCCAGATTTCGGAACCGGCGGTTGATGTCCCGCAGGAAGCCGCGGCAGTTGCCGCCGAAGGGGGCGTTGTCCGGTTTTTCCACGTCGCAGAAGAACTGCATCACCCGCCCCTCGGCGGTGCGCCAGGCAGGATGGTCGTGGTGGACAGGTCGGGCCGGAGGACAAGGTCGCTCTCCTCCACATGCATGAAGCCCGCAATGGAGCTGCCGTCGAAGCAGACGCCCTCTTCCAGCGCCTTGGGCAGGTCGCTGGCCAGCACGGCGATGTTCTTCTGAACGCCAAAGATGTCACAGAACGCGAAGCGGACAAATTTTACGTTATTGTCCTCGACGAAATCGAGGATGTCCTGCTGTGTCGTATAGCTCATAGTGTGTCCTCTTAAAAAACGCCCAAAGGCCTGCCCCCATACAGGAGCAGGTCTTCAGGCTGGTGTAAGAAATAGGAAAAGGAGAATGGCTTAGAGAAGCGCCTCAGCCCAAGGTGCTTTATTCTGCGCTGATGCGAGAAGCTCAAACGTAGTAAAGCATCTTGCTGTAGCTGGGCAGAGGCCAGTAGTCCTCGCCGCAGATGGTCTCGGCGTCGTCAGCGGCGGCGCGGAGGGCGTCCATCTTGAGCAGCACATCGTCGTGGAAGGCGACGGCCTTTGCGCTCTCGTCGGAGAGGGCCTTGGCGGCATCGACGGCTGCCTGCAGCTCGTCGATGGCGTCGCTCATGGCGTCGGCATCGGCGGACAGGTGGCTCAGCGTCTTCGTCTCGCTGCGGACGCTCAGAATCTCGCTGACGGCCAGCTTGGAGGCGGCGGTGTTGGCGACCTCGCTCATGTAGGCGTTGATGGCGGGCAGCAGCTGCTTGCGGGCCATCTCCAGCATGGTCAGGGCCTCGATGTTGATGATCTTGGAGTAGTGCTCCAGCTCGACCTCGTACCGGCTCTCCATCTCCACCTTGGTCAGGACGCCGAAGTCCTCCATCAGCTGGATGTTCTTCGGGTCGATGAGGGCGGGCAGAGCGGCGGGGGTGTTCTTCTTGTTGGGCAGGCCGCGCTTTGCTGCCTCGGCCTCCCACTCGGCGGTGTAGCCGTTGCCGTTGAAGATGACGCGGCGGTGGTCGCGGATGGTGCGCTTGATGAGGGCGATGGCGGCGCTGGTGAAGTCGTCGGCCTTCTCCAGCTCGTCGGCGTAGCCCTTCAGCTCCTTGGCGACAGCGGTGTTCAGCACGGTGTTCGCGTCGGCCAGGTTCATGGAAGAGCCGGGCATACGGAACTCGAACTTGTTGCCGGTGAAGGCAAAGGGAGAAGTCCGGTTCCGGTCGGTGTTGTCTTTCTTGAATTTGGGCAGGACATCCACGCCCAGGTCCATCTTCATCTTGACGGGGCCGGCGTAGGGAGAATCGGAAGCGATGGCGTCGATGACGGCCTCCAGCTCTTCGCCCACGAAGATGGAGATGATGGCCGGAGGTGCCTCGTTGGCACCCAGACGGTGGTCGTTGCCGGGGGTGGCGACGGAGGTGCGCAGCAGGTCGGCGTACTCATCGACTGCCTTGATGACAGCGGCGAGGAAGACGAGGAACTGCAGGTTCTCCATGGGGGTGTCGCCCGGGTCCAGCAGATTCTCATGGGTGGTGGACATGGACCAGTTGTTGTGCTTGCCGCTGCCGTTGACGCCTTCGAAGGGCTTCTCATGCTGCAGGCAGACGAGGCCGTACTTGGGGGCCAGCTTCTTCATCATCTCCATCGTCAGCAGATTGTGGTCGATGGCGACGTTGGTGGTATCGAAGATGGGGGCCAGCTCATGCTGGCAGGGGGCCACCTCGTTGTGCTTGGTCTTGGCGGGGACGCCCAGCTTCCAAAGCTCCTCGTCCAGCTCTTTCATGAACGCGGAGACCTCGGGGCGGATGACGCCGAAGTAGTGCTCTTCCAGCTCCTGACCCTTGGCCGAAGGTGCGCCAAAGAGGGTGCGGCCGGTGAGGATGAGGTCCTGACGGGCCTCGTAGTCCTCCTTCTTGATGAGGAAATACTCCTGCTCGGGGCCGACGGTGGTGGAGACGTAGTCCACATCCTTGCCGAAGAGCTTCAGCACACGGATGGCCTGATTGGAGAGCGCGTTCATGGAGCGCAGCAGGGGAGTCTTCTTGTCCAGAGCCTCGCCCGTGTAGCTGACGAAAGCGGTGGGGATGCAGAGGACGTCGTCCTTCACGAAAGCGTAGCTGGTGGGGTCCCAGGCGGTGTAGCCGCGGGCCTCAAAGGTGGCCCGCAGGCCGCCGCTAGGGAAGGAGGAAGCATCCGGCTCGCCCCGGACAAGCTCCTTGCCGTTGAACTCCATGATGGCGGTGCCGTCGCCCACGGGGAGACGAAGCCATCGTGCTTCTCGCTGGTGATGCCGGTCAGAGGCTGGAACCAGTGGGTGTAGTGGGTGGCACCCAGCTCCATTGCCCAGCGCTTCATGACGCTGGCCACGACGTTTGCGACCTCGATGTCCAGAGGCGCGCCCTTGTGCAGGGTCTTCTCGAGGCTCTTGTAGGTGGCGCTGGGAAGACGCTCCTTCATAACGTGCTCGTTAAAGACTTTGCTGCCGTAGATCTCCATAACATTTGCTGCCATAAATTCCTACTCCTTACTTGAACAAAATGCTTCAGCTTGCCGTGGATTTTTGCGCGGAGAGGGGAGACCCCTGCCCGCGAAATATCTGGTTAAACGAAACGACGCTGCGCGTCAGGAGGTGACTCACAGCGCCGTTGCTGTCTATGCGTTGATTATAGCCGAAGAGGCCGAAAAAGGCAATAGACAGATTTGACGATTCTGCACAAACCGACTCTCGAAATTTTGGAGTTTTGCGCGGAGGGTATGACTATTGCAAAGGGAAAGCCTTCCGGAATGCCAAAGCCTCCCCCTCGATAGGGGAGGTGGCACGCCGTCAGGCGTGACGGAGAGGTTAGATTACCTGAAACAGGAAAAACTTCAGATAATTCGTCTCCGGCACGCCCCAGAGGATGGGGTGGTCGGGGGCCTGCTGGCGGACTTCGATCTGGCGCAGCTGGCGGTGGGCGTCCTTGGCGGCGGAGCGGAGCATCTTGATGAACAGCTCCTCGGTGGCGAAGTGGGAGCAGCTGGCCGTGGCAAGGTAGCCGCCCCGGGGCAGGAGCTTCATGGCCCGGTAGTTGATCTCCTTGTAGCCGCGCATGGCGTTTTCCACGGTGCGGCGTGCCTTGGTGAAGGCAGGCGGGTCGAGGATGATGAAGTCGTAGGGGTGGCCCTCCTTCTCGAGGCGGGGCAGAAGCTCGAAGGTGTCCTCGCAGAGGAAGTCCATGTTGGTCAGGCCGTTGCGTGCGGCGTTCCGCTGGGCCATGGCGATGGCGTCGGCGCTGATGTCTGCCGCCGTGACCCGGGCCGCGCCGCCGCTGGCGGCGTTGAGGGCGAAGCTGCCGGTGTGGGTGAAGCAGTCCAGCACGGTGTGTCCGGCGGCGAGGCGTGCCACGGCCCGGCGGTTGTACTTCTGGTCGAGGAAGAAACCGGTCTTCTGGCCGTTCTCGAAATCGACGTGGTAGTAGACGCCGTTCTCGCAGATCTCGGTCTGGGTGGAGGCGGGGTGCGTCTCACCCGGCAGCTCGAACCAGCCCTTGTTCTGCCCGAGGCCCTCCTTGGCGCGCAGAGCCTCATCGTTCCGCTCGTAGATGCCGTCGATGGTCTGGCCGTCGGCCCGCAGCACCTCGGCGAGGAGGGGAAGAGGAGGGGCTTGAGCTTCTCCATCCCCACGCTGAGGGTCTGGGTGACGAGGATGTTGTTGAAGCGGTCCACGGTCAGGCCCGGGAACTGGTCGGCCTCACCAAAGATGACCCGGCAGGCCGAGAGGTCATCCGGCTCAAGGACGGTCTTACGGTAGGCCCACGCATACTCCACCCGACGCCGCCAGAAGCTGGCGTCGAAGGTATCGTTGGCGTTGCGGGAGATGAGACGAACGCGGATCTTGCTCTTGAGGGAGACGAAGCCGGTGCCGAGGTAGGCACCCTTGGTGCTCACCACGTCGGCGAGGGTGCCGTTCTCCGGCTCACTCTCGGGGAAGGCGAGGATGTCGTTCTCGTACACCCACGGGTGTCCGCCCACAAGGCTGGCCTCGGCTTTTTTATTTACTTTATAAATGGGGTAGGTGCGGTCTGATTTCATATGATTGCTCCTTGATGCTTTTTTTAAGGCTCTCCCTTTGGGAGAGCTGGCGCGAAGCGCCTGAGAGGGCAAGGATGCTGAAGGAAACGCACGGACGCTGTGACAGCATCGCTTTGACAAAGGAACTGCTTATCGCTGTGCGGAGACTCTGCCACAGGCGGCTTGCCCTCTCCGTCACCTGCGGTGACACCTCTCCCAAAGGGAGAGGCTTTTGCACGCGGTCGGCTGCTTCTTTATAATACCATAAAAGTGTGCTAGAATAAATACAAAAACCACCGAAAGGAAGGAAAACATCATGGAGATCGAGCGCAAATGGATGGTGACGGGCTGGCCGGAGGGGCTGGCGATGGAGGAGGAGTTTGCCATGCGGCAGGGCTACATCAGCGTGCAGCCCACCGTCCGCATCCGGGAAGAGGCCCTCGCCGGCGGAAAGACCAGCTATGTCCTCTGCTTCAAGTCGGGCGGCGGGCTGGCCCGGGAGGAGATCGAGCGGGACATCGACGAAGCACTCTTCCGCGACCTTGAGACGAAGATCATTGCGAAGCCCCTCATCCCGAAGCTCCGCCGCAGCTACCGGCTGCCCGACGGCGCGGTGCTGAGGTGAACCATGTGGACGAGGGCCAGCCCACGGAGTTCTGGTACGCCGAGGTGGAGTACCCCACCGTGGAAGCCGCCCGCAGCTGGCAGCCGGAGGCCGTGGGCCTTGCAGGCTACCTCCGGGACGAAGTCACCGACCAGCCCGGCCAGAGCATGGGTGCCTACTGGGTGCAGACCCGGGGCTGAAGGGTCGGAAAATCGGCTTCTCTGACGGAAAAAAATCTGGAAAAGCCTTGGAACTTATGGTATCATTGCTTCATCACGCAGCTTGCGGCCCGGACGGCCCGCTGGGAAAGAAGGATACAGACACGAAACGACCTAAATTCACGCTGGCAGTCCAGTACAATTCGCCGGTCATTCTGACATTTTTCCTCCTCTCGCTGGGAGCACTGTTTCTGGGCCGGTACACCGGCGGCTGGACCACCACCCATCTGTTCAGCGTCTACCGCTCCTCGCTGAAAGACCCGCTGTTCTATTTCCGGCTCTTCGGCCATGTGCTGGGGCACGGCAGCTGGGACCACTTTATCAACAATATGCTCCTGCTGCTGGTGGTCGGCCCGCCGATGGAGGAAAAAGTACGGCAGTCTGCCGCTTCTGAAGGGCATCCTGCTCACGGCTCTCATCTCGGGCGTATTGCAATGCCTTCTGTTCCCCGCACGGCCCTGCTGGGGGCGTCGGGCATCGTCTTTATGCTCATCATGCTGGCGTCCCTGTCCGGTTTTTCCGGCGGCATCCCGGTGACCATGCTGCTGGTGGCGGCGCTCTATCTGGGCCAGCAGGTGTATGACATCATCTTTGTGCGGGACAACGTGGCCAACTTCATGCATATCGTCGGCGGCGTGTGCGGCACGGTGTTCGGCTATGTCAATGCAGGCCCGCGCAGGCGGCGCAGGCATTGAGGCACGCTTCGCCCCGGCAAAGAATGGGTTAATTTTATCATTCGAGCGGCTTTGTTGATTGCATTTTGACAGGTCGGGCTTTATTATATCATTTGTACAAATATTGCCGTGTAGATTTTAACAAAATCACCAAAAGTTGTGTATTAGACGGAGGTTGCTTATGAGACGACTGTGCAGCCCATCCCCGGGGATGAAACTGCTGACAAACCATCGTAAAGGAGGTCAGACGCTTTGAACGAACACGAAAAACCACAGATAGACTTTATGCACAAGCTTGCGCGCCAGATCGTAGAGCGCCGCAACCTTGTGTTCCTGTACGTCGTTCTGGCGACCATTTTCACGGTATTCGCGGTGAAATGGGTCAAGGTCGAGACGGACATGACCACCTATCTGCCCAAGACCTCAGAGACACGTCTGGGTCTGGACATCATGGAGGATCAGTTCACGACCTACGGCTCTGCCGATGTCATGGTGGCCAACATCACCCCCGACGAGGCTGACGCGCTTTCCGATCAGCTCACCAAGCTGAAGGGCGTCCAGATGCTGGACTACGACGACACCACAGACCACTATAATAAGGACTCGGTATCGGCCCTCTACTCCATCACCTTCGACTACCCCGAGGAGGACGACCAGTGCCTCGAGGCCCTCGACCGGGTGAAGGAGTATCTGGCCGACTACGACATCTACGTCTCCACCTCGCTGGGCAACACCCAGCAGGAGACCATTGATGCCGAGGTGCGGGTCATCATGGTGTACGTCGCCGTCATCATTGTGGTGGTGCTGATCTTCACCTCCCAGACCTACGCCGAGGTGCCCGTCCTCATCCTCACCTTCGTGGTGGGCATGATCCTGAACATGGGCACCAACTTCCTGCTGGGCACCATCTCCTTCGTCTCCAACTCGGTGACGAATATCCTGCAGCTGGCCCTGTCACTGGACTATGCCATCATCTTCTGCAACCACTTTAAAGAAGAGCACCAGACCATGCCGCTGAAGGAAGCTGTCATCGAGTCGCTGAGCAAGAGCATCCCGGAGATCAGCTCCAGCTCCCTGACCACCATCGGCGGTCTGGTGGCCATGCTGTTCATGCAGTTCAAGATCGGCGCGGATATGGCCACCTGCCTCATCAAGGCCATCCTCTTCTCGATGATCTCGGTGTTCGTGGTCATGCCCGGTCTGCTGATGCTCTTCGGCCCCTACATGGACAAGACCAAGCACAAGAACTTCGTGCCGGACATCCCCTTCGTGGGCCGCTTTGCATGGCGTACCCGTAAGATCGTCCCCGCCATCTTCGTGGTGGTCATCCTCATCGCCTACCACTTCTCGAGCCTCTGCCCCTACGCCTACGGCTACGATGTCATCAAGGTGCCCAAGATGAATGAATCCCTCATCGCGGACCAGATGATCGAGGAGAATTTTACGAAATCCAACCTCGTGGCCCTCGTCTACCCTAAGAATGACGACTACAGCGTCGAGAAAAAGATGCTGGAGGAGCTGGAAAGCTACGACGAGATCGACCATACGCAGGGCCTGTCCAACATTGAGGCCCAGGGACGGCTATATGCTGGAAGACAAGCTCACCGCCCGCCAGTTCTCTGAGATGGCCGACCTCGACTACGAGGCCGCCCAGCTCGTCTACACCGCCTACGCCATCGAGAACGAGGAGTACGGCCAGATCATCGGCAACTTTGCCTCGTACCGGGTGCCCCTTGTGGATATGTTCCTCTACGTCTGCGACGAGGCCGACACCGGCATCGTCTCCCTCTCGCAGGAGGAACTGGACGACCTCCACGAGGCCCGGGAGAAGATGGAGAGCGCACTGGCTCAGCTGCAGGGCGACAAGTACAACCGCGTCCTCATCTACCTCAGCCCCTCGCTGGAGGCCGGCCAGACGACCTATGAGTTCACCGATACCATCCGCTCCATCGCCCGGAAGTATTACCCGGACGGCGAGCTGTACATGGCCGGTGACGCCACCAACGAGTACGATTTCCAGAAGTCCTTCGCCATCGACAATGTCGTCGTCAGCGTCGTGTCCATCTTCATCGTCCTGCTGGTGTTGCTGTTCACCTTCCAGTCGGTGGGCATGCCCCTGCTGCTCATTGTAGTCATTCAGGGCGCGATCTGGCTCAACTTCTCCTTCCCTTATTTCTCCCACACCAACCTCTACTTCATGGGCTACCTGATCGTCAGCTCCATCCAGATGGGTGCGAACATCGACTACGCCATCGTCATCGGTACCCGCTTCAGCGAGCTGAAGGACAAGATGGATCACGAGCAGGCCATGATCGAAACCATCAACTTTGCCTTCCCCACCATCCTGACCTCCGGCACTATCATGGCCGTGTCGGGCACCCTTATCGGCCAGATGACCTCCGACGCCTGCATCGTAGGCATCGGCCAGTGCCTTGGCCGAGGTACCATCATCTCCATCTTCCTCGTCCTCTTCGTCCTGCCCCAGATCCTGCTGGTTGGCTCCAAGATCGTCGATAAGACGAGCTTCGCTGTGCCCAAGCTGGTGGCACGCAGCAGCGGCAATGGCCGGATGCGGGTCAACGGCATCGTGCAGGGTGAGATCCACGGCTCTGTGGCTGGTACGATGAACGCCATCGTGGACGGTGACGTCCAGCTGACCGTCATCTCGGGCAATGTGGCGCAGGAACTGGATGACAACAGACCGCAGGAGGTGCAGAATGAAGAAGAATAAGCTGCTGCGCCGCCTGACGGCTGCGCTTCTGGCCGCTGTGCTGACGCTGAGCATCGCTCTGCCGGTGTTCGCGTCTGACGACAGCGATACCATTTACATCAACAGCGTCTCGGACCTGCTTTCGCTGGCCAAGAGCTGTGCTTATGATCAGTGGTCGGTGGGCAAGACCGTCGTCCTGCAGCAGGACCTCTCCCTCGAGGGGATGTTCTGGGCGCCCATCCCGTCCTTCAGCGGACAGTTCAAGGGCAACGGCCACACCATCTCCGACCTGACGGTGTCGGGCGAGTACTCCCCGGCGGGCCTCTTCGGCATCGTGGAGGAAAAAGGCTCCATCGAGTCCCTGAGCGTGCGGGGCGTCGTGTCCGTCTCGGACACCAAGGACACCACCACCGGCGGCATCGTGGGCATCAACCACGGCACCCTCATCAGCTGCCAGTTCACCGGCGTCGTCACCGGCGACAGCGAAGTGGGCGGCATCGTGGGCCGCAACGAGGCCGAGGGCACCATCGACCACTGTACCGCCCGGGCCATCGTCACCGGCAAGTCTGCCACCGGCGGCATCACCGGCTACAACCTCGGCGCGATTACCGGCTGTACGAACGTCGGCAGCATCAACACCGAGTATCAGGAGGCCTCGCTGGATACCGACGGCTTCACGGCAAAAATGGTGGATTACATCAACAGTCGGAAGGCCAGCATCGACTCCTCCGACAACAGTGGAAGCTCCACCACCAACGTCGCCACCGACACCGGCGGCATCGCGGGCTGCTCCTCCGGCATGATCCTCACCAGCGTCAACACCGGCACCATCGGCTACGAGCACATCGGCTACAACGTGGGCGGCATCGTGGGCCGCACCGACGGCCTCGTATCCGGCTGCGTCAACCAGGGCCGTGTTCTGGGCCGCAAGGACGTGGGCGGCATCGCCGGTCAGGCGGAGCCTTACCGGGAGCTGGACCTCTCCAAGGACACCATCCGCCGCCTCCGCTCCGAGCTGGATGTGCTGCGGGGCCTCGTGGACGACACCACCGGCGTCATCGAGAACTCCACCACCAGCATCTCCAATTCCTTCAACGCCATGACCAGCCAGATGGATACCGCTATTGCCACGGCCCGCCAGCTGGACGATCAGGCCAGCGACTACGGCGATGAGGTGGCCGACGAGATCGACCGCGCCTCCACTTTGCTGGCCGATACCCTCACCAAGCTGGAGCCGGTCATGGACACCGGCGAGGACGCCATGACCAAGCTCACCGAAGCCACCGGCAGCCTCAAGTGGGCCATCCGCGAGATGGCTGCGGAGATGCTGATGGCCTCCCGCGCCCTTGCCAAGACCAGCGACAGTCTGGATAAGGTGTCAGACGCCGCCGCAGAT
>VOFC01000276.1_pt1 | contig 88465 bp, 148 predicted proteins | sample 5384161 | NCBI WGS metagenome assembly VOFC01 (sample SAMN12384722, study PRJNA508395) | human gut metagenome | isolation source: healthy gut B | host: Homo sapiens | reverse complement strand
TCCGTCGCAGATGATCGGTGCACCGCAGAAATTGTCTACGTGGTTCGGTCGCCGATTTCATCCAGCACAAGGTTCCAGTCGATCCAATAGTTCATGCCGTGGTTCAGATCCCCAATGATATCGTGTGCGTACTGTTTGGCATGGCGCAGGGGAGTTTCCGGCTGCCGCGCCATATAGCGTGCCAGTTCCACACAGCCCTCGCTGTGCATCAGCATCAGATCCGGGTAATCTTCTTTACCATGGAAAGGGGTGTCAAAATGATCGCCGGAATACCAGTGATATGCAACACCGGCAATCATGTCTTTTGTCGTCTCATCTACGATATCTCGCGTTCTCTCGTACGTTCTCTCTTTGTTATGATCCCAGATATACAGTTTTACATGCTCCAGGCCTTTTTTCTTTTTAGGTTGGATACAGATAGTCACGAAGGAATTCTTTTTTCCTCTGCCGCTGTATACTCGCAGGAATCCCAGGTCTGAACGGCCAGCGGCTCGTTCTGTACGGTCATCCAGGAAATCGGCATGCCAAGTTTTTCGTACTCGGTGATGTACTTTGCAATATAATTTGCGTAATCCTGGTAGCACTCTTTTTTCAGGTGTCCGCCGCCGTTTCTTACGCCTGTCTCTTTCATGAAGGCCGGCGGGCTCCACGGAGAAAGCAGAAGCGAAACTGGTTTTCCAAGTGTTTTGGATACTGCTTTTACAAGCGGCTGCACATATTTTGCATCGCGTTCCAGATTGAAGTCTTTGAATTCCGGATCGTCCGGATTTTCAACTGCGCAGTAGTTGCCGACGGAGAAATCGCAGCTGTCCATGTGAACACGGCCGATTGTATAGCCAATGCCGTCTTTTCCATAGTAAGCGTCTACTACTTTCTTCTGATTTTCTTTTGCTCATGCGGGACAGCGCATAGCCTGCAGATTCCGTCAGTGCTGCTCCAAATCCTTCAATTTTTTTCTGATACGTTTTGTCCGGGTACAGGTTAATGACCTGCATTTCCTGATTTTTCGCATCCGGAATCAGCGCTGTCTCATAGTCTCTTGTTTTGATGCCATCTTCCCCAAAGATGGTTGCATGTAATGTTACTTTTGCCATACAATTACCTCTCCTTTTCTCTGCTTTTTGCAGATAGATTTATTGCTCCGGCGCCTTTTCCAGGCAATCCGGGTAATAACTAAGTCTTGCGGTTCCATACTCCGCGTAAAGCATGCCTTTGCGCGGCGCTTCTTCCCGTCACTTCACCGGACAGGATCTGTTCCGCTGTTCTGATACAGTCATCCAGAATCGTCTCCGGCTGACTGAAAAAGCACGGTTCCCCGCCAAAGCCAATATGACCGCTGTAGGAGCGTTCATAACGGTTTTCATACGTTTTCAGATGATATAAGCCCTCCAGTGTCTTTCTCACGCTGCAGCCGAGGACAAGAAGATTCTGATTGCAGGCGTCTCCTGAAAACAGAATCTTTGTAGTTTCGTCCAGAAAACAGATGCCGCCCGGCGTGTGGCCGGCAACCACCAATACATTCCACACGACGGTTTCCAAGTTCAAAGCAGTCACCCTCGTGCAAAGCATGAAACTTTGGTAATCTTTCAAACGGCTGAATTTTTTTCGGATCATAGGAAAAAAATGCTTCGTAGCCGCCTGCTCTTCCAAGCTCTTCTGCAAAATTACGCCGCACCTCCACATCTACATTCCGCACCATTTCAAAATCGTCTTCCTGAAGATAGACATCCGAAAATGCACCAATCCCTCCAATATGATCGTGATGCCCATGTGTCAGGACAACATCATATGGTTTATCTGTCAGACTTGCTGCAATACTTTTTAAATCAGAAAGTCCGCACGCGGTGTCAATCAGAAGCGCCCGTTCCTTTCCAATCAGGAAATAGCACGCAGACAGGCCAAACTCGTTAATTGCATACGTATTTTTTTGCTATTTCAATGACCATTGGTTCTTTTTATCATGTTTTGTTTCCTTTCCTTTCGGATCGCTGTTTCCTTTTACTATTGTTTGTCCGGAATTTTCTGGTAACGTCATTATACAAAATTCCATATTGCATTGGTAGGCTACAAAACTACGTTTTCTAGTAATATCCTACGTTTTTCCGTTATTTTGTATAGATTTCAAATCGTTTCCCTTTATTTTTTGCAACATTTTATAGAATTTTTATCTGTCCTTTTGCTTTCGCCGTCACCGGCAGAGCTGCCGCTGGCAGTTTCTTTCGGATGTATGGCACCACAAAAGACCCGACAGGATTTCTCCCGCCGGGTCTTTTTGCTATTTTTATTTTATGGAAGTCTTATTTCAGGCTTGCAATATAATCGTCAAGCTGTTTCTGAGCTGCCTCTTTCATAGTCTCGATACCAGCTGCTTCCATCTGGGACTGATAATCAGCTAAACCAGACTCAGCTTCGGTATATCCGAGCTCCAGTGGCCACCAGTACTGCTGCTGTACGTTGTTGCATGCAGCAAGCTGGGTCTCAAAGGAAGAAGTATCCAGTACGAAACCGGTGAATTTCTCATTTCCCCTGTCCAGATACGATATGCTCTTCAAATGCATCAACATTTGTCTGATAATCATCTGGTGTACCCTGCTGCTGACGGTTCAGAGCGTCACTTCTTGCAGACCACATTGCGTTGGTGCCATATTTGTCAGTATCCAGGATCTTGAACTGTCCCTGATCGTTCAGTTCATAGGAAGTTCCCTCGATACCATAATAGAAAGCATCATATACTTCCTGATCGTTGGTGATCAGATCCCACAGAGCCATTGCTCTTTCCGGATGTTTGGATGTGTTGGAGATAACCATGCAGTCCTGGGTATATGGAAGATGAGCAACATCTTTTACCATATTGGTGTAATGGATATCATTTTCCGGATGAAGAATTGCCTGACCTACATAAGAATCAATGTTATGGATCTTCAGAGCAGCTTTGCCGTTCTGGAACTTGGTGCTGTCGGTATCAGACAGAGCAGATTTGGAATAAAAACCTTTCTCATTCCATCTTGCCATCATTTCCAGGAATTCCGGTGTTTTTTCCAGCTCATAGAAGTCATAACGGTCGGATTCTCTGCTGATGGATCATACCACAGATAACGGATACCATTGAAGGCAGCCAGTCCCTGATTCTCCATGTACATGAAGAAAAATTTCCGGTGCGGTAGAGTAAAGATCAATGCACTCCATCTCTGGATGCGTTTCTTTGATGATATCGCAGTACTCTTCAATATCTTCAAAGAGTCTCCATCTTTCCGTCCCATTCGGTTCCCTCTACCAGGTCACCACGATAGATAGGACCATATGAATTGTAGGTAGACAGAAGAGATGGTACGCAGTAGTAGCTTCCGTTTACAGTAGCCTGCTGTTTTGCTTCCTCAGACTGTGCTGCAAAGTTCTTCGGAGCGTAGGTTGGCCAGAGCTCATCAAGGCTCTTGAAGGCACCCTTCTGCGCCAGAGATGCAAAGTTCAGCCAGGATGCACTGTATGCCATATCAAACTCTTCTCCCGAAAGAGAACAGCAGCGGATATTTGTTTGAATACTCTGCCCAGCCGATCCAGTTGATCTTTAAGGAGCAGTTCAGTTTCTCTTTTAACAGTTTGTTCAGGTTCTCATCGATCTCATCCTGTCCGGATGGCCGGTCACTGATGACATACATCGAAAGTTCTACAAACTCGGATGTATCAAGCTCACCGCTTGCGGATGAGGTGGAACCGCTGTTTGTGGTTCCGCTGTTGGAAGATCCGCCGGAGCTGCTGTTACCGCAGCCTGCAAGCAGTCCGCCTGTCATGGCGATTGCCATGGAAACAGCAAGTGCTTTTCTTAAATTTTTGTTCTGCATATTTCTTTTTCCTCCTTTTTTGTGTTGCCTTTATAGAATCAGTCCATCAACCTTTGACAGAACCGATTGTAACACCTTTAACAAAAGTATTTCTGTACAAATGGATATACCAGAATGATCGGACCGGTTGCTACGACTGCCATCGCCAGTTTCAGGGAGTTGGACGGCATATCCTGCAGCGGAATATTTGCGGAGCTTGCCATCTGGGACATCGCCTGTGTTTTCTGCATCAGGGCGTACAGCATGTACTGCAGCGGGTATTTTGTTTCTGAGTTCATGTACAGCATTGCGTTGTACCAGTCGTTCCAGTAGCCAAGGGCAAGGAACAGACCGATGGTTGCCATTCCGGATTTCAGAAGCGGCAGGATGATACTGAAGAATGTTTTAAACTCACCGGCACCGTCGATCTTTGCAGATTCGATCAGTGCAGTCGGGATTGCAGATACGAAAGTTCTCATAATCAGCAGATAGAAGACATTGAAGACACCTGGTAAAATCAGTGCCAGATAGCTGTCTTTTTAAGTGCAGGTACTGAATGTAGAAAATGTAAGAGCAAACCATACCGCCGTTGAACAGGGTTGTAAAGTAGAAGAAGAAGGACAGAGCGTTTCTGTACTTGAAATCTTTACGGCTGATAACGTAAGCGGTCATTGTGGTAAGCAGAAGACCGATTGCTGTTCCGACTAAGGTGATGAAAATAGATACGCCATAAGCACGGACAACGGTCATCGGGCTCTTAAAAATCAGTGAGTAAGCAGCGGTGGTAAAGTCTCTTGGGGAGAATGCCATAGCCCTGGAACCGAATCGCCTGCTCGGATGAAAATGATCCGGAAACTACCATAACGAACGGCAGGAGACATACAAGAGTCATCAGTGCTACGAATACATAGCAGATTACGTAAAATACTTTTGTCGAAGTACTTTTCTTGATTTTCTGTGATTTTGCAACAGCTTGCATAACGAATTCCTCCTTTTCTCTGTCTTAGAACAGTGCCAGATCTTCTTCTACATGTTTTACAACTGCATTGACGATCATGATGGTTGCAAAGCAGATGACGGACTGGTAGAAGGACGCTGCTGCTGTCATACCAAGGTTAGAGTTCTGAAGCAGGGAACGGAATACATAAGTATCGATAACGTCTGTCTTGTTGAAGAGCTGTCCATTGTTTCCAACGATCTGATAGAACATCTCGAAGTCACCACGAAGGATACGTCCTACCTGCAGAAGAAGCATGGTAATGATGGTTGGAAGGATGCACGGGATGGTGATGTAACGGATTCTCTCAAAAATGTTTGCTCCGTCGATCGAAGCTGCCTCGTGAATCTCGGCATCTACACCGGTAATTGCTGCAATGTAGATAACGGAATTATATCCACACCATTTCCATGAGTTGAACAGGCAGATGATCCATGGCCAGATGCCTGCTTTGGAAGCATCGTACATGTTTACTTTTTCAGCTCCGAAGAAAGTAAGAACGCTGTTCAGGATACCGGTTTCGTAGTTGAAGATGTTGTAAACGAATACACCAACGATAACCCAGGAAATAAAGTACGGTAAGAAGATAATGGACTGTGTTACTTTTTTGAACACTTTTTGTTGATCTCTGAAATAAAAATCGCGATCAAAACGGCAATAAGCTGTGAGGTAACCAGGTTTAACAGGTTATACACAACGGTATTTTTCGTGATTAACCATCCGGTTCCGGATGAGAAGAGGTACTCGAAGTTCGCAAATCCATTCCACTCACTTCCGAATACACCAAAGGTCATATCGATAGTTCTTAAATGCCAGTACCAATCCGGACATTGGAAGATACTGCATAATCAATACCAGCAGAAATGCAGGCATCGCCATAACAAAAAAGGGCTCTGTTTTTTCTTTACTTCTGTTACAAAACTCTTTAACATGCTTTCCCATTTGTTGACTTCCTTTCTTTTTTCATAGTTCCTGCACTTAACTGTTTTTTTGCCGGCGATAACTTTAAGTGCTCCCAAGACCCTCCACGCATCGCTTTGTCTTGGGGCTTGTTCTTAACTGATGAACTTATTATACCGGACAATTTGGTTATTTTGTACCCAACAAAACTTTGATTTCTAGTAATATTTTATGTTTTCCGTGATCTCGTACAGGCAAATTCTTGTTTTTCTCCTGATTTCTTGTGAACTTGTATAGTTTTTTCTGGCTTTCTGTATCGGTTTTCTTTCCTTTTGTGCAAAAAAGAGAGAACAAATGTCTCTCCTTTTTTTCTGTCAGATCTTCTCTTCTGCTTCTTCCATAGTCATGGCCGGAATTTTTACTTCTACGCACGTTCCTTTTTCACTTTCTTTATATGTTACGCCGTATTTTTCTCCGAAGCAGAGTTTTAAACGGAAATTGATATTCCGCACGCCGTACCCGTGCCGGGCTTTCTTGATATCCTGTTCCGTTTCTTTTTGCATTTGTTCCACATTTACGCCCGGGCCGTCATCCTGTATGGTAAAGATAATATCCTTTTCCTCTTTCCGTGCCCGGATTGCGATGCTGCAGCTTTCGATTTCGCTGTATTCCGCAATGCCATGGACAATCGCATTTTCCACAAAGGGCTGTAAAATGATGTTGAGGCAGGCGAAACCTTTTAATTCCTCCGTAACATCAACATTCAGTGAAATCTGATTGTCAAAATGGTAATTCTCAATGTTCACATAAACCTGTACATGTTCCACTTCTTCCCCGATCGTAATCAGGCTCTTTCCGTGATTCAGGCTCAAACGGTAAAAAGCGCGCCAGGTTCCAGGTCAGCGTACCAATCTCCTCTGCCCCATAATCCATGGAAATCCAGTTAATCAGATCCAGCGTATTGTAGAGAAAATGGGGATTGATCTGTGCCTGCAGGGCCCGCACTTCCGCCATTTTGACTTCTTTACCGAGCTTGTAATGTTCCTGCATCAGACGCTGCACTTCCTGCACCATGCCATTGAAGTTATGGTAAATTTCTTCGATTTCATCCCCTTCTGTTTCGAGCGGCAGATTCGCATTTAAATTTCCGTTTTGCAGCCCGGCCATTTCGCTTTTCAGCTTTTTTTCAGCCTTCCGACATAATAGCCGGAAAGAACATAAGATATCATCACAATGACAACAATCATGCCGCCCATCATCAGAATCGCCGAAAGCCAGAGAATCCGGTACTGATCCTCATATTCGCTCTTTGGAATCATGGAAATCATCTGCCAGGCGGCACCGTTTACGTTCCGGCGGACTGCATAATATTCCATCTGACCTTCTTTTTTCTTTTTTCCACCGAAATTTCCGGCCCGTAACTTAAGATTCCTCCGCTCCTCTGCATTTTCTGCATGATCGTACTGCTGGAGCTGGCAATCAGACGTCCGTTTTCGCTCATCAGATAGACCAGACATTTCGATGTAATATTGGCATTTTGCATAATATCCTGAAAGCAGCTCACGGATACGCTGATACTGCAAATACCGATTTCCTGATCTTTTGCTTCTTTCGAAACAATCCTGTGATACAACGTAACCATCTGTGATGTTTCCTGTTTATCAATCCCCGAACGTTCCTGACTCAGTGCAACGTAGTCTTCTCCCTGATTTAATGTATATCGCAAGTCGACATAATCACTGCGTTCTTTTTAAACGGGAGTTTTCGAAAAAGAAATAATGATTTCCTGAATATATCACATCATCCGGCACATACAGGCAGAAACGGTAAATCGAGATTCGACAGCTCATACGAATTAAATTCCCGATTCAGTTCATAATATTCAAGCCACTGGTCAAAATAAGGCCGGTTTCCGCCAAAATCCTTTGCTGACAAAGTATCCTGAATCACCCAGCTGTTTTCCACCATGTCTGCCAGATAGGTCATGTTCTGCAGATAACTTTCGGTAAAAGAAATCGTCTGATTAATGGACTGTTCTACCGTGTAATCTGTCTTCTCCCGATATCTGCGAATCACCTGCGGATAGCAAAAAAAACAAAGGATAATCTGTACCAGGATCAGCGGAACCGAAAAGTACAGCATCATCCGTTTTTGCATCGACAGTTTCTGTATTGGATTTCTCATCACAGCCGCAGACTCTCCTTATATTCTGTTGGTGTCATGCCTGTCATCTTTTTGAAAATTTTTGCAAAATAGTTGGCATCCGCATACCCAACCTGCTCTGAGATCTGATAGAACTTCAGCTGCGGATCTTTCATTTTCTGTTTGGCATGCTCCACACGGATTCCCAGCAGATACTGTCCGATGGTGAGCCCGGTCTGCTTTTTTGAAAACCGCTGACAGATACGTCGGCGTCAGATAAACCGAATCGGCAATTCTGGCAATCGACAGATCCGTCTCTGCATAGTGTTCCTGTATGTATTCCGTCACCTTGCTGATGGTAAAGGAATTCTCTGTTTTCTTTTTTTCTCTTTTCCATCCTCAGACCGCTTCAGAAGCTGTTCGATCCGCCGGATCATCTCATCGCGCATCTCCGCAAAGGTTTCTGCCTGCCAGAAAAAAAATCGGTTCCGTTCTGTTCCCACGGTTTTTCCATGTTTCCGGGATAAAAATACTCTGCGGCTTTCTCCAGCATTTCCTGCATCTGGCAGTAAATATAGCGAACCGTACTGCTCATATGCATATGACGCCGCACCAGCTCTTCGTATAAGTTTTTCTGAAAACGACAGGCTTCTTTTCTCTTTTTCCATTAACAGATGATAAAAAACATCCAGCTGTTTTTTACCATCCTGTTTCCACTCCGATTCCCAGGGAAGTTCCGGCGGCACTTCTTCAAAGCACACACTTTTTCCCCATCCAAGCCAGGAAAAGCGCTTTCGCTGCCTCTTTTTGCTTCGTGGTAGGAACGCAGAATTTCTTCTTTTCCGCTTCCTCTTGTTCCGTTAGAAACAAAATATCCGCCCAGTGTGCCGTCCGATGTGAATTTGTTCAAAGCGGACAGCAGGATGGGTTCTATTTTCTTCCACCGCTTTTCTTCCTCGCTTCCAAGGAGAAGAATCAGGCAAAACGGATCAAGAAGTGTTGCTGTCATCGAAATATCATGCTGTAAAAAGGCCGCTTTCAGTTCCTTTTCGAACATCGGAAGAAAGCCATTTCCACAGCCTTCCCTGTCGAAATGAATTCTGACAATCCGGAAGTACGTACCGTCTGCCTGTTCCATGGAAACATCGGTATCCAGCTCCAGCAGATAATTTCGGAGTTTTGCGCGCTCATTTTTCTGCGCTCTCCGACGCGTTTTACCGCCTCTTTTACATTTTCTGCCAGAAGATTCGCATTCACCGGCTTTTCCACGTATCCAACCGCATGCAGATCGATCGCTGCTTTCAGATATTCTTTATCTGCATAGCCAGTGGAAAAAATAATTTCTATTTCCGGATATTTTTCCCTTAATGTTCTGCAAAGCTCTATCCCGGACATGCCTGGCATCCGGATGTCGGAAAGAACGATGTCCGGATGAAACGTTTCCGCCAGTTCCAGCGCTTTTTCTCCGTTTTCTGCTGCCTGCACTTCCCAAACGCCAAGTTTCTGCCAGGGCACATGCTTTAAAAAGACCATTCCGAATTACTTTTTTCGTCTTCGACTACCATCAGTTTCATAGGATACCTCTTTATCTGTTATCATTCTAAATGAATACGTCCGCTTACGCAGACACCGCTGTGCGTGAAAGTCCGTTTTTCTACTATATGTACAAAAAAAATCTTTCGTTTACCCTACACACCGTAAAACTAAGTATATCATATTTTTTGTACTCTGTGAACAAGAAAAAGTTCCACTGATCCCTTTTCTTATATGTATGACAATAAAAAAAAAGCAGCGCACACGCCAAACTTTTCGTTAAAAATTTGTCATGCACGCTGTTTCTTTGCTTTTTTCTGGTAAAACTGCTACTTTCTCGGGTGTGCTTTCTGGTAAACATCACGGATTTTGTTGACACCAAGATGGAGATACATCTGTGTTGTTGAAATATCGGAATGTCCTAATATCTCCTGCACGCTCTTTAAATCCGCACCGTTCTGCAGCAGATGGGTTGCAAACGAATGGCGCAGTGTATGCGGTGTAATATCCGCGGTAATGCCTGCAGATTTTGCATAGCATTTCAGGATTTTCCAGAAGCCCTGACGGCTCATCGGCCCGCCGGAACAGTTGACAAACAGCACATCGTCCTCCCGTCCGTGCATCAGGGCCGTGCGCGCACCGCCCCAGATACTGCTCCAGTGCCTTTTTCTGCCGGTCCGCCGAACGGAACGATCCGCTCCTTTTCATCGCGGCAGGTAATGTAGCCCATCATAAGGTTGACATCCTGGATTTTTAAATGGATCAGCTCACTGACACGGATGCCGGTGGCATACAGCAACTCCAGCATTGCCTTGTCGCGGATACCCTTTGGGCGTGTCGGTTTTTGGCTGGCAAAGCAGCAGATCAACCTCTGCAATCGAAAGAATTTCCGGCATTTTCCGTTCAACTTTCGGTGGCTGCAATGCTTTTGACGGGTCAGATACCATTTTTCCCTCCTGACATGCATACTGGCAGAACATATGAATCGCCGCAATACTGCGCGAGATCGTTGCCGGGGAAAACTGCTCCCGTTCCAGATATAAAAATAGGAATTTAAAACCGTCGCATTTACCTGCTCTGGTTTTTCAATTCCGTGTTCTTTCAAAAAAAAAAATACCAGCTTTTGAAGGTCGCGCTGGTAGGAAAGCCTTCTGTATTTTTTGATGCTTTCTTTTCTGTCTGTAGATAGTCCATAAACGACTGTATCGTTTCCTGCATAGCTTTTTTCCTTTTTTTTTTCTCCCTCTCACTGCCCGATAAAGGGTAACAATGCTTTTAATTATATACACGTTTTTTTCAAAAATGCAATTCCCTTTTCATGCCGTTTTTACAGGATTTTCGAGAGGAACCACGGGTTGACGTAGCTTTCGAGCAGAATGCCCCAGAGAAGCAGAATCAGTGCGAAGAAGTAGCGGACGCCAAAGCAAAAATATTCCTTTTTTTCTGCATGCCCCCGGCCAGGTGATTCGTCTCTGCCATCTGACTGCATGCGGCTGCCATCAGAAACAATGCCGCAAGATAAAGAAAAATCTGTGGAAAAAGAGCCAGAAAAAAGAATAAAAGACCTGCCATTCCGTTCTGCAGATAGGCAGCCGAGAGAAAGACGCCACACAGAAAACCATATGCCCAAACGGCAGCGGCGGCAAAATACGCGCCGATCGCCGTCAGTCCAAAGAGAAGTCCTGCAAATGCCGGCGCTAGCCGCACCTTCAGAAGGTAGGAAAAGCAGGCCTTTGCGGAAATTTTTTCTTCCAAAAACGCCTCCGCCTGAAAGAGGCGGACGCTATTTCCTCCTTCATTCCCGTGTGGGATGCCGCAAGCAGAAGCAGTACACCGAGGGTCATACCGGCCGCAAACCAGAGGGCAAAAAAACGAATATATGCATTCTCATCCCGTTCTCTCATTTGCTTTTTGCGCCTCCTTATTTTCTGCCTTACTGTCAATGTATTCACGGTTCATAGACAATATACGTAAAAAGAAGTGCCTGCTCCGCAAACCCCCATCTGCGAATGGCACTTCTTTCCTCTTTTCAGGGTCCCCCAATGTCTCACGCACCGAAATGTCCGTTCATTTCAAACCCTGCTTTTTGTATATCCCCATAAGATATTTTTCACTTCTTTTATTTCACGACAAGATAGGTATCCAGATCATCGAACTGATCAAGGTAGCTGACTGCGCCCTCGTACATATTGGACTGCAGTACGATATTTACCGTGTTATAGATGCAGCGTTTCAATTCTGCCATCGTCAGAGTTCCATCTGCAAGTTCTTTTTTTGATGTTCTCGTGATCCTCCGGCAGACCCGGCATTACCATGTCATTTCCGGCTCTCATGCAGCCCGCTGCCGTACACTCGCCCTGGATCTGTACGTTGGTGGTTGTCCAGTCGGTCATGATAGCTCCTGCAAATCCCCACTCATCTCTCGCTGCTTTCGTGCAGGTATCGTAGCAGTTTGCAGCGTGCACACCATTGATCAGGTTGTAAGATGTCATAATGGACATCGGCTGTGCATCTTTGACTGCGATTTCAAAGCCTTTCAGATAGATCTCACGCAGTGCACGCTCGGACAGGATGGAATCGGAGCCCATACGGTTATCCTCCTGATTGTTGCATGCGAAGTGTTTGATCGTGGTTCCGCAGCCCGGTACCTTCTGTACACCGAGTGTCATGGCAGCCGCCATCATACCGGCAAGCAGCGGATCCTCGGAATAATATTCAAAGTTTCTTCCGCAGAGCGGATTTCTGTGGATGTTCATGCCAGGTGCCAGCCACAGTGTTACGTTGAACAGCTCCATCTCATGGCCGATCATCTCGCCGACTCTCTTGATCAGTTCTACATCCCAGCTCTGTGCCAGAAGTGTTCCAACCGGAATTGCGGTACAGAACTGATAATAGGTTGTTCCGCGTTTTTCCTGCGGTTTGCTGAAGAATCCGCCTTCCAGTGCCGCCAGGAAATCGCTCGCTACGATCTCTCCGTTGTCTACCTGGTATTCTCTCTTCAGACGAAGACCTGCAGGTCCGTCGACCAGAGCAATCGTGGTTTTACATTCCACGGCTCCTCCGAAGCACACGGGGATGTCTCCGCTGCTGCTCCCGGAACAGAAATTCCTGCGGAGCCAAGCGCGTTGCCCTGTGCTCTTCCCGGATCACCGGTTGCAAGGAGTGCCAGCTGATCCACAGAAAGGGATTCCACAATCTTTCCTGCTTTTCCAGGAAGCTCTTCCGGTACCGGCTGGTAATCTACTTTCTCAGTTGGGATCTCAGATGCTTTAAGCTCGATCACGCTCATTCTCTTTTCTTTTACTTCCTTCTGCCATGCAGCCTCTCTTGCCTGAACTTTTTCTGCATCAGGAACAATCTCATTCAATTCCTCTTTCAGCGGGCAGATATTTTCACACGCTGTCATGACTGCTTTCTCGTCCAGCTCCAGCGCGCCGGAGAGAACAGATGTATTCAGATCATTTCCAATCCAGATACCATACATGCCCGGCTCCAGAATCCAGGATGCGCTTTCCTCCTCATAGGAAGTCAGCTGATACAGCGGGAAGGTGATGGTCATGGTCTGGGATTCCTTCGGAGCCAGCAGTTTTGTTTTTCCAAAGCCTGCCAGACGGCGGAACTCTTTCACCAGTCTGCCCTGCGGGCAGGAAGCGTAGATCTGTACAACTTCTTTTCCTGCATAAGTATCGCCGGTGTTGGTGACGGTAACAGTCACGCTTACTTTCGGATTCATCATACCGCGGCCGCTTACTTTGATGTCATCGGTTCTGATCTCGAAATCGGTGTAGGACATACCGTAACCGAAGGAGTAACGGACTGGTACTTCAAAGGTATCGAAGTAACGGTATCCAACGAAGATACCCTCTTCGTATTTTTCTTTCATGAGGTCGCCGCTCTTGTAGCTGTAAACCTCTGCACCCGGATAATCATAGTAATCTTTTGCCCAGGTATCTGTCATTTTTCCGGATGGGGTTACATCGCCGCTTACAACATCAGCAAATGCATTTCCGCCTTCCTGGCCTGCCTGTACGTACTGTAAAATAGAGCGGATATTGTCAAATTCTTCTACGAATGCCAGATCCATCAGGCCGCCGGTGTTGATAACAAGAACAACGTTTTTATAGCATCTGGAAACCTGTGCCAGAATAGCTTTCTCTTCTTTGTGAGATGAAGTAGTCACCCTCCGTATCAAAACGGTCTTTGTTCTCTCCTGCGATACGTGCCAGAACGAAGAATGCGGTGTCTGCACCGTCGGCTGCTGCTTTCTCTTCATCGATTGGGTTTCCGGATGGCATAAAGAACGGGGTTGCAGAGTACGCATCAAAGAATTTTGTGTCGTCACCGTTCAATTTTGTGAAAATCTCATTTTTCCAGTCCAGTCTTGCCTGTACGTAGAGTTTATCGTAATCCTCCAGCCATTCACTGCTTGTTACGTCGTAGCCTGCATTTTTCATGCCCTGGAAAATATTAACGCTGTCACGCTCATTGACATCGCCGGAACCGGTGCCTCCTTTGATGGTGCGGATCGCACCTGCTCCGTAAAGACCTACCTTGCTGCCCTTTGCCAGCGGCAGGAAATGATCTTTGTTTTCCAGAAGAACGAATCCCTCTGCTGCTGCCTCGCGGGCAAGTTTGCGGTGATCTGTTTCACGCTGGGTTACTTCCGGAGATGTAGTTCCGTTAAAGGTTCTTACCTTTGCTTTCATGTCTTTGTTCCTCCCAAACTTTGTTTCGTGCTAATGTCTCCATTATCTTCCCTTTTTCGTGTAACTTCTAGTTCCTTTCTTGTCCTTTCTCTGGTTGATATTGATATTTCGCCCAATTTCTGGTACAATATTCTTATCTTTTTTGATTATAATTGACGTATATTTCTATCACATCCTGGAGGTACTTATGGAATCCTGCTTTTACGAAACAATACACGAAACCGATCTGCTGCACGTCCGTTTTGAGCTGCAGGATGCGCCCGCTTTTGTTTTTCCGGCGCACTGGCACGAATATGTGGAAATTCTCTATCTGATCAGGGGACAGTTTTCCGCGATTGTCCAGGCAACGGAGTATCGGTTAAACGAGGGCGATCTGATTATCATCAACTCCGGCGACCTCCATATGACGCGCTCCAACACCTGTACATATCTTCTGCTGCAGATTTCCGCAAGCCAGATGCGCCAATATCTGCCGGACTTTGATACGATGCGTTTCGACACGATCATTCCCTACTCGGAACAGCCGGCTCCGCTCCGCGCACTGCTCTCGGAGATGAACGAGATCCGGCAGAATCCTTCCGATTCATACCAGCTTCTCTTTACCTCACGACTGTACGAATTTCTGTACCATCTCTGCCGGTCGTATTCCCACCAGATCCCTTCGGCATCCCTCACGGGTTCACAGCGCGATCTGCAGCGCGTGACACACGTTATGAACTGGGTGAAAGTGCATTACCCGGAACCGTTAAGCCTCGAAACAGCCGCGGATTCCCTGGCGCTCTCGAAGGAGTATTTCTGCCGGCTCTTTAAAAAGTATACCGGACAGACCTTTCTCGAATATCTGAACGATGTGCGCACGATGCACCTGTACGAAGATTTACAGAATTCCGACGAAACGATCACGGTACTGATGGAGAAAAACGGGCTGTCGAATTACAAAATTTTTATGCGGACCTTCAAAAAGCTGTATGGCTCTACACCTCAGAAAATGCGCTCGAACCGGATACGGCACGTATAAATTCTTTTGAAACTTACTGTTCTTATACACACTGAAAAGGCTGTGGAACATGATTGCTCATGTCCACAGCCTCTTTTTGATTTCGTTATTAAATTGTTTCGTAGAAAGTCTTTTATTTCGCGTAATCCGTTACACGGCTCTCGCGGATAACATTGACCTTGATCTGTCCCGGGTATTCCAGTTCAGCTTCGATCTGTTTCGAGATATCCCTTGCGAGCAGTACCATTTCAGAATCGGATACCTGCTCAGGAACAACCATGATGCGGACTTCTCTACCAGCCTGAATAGCAAAAGATTTTTCGACACCCTTGAACGAATTCGTGATGTCTTCCAACTGTTTTTAATCTGTTGGTATAAGTCTCAGTGTCTCTCTTCTTGCACCCGGTCTTGCTGCAGAAATTGTATCTGCTGCCTGAACAATACATGCAATTAATGACTGGGGCTCTACATCCCCGTGATGTGATTCTACCGCATTGATAACAATCGGTGATTCCTTGTACTTTCTGCACAAGTCAGCACCAATCTGAATATGAGATCCTTCTACCTCATGGTCAATGGATTTACCGATATCATGAAGCAGTCCGGCACGTTTTGCCATGCGGACATCGCATCCTATCTCTCCTGCGAGGAGACCGGACAGATGTGCTACCTCGATCGAATGCTTCAATGCGTTCTGACCGTAGCTGGAACGGAATTTCATACGTCCAAGCAGACGTACCAGTTCCGGATGAAGTCCGTGAACACCGACTTCCAGTGCGGCTGCCTCGCCTTCCTCGCGAATATTCTGTTCTACTTCTTTGCGGGCCTTTTCTACCATCTCTTCGATGCGGGCCGGATGGATTCTTCCGTCTACGATCAGTTTTTCCAGAGCAATTCTTGCCACCTCACGGCGGATCGGATCGAATGAGGAAAGAACGACTGCTTCCGGTGTATCGTCGATGATCAGGTCAACGCCTGTCATGGTTTCGAGTGTACGGATGTTTCGTCCTTCACGGCCGATGATGCGGCCTTTCATTTCATCGCTCGGAAGCTGTACCACGGAGATGGTACTCTCGGATACGTGCTCGACAGCACATTTCTGAATAGCTGTTACCACATACTCTTTTGCCTTACGGCCTGCTTCCTCTTTTGCTCTGCTCTCCAGCTCTTTGTAGAGCTTTGCTGTGTCGATTTTTTACTTCGTCTTCCACAGATTTTAACAGATACTCTTTTGCTTCCTCGGAGGTAAAACCGGAAATTCTTTCCAGTTCCTGTACTCCTTTTTCGTGTAGACCGTCTACTTCCTTTTTCTTTCTTTCTGACGCTTGCCTCTTTTTGCTGCAATTTCGTTTTCACGACGCTCCAATACGTCCGCTTTTTTATCTACAGATTCTTCTTTCGATAAAACGCGCTTCTCATATTTCTGCAGTTCCGCTCTGCGCTCTCGGGTCTCTTTTTCTACTTCATTCTTCGTACGAAGAGACTCCTCCTTCGCCTCCAGCAGGGCTTCCCGTTTCTTAGTTTCGGCAGTTTTCAGTGCTTCATCTATGATGTTTCTCGCCTTTTCTTCCGCTGTGCCAATTTTTTCAGCATCCTGCTTGATTTTATTGTCCACAGCAATTTTCCTGGTAACAGGAACCGCAATAAGCAGCGTGACTACTACAGCAATGAATACCAGCAGAATTGTAATACCTGTACCCATTACCGGAGCACCTCCTTATTTAGTTTTCATTGCACATTTACAACACTACAATTTTATACTGTTTTCACAAATTTGTCAATGTTTTAAAAATATTCATGTAATTTATTGCACATAATTTCGCGGCATGTGGCGGAATCGCCGGGAATATTCAGGATTCTTCGTCAGCGGAATCTTGGTATTCTTCCAGTGCCCGACGGATTTCGGAACTGCCGAATCCCTTCCGCGTCAGAAAACCGGCGGCACGGCGGTACTCTTTTTCATCCAGCCGGTGCGGCGTGCCGAGCTTTGCGAAGGCGGCACTTTTTGCAAGTTCATACTCATCGCGGGCATCCTCCTGCTCTTCCAGGATGGATTCCACCAGTTCCCGGTCCACGCCTTTCTGTGCCAGCGCATAGAGGACTGCCTTTTTTCCCTTTTTTCGCACCGCTGCCCGCAAGATACTGCTCCACGTATGCGCGGTCGTCGATATAGTGAAAGCTCTCCACGTACGAGACAGCCTCTTCAATGGCTCTCTCGGGATAGCCGTCTTTTCGTAACTTATCTTCCAGCTCTTTTTTTCGTCCGCATCTGTCCGAGCAGCAGATACATCGCGCGGTGTTTGGCCCTTTTAGTCAGCACTTCCCCCTGCCAGCTTTTCGTAAACCTCGTCGGGCAGCTCCTCCTGCTCTCTGATGCGGGAAGCGCGGATTTCCCCGTCATAAAGAACCAGATCCTCTCCGTCATCGAAGAGGATCCGTGATTTCTTTTTTATTCAGAGGACGATCTCTGTCACAAACATTTATTCGTCGTCTCCTTCGGTTTCCGGAACTGCTGCTGTTTCCTCTGTGCCTTCCGGCGCTTCTTCCTTGATCAGGCCGTAAGCCACGCGCACTTTGTGCTCGATCTCATCCATGATTTCCGGATGCTCGCGCAGGTATGCTTTCGCATTTTCGCGTCCCTGGCCGATCTTGTCGCCGCCGTATGCGAACCATGCGCCGCTCTTCTGTACGATGCCGACGGAAGCTGCCAGATCCAGAACGTCTCCTTCTTTGGAGATTCCTTTTCCGAACATGATATCAAATTCTGCCTCGCGGAACGGCGGAGCTACTTTGTTTTTCACGACTTTGATTCTGGTACGGTTTCCGACCATCTCTCCGCCCTGCTTTAAGGCTTCAATTCTTCTGACATCGAGACGGATGGAAGAATAGAATTTCAGTGCACGGCCGCCGGTTGTGGTCTCCGGATTTCCGAACATGATACCAACCTTCTCACGCAGCTGGTTGATAAAGATAACGATACAATTTGAACGGCTGATTGCTGCGGTCAGCTTTCTGAGTGCCTGCGACATCAGACGTGCCTGCAGACCGACGTGGGAATCTCCCATGTCGCCGTCGATCTCGGCTTTTTTGGAACGAGGGCTGCAACAGAGTCCACGATGATGATGTCTACCGCACCGGAGCGCACCATCGTCTCGGTAATCTCCAGCGCCTGCTCGCCGTTGTCCGGCTGGGAGATATACAGATTATCGATATCAACACCGATCTTCTTCTGGCATATGCCGGATCGAGTGCATGCTCTGCATCGATGAAGCCGGCGATACCGCCGCGTTTCTGTACTTCCGCTACCATATGGAGCGCTACGGTTGTTTTACCGGAAGACTCCGGTCCATATACCTCGATGATTCTTCCCTTCGGCACACCGCCAAGGCCGAGTGCGATATCCAGGCTTAAAGAGCCGGTCGGGATGGTTTCCACGTTCATGTTTGCTGCGGAATCTCCGAGTTCATGACAGCTCCTTTTCCGTACTGTTTTTCAATCTGTCCAAGTGCGGCATCGAGTGCACGCAGTTTATCTTCGTTATTATTTCCCATACTGAATATTCTCCTTACTATACGAACGTTCGTTCGCTTCTGTATCCATACTATTACAAATCTGCTTTGTTGTCAACTGTTTTTCTTTTTTTTCCTGTGTCTTTTTCAGCCCCCAAATCCTCTGCACCGGAGCTGCTTCGAATATATCCTTATGCACAAGTGTAGCATATTCCACTCTCCTGCCGCAACCCAAAAATACTGCAAAAAAAAATCCCGAAACGGCTTTTCTTTCCTCTTCTGCCATTTCGGGATTTTTTTCTTATTTTTCAGAATGCAGACCAGCTTATCCGATCAGCCAGTTGTACATTTCCTCGTACTGTTTTGCGGAATTCGCCCAGGAGAAATCCGGTGCCATTGCGCGGTCGATCATCTTGTTCCACTCGCGTTTTTTGTCGTAATAGATGCGCTCTGCGTACCGCACGGTACCCATCATCTCATGCGCATTGTAGTTTGTGAAGCTGAATCCAGTTCCTGTTCCCTCGTACTCATTGTACGGCTCTACGGTGTCTTTGAGGCCGCCGGTCTCGCGGACGATCGGAAGGGTTCCGTAGCGGAGGCTCATGAGCTGTGAGAGTCCGCACGGCTCAAACAGGGACGGCATCAGGAATGCATCGCAAGATGCATATATCTTATGTGACATTGCATCGGAATAGAAGATGTTTGCCGAAACCTTCTTGTCATATTTCCATGCGAAGTGGCGGAACATGTTCTCGTAGCGCTCCTCGCCGGTTCCAAGGATCACAAACTGTACGGCATCCTGGCACATCTCATCCATCATATAGCTGATGAGGTCGAAGCCCTTCTGATCGGTCAGACGGGATACGATACCGATCATCATCGTCTTCGGATTGACCTCGAGTCCTAACTCCTCCTGCAGTGCCAGTTTATTTTTCACTTTCTCTTTACGGAAGTTCTTTAGCATTGAAATTCTTTTTGCAATCTGAGCGTCTGTCTCCGGATTCCACTCATTGTAGTCGAGTCCGTTTACAATACCGCGCAGATCGTTTGCTCTTGCACACATCAGACCGTCGAGTCCTTCGCCATAGAACGGGGTCTGAATCTCCTGCGCGTATGTATTGCTGACGGTGGTGATCGCATCTGCGTAAACCAGACCGCCCTTCAAGTAGCTGGCATCGTGTTTGAACTCCAGCTTATCCGGTGTGAAGTAGTAGTCGGAAAGGCCGGTAATGCTCTGAATCGTCTTGCGGTCCCAGATGCCCTGGAATTTCAGGTTGTGGATCGTCATGACGGTTTTGATTCCCCGATAGAATTCATCTGCCTGGAAACGCTCGTGCAGGTAAACCGGAACGAGACCGGTCTGCCAGTCGTGGCAGTGGATGAGGTCCGGGCGGAAGCCGATGGTCGGTAAAATGGAAAGCGCTGCTTTGCTGAAGTAAGCAAATTTTTCCAGATCACGGCATGCCCGCATATGGAGTGCTTCCTCCGAAATGCTCCTCGTTGTCGATAAAGTAGAATTTGATACCTTCATATTCCATCTCGAAAATGCCGACATACTGCTGTCTCCAGTTCAGATCCATGTAGAAGTTTGTCACATACCGCATCTGATTTCTAAACTGTTCTTTGATTCCCGCGTATTTTGGAATCACCACGCGCACATCAAAATACTCTTTCGGGAAGTACTTCGGCAGAGAACCTACTACATCCGCCAGACCGCCTGTTTTGATGAACGGTACACACTCTGAAGCCACGAACAAAATATTTTTCATGAAAAGAATCCTCCTGTAATTTCATGCTGATTATCGCATCTTTGTTTTTCTGTAATTCCTTCCTTTTTGTCACGATCCTATGAAACGCGAAAGGATAATCAACGTCCTGTCTGTATTATACCGTACTTTGTCCAGAAAAAAAAAGTCTAAACTTCTGTAATTTCTCCGTTTGTTCGGATTTTTTTGTTACTTTTTACTGATTTTCAGTTCGAGACGTATTTTATCTGCAATTAATGCAATAAATTCAGAATTTGTCGGTTTACCCTTGCGGTTGTTCACGGTATAGCCGAACAGCTCGTCGATTGTGTCCATTTTGCCGCGGCTCCAGGCCACTTCAATCGCATGGCGGATGGCACGCTCGACACGGCTTGACGTTGTCTGGTGGCGTTTCGCGATGGTCGGATAGAGAATCTTGGTAATGGAATTGAGCATTTCCGTGTCCTCTACGGAAAGCAGAATCGCATCGCGCAGGTACTGGTATCCTTTGATATGGGCAGGAACGCCGATCTCGTGGATCATATTTGTCACATCGATTTCCAGACTGTTTTCCGGCGGACAGATCGGCTCTTTTCCGGGGTTTGTAAAATTTCTTGGATGGTATCTTCTTACTGCTGTCATTCCTTTTGTTGCTTTGATCCGGTTCAGAAGAGTTTCGTTGTCGAACGGTTTTAAGACGTAATAGTAAGCGCCGAGCCGGAACGCATCTTCGGTGATCCGCTCCTCTCCTACGGCGGAGACAACGATAAAGGCAGGTCTTTTTTCAGATTTTTATCCTCATTGACTTTCTCCATTACAGTCAGACCATCCATCTTTGGCATGAAAATGTCAAGCAGTACGACGTCCGGTTCTTTGTCGCGGATGATACTGTAGATATCATTTCCATTTCCGGTCTGCCCGATCAGTTCAAGCGTGTCATCCTGTTTTATGACGTTCCCAAGCATTTCCTGCATGCGTTCGTTATCATCCGCGATGGCAATGTTGATCTTTTCCATAAAGCTCTCCTTTTGCAAAAACTCATAGTCTTTCCGGAATTTCACTGCATCCGTTTTCTTCTGAACTTTTTCCAATCACACAGACATTATAATTTTATTTTTTCGCATTTTCAATATATTTCCCGTAAATTTTTGAAAATTCGATCGACATTTTCCGTAAAAATTCGGAAGTTTGTAACAATTTCAACCAAATTAACGTATATTTTTTCAGTTCCGTGCAAGCATGTTTTCCGCAAAGACACCGTAGCCTTTTTTCTGGATGGTTTACGAAAACATGGGTAATGGCGCCGATCAGCCTTCCGTTCTGGAGCACCGGCGAGCCGGAATTTCCCTGTACGATGCCGCCGGTTTTCTGCAGCAGCCGTTGATCAGTAATTTCGAGCACAAAATTTTTGTTCGTATTCTCGCTTCCAAGATCGATTTCCGTAATCTCCGCCTCATACTCTTCTACCGTATTGTCCACGCACATCCGCACGGTGGCCGGGCCCGTCTCGATCTCCTGCCGGTAGGCAATTTCCGTCACGGTAAGCGGCAGTGCACTGCTTTTTTCCCTGTCCAGAACGCCGTGGATACCGTAGATGGTATTCTCCGCCACTGACCCGATACGGTTCTTTTTCTTCGTAATGGATCACGCCCTGAAGTTCACCCGGTACACCCGCTTTTCCCGGAATCACGGACAGAATCTGTGTCAGATACAGCTCTCCGCCGTTTAATTGGAGCATTTTTCCGGTATCAATATCACTGATTCCGTGGCCGAGCGCCGCAAAGGTTCCGTCCGGTTCCACGAAAGTCAGTGTTCCGATTCCCTGCATATTGTCGCGGACCCAGGCCCCGAGGCGGCAGGTGCCGTCCTGGCTTTTCTGCGGTGTCACCTGCACTTCGATCGTTTCCCCGTCCCGAAGCAGGGAAAGACACACCGGGGAACCGTTTGATACTTTTACTGCATCAATCAGCTCCTGCTTGCTGCGGATGCTCTGTCCGTTTACTTTTTGTGATATAGTCGCCTTCCCGCAGAATATTTTCTGACGGACGGCTGACGGTTCCGTCGGACGAACGGATTTCGGCTGTACGGATCACCATCACACCGTCGGTCTCCATATAGATACCGACCGGCGCGCCGCAGACGGCAACTTTCGGCCGTTCTTCCTGGATCACACGGATCTTTTTTCAGCGGGATCCCGGCGGCGGAACATTCTACAACCGTTTCACCCGTTTCTCCGAATTCGTTTTTTTCTGCTTCCTTCGTATCTTCCGAAATCGTCAGAAGCGGATGTTTCGTGAGCGGCTGAAACGGGCTTTCGCTGTTCTCATCCACATACATCGTATCCGGCAGGGATTCGCGCATGGCATCGTAGCCAAGAAGAACAGCGAGGATCAGAAACAGCGCCGCCAGCGCAAGCAGGACTCTTCGGTATTTTTGTTTTCTCGTCATTTGCATTCCCATCCTTTCCGCCGCAGGGCAGAACTGCGGCATTTCTTTTGTTTTCGCGGCGGTCGTCAAGTTCTCGTGCAGGCACGGACTTTGACCCGCCGCCCGCGAAAAAGAGGGAAACCACGCTTTGTTTCGTGATTTCCCTCTTAGTATGCGGACTTCTCTTTATTTGAGTCTTGCAGATTTTTGTACCTGTGCCAATTCCTTCATCTCGCTGGCATTTGCCAGAACAGAATCCGTAATTTTCGCGCCGCCAAGCATTCTTGCCAGTTCTCTGACAGAATCTTCCTCGGATAATGGATGGATCGATGTGACGGTCTCGTTTTCTTCGACGTTTTTTTCGATTTCAAAATGAGAATCTGCCATCGCTGCGATCTGCGGCAGATGGGTGATGCAGATGACCTGATGGCGCTGCCCGATCTGTGCCATTTTTTCGGAAACTTTCTGCGCCGTCCTTCCGCTGATTCCGGTGTCGATTTCATCGAAAATCAGAGTTTCTGTCTCGTCGCGGTCGGCAAGAATCGTCTTGATTGCAAGCATGATTCGCGACAGTTCACCGCCGGAAACAACTTTCGCCAGCGGACGGACCGCTTCGCCCGGGTTTGTGGAGATTAAGAACTCCACAGCATCGGTTCCGTTTTCGGTGTAGCTTTTTGTCTTTTTCAAATGAAATTTCAAATGCGACATGCAGGAAATTCAGGTCGCGCAGACCTTCGATAATCTGTGTTTCGAGCCGTTTTGCATAGTTTCTGCGGATTTTGGACAGATTATGTGCGGCCGCATCCAGTTTCTGCTCCGTTTTCTGTAACTGCTCCTGCAGTGCGGCACGGCAGCTCTCAAAGCTTTCCAGTTTTTCCAGTTTTTTCTGCTGTTCTTCGCGATATGCGGTGATCTCTTCCATCGTCTTTCCATACTTTGCTTTCAGGCGGTTGATCTCATCGAGCCGCTTTTCCGTCTCGTAATACTCTTCTTCGGAAAAGGTCAGTTCGGAAAGATATGCGGAAATTTCGCGGTTGAAATCATTCAGCAGTCCGTCAATATCGGAAAGGGTCTGCGACGGACCGGAAAGTGCATCGTCGTACACCGCGGCCTGCTGCAGCTCCCGGATTGCGCGGCCGACCTGCTCCCCGGCGCTGTTCTCTGCACCGTAGCCGGTGATCGCATATACCGTCTGCAGAGATTCCGCGATCTTTTTCGCATGGCCCATTTTCCGGTACGCAGTTTCCAACGCTTCGTCCTCGCCCTCTTTTAGCTCTGCCTGATCAATCTCGTTGATTTCAAACGTAAGAAATGCTGCCTCCCGCTTTCTTGCCTCCTCGTCGAGTTCGTACGCCGAGAGCTCCTTTCGGACATTCTTCCACTCCTGGTACAGCGCCCGGACCTCTCCTTTTTGCCGTGGCCGCCTCGGTTCCCGCAAACGCGTCAAGAATCGCGATCTGCCGGTCCGGATAGAGCAGCGACTGGTGCTCATGCTGGCCGTGGATGTCGAGCAGCAGGGACGCAAGAGCTTTTACCTGCGAGATATTGCATGCCTCGCCGTTGATGCGGCAGACGCTGCGGGATCCGGTGATCTTTCTGGAAATAATCACCTGTCCCTCCTCCGCCTCGAGATCCATCTCTTTTAACAGCTCCAGCACATGCGGATTTTCGGTTTCAAAGACCAGTTCCACCAGCGCGCTTGTCTCTCCCGTCCGGATCATCTCGCGGGATATCTTCTTTCCAAGCGCCGCGTTGATCGAACCGATCAGGATGGATTTTCCGGCTCCGGTTTCTCCGGTCAGTATATTCAGGCCCGGACCGAACTCCACTTCTGCTTCGTCGATCAGGGCCAGATTTTTTTTTACGTGTAAGTTTGTGAGCATTCTTTTCCTCCGGTGTCACACCTGCTGTCATCTTTTGTCTCTTTTTGCAGAAACGGGCGTTCTTTAGAACTCTTCGCCCGTCTCCTCCATGCCGTCCACCATTTTTTTCAGTCGTTCTGCTGCCACAAGCGCCGCATCATCGTCTCTTGCCACGCAGAGAATCGTATCGTCTCCGCCGATGCAGCCGACAATTTCATTCCAGTTCATCTCATCGAAAGCCGCTGCCGCCGCCATCGCCATTCCAGACACGGTTTTGATGACCAGAATATTCTTGGCAAGATCAACGGAAATATACGCGTCTTTTAACACGCGCGCATAGCGGCTCCCAACCTCGGACGGTGCGTTCTGCAGAACCGCATAGCGGCTTCCGCCGTTCTCTTTTTGGTACTTTTGTGAGCTTCAGCTGGCGGATATCCCTCGAAATCGTCGCCTGCGTTACGGCAAAAGCCGCTCTCCTCCAGCTTCTTTGCCAGCTCCTCCTGTGTTTCAATATCATATTGGTTAATTAATTTGATAATCTGTGCATGTCTCGCGATTTTCATTTCAAGCATCCTTCCCCAGTAACTATATCTTAAATGTTTGCCATTTTCTTTCTTAATGTCTCCAGAAAACTGATGTTGCTGATCTTTACAATCAGAGTATCCCGTCTGGCCTTTTTGATCACGATCCGGTCGCCGGTTTTCATCGGAACGCGGGTGTCGCCGTCAAAATATGCCATGCCCTGTTCAATGCCGCCGTCTCTCGAGGGCCCGAGCTCCACCTCGATCACATCCTCTGCCGGGAAGACAATGCTTCTCGTATTCAGGGTGTGCGGGGGCAAGCGGCGTCATCAGCATCAGGCTTGCCGACGGTGAGATGATCGGGCCGCCCGCGGAGAGGCTGTAGCCGGTCGAACCGGTCGGCGTTGCGATGATGATGCCATCGGCACTGTAGGAATTTAAAAAACTCCCCGTTGACGTAATTGTCAAACCGGACGACACGCAGGTTTCCCTCACGGGTGATCGTAATGTCGTTGAGTGCCGCGTCCTCCGCGATCAGCTTTCCGTCCCGGTAAATCGATCCGCAGAGCATCATGCGGTGCTCAATCGTATATTCATCCGCCATCAGATGATCCAGCGCCGGATAGAGTGTGTCACGGTCGATTTCCGCAAGATAGCCGAGCGTTCCCAGATTGATGCCGAGCAGTGGAATCTGTAAATCCACCACGTCGCCTGCTGCCTGCAGAAGCGTGCCGTCACCACCGAGCACCAGAATGCCGTCGATATCTGACGGAACCTTCGCCGGATCCGTATAATGGTATTTTTCCCCTTTTTCGCTGTTATCGCAGAGAAGACACGTTTTTCCGCGCTCCTCCAGATATTGCCTGATCTGGTCTGTCACGGTAAGGTCCGGGTCTTTTGCTCTGTTTGTGATCAGGTAAAATCGCTCCATATCATGCTCCTTAACCCTTTTATTTATCCAGTGTATCGTGTGCGCTCTTTACAACGGCGTCTACATCGACATTGGTCTCTTCCTCTGTCACGCCGTCCGGCAGCCGGACAAGGTGAACGAGATACTCGATATTTCCCTCCGGTCCTTTGATGGGAGAAAATTCCAGATGGCGCACGCCGAAGGAAATGCTTTTCGCATAGGAAATGACCATCTCAATGACTTCTTTGTGTACAGCCGGATCACGGACAACACCTTTTTGCCGACTTTTTCGCGTCCTGCCTCAAACTGCGGCTTGATCAGAGCTGCAATTTCGCCGTTCTCTTCCATCAGATTTCGAACCGGAAGCAGCACCTTGGTCAGGGAGATAAACGATACGTCGATCGATACGAAGGACGGTCTCTCCTCGATATCCTCCGTCACGACGTAACGGATGTTCGTGCGCTCCATGCAGACAACGCGCGGATCGTTCCGCAGCTTCCAGTCTAGCTGGCCGTGGCCGACATCCACGGAATATACCTTGACGGCGCCGTTCTGCAGCATGCAGTCGGTAAAGCCTCCGGTGGAAGCTCCCACATCCATGCAGACCTTTCCATCCAGGGTAAGGTCAAAGTTTTTCATTGCTTTCTCTAATTTTAAGCCGCCGCGGCTCACATACGGCAGTGGTTTTCCCTTTTTAAGACAATCTCCACTTCTTCCGGGAACATGGAACCGGCTTTGTCCTCCCGCTCATTGTCCACCAGAACTTCTCCTGCCATAATCATGGCTTTCGCTTTTTCCCGCGATGCGGCAAGGCCCCGTTCTACCAGTAATACATCTAATCGTTTTTTCATCTTTCTTCCTGCTCCCGTTTTCTATAGTATTCCTCAATTCTGCCGCAGATATCTTCCGGCGTAAAGCCGACCTGTTTCATCTGGTATGATACACTTCCGTGCGGAATAAAGCGGTCCGGCAGTGCAATGATCTCCACGCCGAACGGAAGGTCTTCTTCCTCGGCAAAAGCAAGGACGCGCTCTCCAAAGCCGCCGTCTTTTACATTTTCCTCGAGTGTTACGACAAGCTCATACGTATCGGCAAAGCTTCGAAGAAGTTCTTCATCGATTGGTTTGACGAACCGCGCATTCACAAGCGCCGCATCCATATCCATCCGCTCTTTTAACTGTTTCTGCACTTCTTCTGCCATTTTTACCATACTGCCGACGGCAAGAAGGTGCAACACGGCTTCCCTCATGGATCACTTCTGATTTTCCGAGGCAGATGGGCGCACGGAACTCTTTTTAATCCCGTATACGCTTCCCCTCTCGGGTAGCGCACCGCGATCGGGCCGTCGTAATCGACCGCAAATTTGATCATATCCGAAAGCTCCCAGAGGTTCTTCGGTGCAAGAATTGTCATATTCGGCATCGAACCCAGATAGGAAAGGTCGAAAATGCCGTGGTGTGTCTCCCCGTCGTAGCCCACAAGACCGGCGCGGTCAATCGCAAAGACGACATGGAGATTCTGCATACAGACGTCATGCATGATCTGATCGTACGCCCGCTGCAGGAATGAAGAATAAATCGCAACGACAGGCGTAATGCCGCCGAGTGACAGTGCCGCTGCAAATGTCACCGCGTGCTCTTCTGCGATTCCCACATCGAAACAGCGGTCCGGGAACATGTTGGAGAAGCGTTTCAGTCCGACACCGGTCATCATCGCCGCCGTGACTGCCGCAACATCCTTTCTTCGATCTCCCATTTTCCGCATGACTGTGGAAAAGACATCCGTGTACGTCGGATTGGATTTTCCAACCGGCAATCCTGTTTTCACATCGAACGGACCCGCACCGTGGAATCTTGCCGGGTGGCGCATCGCCGGCTCATAGCCGCGGCCCTTCTGTGTCAGGACATGCACCAGAATCGGTCCTTCAAACCGTTTTGCTTCCTGGAAGGTCTTGATCAGCTGAGGAATGTTGTGGCCGTCCACAGGACCTAAATACGTAAGTCCCATATCCTCAAACAGCATGCCCGGAATGATGATCTGTTTGATGCTGCTTTTCGTCTTCCGCATCGCATCCACCATGCCAGGTCCGATGCCCGGAATGCGGTTCAATGCCTTTGTGACGTCCATCTTGAAATCCGTGTACGCCGATGCCGTCCGAAGGCCGGACAGGTACGATGACATACCGCCGACATTCTCGGTGATCGACATTTCGTTGTCATTTAAAACGATAATAAAATTCGATTTCAGGCTGGCCGCATTGTTCAGCGCCTCGTAGGCCATGCCGCCGGTCAGCGCACCATCTCCGATGATCGAAACAACGGAATAATTTTCTTTTTTTTTCAGTTCCCGTGCACGCACATAGCCGACGCCTGCGGAAATCGAGGTCGAGCTGTGGCCGGTGTCGAATACATCGCAGTCACTCTCGCTCCGCTTCGGGAATCCGCTGATGCCGCCTTCCCGGCGCAGCGTTTCAAACCCGTCTTTCCGCCCGGTCAGAATCTTGTGCGTGTAGGACTGGTGTCCCACATCCCAGATCAGCTTGTCTTTTGGAAGATCGAAGACGCGGTGCATTGCAATCGTCAGTTCCACAACACCAAGATTGGACGCCAGATGGCCGCCGGTTTTACTCAAAGACTCGATAATAAATTCCCGGATTTCCTCTGCAAGCGCCGGAAGCTGGTCCGCCGGAATCTTCTTGATATCGTTTGGTTTCTGTATTTTTTCTAACATGAAATCATCCCTTACTTTTTTTTCTGGAAGTCAGAGATTCAAACAGCTCTTCCAGAAATATTTTATCTCTCGGACAGGACAGATTTTTCAGTTCGTCCACGGCCTCTTTCGTGAGCCGTTTTACCTCCTGCTCCGCCCCGTCTGTGCCAAACAGCGTCACATACGTTGTTTTTCATTCTTTTCATCGCTGAAAACCGGCTTTCCAAGCTCCTCCATCGTGGATGTGACATCCAGGATGTCGTCCCGGATCTGGAACGCGATTCCGACTTTGGAGGCAATCCGGCAGAGCGCGTCAAGATCATCGTCGTTTGCTCCTGCAAGTGCCGCACCTGCCATCATGGCAGCCTCTAAAAGCGCCGAAGTCTTGTTCTCGTAAATGTAGTCCAGCATCTCACGGTCGATGGCGAAATGGCCGGCTTTTTTCATTCATCACGTCAACACTCTGACCGCCCAACATGCCGGAAATTCCGGTTTTCTGACAGAGAATGCCAAAAGCACGCACTACGCGGTCGGTGTGCTCCTCCAGTGGAAAGGCTTTCCAGGCTGTCTCGTATGCATAGTTTAAAAGGGCGTCTCCTGCCAGCACGCCGACGGCCTCCCCTGAAGACGACATGGGTCGTTTTTCTGCCGCGGCGGTAATCGTCGTTGTCGATCGCAGGGAGATCATCGTGGATCAGTGAGTGGGTATGTATCATCTCCATCGCTGCCATAAATGGTTTTACAGCCTCCCCGGTTCCGCCGAACAGACGGAAACTCTCCTGCAAAAAGCAGCGGACGAAGCCTCTTTCCGCCCGCTGTCATACTGTAATTCATGGCTTTTGCCAGTTCCTTTGCAAAGACCTTCCTCTTTCGGCAGGTAAGCGGCAATGATACTTTCCGCTTCCCGCGTTTTTTTCTTCGAGTACCGCTTTAAAATTCTCTGAATGTTCCATCCTCATTCATCTGGAGCATTTTTTTTCTCGACGCGGTCAATTTTCTGACTGCATTCGTTTAAAAAGCTCCATTCCCTCCTTGTATAAACGAAAGGAGTCTTCCAGGCTGACATCGCTGCTTTCCAGCGTTTCGAGCATCTGATCCAGTTTTCCAAATGCTGCTTCCAGTGTCTCACCGGAAGGGGTTCCTTCTTCTTTTCTCTCTTCTGCTTCCATATTTCCCATGTTTTCTCGATTCTCTGCTTTTTTCACGATTGTTCCATCCAGGATACGGCCGATGTCTTCTCTGCGCGCGCTGTGATCTTTCCGTCTGATACACAGATTTCGAGCAGATCACCTTCTTTGACATCCTGCACCGAAGTGATGGCTTTTCCTTCTTTTTTCCACGTAGGAATAGCCCTGGTTCAGCTTGTCCAGCGGGGACAGACCCTTCATCGCCTGAATGTAAAGGGCAAGGCGGTGGCGCGCTTCTTTGATCTTTTCTTCCATCGCATCTGTATACCGACGCTCCAGCTCGGCGTGGCGTGCTCTCTGGTCACGGATCTTATTTTCCGGTCCGAGATACTTCCACTTTGTCTCGTACTGCAGAAGGCGGCTTCTCGCTCTCTGCGTCTGGTTTTGCCATCGCATGGTTCATGCGGCTTTTATAATTTTCCAGTGTGTTGAGTACCGCGCGGACATCAGCGACCGCCAGCTCCGCCGCTGCGGACGGGGTCGGGGCGCGCAGATCTGCCACGAAATCGATGATCGTTGTGTCGGTCTCATGGCCGACGGCGGAGATCACCGGCGTATGGCAGGAAAAAAACGGCACGCGCTACTTTTTCCTCATTGAACGCCCACAGATCCTCAATGGAACCGCCGCCCCGCCCCACGATCAGCACATCCAGATTCAGTGCGTCCAGACGGCGTATGCCCTCCACGATGCTGTCCGCCGCTCCCTCTCCCTGCACCAGGGCCGGGTAGAGGATGATCTGGACAAAGGGATTCCGGCGGAGTGCAATGTTTTTGATATCCTGCACAGCAGCTCCGTCGGTGCTGTGACAACGCCGATTTTCTTTACATACGCAGGAATCGGCTGCTTGTACTCCGGGGCAAACATGCCCATCTCTTCCAGTTCTGCTTTTAGGGCCAGATACTTTTCGTATAAAAGGCCGGCGCCCTCTTTTTGTGATCTCTTTTGCATAGATCTGATACTTTCCGTCCCGCTCATAGACGCTGATGCTGCCGCCGACAATCACGTTATCGCCGTCCCGCATCGGGAAGGCAAGGCCGCGCCGCGAACCGGCGAACATGACACAGGAAATGGTTCCTTCCGCATCTTTTAAGGAAAAATAGATGTGCCCGGACGGATGGTATTTACAGTTGCTTACTTCTCCGCTGACGTAAATCCGGCGGAGCATATAGTCCTGGTCAAAGATGTTTTTGATGTATGAATTGACCTGGCCTACGGTGTAAACATTCTGATTTTTATTTCTCATCTTCTTCTCTTGCCAGTTTTCCAAGAATACCGTTGATAAAGGACGGAGACTGGTCTCTGCCGAAGCGTTTTGCCAGCTCAACGGCCTCGTTGATGGCTACACCGACCGGAACGTCCTCGTCGAATTTCATCTCGTAAACGGCAAGACGCAGGATCGCCAGGTCTACTTTTCCCATACGGGTCGTTTTCCAGCCCTCGGAAGTACGGTTCAGCATCTCGTCGATTTCCGGGATGTGCTCGGTCACATGATGGTATTTCTCTTCCATATAGGTCTGATCTTTTTCGCTTACGGTTACTTCTTCATCCTCGTCGTTGTCGTCAGAGTACGTAAAGTAAAGAGACATCTGCTGCGGCATCTCCTCTTTCTCCTGGAACTCTGCGGTATAGAGAAGTTTAAAAATATTTTCGCGAAGTTTGCTTCTGTTCATTGTCTGTTTTAATTCCTTCCTGTATAGTTAATTAACTATTTTTCTTCCATTTCATCTGGCTCTGAATAGTTAACAAGAACCGCGGGGTTGTAAGGGGTCGCCTTATTCCCTCGCGGTTCGTTGTTTTTTATTTCGTCTGTTCCATATTCACGCCTGCAATGGCTACATTGACATCGGAAACTTCCAGGCCTGTCATATTCTCGATCGCTGTTTTTACTTTTTCCTGTACGTTTTTGCAGGTTGCCGGAATCTCGTATCCATATTTGAGATTGAGGGCAAGATCCACGCAGACAACGCCGTCGAGTACATCAACTTTGACACCCTTGGAAAGATTTTTCATGCCAAGCTTGCTGACTAATTCGTTGGTAATATTTCCGGCCATGGAGGCTACCCCGTCCACTTCCGTTGCCGCAAGTCCTGCGATAATAGCTACCACCTCGTCTGCAATCTGCACGGTTCCGATTCTTCGTCATCATATATCGTATAAGTGTTTCTTTTTTCTGAATTTTTGCCTCTGCCATCTTAAAGAACCTCCTCCTTGGCTGACTTTCCTTTATTATACCAAAAGTTTTCCGAAAATAAAAGTTTTTTTATTCTTCTTCCTGTGCCGCGCACCACTCGCGTGCTGCCGGCGTGTTGGCAAGGCCGCCCTGGCCGGTTTCGCGCAGACTCGGATGCATCTGGTCGCCGACTTCCCGCATCGCATCGATCACCTGATCCGGCGGAATGCGGCTTATGATTCCCGCAAGTGCCATGTCCGCCGCAGAAAGTGCATTCACGGAACCGATCACATTCCGTTTGACGCACGGGACCTCGACAAGACCGCCGACCGGGTCACACACGAGACCGAGCAGGTTCTTTAATGCCATCGCTGCCGCATGCGTGATCTGGGACGGAGTGCCGCCGCCAAAGTGCGGTCAGTGCGCCTGCCGCCATCGCGCTTGCTGTTCCGATTTCGGCCTGGCAGCCGCCGGAAGCGCCCGCAATGTAGGCCCGCGCCGCAACGACCTGGCCGATACCGGCTGCCGTGTAGAGCGCACGCACGATCTGCTCATCCGCTGTCCCCTTCTCTTTCTGGTAATTCACGAGCACAGCCGGAAGCACACCGCACGCTCCTGCGGTCGGTGCTGCAACGATCCGCTTCATGCAGGCGTTTGACTCACCCATCGCAAGTGCAGATGCCATAACTTTTCCGACAAACGGTCCGCAGAGCGTGTTCCCGCTCTCGACATACGCGCGCATCGTCTTTCCGGTGCCGCCCACAAGACCGCTTCTCGACTGCAGCGAACCGTCATAATTCCGTTCAGCGCCTTTCATGGCTTCCCACATGCCGCGCATCGTCTCAATGGACTCTTCGCGGCTTACATTTCTCTCATTCATATCGTCCAGAAGGATGACTTCATCAAACGGCAGGTCTTTTTCCTGGCACTCTCGGACAATTTCTTCCAGTGAATTATAAGACATCGTCCTCTTCTCCTTCCGTTACGTTGATGTATGTTACCTTTACAATGCCCTCAAGATGCTCCAGCCATTCCAGCGACTCTTTGGGAAGCGGCTGATCCATCTCCACGACCATGACGGCCGATCCGCCTCTCTTGTCGCGGTAGAGGGACATATTCGCAATGTTGACTGACTTATGTGCCAGCATCGACGTAACCTCGGCTACGTGGCCCGGCTGGTCCAGATTGTGGACGATCAGGGTCGGAATCTCGCAGCTGCAGTTGACATCCAGCCCGTCGAGGCGGTTGATCATGATACGGCCGCCGCCAAGGGAGCACGCCTGCACCTCGAGCGTCCGGCCGCTCTTTCCCTTTACTTCCAGAACGACGCTGTTCGGATGGGCACTCGTCAGATTGGCAATGCCGAACGAATAGGAAAGGCCCATCTTCCGGGCAATCTCAAAGCTGTGCGGGATCCGCTCGTCGTCTGCACGCATGCCGAGAAGACCCGCGACGAGACCGCGGTCCGTTCCATGGCCCTTTCCCGTTGCGGCAAAGGAACCGTACATCAGGATTTTTTGCTTCCACCGGCTGTTCCCCGAGAAGTTTCTGCGTCATCCATCCAATCCGCACCGCCCCCGCTGTGTGCGAACTCGACGGACCGACCATCACAGGGCCCAGAATATCGAATAAGTTCATTCCTTCTCCTTTTTAAGCGGCATCCCGCGCTTTTGTTCTTAGTTTTTGCTGAATTCGGTCAGCACAAGGTCTTTGTTTCGATCCTGTACCATGCCGACGCTCCAGGGATTGACAAAGAGAAGCAGCGGATTTCCCTTGAGGTCCATGACCTTCTTCATATCGGATGTACCCTGAATACGGTCCAGGTTGATCTCCTCTTTGTTTGCAATCCAGCGGATGTGCTCATAAGGCAGGTTCTCCAGACGGATATCCACGTTGTACTCATTCTCCAGACGGTATTTTAAAACGTCAAACTGCAGGACACCGACAACGCCGACGATGATCTCCTCCATACCGATGTTGTACTCCTGGAAAATCTGGATTGCACCTTCCTGCGCAATCTGCTGCATACCTTTCATGAACTGCTTGCGCTTCATGGTATCCACCTGACGGACTCTCGCAAAATGCTCCGGAGCGAAGGTCGGAATACCCTCGTAGGCAAATTTCCTGCCGGGCATACAGATCGTGTCACCGATGGAGAAGATGCCCGGGTCAAATACACCGATGATATCGCCGGCGTATGCTTCATCAACAATATGACGGTCACTCGCCATCATCTGCTGCGGCTGGGAAAGACGCATTTTCTTTCCTCCCTGGACATGGTTGACTTCCATTCCGGCCTCGAACTTACCGGAGCAGATGCGCATGAACGCGATACGGTCGCGGTGTGCCTTGTTCATGTTGGCCTGAATCTTGAAGACAAACGCAGAGAAATCCTCTTTGACCGGATCGATCACGCCGCAGTCTGCCGTACGCGGAAGCGGCGGCATCGTCATCGTGAGGAAGTGCTGCAGGAAAATGTCTCCACACCAAAGTTGGTGAGCGCAGATCCGAAGAATACCGGGAGAGCTCTCCCTTGCTGACAAGCTCCTGGTCAAACTCTGCACTTGCGCCGTCAAGCAGCTCGATCTCATCCATGAGCTGTTCTTTCTGGTCCTCATCGACCACATCGAGAAGATGCGGATCGTCGATATCGATTTCTTCCTCGATACCTTCCTTCGTTCCCTTCATTGTATCGGAGAAGGTAAGGACTTTCTTTTTTGTCACGGTCGTAAACACCGCGGAATTTCTTTCCGGAACCGATCGGCCAGTTGACCGGGCAGGTTGCGATCCCAAGCTCTTTCTTCGATCTCATCCAACAGATCGAAACGTGTCGTTCGCATCGCGGTCCATTTTGTTGATAAACGTAAAGATAGGGATATGGCGCATGACACAGACCTTGAACAGTTTTCTCGTCTGGGCCTCGACACCCTTGGATGCATCGATAACCATGACGGCGGAATCGGCTGCCATCAGGGTACGGTACGTATCCTCCGAGAAGTCCTGGTGTCCCGGGGTATCCAGAATGTTGATGCAGTAGCCGTCGTAATTGAACTGCAGAACGGAAGAGGTAACGGAAATACCTCTCTCTTTCTCGATCTCCATCCAGTCGGATACGGCATGGCGCGCAGTCGCTTTTCCTTTTACAGAACCGGCGAGATTGATCGCGCCTCCGTACAACAGGAATTTCTCGGTCAGTGTGGTTTTACCGGCATCCGGGTGAGAAATGATGGCGAAGGTACGCCGTCTTTCAATTTCTTTTGTATAATCAGGCACGGTTTTATCTCCTTTGGAATATAAAATCTTATTTACTATGTTTTCCATGTTTATGCTTTTTAGACATACTAATTTATTCTATTATATGCCACCATTCCTGTCAATCGTTATCTTGACAGTTCATTCATAATCGAAGCATAAATCTTCTGACTCCGGTTTTCCCAGTTGCTGCAGATCTTTTTGGCCGCCTCCTCGGACGGAACCGTCACGACAATCTCAAAAATAGTCGTCTTCCGCTCTCTTGCCTGACAGCGGACCTCGTAGTCATCTCCCGCGGTCTTGTAGTAATCGGCCACAACGGACGCTTTTTTCCGCAGTTCATAGGAGTGTTCCTTCATATAGCGGTCGATTTCCTCCCGGATTTCCGGAGAGATCTCGTTTTCGAAGAAGGAAAGCGTCTTGCTGCCCTCCTCAGTCATGTGGTAGTACGAGGTGTTGCGCACCTTCTCGATCTCGATCAGCTTTGTATCCTGCAGCTCGCTTAACGCCTCCTGGAGATGAAAGTAGTTCGTGTACTCTTTTTTTCCAGGATAAAATCCGAAATCTGTGTATTTGACAGCGGAAAATTCACATTCTGCAGCATGTAGAGAATAATCAGTTTGTATAACGTAAAGGATGATTCAATCACGGTGTGTTTCCTCCTTTTTCTTCGTCCAGAAGCTGTCCCTGATACGCATGTTCTTCTTTCATGCGATGATGCAGCTCATTTAAGACGGTGCGTTTTGCCTGGCTCCATGTTGGTGCAATCAAAAGATCCCCGGGGCCGTCTCCGTCACACGGTGGATCACAAGATCGGGACGGAGGCGCCGCAGGCAGTCGATGACAAGGGTAAGATACGCATCCTGCTCCAGCACCTCAAATTTTCCGGCCGCGTAGTCCGCCGCAAGATCCGTGTTTTTTTCAGCACATGAAGCAGCTGAAGCTTGATGCCTGAAATGGAAAGTCCATTCAGGTAATCCATTGTTGCAAAGACTTCTTCCTGTCCCTCCCCCGGCAGACCGAGGATCGTGTGGACAATCACGGGAATCCCCCGCCTGTGCAGCTCGTTTACTGCCTCTTCAAAACAGGAAAGCGGGTAGCCCCTTCGGATATACTGTGCCGTTTTTTCATGCATCGTCTGCAGTCCCAGCTCTACCCAGACCGGTTTGATCCAGTTCAGCTCTTCTAACAGAGAAAGAACCTCTTCCCCTAAGCAGTCCGGTCTCGTTCCGATCGAAAGGACCACGACCTCCTCGTCCGAAATTGCCTCCCGGAAAATTTTTTCCAGATATTCCACCGGCGCGTACGTGTTCGTATACGCCTGGAAATAGGCGATGAACTTATGCACCGGCCGCTTTTGCTGCAGGAGGGATTTCTGCTCCCGGATCTGTTCCGGGATGGATTTGTTTCTGTCCCCGGCAAAATCACCGGAGCCGCCCGCACTGCAGAAAATGCAGCCCCGGTCACCGCAGGTGCCGTCCCGGTTCGGACACGTCATCCCGCCATCGAGCGAGAGCTTGTACACTTTTTCCCCGAACGTCTTTTTTTCAGATAGGCGTCCAGCGAATAATACGGCTTTCCAAGCCAGTCTGTCATGATTTCTTCCCCTTTTATTCGATGTCTTTTCCAATTTTTTTGAAGTTTTCCCGGATTTTCTGCTCATAGCCGTTCGTTCCAAGATGAAGGAAACGGCTTCCTAAGATCTCGTCCGGCAGATATGCTGCTCGACGTAGTGATTCGGGTAATCATGTGCATACTGATAGCCTTCACCGTGGCCGAGTTTGGCAGAACCTTTGTAATGGGCGTCCTGCAGATGGGGCGGAACCGACGTCCGCACACTTCCGACCGTCTTCATCGCCGCAAAGACTGCCTCGCACGAAGAATTACTCTTTGGTGCACAGGCAACATACGTGGCTGCCTCCGCCAGAATAATCTGCGCCTCCGGCATGCCGACGCGTTCCACGGCAAGGGACGCGGAAACTGCTACATTTAAGGCATTCGGATCGGCAAGGCCGACATCCTCCGCCGCGCAGATCATGATGCGGCGGGCGATAAACTTGATATCCTCCCCGGCATACAGCATTTTGGCCAGATAAAGACCGCCGCATCCGGGTCAGAACCGCGCATGCTCTTGATAAATGCAGAGATCGTATCGTAATGCTGATCGCCCGTCTTGTCGTACCGCACGACGCGCTTCTGGATGCACTCCGATGCCGTTTCGAGATCGATATGGATTTTTTCGTCTGCCTGACGTTCCGTCGAGAGGACGCCCAGCTCGATTGCATTTAAGGCCGCTCTCGCGTCACCGCCTGCGATGTCGGCGAGGAACTCTTTGCATCCGCATCGAGCACAACGTTGTACGTCCCGAGCCCCTTTACCGGGTCCGTCACCGCGCGCTCCAGCAGTTTTTCGATGTCCTCTTTTTCGAGCGGCTTTAATTCAAAGATAATGGAACGCGAAATCAGCGCCCCGTTGACCTCGAAATACGGGTTTTCCGTCGTCGCGCCAATCAGAACGAGTGTGCCGTCCTCCACAAACGGAAGCAGATAATCCTGTTGCCCCTTGTTGAAGCGGTGGATCTCGTCGACAAAAAGAATCGTCTTTTTGCCGTACATGCCGATCCGCTGCTGCGCTTCTTTTTACGACTTCTTCCATATCCTTTTTGCCGGCTGTCGTGGCATTCAGCTGGGTAAACTCTGCGCTTGTCGTGTTGGCGATGACGCGGGCAAGCGTCGTTTTTCCCGTTCCCGGAGGGCCGTAGAAAATGACGGAGCCGAGTTTATCCGCCTTGATCGCACGGTACAACAGCTTTCCAGGGCCGATGATGTGCTCCTGTCCAACCACCTCGTCCAGCGTTGTCGGGCGCATGCGCGATGCGAGGGGGGACTCTTTTCCATTGTGGTTTCTTTCATATAATCAAACAAATCCATGTATTTTTCACCCCATTTTTCTTCCTGCCATTTATCTTATCACATTTTGGCGGGTATCCTCAACCCCTTAATCTCGGATTCTCCGCAACTATGTTCGATGGAATCCGCGGAAGCTATTCTTCAATCAGCTCACGCACCGTCACAAACGTGTATCCCTCTTCTTTTAATTCTTTTACGATCCGCCGCAGCGCTTCCACCGTCGCGCGGTAGCCGTCATGCATGAGAATAATGCTGCCATCCTTCACATTCGGAAGCACCTCGCTGCAGATCGACGCGGTGTTCTGGCTCTCCCAGTCGCGGGAATCCACATCCCAGAGTACCGGGATCATCGTCACTACAAGGTCCAGCCCCTCTCTCCATTCCCCGAACGGCGGACGGATATAGACAGGATATTCCCCTGTGATCTCGTAGATTGCATTGTTTGTTTTCACGACCTCCTCCCTCGCTTCCTCTTCTGATACTTTCGTAAGCTGAACATGATGAAACGTATGATTTCCGATCAGATGGCCTTCCGCATGCATCCGGCGGACGATTTCTTCGTTTCCGGCAAGACACTGCCCCTGCAGAAAAAACGTTGCCGGAATTTCATTTTCTTTTAAAATTTCAAGCACCTCCGGCGTATAGCACGCATTCGGCCCGTCATCAAATGTCAGCGCCGCACGGCGGGGCACACTTTTTTCTGCTTCCGCCGCTGTCTCTTTCGCGCCTTCTCTTTCACACCGTGCCAGCTCTGCAAACAGAATAGCCGCCATCATCACAGCCAGAAGCGGCAGAGGAACGTGCCGCACTTTTCGGAATCTCCGCATGGTCTGCCCTTCGCACTTTCTTCTGCATTCCCTGTATTATATGAAAAACAGGAGAAAAGATGCCGCACCCGGCGGTTCTTTTCTCCTGTTTTTGTTCTTTATGTATCCTGCACCTGAAGAATATACGTACCGGACGCAGTATCCTGGTAAACGATATCTCCGATGGACTGCAGCAGCGATTCGTTCAGTGCATCGCCGTATTTCTCCTTTTTCTTTGCTTCCCACAAAAATGTAGGTCACATGATACTGCTCCAGCAGGCGCAGCACTTCATTCGTATCGGTCGAGGTGTACATCTGTTTCACGTCCTCGGCGCGGACATTTAAGTCTGCGGGATCCCCTCTCCAGAGCCATTCATGGACATACCATCCAAGCACGGTCGGAAGGCCGGTCATTGCGGAAACACGCTCGTAATCGCTGTAGCTGTCGCCGTTCGCCTCAAGCACAACCGGCTGTCCTTCTATTGTTTCATCCAGCCAGCGGATGGCACCTGCGTCCTCGGAAAAGACATTTTCCAGATACGCTGTCGCATCGAGTCCGCGGTACTCGGACAGATCGAAAACATTTCCGAACCAGGAGTACACGCTCGTTCCAAAATAGCCGAACGTCCATAAAAGCAGTACCAGCCCGATTCCGCCGAACACCTGCAGAATCCGCTCTTTTTCCAGAGCAGGAACCGCGTGATGATGTAGCTCATGCAGATGCCGAACAGGATAAATGCCTGATACGTCAGCTTGAACATCGTGTTGGAGCGCGCATACGATTCTTCGTAGATATCGCGCACATAGACGAGCTCCGGAATGATGATAAGGCCGATGGCACAGAGGCCTAAAATACCGATCACCATATCGCTCACCGCAATCTCTCTCCAGAAATTACAGAAGGCAGAAACTTTTTTTTGGCTTTTCCGCCGTTTCTTTTTTCGCCCGGCTCCGGTTTTTTTCTCTCCCAGAATCAGGGCAACGGCCTGCTCTTCCACCTCTTCCTGCGTCTTTCCATCGGCAAGTACAATCTGTCCCTGCCGCTCCATGCCCGGAAGATGGCAGTTTTTCCGCCATGCTAGCAGAACGGCTGCGATAAACAGCACAACGAGCACCGTCGGAAGGCCCCAGAGAATCGCCAGCTGATACAGCATCGAATGGTGCTTGGCAATGCCGACACCGGAAACCATCGTCTCAAACTTCATTGTAAACGGAAGGGCGACAATCGTTCCAATTGCAAAAGCTTCTGCAGCCTGCAGGAGAACCGTTCCGATCGTCTCTTTCGCCCGCGCATGATACCGGTACAGCGCACCGTACAGAGAGAAGCCTGCAATCACGACGAAATAGATAACAAAATCCCAGTAGTTGGACCAGTGGAACACACCGATCAGAAAGCCCGCCGCGATGATCTGCGGCTGAAACAGAACGTCTTTTAACGACCATTTCCACTCTTTTTCCGGATCACGGCAGGTATTTTTCACGTAGGAATATAAAAGGCCCAGCACCAGCAGGACGAACATGACATTCACCACATGGGCATGCAGGTCGCCGAGCACAAAGGAATACGATGGAAACTCATGAATCGTGCGGTCATTTTCCACAAGCGGGTCATACCCGATATAGCGGGTCGAACTCGGGAACCAGTAAGCCGATTCGTTCAGTCCCAGCCACTGGCGGATGCAGCCGTAAATCACATAGTGCATATTTCCTGCAAGGGAAACGGCGCCTCCCGAAAGAAGACCGCCAAGCACCGGTGCAATCTGGCTTTTTATTGCCGCCCTCTTTCCGGATGCAGTGGCACGCACGCGACTCTGCCAGATGGTAGGTGATCGAAAACGGCAGAACAAACGCGAACGATGCCACCATCGTACGCATCAGATGGTACGTCTGCTTTACATCCGTGAAGGTAATCTTCGTCAGAAATACGGCATAGAACTGGCCGCCGTAATAGTAGTTAATACCGCTTCCGCTGTACCAGAGATCCTCTGCCGGAACGGCGGTGCTGCGCATCATGGCCTTCATAAAACCATAATCCATGAATTTTTTCGGTTCCGTGTGCCTCCGGGTGAAAGCCCGCAAGGTAGGTCCAGAGAAGGAAAAAGGCGAAAAACAACACTTCTTCCATCATCAGGAAGTCGATTTCCGGCGCATGGACGCGTACCTTAAAGCATCCGAAAATCCAAGAAGCCAGGATCAGTACACCGACTGTGATCAGGCAGACCGGTGCGGTAAACGGAACCAGTCCGAAGCTTCCAAGAGCAAATACAGCAAAACCGGAAACAACGATGCCAAGCACTTTAGAAAACATCCATCCCCGGTCATGAAACCGCGGAAACAGCGCTGCGGCAGCCGGATAAAATCCAATACCGAGCACCAGGGTCATAAGCCACCACTTCAGGAACGAAACGTTGTCCGTTCCAAGAAGCGGCGTTGTGGCCAGCACAAGCAACACCAGCAGAATGCCGGAAACTGTCGTCTTTTTGCTCATCTTTAATTATCTTCCTCTGTCATTGTGTAGACATGACGTTTTCTTGCCATCTCATCGCTTGCAAGATACTCGTCGTAGGTGGTCATCTTATCGATCAGAGCGCCGTTCGGCAGGATCTCCATGATACGGTTTGCTGTGGTCTGTACAAACTGATGGTCGTGGCAGGAGAACAGCAGCACGCCCGGGAACTTGATGAGCCCGTTGTTCAGTGCTGTGATGGACTCCATATCCAGGTGGTTGGTCGGCTCGTCAAGAACGAGAACGTTTGCACCGGAAATCATCATCTTGGAGAGCAGGCAGCGCACTTTCTCTCCTCCGGAAAGGACTCTGACACGTTTCACGCCGTCCTCACCGGCAAAAAGCATTCTTCCGAGGAATCCGCGGACATACGTTACGTCCTTGATCTCGGAATACTGGGTCAGCCAGTCTGCGATAGTCAGGTCGCAGTCGAATTCTGCGGTGTTGTCCTTCGGGAAGTAAGCCTGTGTAGTGGTTACGCCCCATTTGTAGTAACCGGAATCCGGCTCTTCTTCTCCGGTCAGAATCTTGAACAGCATGGTGATCGCCTGCTCGTTGCTTCCGACGAAAGCAACTTTATCTTCTCTTCCGAGGGTGAAGCTTAAGTTATCCAGGATTTTCACGCCGTCTACGGTTTTGGTCAGTCCCTCTACCTGCAGAACGTCGTTTCCGATCTCACGGTTCGGACGGAAATCGATGTAAGGATATTTCCGGCTGGACGGTTTGATATCGTCGAGCTGGATTTTCTCCAAGGCTTTCTTACGGAAGTAGCCTGTTTACTCTTCGATGCGTTGGCACTGAATCTAGAGATGAAGTCCTGTAACTCTTTGATCTTCTCCTCTTTCTTCTTGTTCGCCTCTTTCATCTGTTTTACCAGCAGCTGGCTGGACTCAAACCAGAAGTCGTAGTTTCCGGCATAGAGCTGGATTTTTCCGTAATCTATATCTGCGATCTGGGTGCAGACTTTATTCAGGAAGTAACGGTCGTGGGATACAACGATAACGGTATTCTCGAAGTTGATCAGGAACTCCTCAAGCCACTCGATCGCATCGAGGTCCAAGTGGTTGGTCGGCTCGTCAAGAAGAAGGATATCCGGGTTTCCGAACAGGGCTCTTGCAAGAAGAACTTTGACCTTCTGGCTGCCGGTCAGGTCTGCCATCTGTGCGTAGTGCAGTTCCGGCTCAATGCCAAGGCCGTTTAAGAGCTGCTCTGCATCGGTCTCTGCCTCCCAGCCGTTCATCTCGGCAAACTCACCCTCGAGCTCGCTCGCTTTGATACCGTCCTCATCGGTGAAGTCTTCTTTTGCGTACAGCGCCTCTTTCTCTTTCATGATCTCATAGAGACGGGCATTTCCCATGATAACGGTGTCGAGTACCGGATAGCTGTCGTATTTGAAGTGGTCCTGCTCGAGGAAGGAAAGACGCTGGCCCGGTGTGATGGTTACGTCTCCGTTTGTCGGTTCAAGCTGGCCGGACAGGATTTTCAGAAAGGTTGATTTTCCCGCACCGTTGGCACCGATGATGCCGTAGCAGTTTCCCTCGGTGAATTTGATATTCACATCTTCAAACAACGCTTTTTTTCCGACACGAAGTGTCACATTATTTGCTGCAATCATACTTTTTAAAACCTCATTTTCTTATTCTTAATTGTAAACGTGAAGTTACCGCCGGGGTTTCCCGGTCATACGGAGTATAGTCTACCATAGATTTCCGTTTTCTGGCAAGTAGGGAAAGCCCTTATTCTTCGTCTTTTTTCACCGGAAATTGTAAAAAGCTGTCATCCCGGTCTTTTTTGTCGATCAGTTCATTGTACTGCAGGCATTCATACTGCCGTTCGTACTCGAGATCCTCCTCCGGCGCATCGCTGTCGTTCCAGCGGTACCAGGTTCCGTCACTTGCTAAAAAGCCGAGGTGATTGAGCGCCGGCATCTTCTCGCGCAGGTCAAGCAGATACTCGTTGTACGGTGTCAGTTCCAGGCCGGTAAGGCTTAACGCATAGCTTGAGAGATAGTTTGTGCTGATCCAGACATTGCTCTCGGATTTCATGCTGTAGTTGGTCCAGATGAAGAACGGGGTTCCATAGAACTTCTCCTGATCCTCGACCGAAAGATTCTGATAGGCGTCTCCGGCAATCCATGTTTCAAACGCATCCGGCAGTTTCGGGGAATGATCGCCGAACATAATGATCATCGTCGGCTCGTCCACCTGCTGGAAATACCGGATCAGATAGGAAATTGCCTCATCGGAAAGCTTTAACAGGGAGAAATACTGATCGGCCTCATCACTGTCGTAGCCGTTGCAGTTGATATCCGCCTGGAAATAACGGTTCGTGTAGCCGCTGTGGTTCTGCATCGTCACATCAAAGAGGAAGAACGGGCTGCCCGGCTCCTTGTTCTCGTAGGTTTCCACGATCTTCTCATAGTTCGCCTGATCGCTTATCATGCCGCGGTACCGCTTGGCCGTATCGGAGAACTGATCAATCGAGATGAAATCATCAAAATCAAGGAAACGGTATGCCGTGCTCCGCTTCCAGTTTGTCGCCTTGTTCGGATGCATCGCAATTGCCTGATAACCCTGGTCCTTTAACGTCGTGACAAGGGAATACTGGCTGTGCGTAAAGTAGCTGACGTACGGCACCATGCCCGGGAACCGCTTACAGGAGTTTCCGGTCAGGAACTCATACTCCGTTTTTGCTGTTCCGCCGCCCTTGGTACACGTCAGCGTGTGCCCTTTGATGATATTTTCGGTCAGCGAGTCGAGGAACGGCATGTAGCTCTCGCTCGTCTGCGGATCGCCGACGGAACGGTAGTCAAACCACGACTCGTTCATGATCGCGATGATGTTGACGGGTGTCACGCTATCCGCATTATCTTTTCGAAGATCTTCTGTTTTCGTCTCTTTCTCGCTCGTATCGGCAATCGCTGTCACTTCGTCTTTCGAATAGCCGTCCGGCGGTGTCAGGCGCATGTATTTGGCGACCGCGGTAAAACCGACCGTCGTTCCGTACTGGCGGTATGTCTTCGCCGGATTCCAGAGGTCACTGATGACACCGAACTCGGCGTTCCAGTTCAGATTCATGTACGCCAGGTATGTTCCGAGCGTCAGCGCAGCAGCAGCCACGCGGAGCAGAATTTTATTCCTCGTTTTCCGTGCAAAACGGTATTCCCGGCTCTGCAGCCAGAGGCGCACAACGAGCATCATCGTGATAAACGAAGTCACGATTTCACCTGTGATCTCGAATTTGTAGCCGCCGACTACGTCCGCCGCCGTCGCAATGCTGTACAGGTCGATGAGCTGGAACGCTTCTCCGCGGAACAGATAAACATAGTAGAATACCAGACTCATGCAGAAATAAAAGATGTTCATGAAAATCATCGCGCGGCGGATGGAGTTCAGAAAGAGGGAAACGAGAATGGAAAGTACGAAAAATGACACCGATATTCAACAACGCATAATACCATTTCATCTCCCGGAACTGGCTGTTTGTGACAAGGCAAACAGATAGGCTGCGTTTGCCAGCATCAGAATCGGCTGTTTCCATCCCACATAGCGCGGTTTTGGTTTCTGGTCCGGCTTTGCAGCAAACCGGCAGAAACTGACAACTGTCGTCAGTATGATACACGCCAGCAGGCACGGGAACAGAAAGTGAATACTCCACTCCCGGTCTGCCGCCGTCGTATCCAGCAGCGGGCGCGCCAGAAACAGCAGCACCGCCAGCACGCCGAAATACAAAACAAGAAACGCGCACCGGGCGCGCTCCTTTTGATTCTCTTTTTAATCTCTGATAAGACTTCTGCATCGAAACTTTATGCTCCTTTTTTATAAACAAGAATTATAATCCTTCCGTAAACGGCTCGTCCGCCGGATAGCCGCCGCCTAATTTTTGCATACAGCGCTGGATGGAATCTTTTGAATTTCCCCAGTCCTTATCCTTGTTGCGGTAATCGAATTTGTCAGTAAACCATGTTACCTCTTCCTGCAGCCGCTGGTAATTTTCTTTCATGATTTTGAACAGAGTCGGGTAAAATTCCGCTTTCTGTTTATCATTCAGCTTTTTCTCCGCCGTTTCTACCAGATCCGCAAAATGCGGCAGACAGAAGCCTTTTCCCTCGCGGAACAGTCTTGCAAACTCCTCGTCTTTTTTTGTAGAGATCAAAGAACGTATCAAGATAGCGGTTATAGTTTGCCTTGAAGTGATCGCAGACGTAGCACGAATGCGTCTTCTCATCAATCCACTGGCCGATCGCAGTCTCACGGCCCTGTTTGTCGAGGATGTCTTCTGCATCCGCTTGAACACCGAGGATTTTCCCGGTGCAAACAGATCCATCTGTGCGGCAAGCTCCTGGTTCAGTTTTTTCAGATGGGTAGATAAAATCAGACCGCTTCCGAGACGGTTTCCGTAATCGTACATCATTTTATAGTGGTGGCGGCAGAATCCCATCGCGTCTGTTTCCGCACGCACATCATCCTCCATATAGGATGCGCCGGAACCGAGCGCAAACGAAATCGCATGCTGCTCTGCTTCCCGCCCAGATAGCAGAACGGGCACTCATCTTCCGCCTTGAATGCATCCATCAGCGGAATGGTATGGATCGACTCTTTCATATGCAAAAACCTCCGATTTTATTTGTTGGTGCTTTCTACAGCATACACAAAAACCTCTCATTTGTCAAAAGAACTCTTTTTCCTGTTTTCCTATTATTCTGATGGATAATTTCTATATTTTGCACAATTTACATGTGCATTATAAAAAAATTTAAAGTTGTTTCTTTTTGGTATTTAATCGTTTAAGATAAATATTATATAAGTCTTTGTATCACTCTGTTCAGAAAGGAGCCATAGCAATGGGAGAACGTCATACGGAGGAGATGCGCCTCCTCGGTCTTACCATCGCTTTTTATCGCAGAGCACGCGGATTAACGCAAAGTGAGCTTGCCGAAGCTGTCCAGATCAGCCGTACACATATGAGCAACATCGAAGCGCCAAACAGTCATACCTCTCTGTCTCTAAACAAGCTGATGGATATTGCGGAAGCACTCGAAATTCCGCTGAAAACATTATTTGATTTCAAACGGTAAGCCAGGAAAGCTTTCCGTTTTTTATAGCAGTTTTGCAGCAACCCCCGCAGCCGGTGTGCGCCCGGTGCGGGGGGCTTTTTCTCTTATTTTCCCGAAAAATCCGGAGTTCCGTCAAGATTATACGGGGTCACCTGGTATACATAGTAGTTCAGCCAGTTCGTATACAGATTGTTCGCATGTGACCGCCATAAAAGCACTGGTTTTGTATTTGGATCGTCGTTTTTATAATAGTTCTTCGGAATCTCAATCGGGAGTCCTTTGTCTTTATCGCGGTGGTACTCGCCGTCGAGCGTCATACGGTCGTACTCCGGATGACCCATCACAAAAATCTTTCTTCCCTCTTCCGCCATGCCAAGATAGAATCCGGCTTCGTCGGACTCTGCGAGAATCGTGACATCTTTGCAGGCACGGATATCGTCGATCGGTACTTCTGTGTGGCGGGAATGCGGTGCCAAAAACTCGTCATCGAAGCCTCGCACAAGCGGGATCTTGCGGTTGTTGACTTTGTGCCAGAACAGCCCGAATTTCTTCTCCGGAAGCATCCGTTTCTTCAGTCCGTAGAAATGATACAGACTCGCCTGGGCTCCCCAGCAGAGGAACATCGTGGAGGTAACGTGTGTGTTCGTCCAGTCCATGATCTTTGTCAGTTCATCCCAGTAGTCAACTTCTTCAAATTCCATCTGCTCGACCGGTGCACCGGTGATGATCATACCGTCGTAATAATTTTTCCGCACATCCTCAAATTTCACATAGAACGTGTTCAGATGGCTGGTCGATGTATTTTTCGCCTCGTGGCTTGCCACCATCAGAAAGGTGACATCAACCTGCAGGGAGGTGTTGTTGGAAAGGGAGCGCAGAAGCTGCAGCTCGGTATCTGCTTTGAGCGGCATCAGATTCAGGATCATAATCTTCAGCGGACGGATGTCCTGATGAACCGCTCTTGTCTCGTCCATGACGAATATATTTCGCTTTCGAGTATTTCTTTTTACAGGTAAATCTGCCTGAACTTTAACCGGCATATTCTTTTTTCCTCGTTTCTATTCTTCTTGATCTGCCGCGCTTTTTCTCTGCGCAGACAGGCGGTTTGCTTTTTCCGGCAGGAATTTCTGCCGTCTGTTTCCGATTATAGCAGATTCCCGCGCGGGATGCAAACCGCCTTTTGCAGATATTTCGTTATTCTTCTGTCATCTTCAGAAATTCCTCTTCTGAGATCACCGGCACGCCGAGTTCGCGCGCTTTCCGGTTTTTTGGAGGAACTGGATGTCGTGTCGTTGTTGATCAGATAGCTCGTCTTTCCCGTTACACTTCCGGTGGCTTTTCCGCCGAGCTCCTCGATTCTTGCCTTTAATGCATTCCGGTTCGGGAAATGTTCCACACTTCCGGTGATGACGAAGGTAAGACCGGCTAATTTCTGTTCTTCCTGGCTTGCCTGCGGCTTCTCAATCGTCAGATACGACAGAAGGCGCTCAAGACGTTCCTTGTTTTCCTCATCCGCAAAGTAATCCACGATGCTTTTTGCAATCACTTCTCCGACACCGTCGATCTGCGCGAACTCCTCCGCCGATGCACTCCGGATCCGGTCGAGATCGAAATCGAAGGCTTTGCAGATCATTCTCGCGTTTGCAAGACCGATATTTAAGATGCCAAGTCCGAAAATCAGACGGGGCAGCGTTGTGTTTTTCGCGCGCTCGATGCTGTCGATCAGATTCTGGTATGATTTTTCACCGAAACCGTCCATCTCCACAATCTCGTCGCGGTAGCGGTCGAGACGGAAAATATCGGCAAACTCACGGATGAAGCCGTGGCCCACGAATTTTTCGAGCGTTGCCTCCCGACATGCCGTCGATGTTCATCGCGTCGCGGCTTACAAACAGGGTGAATGCCTTCATGAATTTTGCCGGGCACTCCGGATTCGTACAGTAGAGGGTCTCGACATTGTTCATCATCTGAATCCGGGTGGCACCGCCGCAGGCAGGACACGTTTCCGGAATATCGCGCACACCGCTTCTCGTCAGATTTTCAGCGATCTGGGGGATGATCATGTTTGCTTTGTAGACAAGGATTTTATCACCCACACCGAGATCCAGCGAACGCATGATACTGATGTTGTGGACGCTTGCGCGGGAAACCGAAGTTCCTTCCAGCTCGACCGGCTCAAAAATCGCAACCGGATTGATGAGACCGGTTCTCGACGGGCTCCACTCAATTTCAAGCAGAGTGGTCTCCTTCTGTTCATCCGCCCATTTGAAGGCGAAAGCGTTCCGCGGGAATTTCGCGGTTGTGCCAAGTGATTCTCCGTAGGCGATATCGTCATACAACGCGACAAGGCCATCGGACGGAAAATCGTTTGTCTCGATTTTCGTGGAGAAATATTGCATCGCCTCGTCGAGGTTATCTTTGGTGACAACCTTGTATTCCACCACCTCGAAGCCCTGCTCTTTCAGCCACTCCATCTGACGGATTCTGGAATTTTCGAAATCCTGTTCCGGAGCGCTCACAAGCGCAAATGCCATAAAATGAACGTGGCGTTTTGCCGTAATCTCATTGTTCAGCTGGCGCACAGAACCGCTGCAGAGGTTCCTCGGATTCTTGTATTTCGCATCGACATCCTCGATCTCCTCGTTGATCTTCTCAAAATCGGAATAGCGGATGATCGCCTCGCCGCGCAGAACCAGCTCTCCCTGGTACGGGATTTTTAAAGGAATATTTTCAAACACTTTTGCATTGTTCGTGACAACCTCTCCGATCACGCCGTTTCCACGGGTGACGGCCTTTGCGAGGGTACCGCCGCGGTACGTCAGAACAACGGTCAAACCATCCATCTTCCAGGATAGCAGCGTTTTGTGATCCCCGATGAAGCTGCGGAGCACTTCCACATCTTTCGTTTTATCAAGGGAAAGCATCGGCGACTCGTGCGCTTCTTTCGGCAGTTCGTCCATCGCCTCGTAGCCGACTTTTTGTGGTCGGGCTTCCGGCGAGTGTTACGCCTGTTTTTTTCCTCTAATACCTGCAGTTCGTCATACAGCGTGTCGTACTCCAGGTTGCTCATGATCTCCCGGTCTTCCTGGTAATAGGCTTTTGCCGCTTCGTTCAGCTTTTTGACCAGTTCCTTCATCCGTTCTGTCTCGTTCATCGCTTTTCCTCCCCGATCTGCTTTTTCAGTTCTGCTAATTCTTTTTCCGTTAAAGGGCGGTACTCCCCTGTTTTCAGGTCTTTCAAGTGAACATTCATGATCCGCACACGTTTCAGCTTTGTGACACGATATCCTAATGCTTCGCACATCCGCCGGATCTGACGGTTCAGCCCTTGCGTCAGAATAATCGTAAAGCTGCGCTCTCCGTTTTCCGGATCCGGCACGGGCGCGTCACGGTATCGAGAATCGGCACGCCGGATGCCATTTTTTCAGAAATTCCGGTGTAATCTCTTTGTTTACCTCGACCTGGTATTCTTTTTCGTGGCGGTTTCTGGCACGCATGATACCGTTTACGATCGCACCGTCGTTCGTCATCAGAAGGAGGCCTTCGGAATCTTTGTCGAGTCTTCCCACCGGGTAAATCCGCACCGGGTAGGACAGATAATCGATGACGTTGTTTTTTCCCGTTTTTCCGCAGTACAGACGATGCCGCGCGGTTTGTTGAAGGCGAGATAGACTTTTTCTCCTCCGGGACAACGGTTTTGCCTTTCACGACAACAACGTCGCCAGACTCCACCTGCATACCGGTTTCCGCGCGTTTTCCGTTTACCGTAATCTCGCCTGCTTCTGTCAGACGGTCCGCCTCCCGCCGCGAGCAGACGCCCGCATCACTTAAGTATTTGTTTAAGCGCATGGTTTTATCCTTCCAAAAAGCAGTTTCATAAAAACCAGAAACTGCTTTTTTTTTTTGTATTATTCTATTGTTCCTACTGAATGCTCTCTACATATGCTCTCAGAGAAGCATCTGCATCGAGTGCATTCTGATAATCGTTCTGAACCTGTTCGATCAGATTTTTGACTTCTTCGTTTTCGAGCGCCGCTTTCATAGCCTCGGTTACGGCCGCATCGTTGTCGGTATCATCCATGATTTTCAGGCTGCCGTCTTCTGTCGTGTAGAGATAATACTCCGAAAGCATCGGCAGGGTCTGGTTGATTCCCAGATATTTGCATCTGCTGCTGACAAACGCGATGTACGTTCCGTCGCTTGGACCGCTGATCGTGTAGGCCTTTACATCTCCGTATGACTCCACGTCGCTTTCTGCCTCAATCTGCGCCTGCTCCTCCGCGGTCAGATTATCTGTTACTGCAAAAGACCGTTGATATTCCTTGCACCGAGCGCGGTGTAATACTGCTCCAGCACGGTGCTTACTTCCGGGACATTGTCCGCGGCAAAGGAGACAGCCGTATTATCGGTATTCTCTGTATTACTGGTATCGTCTGCCGCTTCCGGCTCACTTGTCGGCTCAGCCTCTGCATCCGGCGCGCTGGCGGTATCGGTACTGGAAGCATCTGCACTGGAATCATTCGCGGAATCCGAAACGTCCGATGAAATGCCTGTGCTGTCCTCAGAATCTGCTTTGCTGTCTGCTTTTACCTGTGTCTTTTTATCCGGCACATTGTTTCCGGTGCTGCTGCTTGTTACGGTTCCGCCGCTCGATTTTCCATCGTTTTTGGTGATACCAGATGAACGATGAGAAGAACCGCTGCCACAATCAGGAGAATTGCTCCGATCAGAAGCATGTAGCGCAGATTATCGGAAATCCATTCCCGGATTTTATCTTTTGTTGTCATTGGTTTTGCCATATTTTTCCTCCTTCATCAAAACTGATCCGCCGGATCAGTTATTGATATGCCCAGTAAGCAAAAAAAAACCTCTACTTCACACCGAAGCAGGGGCTTTCCTTGTCCTGCGCCGGTCCTGCCCGCCGCAGCATGCCATGTAGCAAAAACGCGTCTGGAGGGATTCGAACCCCCGCCACATGGTACCGGAAACCATTGCTCTATCCCCTGAGCTACAGACGCTGATGTGATCTGTTTTCTCAACCACACTATGATAGTTTACCACAGACTCCTGCAATTGTAAAGTATTTTTCCCACCCAGCCGCCCATTTTTTCTTAAATTATTCGCAGACTATTCTGCCACACAGCTTACGTTTCTTCCTCACACAGCGTCAGTTCCCCGCTTTCCCGGTGGTAATAATAAACGTGATCCGACAGAACCTCCTGCGGCTTGACTGTCTTTTCATTCACGTCCCGTACCATGTCGGAAAGACACTCCTCCGGGAACACATCATAATCCGGAATCACCATGCACTCGTGGATACTGCTCGAATCACATAAAGACTTGCCTCAAAGCGCTGCGAAAGACTCTCCAGCACGCCGGGATAGCACATGCAGATTGCACCCAGCTTTCCTCTGCGGTTGCTGACCAGGTAAAACTGTTCCGCCAGCGGACCAAGCTCGAACAGGGGAAACGTTACTCCGTACTCCTCTTTCAAATACACCATAAGGCTGTCTGTGCGCACCGGCAGATCCCGCAGGGTGTTCTCCCAGGCACGGGCATCCAGCTCCTCCGCCGAAATTCCCCACAGCTCCCGGTGCGTCTCGTGGATCAGAATTGTCGCATCCGGCACGCAGTTTCCCGCATCTGGTAATAGTACACGACCGCGAGATCGAGAAATTTTCTGTGCGGAACTTCGGAGAGCAGCGTACGGTTTTTCTCCGCATGAATGAGCTCGCAGTAGATCTGCGGCGCAGCATTTTTCCAGTTGGTAAAAAGGCAGCTTTCTCCGGTCTTCTCGCCTCCGCTTCCACCTTCCGGTACTGCTCCAGTACCTTTTCTGCAATCTGAGAAAGCGGCACGCCCTGCAGACAGTATTCATACAGAAGCTCCACGTAGATCGTCGGTGCAATCCAGTCCTTCTTTCTGCTGATGACAAACGCCTCTTTTTTCGATACCGTTCAGCTTCTGCACCGATTCTACCTTCACCTCAAAATCATCGCCGGCTTTTCTTTTCAGCAACGCGGCAAGCTGCTCTTTGAACATCTGATAGTCCATTTTTTCCCACCTTTCCTGTTTGATTGCCTTTTGTATTTTTGCTTTACGGAACAAAAAAGCTCCGGAAAACACAACTTAAAAATCTCTGTACAGATCTGTATATGCCAGAGATTCGTTGGTTCGCGGAACTTCGAACGATGAGAAAAAACGGGCCCGGGCTGCTTCCGACAGCCTTTATCAGCCATTTTTCAGACGAATATTCTATTTATTTAGAAAACCGTGTCCGCCACAAAGAAAGTTGTGACGGACAACGGCGGGAACAGTCTTACTTATACACGGGACAGATATTCACCTGTTCTGGTATCAATTTTGATTTTGTCTCCCTGGTTTACGAACAGCGGAACGCTTACGGTAGCACCAGTCTCAACGGTTGCCGGTTTGGTAGCACCTGTTGCGGTATCACCTTTGAAGCCCGGCTCAGTATCTGTAATCTCAAGCTCTACAAACAGAGGCGGTTCGATTGCGAATACATTTCCGTTGTAGGAACATACCTTAACCATTTCGTTTTCTTTTTACAAATTTCAGAGCATCTCCGATGGTCTCTTCGTTCAGTGCGATCTGATCGTAGTTCTCCACGTTCATGAAGTGGAACAGATCTCCATCACTGTACAGATACTGCATGTCTACACGGTCAATACGTGCTGCCGGGAATTTCTCGGTCGGACGGAAAGTCTTCTCAACTACACCGCCGTTGATGACATTTTTAATTTTGTTCTTACGAATGCAGCTCCTTTACCAGGTTTTACATGCTGAAATTCAAGAATCTGAACGACCTGACCATCGATCTCGAGGGTAACGCCGTTTCTAAAATCTCCTGCTGAAATCATTCTGATTTTTCCTCCTTAACATAGTACGATGCGCCAAATGCGCACCATAGGCTTATCTTATAATATAATATTTTTCCCGATTTTTCAACTGTTTTTTTTCGTAATCCTGCGCGGGCCAGATCACGCTCATAAAAAGAACAGTACAATGTGCTCCAGATACCGTTTCAGAACGATCTGAATTTCCTCTTTCGGATTGATCGGCTCGGTCAGAATATTGTAAAGTCCAGTTCGTTTTGCACCGTACACATCGGTGAAAAGCTGATCCCCGACAAAGACCGCCTGCTCCTCTTTAATCCCCATTCTCCGGCATGCCTCCTGGTAGTTTTTCACCGAAGGCTTGTGCGCATTTTCGATATAGATAGAACCGACCGCATCGGCAAACGGAGCCACACGCGGTTTCTGATTGTTGGAAAGCAGACAGGTGGAAAAACCAGTCTCCCGAAGAGACGCAAAGAACGCAGCCGCCTCCTTCGTTGCCGGCGCACCGTGCGGAACAAGCGTATTATCGATATCAAAAATCACGCCCCGGTATCCTTTCCGGTACAGATCCGCGTAATCGATCGTATAGGCACTTTTTTCTCTCCGGTCCGGGTAAAACATCCGCATCAGTATAGTTCCCCGGTTCTTCTGGTTTTTTCCACTCATCTTCTTTCTCCAATCCTCTTTTCGTTTATACAGTAACTTTATTCTTCTTTCAGAAACTCCTGCAGAGCCTCAAAATTTGCTTTCATCTGGTCATAGCCGTGCTGGTAAAATTCCCGCAGCTTCTCCTCGTCCTTTTCGAGACGCGATACCGCCGGTATCTCCGGGCGGATCACAAAGACGGAGCCTTCTTCTTCCCATTTTTCGATGCATTCGAGCACCTGGTTATAATGTTTCGCGCGGTTTACAAGCGCACGCACGAGATTCGGGTATTTGCGGAATGCCGCCACATACAGCTCCCAGCCTCTCGTTCCCTCTTTTTTGCGGTAACCGAAATTCCGTGTCAGAATAATGACATTTTTTTCGGTGTCCCGTCTTTAAGAACGGATAATCGGGATCGAATCGGCAACACCGCCGTCGACGTACTCGTTTCCGTCGATCTCCACCATCGGGCAGGCGATCGGCATGCTCGATGATGCACGGCCAATTGCAAGCAGACGTTCTTTATTTTCGCGGTCATCCAGATATTCCGCGCGTCCCGTCTCACAGTTTGTCACAACCAGCTCACACGTCTGCGGCGATGCAAAATACGTATCAAAATCAAATGGAAAAAAATCTCATACGGATACCGTTCGAACACCATATCCATGTCGAGCAGTGCTTTTTTCAACGATTGTCTTGATATTCTTATTGACGTAGCGGTTTTTCTCATCCGTGACAATCATACAGTCCCTCGTTCTGCCAATCTGGCGCGATACATAGTCCAGCGCATTGCAGGCTCCGGCGGAAACGCCAATCACATGAGGGATATAATACTCCTGCTCCATCAGAAAGTCCAGCGCTCCTGCTGTAAAGACGCCGCGATTGGCCCCCTCCTTCCAGTATGACTGCTCCGGATTTTGTTATGCTGTAATTTTTGTCTCATTCATTCTCCTGCACTCTCCTATTTTTCACAATGACACATTACTTCCTGCACAGAGCAATGCCGGAGCAGATCGGAAAATCCCGACACGCTCCGGCCCTTCTGCCTGTTTTATCTGTTTTCCAGCGGAACATAGTCCACTTCATCTTTGACACTCTTGTACGCCGGGCGGATGATCTTGTCGGTGTTGATCAGTTCCTCCATCCGGTGTGCACTCCAGCCGACGATACGCGCGCAGGCGAACATCGGGGTGTAGAGCTCCAGCGGAAGATCCAGCATGCTGTAAACGAAGCCGCTGTAGAAGTCGACGTTTGCGGATACACCTTTGTAAATATGGCGCTCCTCGCCGATGATCTTCGGAGCCAGTTCCTCGACCATAGCGTACAGCCGGTAATCTTTCTCTCTGTGTTTTTCTTTTGCCAGCTGCTCAACGAAGCTCTTAAAGATGCGCGCACGCGGGTCGGAAATGGAGTAAACCGCATGGCCCATACCGTAAATCAGACCTTTCTGGTCGAACGCCTCTTTGTGCAGCAGCTTTCTTAAGTAATTCGATACTTCTTCCTCATCCGTCCAGTCTTTGACGTGTGACTTCATATCGTCGAACATCCGCACAACCTGATGTTTGCACCGCCGTGCTTCGGTCCCTTTAAGGAGCCGAGCGCCGCTGCAATTGCGGAGTACGTATCGGTTCCGGAAGAAGAAACAACATGTGTTGTAAAGGTCGAGTTGTTACCGCCGCCGTGCTCCATGTGGAGAACGAGGGCAAGATCGAGGATCTTCGCCTCCAGCGGAGTGTACTTCTGATCCGGTCGGAGCATCAGAAGAATATTTTCTGCAGTCGAAAGCTTCTTCGACGGGTTGTGGATATATAAACTTTTTCCCTTGATATAATGGTTGTACGCCTGATAGCCATAGACGGACAGCATCGGGAAAACAGAAATCAGGTTAATGCACTGGCGAAGCACATTCGGAAGGGAGGTATCATCTGCGTGGTTGTCGTACGCGTACAGGGTCAGAACGCTTCGGGACAGAGTGTTCATCATGTCCTTGGTCGGCGCTTTCATAACAACGTCACGCACAAAGTTCTTCGGCAGGGACTGCTGCTGTTTTAAGATTGTCTTAAAATGATTGAGCTGCTCTTCATTCGGCAGATTTCCAAATAAGAGCAGATACGCAACTTCTTCGAATCCCATACGGTTTTCACTTAAAAAGCCCTGGGTCAGTTTTTCCACGTTGATGCCGCGGTAGTACAGACGTCCGTCACACGGCGTTTTGACGCCGTCAATGATATCCGAAGACACAACGTTTGAAATCTGTGTCAGTCCCGCAAGGACGCCAACGCCGTTGATATCGCGCAGTCCGCGTTTTACATCGTATTGCCCATACAGCGAAACATCCATTTTGGAGTTATCCAGACAGATGTTTGTCAGTTCCTCTATTTCCGGTGTTACTTTCATGCTAAAAAGCCATATGCATTCCCCTTTCTCTTCTCTCTTTTTACTTACTTTCACTCATTATAGCATTAAACCAGGGGATTCGTATACTGAAATTTTTATAAACATTCGGAAAATTTTCGTAAGATTTTGTCTCACAAAAGGTATCAGGCTTCTGTTTTACATGCATCGAAGGCTTGATCAAGCGCGTCCAGGAAGTCTCCCATCACGTAATACAGCGTCTCAAACCGCAGATAATCAAGGACGTTTTCATCCCACATAAACTTGAGCACCGGCGGGAATTCCTCATCGGACTCCCAGAACTGGAAGACGAGCGGCAGAAACGGAAAGACATGAAAAACAAAAAGCAGCGTCTCCCGGGGAATATGGTTTTCCGCTAAGGGAAACGCATGCTTTTTTTCAGCTGTTCCACATGCCCGTCATACCGTGCGGCGCGGCTGTCGTGAACGCCGGACGCAATCGTGCGGCCTTTGATCGTTCCCTTTAAGGAATTGGTACGCGCATACGTGCCGGCGAGCACAATCTCCTTCTTTCCGCAGCAGAGCAGGTCGAAAATCGTCAGCGTCTCATTGAAACTGCCCTGATGTACATGAAGAAAATGGTCTTTTGATCCCTCTACAACGCCGGTATGGCGGTTCACTCTCCACTCCTCAAAAAAGGTACGGCACATAGAAATAATCGTCATCAAACGCAAAGCCATACTTCCCTTCGATCTCCTTCTGATCGTACGTCAGAAAGCGTTCCTGCATCTGATCACGCATTTTAATATAGTTCGACACTGCCATTTTTTTGCCTCCCGCTATTTGTCGAGCATCTTTTTCAGCTCGTCCATGAACGTGTTGACGTCCTTGAACTCACGGTAAATCGACGCAAAGCGGACGTACGCCACCTGATCCAGGTCTTTTAAGTAATGCATGACCTTCTCTCCGATCACAGAGCTTGGAATCTCGCGTTCCTCGCCGTTGAAAAGCTCCGTCTCCACCTTGTTGACCATCTCGTTGATCTTCTCGGCGGACACCGGCCGTTTGTGGCAGGCGCGCAGGATACCGGTCTCGATTTTCGAGCGGTCATACTGCTCGCGGTTCATATCTTTTTTGATGACGATCAAAGGGATCGTCTCCACTTTTTCGTATGTCGTAAAGCGTCTGCCGCAGACATCGCACATCCGGCGGCGGCGGATCGCATTGCTGTCTTCAATCGGGCGTGAATCCACAACCCGGGTATTATCCTGATTACAAAATGGACATCTCATATCTTTCGTCCTCGTTTCTAAATAAGTATTTCGAAAAGTTTTCTACTTTTACAGTATACGCATTTTTCCGTGAAATTCAAGTCAACTGCAGCAACATTTTCGCATATGTTTTTCCATAGGAATCTGTAAAAAGGAGCACCGCATGCGCGTTGTAGATCTCCGCCAGAAAGAAGTTATCAATATCTGCACCTGCAAAACGCTCGGCTGTCCGATTGATGTAGAATTCAATCCAAAAACAGGACATCTTACCGGACTCGTTCTTCCGGGTCCTGTGAAATTCTGCGGCTTTTTCTGCCACGGCGAGGATTTTGTGATCCCATGGGACCGCATCTGCCAGATCGGCAACGATATCATTCTTGTCGAAATTCCGGAAAAAGAGAAAAAGCAGCCCTGATCAACGGATATGAAAACCGAATTCCGATTCCAGCGGAATCTTCGTCCATTTTGCATCCGTGATTTCGATGTAGCTGGAGGTGCGGATCCTTTTGATCATCTCCGTGATCGTCTCCTCATCACCCTGCACCTCCATCTCCACCGTCTCATCCCAGCAGTTTCTCACCCAGCCGGTCAGTCCGAGCTGGTAGGCAGCATAATACGCCCGGTAACGGAACCCCACGCCCTGCACCTGGCCGTAGAAAATCACATGGTACCGGATTTCTTCTTTTTCGTCTCTTCTGTCTCGTTTCGCTGTCTCGTTCATATTTCTCTGCCTCCCAACAGTCATTGCCTAAAATTCGTCTGCCGTCGCACAGTACAGCGGAAGCGGGAACCAGTCGGATGGAATGTTCTTCCAGATTTCAGATGGAACCTTGCTTCCCTTACTTGCCAGCGGTGAAAGAAGCAGTTCCTGCGCCTGCTCCCGGTTGAGTACATCTGCCCCCGGATGGGCTTCCCGTGTCACGGTCACAGTTCCATCTTTTACCGTCACGGTCAGCGGCTGTCCCTCCAGTACGGCGAACCACGTTCCATCGCTGATGCCCATCGTCTCTGCTTTCATGGTCAGCATTGCCTCGATGACGTCTGCAAATTGGAAAATACGGTACATCGCGGAACCGCAGCGCTCTTTTGTGAAGCTTTCGCAGACTTCCGATAACGCTGCTGCTTTTCCGGTCTCATACACCGGAATGGAAATGAAAAGAGAGTCAAGCGCATTTTCTTTTAAATAAGCGGCAAGTGCAGGAACGAAATCCTGTTCCTCCAACACTTCTGCTTCCACAACCTGGTTTCCGCCACAAAGTGCCAGATATCCGATCCGCTCACCGTTTTTCCAGATTGCAATTGCCTGCTCACCGAATGTTTTCAGGCAGGCTTTCACATCCTCTCTTACCACGTAAAGCGGTTTTTCCTCATTCAGCTTCTTTGCAAAGGCTGCCGCCTCTTCGTCCGCTTCGCCGTTTTCCGGAAACAGCGGCGCAAAGGTATAAGCGGAGAGTTCCCCGTTTTTCCAGGTATGGCGCACATTTGCCACATCCAGGTAAAACGTGTATTTTTCACTTCCCGGCGTAAAGCCAAAGTAGGCATACCGCTGTCTCTGGCCGTCCAGTGCCAGAAGATCACACGTTCCTTCCAGATCCGTAATCCAGTCGCCAAGAAGACGCTTCATGTGGCCTTCGCCCCTTGCCTTTGGATGCACGGAAACGCTTCCCACATATCCTGCGCGGAGCAGCTTACCCCCTGCTGCCATTTGCTGCGGAAGCACCGCAATCTCGGCCCGGAGTCTGCCGTTTTCCGCAACAGCGACGCGGTGGATCCGTGCCATTTCCGGTCCTGCCTGATAAACCCTTGAATTAACTGCTCAAAGTCGTGCGGACGGTGTGCCATGCTGAACACGTTGTCTTTGTCATTGATTTTTCCTCACTTTCATTTGGTTTATCTGTTTTGTTTTTTCTATCTGGTGTTGCTTTTCTGTCATGCTTAGGATCATACACCCTGCACAGATTCAGCCGCAGGGCATTGGTAACAACGCAGAAGCTCGACAGGCTCATCGCCGCCGCTCCAAACATCGGATTGAGCTTCCATCCTAATAAAGGATACCACAAACACCTGCGGCTCGCCGCTTGTGATGGTTCCAGTCTTATCGAGTGCAACGATCTGTGTTTTTCCTGTCTTCTCGAGAGAAACTGCGGTTTTGAACATCGTTCCGTGTTTTGCTCCCATTCCGTTTCCGACCATGATTGCAACCGGGGTCGCAAGTCCGAGGGCACACGGGCAACTGATAACCAGAACGGAAATACCTCTTGCAAGAGCAAAGCCGACGCTCTCTCCTGCAAACAGCCAGATCACAATCGTAGCAAGTGCAATGCAGATAACGGCCGGCACAAAAATACCGGAAACTTTATCTGCCACCTTGGCGATAGGCGCCTTATGTGGCTGCTGCATCACTGACCATCTGAATGATCTGGGAAAGTGTTGTGTCTTCTCCGACTCTCGTCGCCTCACAGGTCAGGAAACCGGACTGGTTTAAGGTCGCCGCCGATACGCGGTCGCCGGCCTCTTTATCCACCGGAATACTCTCGCCAGTCAGCGCGGATTCGTTGACGGCACTCGTTCCCTCCAGGACAACGCCGTCCACCGGAATATTTTCGCCCGGGCGGACGATGAAATGATCGCCCTTTTTCACCTGATCAATGCCGACTTCCACTTCTTTTCCGTCTCTTAAGAGAACAGCGGTCTTCGGAGCCAGCTTCATCAGGCTCTTTAACGCATCGGTCGTTTTTCCTTTGGAAATCGACTCCAGCATTTTTCCGACGGTGATCAGGGTCAGAATCATGGCTGCGGACTCGAAGTAAAATTCATGCATATAGCTCATGACTGCATCCATGTCCCCCCTGTACCTGCGCTCCCGTCATGGCAAACAGGGCGTAGACGCTGTATACAAACGATGCGGTAGAACCAAGCGCTACCAGCGTGTCCATATTCGGTGCTTTATGCCAGAGGCTCTTGAATCCACTGATAAAGAATTTCTGGTTGATGACCATGACCGCAACGGTAAGCAGGAGCTGTACCAGTCCCATTGCGATGTGGTTTCCTTCAAAGAATTTCGGCAGTGGCCATCCCCACATCATATGCCCCATGGAAAAATACATGAGCGGAATCAAAAGAAAAACGGAACTCACCAGACGGCGTTTCATGACCGGTGTTTCCTTGTCTTTCAGCATCTCTTCGTATTCTGCTGTGGAAGCCGACTGTGATGTGCTTCCCTTCTCGCCTTTTTTCGACGCACCGTAGCCTGCATTTTCCACGGCGGCAATAATCTCTGCCGGGGAGGCCGTTCCCTCCACGCCCATGGAATTTGTCAGAAGGCTGACTGCGCAGGATGTGACACCGGGTACCTTTGACACGGCTTTTTCGACACGAGTCTGGCAGGCGGCGCAGCTCATACCGGTTACATTGTACTGTTCCATCGTATGTCTTCCTTTCTGTAGTTCTGGATTTTCTTTTTCGCATACCCCAATGGGGTATCTTATTTTCTTCTACACTATATACCCTGTCCGGGTATTTTGCAAGTGTTTTTTCAAAAAATTTCCACTTCTCTTCTGCCATCCCCCGCACAATCCGGCCGGACCATCCTCAGAAATCCCTTGACAACCCGGCGCATGTATTTTATATTGAAGCAATCATGGATGATTTTTTCTTCTTCATCCTTCGGAGGTTTTTATGATTACATATGATTATTATCGCATTTTTTTTTTTCACTTCGTAGCACAATATCACAGCTTTACAAAAGCCGCGGAAATTCTGAAAAAAACAACCAGCCCAACATCACACGGTGCATGAACAATCTGGAAAGTGAGCTTGGCTGCAAACTTTTTATCCGTTCCCACCAGGGTGTCACACTGACAGCGGAGGGCGAAAAGGTGTATGAGCGTGTGGCCGTTGCCTACGAACAGCTCCGCACGGTTGAGGAGGAGCTGGCTCTTGAGCGGTCTCTTGAGAGCGGCCTTATCACAATCGGTGCGAGCGAGACGGCACTTCGTCTGATGCTGCTCTCCGCCTGGAGCACTTCCACACCCGCTATCCGCACGTCCGCCTGCGCATCTCCAACCACTCGACGCCGCAGGCCATCCAGGCGCTCGAAAACGGTCTGGTCGACTTCGCAGTCGTCACAAGCCCGGTGGAAATCCGCAAACCGCTGCACAAGATCCCGATTTTCCCATTCCAGGAAATTCTGATCGGCGGATCGAAATATGCATCCCTTTCCGCAGAGCCGCATCATCTCGGCGAATTGTCAGAATATCCTTTTATCTCGCTTGCCAAAGACACCGGCACGCGGGAGCTGTACGCCGAGTACTTTCTGAATCACAACCTCGCCTTCCATCCCGATATGGAGGCGGCGACGACGGATCAGATTCTTCCTATGGTCGAGTATAACCTCGGCATCGGATTTTATCCGAAGGAGCTGGCACGCGATGCCTTAAAGAGCCGTACCGTCTGTCGGATTCCGCTCATCGAGGAGGCCCCCAAACGTGAAATCTGTCTTATCATCAACCCGCGGCAGCACCAGAACGCGGCGGCAAAAGAGCTGATCGAGGAGCTTCTGGAACGCGTATAAGATTTTATGGACTTTTGTTTGAAACAAAAAAGACCCTGTCTACCGGCGGACGGAACATCGCTGCTCCATCCTTCCCGTATACAGGGTCTCTTTTTTATTTATGCCTGCTGTCCGGCAATCTGCTCTTTTTTTATGCGGCATGGCAAAGACCATCGCCGTGTAGGAAAGCATTGCGCCTGTGATGTAGAAGAACATCAGAAATCCGCTCCGGTTCAGCACAGCGATGCGGACGATGCCAATCCAGAAACCGACGTTGGACGCCAGGGAGAACACACGCGCAAACATCATGTTTTCTCCTCACCCTTTGCCAGGCGGACGATCAGCAGCAGCATGGCCGCTGAAAAGAATAGTGTCATACAGCACTCCAGAAATACTTCCATTTTTTCAGCCTTCTTTCTTCACTCTCTCTTATTTCTCAGCGGTACTTTTCCAGTGACATCAGAAGGAAGCTCACCAGAAGAAGTCCGCAGGAAATCCAGATTACGTGGATTCCATACAGCATGGAGAACACGCCTCCGATTCCGGCGCCGATGGCGAAAGCCAGAATCACGCCGAAATAGTATCCGGCCTGACGGAGCTGTTCTTTTTTTCTTATCCCGCATATACATAGACAGCGCTGCGGTTCCGCTTCGCAGGTTTCCGATGCACATGGTGCTTGCATACGAATAACCGCCGACCTTGCGGAAGGTCTGTACCTGAATCGCGCACGCAAACGATACAAGCATCGCCGCGAGCATATTATAAGAAGACGGAATAAATCCGACGATCGCAAGGATCACAATTTCCGCCGCGAGAAGTACCTGCCGCCAGTGCAGCCTCTTTGCATACCGGTAATGCTCCTGGAAATTTTCTGCCAGAAATACACCCATCGCAAAAAAGAGGATCGGGAAGAGATACCGAAGACCTGCCGTAAAGTTTCCTTCCAGAAAGTTCTGGCTCATCAGCACAACGTTTCCCGTCTGGGCATTTGAGAATACTTCATCTCTGCAATTGTACGTGTAGGCATCCTGAAAACCGCCGGACAGCGCCAGAAACATACTGTTGATAAATGCTTCCGACATCTGATTTTCCGAGAGCAGGCGTCCTACAAGGCTTGCTTTCTTTTCCATAAATTTTCCCTTTCTTTCAACAGACGGCCCGGCTTTCTGGTGCCTGCCGTTTTGCTTTCCTTATTATAACCGCCCGCTTTTTGCGATGGAAAAACGGATATCGTATTATGCTCATATTTTTTTCATATGACTATATTGATATAAAATTATTTTAATATGATACACCGTAAAAAAGAAGGAGAAATTTTGTCACTTTGCACAAACAAAATTTCTCCCTTTTTGTAAATTGTCTTTATTGTTCTAAAATTTTCTTACTTTCTTCCTCTCTGTTTCTCACTCTGCTCGCGGTGGTACTGCAGCGTGTAGAGCTGGTAATATCTTCCCTGCGCTGCTAAAAGCTCCTGATGCGTTCCATGCTCCACGATTTTTCCGTGGGACAGTACGATAATCTCATCCGCATGCTGGATCGTCGAAAGACGGTGCGCTACGATCAGCATCGTTCCGATGTTCTTCATCTTTTCCATGGAATCCTGGATCAGAAGCTCGGTTTCGGTGTCGATGTTTGCCGTCGCCTCGTCAAGGATCATGACCGAAGGCTTATGGATGATGGTACGCGCAAACGAGAGAAGCTGGCGCTGTCCGGCGGAGAAGTTGTTTCCTCTCTCCCGCACCGGCTCGTCGAGGCCGTGATCCAGCTTATTGATAAACTGGTCAGCATTCACATAATGGCAGACGTCCATGATCTCCTCATCGGAAATCCCCTCCTCGCGGAGAATAATGTTGCTACGGATCGTTCCCGAGAACAGGAAGACATCCTGCAGCATCTGGCCGAATTTTTTCCGCAGGGGAATCGATCTTGATCTTTCGGATGTCGATGCCGTCGATCAGAATCTCACCCTTCTGGAACTCGTAGTTCCGGCAGATCAGGGAAAGAATCGTCGATTTTCCGGAACCGGTGGAACCCACAAATGCGATTGTCTCTTTCGGATTGACGTGGAACGAAACGCCTTTTAACACCCACTCGCCCGGGATATAGGAAAACCATACGTCGCGGAACTCAATTTCGCCCCTGATGCCGGTAAGCTCGATCGCATCCGGCGCATCCTGCATTTTTGGCTCGAGATCCAGAATCGAGAATACTTTCTCGGCGGATGCAAATGCGGACTGCAGCCAGTTAAACTGCTCCGCCAGGTTCTGGATCGGGGTGAAAAATTTCGAAATATACATATAAAAGCTGACGATCATACCGCTGGTAAGCGTCTGGCCGAGGAACGACGTTCCCTCCAGATAGCCCTTGCCGCCTAAATACAAAAGGCAGAGCACGGAGCTGATATACAGCATGTAGACGAGCGGACGGAAAATACCAAACACGAAAATCTGCTCCTGCTGTGCGCGGCCGAGTGCGTTGCTCTTATCGGTAAACTCGCGCATCTTGGCATCCTCGCGGTTGAAGATCTGTGTGATTTTCATACCGGAAAGGTTCTCCGACAGATACGTGTTGATGTCCGTAGTACAGTCTTTTACTTTCCGGTGTGCTCTTCGCGAGAATTTGCGGAAAATAATCGAGAACAGCACGATAAACGGCACGAAGCAGAGCACCATCAGCGTCAGCTCATAGTTCAGAAACAGCATCGCAATCAGAATACCGATGATCACGAAGAAGTTCTTCAGAAGATTGACCAGAAGGTTGGTGAACATCAGCGAAATCGCGTTCGTATCGTTTGTCGTTCTCGTGACAAGCTTTCCGACCGGAATCTCATTTAACTGCTCGTGGGAAAGGCGCTCGATGTGGACGAACAGATCCTCCCTCATATTGGAAATGATTTTCTGACCCGTCTTCTGCAGAATCACGGCCTGGAAATACGTGCACGCCATCGAGACAAGAAGGATTGCCGCATAGCCCGCTACCCACAGAAACAGGGTATTCAGCGAGAGTTTTCCAACGACGAGCTCCTCAATTTTGCCGACGATCAGCGGCGAAATGATATCGTACGCGATCGAAAACAGCATCAGAAAACCAACAACGATAAACTGGCGGTAAAACGGCTTTGCGTAATCCATCAGACGCTGCATGATTTCACTGTCTTTCATGTTCCGCTCAAAGCCGGTTTCTTTTTTTTCTCCATCTTTCACTACAAACGCGGCCACAATCAGCAGGGTGGAAATCACGCCGATGATCGCGCCGACCCAGAGAATCGGATAATAATTGTGCATTTCTACTCCTCCCCCGCTTCCTCTTCAAGTTTCTGCAGATCGACCATCTTGCGGTACGCCGTGCAGGTCCGGTACAGATCCTCGTGTTTTCCGACTGCATGAACTTCTCCGTCCTCGACGAACACGATCTTGTCCATCTGCTCCACCGTTGAAATCCGGTGTGCGATCAGAATTGTCGTCAGTCCCTCACGTTTTTGAGATTGTCGAGAATCGTGCGCTCTGTTTTGGTATCGACCGCAGAGACGGAATCGTCGAGAATCAGAATCGGTGCGTGTTTCATCAGCGCACGCGCAATCGAGATTCGCTGCTTCTGTCCGCCGGAAACCGTCACACCGCGCTCGCCAAGAACGGTGCGGTAGCCCTCTTTGAACTCTGCGATATTGTCATGGACATCGGACATCATCGCCGCATCCTCAATGGCCTCCTGGTTTTCGTCATCAAAGGCGAAGGAAATATTGCCGGAAATCGTGTCGGAGAACAGGAAGTTGTCCTGCGGCACGTAGGCACAGCCCTCACGCACGGAGTGAATGGAAACGGTGTTGACATCGTGGTCATCAATAAACAGCGTTCCGTCCGGCACGTTGTAGGTGCGGAGCAGCAGATCGACGATGGTCGTTTTTCCGGAACCGGTCTTTCCGACGATGCCGACACTCTCGCCCGGCTCAATGGTAAACGATACGTTTTTCAGCACATCGTACTCCCCGTCCGGATAGCGGAAGGTCAGATTGCGGAACTCGATTTTTCCATGGATGGACGGCAGATCCTGCACACCGCCGCGGTCCTTCACATCGACTTTTGCGTCAAGCAGTTCCGTAATACGGTTTAAGGACGCTTTTCCACGGGATGTCTTCTCGATCAGCATGGAGACCGCCATGATCGGCCATACAACGGCCGAGAAATAGCCGATATACTCGACAAGCTGGCCGGCGTCGAAGCTTCCGCAGTAAACGAGATAGCCGCCGTAGCCTAAGATTACGCAGATGACGGACTCGACGAACAGCGTTACCATAATGTTCAGCAGTGTGGAAATTTTGGTATATTCTACGTTGATGTCCTCGTTCTCGCGGTTCAGTCTACGGAACATCATCAGCTCTTTTTCGTCTCTTTGACGAATGCTTTGATGACAGCAAGACCGGAATAGTTTTCCTGCGCGAAATCGGACAGCTCGGAAAAGGCCGCCTGGCGCTCTTCCCACTTTTTCATCAGGTATTTGCCGAGCGTTGTGCCGGCGGCCATCAGAAATGCCATCGGGATCATGGAAAGGCCGGTCAGGAAGTGGTTCATGCGCCACATTTTGATCACGGCAAGCAGGCCTAAAAACAGCGCATCGCAGAACATCAGAATACCGTCGCCGAAGCACTCCTGCACGGTATCGAGATCGTTCGTGTAAAGACTCATCAGGTTTCCGACTTTGTTGACCTGATAATACTCCTGGGACAGCTCCTTGCTGTGCGCGAACATGCAGGTACGAAGATCGGTCACCACGCGGATCGCGGAGCCGAAAAAGCAGACTCGCCACAGGAAACGGCCGACTACCATGACGATAATGGTAATAATCATGGGCCGGCAGACCTGATCCAGCAGAAATTCCATATCAAACACCGCCGCCTGGCCGTTGACCAGAACAGGGTCGCCGTTCATGCCGTTGATGACCATGCGGTACAGCTCCGGTATGAAAAGCTGGAAATAATCTACGAGAATCAGCGCTGCAAGACCGAGAATCAGAATGGGCGCATTCTTCAGGTAGTATTTGTTAATGTACTTTCCAAATATCATATATTTTCTCCCTCTTTTTGTTTTTGCCATTGTCTGCTATGATCTTTCTGATCATAGCAGTCCTTCCCTTTTCCAAAGCGTTTTCGCCCCGGAATGCCTCCTTTCTTCTCCTGCATTTCACAGCTCCGATGCAATTTTAACAGAGATAAACAGAAGGAACTGGACTTTGAAAAATCCAATTCCTTCTGTTCCAATTCACATTCCTGCTCCAAAAGCGTTCCGCTTCTTCTTTGCAGGACACCGTTGTCCTGTGAATGTTTGTTCTATTTTTTAGTATACGGTTCTTTTTCTCTCCCGTCAAGCATTTCACGCGTTTTTCTGTTTTCTTTTTTATTTTTTGCCGTTTTCCGCTTTTTTGCGCAAAATCTGCGCATTCCGGTTAAAACAGCCAAAAGAAGAAGAAGGCTGACGCCAAGTGTGATCCACCACGTTCTGGTCACGGCTGCAATCAGATATCCCGCCAGGCAGACACACGCCGTAACGGCCGCATACTGCATCTGCGTCGATACGTGGTTCAGATCGCTGCTCTGCGCACCCGCACTTGACATAACCGTCGTATCCGAGATCGGCGAAATATGGTCACCGCAGACCGCCCCTGCCAGGACGGCGGATACCGAGATAATCATCATCTCCAGATTTGTTCCGGCGGCGAACATGCCCGTTGCAATCGGCACAAGAATCGCGAACGTTCCCCAGGAGGTTCCCGTCGAAAAGGAAAGGAACACCGCCACGGCGAACAGCACCACCGGGATAAAAATACTTGCGGATGCATGGTCTCCCCACGACGCTTCCGACAAACTGGGCCAGGCCCATCGCATCACCGACGCCTTTTAAGGTCCACGCAAAGACGAGAATCGTAACCGCCGGAACCATCAGCTTGAAGCCCTCGGACAGGCTGTCCATAAAGCTCTTGAAGGTGATGACCTTCCGCGGCAGATACAGCGCCATCATAAACAGGATCGTCACGACGGAGGCAAAAATCAGACTCGTCTCTGCATCACATCCTGCGAACGCGGAAATCACATTGTCCGCGCCGCCGAGGAAGCCAGTGTAAACCATCGCTCCGATCGCTGATACAATCAGTACGGCAACCGGGAGCACGAGGTCGATGACTTTTCCGTTCGGATTGACCTCCTGCTCGGAAACCTGCTCAAACTCCTCGCCTCCGGTCGTGAAAAGCATCACCTTTGGCGGCATTATCCTCGTGGAGCTTCATCTGACCAAAATCAAAGCCGGTGTAGCAGATGTAAAAGACCATCGCAATTGTAAGGATCGCATACAGGTTATACGGAATTGTCCGCAGAAACAGCTGGAATCCGCTGATTCCCGCATCCGCCGGCACATACGAGTTGACGGCTGCCGCCCAGCTTGAGATCGGCGCGATAATGCAGATCGGCGCTGCGGTGGAGTCGATGATGTATGCGAGTTTCGCGCGGGAAACCTTGTGGCTGTCCGTGACCGGGCGCATGACAGAGCCGACTGTCAGACAGTTGAAATAGTCATCCACAAAAAATCAGAACACCAAGCCCCATCGTTGCCAGAAGCGCACTCCGCTTCGTTTTGATCTTCGTCCCCGCCCATTTTCCATACGCCGCTGAGCCGCCGGATTTCGCCATCAGCACGACAACCATGCCAAGCAGGATATCGAAGATCAAAATGTTGATGTTCATGCTGTTCCGTAAAATTTCAAAGAAGCTTGTGAACGCATCCCACGGATGGAAGCCGGTGTACAAAAAGGACACCGACTGCCGATCCGATGAACAGGAACTGTAAACTTCTTTTGTTACAAATGCAAGCAGAATTGCAAGCAGCGGCGGGACGAGTGCCCACCAGGTTCCGATAAACATTGAACCATTCATGTCGTCTGTTTTCCCTTTCTGCTGTTAAGTTCGTTTACACTTCCGGCGTCACAATTTTTCCAGCTACTGCACATGCTGCCGCTGTCTTTGGAGATGCCAGATAAATTTCAACTTTAGAAGTACCCATTCTTCCAAGAAAGTTTCGGTTGTTCGTTGCTACAACACGCTCGCCGTCAGAGAGGATTCCGCCCGCTCTTCCGCAGCACAGGCCGCAGCCCGGATGTGTAATCATGGCGCCTGCCTCTGCCAGTGTATCGAGAATGCCCATTTTGCTTGCCTGCAGATAAATCTTGCGGCTTGCCGGTGTTACGATCAGTTTTACGTAGTCGGCTACTTTTTTTGCCTTTTAAAACCTCGGCTGCCGCCTGCAGATCCTCGAGACGGCCGTTCGTACAGGAACCAATGAAGACCTGATCGATCGGGGTTCCCTCGAGAACGCTGGTATCACGGATCTTGTCTACCTGGGACGGGCATGCCATAACCGGCACGAAGTCCTCAGCACGGTAAGTGATAGTGCGCAGATATTTCGCATCCTCATCGCCTTTTAAGCTCTTCTGATAGTCATTGAGTTCAATCTCGCAGTATTCTGCGGTCTTCTCATCCGGGGTAAAAAGTGCACATTTGGCACCTGCCTCGATCGCCATGTTGGCAATCGTCATACGGCTTGCCACGGTCATATTTTCTACGGTGCTTCCTGAGAACTCCAGTGCGCGGTACGTTGCGCCGTCTGCACCGAGGTCACCGATCAGACGCAGGATAATGTCTTTTGACATCACATTTTTTCGGCAGCTCGCATTCGATGACAACTTTGATGGTCTGCGGTACTTTGATCCACATGGTGCCAGTTCCCAGAATACTTGCCATCTCGGTGTAGCCGATTCCGGAAGAGAATGCACCGACACAGCCGTATGTCGTCGTGTGGCTGTCGGTTCCGAAAACAACGTCGCCCGGTTTTACGTAACCTGCCTCTGTCATTAACTGATGGCAGATTCCGTCGCTTCTGTGTACGTTTTTCATGCCATATTTCTTTGCAAATTCATCGCCTTTGTGGAAATGTCTCGTATCGTCCACCCGGCTTGCCGGAACGAGGTGGTCGTAGATCAGAACGACTTTATCCGGGTCCCACAGTTTGGTAAAGCCCATCTCCTCGAATTTATCGCCGACAAACGGGATGAAGATATCATGAATCATGACTCTGTCCACGTTGACCGTCACAATGTCGCCCGGTTTTACGTCTTTTCCGGTGTTGTGGCGGATGATTTTTTCAATTACTGTATTGCCCATCGTTTCTTCCTCCCGCTCTTAGTCCAGTCCGTTGCGCTTGCGCATTGCCTTTACCAGGCCGCCTGCCTGAATGATATCCATCAGGTTCTCCGGCAGAGCTGCGATCGGGTATGTTTTACCGTTGTAATCGACATGCTCATTCATCTTGACGGTGATGGTGTCGCCCTCTTTGATATCGTCGTGCAGATCCGGCTGCTCGATCAGAAGAAGACCGTTGTTGATAGAGTTGCGGAAAAAAGATCCGAGCAAAGGACTTCGCGATGACGCAGGAAATGCCGAGCGCCTTGATGATCTCCGGCGCCTGCTCTCTGGAAGAGCCGCAGCCGAAGTTCTTTCCTGCCACGATGATGTCGCCCTTTTCAATCTGTCCGGCCAGTTCCGGGCGGAGCGGGGAAAAAGCCGTACTGTTTCATATCGTCAATTGTCTTTAAAGCAAGATACTCGGTCGGGATAATGATATCGGTATCAATATCGTCTCCAAGCACCCATACTTTTCCTGTAAATGCTTCCATATGTTTATTCTCCCAAAAAATATTATGTATCCCTCAAAGAAAATGGTCAGATCTGATCTGCCGTCGCAATCTTTCCGGCAATCGCAGATGCGGTTACGGTAGCAGCGGAGCCCAAGTATACTTTGGAGCTTGGATGACCGGCACGGCCCTTGAAGTTACGGGTTCCGGTGCTGATCAGCACTTCGTTCTCGCCGATGACACCCTGGCAGCTTCCCCAGCAGACGCTGCAGTTGGGGTTCATGACGATGGCTCCGGCTTCCATGAAGGTGTCGATGATGCCTTCTTTTAATGCCTGGCGGTAGATCGTCTGGCTTGCCGGAACAACGAGGAAACGGACGCCCTCTGCGACTTTCTTTCCGCGGATGATCTCTGCGCCCACACGGAGATCTTCAATTCTTCCGTTGTTGCAGGAACCAAGGAATGCTTCATTGATCGGCGTTCCGCAGGTCTCTTCTGCCGGAACAACGCGGTCTACGAAATCCGGTTTTGCAACAACCGGGCGGACTTTGGAAAGGTCAAAGGTGTACTCTCTGACGTATTTTGCGTCCGGATCGCTGTGGAAGATTTCTTTTGTGCTCTCTTCCGTGCTCTTTCAGGTACTCGATGGCTTTCTCATCTGCCTCAAAGATACCGGTCTTCGCGCCGGCCTCAACAGCCATGTTGCAAAGAGCCATACGGTCGCTGATGCTTAATGTCCTTGCACCCTCACCTGTAAACTCCATAGCCTGGTAATTACATCCGTTTGCTCCTACCTCGCCGATGATGGTGAGAATCAGATCTCTCGCATAAACGCCCTCCGGCAGTTTTCCTACAAGATTGAATTTTACGCTTTCCGGTACGAGTACCCAGGAAGTTCCCGTTACCATTCCGTAAAGGAAATCTGTGCAGCCCACACCGGTACCGAACGCACCAAGTGCACCATAAGAACAAGTATGGCTGTCAGCACCGAAGATCAGCTCGCCCGGGCGGACGTAGTTCTCGATCATCACCTGATGGCATACACCTTTTCCCTCCCAGAAGTCAATGTTGTTCTCTCTTGCAAAATCACGCATTTTTTCTGGGACGCCGCTGTTTTCGGGCTGTCGGACGGTACGTTGTGGTCAACGATAAAAACCAGCTTTTTCGGATCCGCGATGTGCGGATGGTTTAATTTATTGCGATACATATCAACCGTCAGATGAGTAGTTCCGTCATTGCTCATCAGACGATCCAGTGTTACGGTATGAATATCTCCCGGTTTTACTTCCGGAACGCCGGCTGCAGCGGCGATAATTTTTCTCTGCAATTGTCATTCCCATGGTTCTTACTCCTCCTCGCGGTTCAAAGAAGCGATCAGGCCTCCCTGATTCAGTATATTCTGCATATATTCCGGCAGTTTCGTGCAGGTGTACGTTTTGCCGTTCACTTCTGCGGTTCCCTCGGACATATGAAGGATCATGGTATCACCGTTTTCTACGGCATCCGGCAGGTCTTTACAGACAATCGCCGGCAGACCAATATTGATGGCGTTGCGGAAAAAAGATTCTGGCGAAGGATTTTTGCGATAACTGCCTGCACACCCAATGCTTTTAAGACGCCTGGTGCCTGCTCTCTTGACGAACCGCAGCCGAAGTTTTCTCCTCCTACGACAAAATATCCCGGTTTTACTTTCTTTGCAAAGTCCGGATCTAACGATTCAAACGCATGGCCTTTCATCTCATCCAGATTCGGCAGAAGCAGATACTGTGATGCTATGATCTGGTCTGTATCCAGGTCATTATGAAATTTAATTTGCGTCCGTACTATCTGAAAATTTTGTGGAAAATTTCTTTTTCCTCAAAAAGAAAAAAAGAGGCGTTCACAGCCAGCAGAAACATTTCTTTCCTGCGGACCGTGACAGCCTTTTTGCCGTCTTTCTTTTTCTTATTTCCAGACCGTATCGTAGTTGATCGGTTTATAGAATGCTTTTTCCCGGCTCTCATGATCATCCGGACGGTTGCCGAGAAGCCACATGGTTTTAGTTGCGACTGCCTCCGGGGTCATATCGTATGACTCGAGAATGTTGCACAGGGTTTTTCATCTCATGGCCGACTTCATAGACGGTCATATCGCTTCCCTCGTGAGAAACCTGGGTACACATGATGATGAGTTTTTCCGGGTACTTCTGGCAGAGCTCGTAAAACGGCTCCTTGATGCTCGCCGGAATACCGCCGACACCGAAGCTCTCCACAATGATCGCATCGTAGTGCTCAAAAATCGCCGGAAGCAATACCGGGCTGATTCCCGATCAGTTTCAAGAGAAAAACGTTATCGCTTAAGTTTTCATAAAAACGAACCGGCTTTTCATACGGCAGCATCGGCAGATACCGCAGAATCCTGCGGTCCTGTATTACCGCAAGGTACGGGAAATCGATGCTGGAAAAGGCATTGTAGCTCTTCGTCCGCACCTTCTTCGCGCGCGTTCCCGCGATGACTTTTCCGTCGAACACAATCTGTACACCCTGGGATGCATCATCACAGGCGTAATAAAAGCTGTCGGACAGGTTTGTCTTTGCATCCGTGATATCCAAATTGATCGGCCGCTGTGCTCCGGTGATGACGATCGGCTTTTCCGAATTCTGAATCATATAGGAAAGCGCCGCCGCGGTGTACGCCATCGTATCAGTTCCGTGCGCAATGACGAAACCGTCGTAATCCTCGTAATGCTCCTTCACCACTTTCACCAGCGTGCTCCAGTTCTCCGGAACCACATTCGAGCTGTCCAGATTAAACGGATTCACCGCCGTAATCTCACAGAGGCCTTCCACCTCCGGAATATAAGACAATAACTCCTCCGGCGTAATCTGCGGAGTCAGACCATTTTCCGTCTTCTTCGAAGCGATTGTGCCGCCGGTTGCGATAAATAAAATCTTTTTCAATGTAAATCACTCCTGTTTTCTCGTTTGGTAACAAGTTTTCTTTATCTTAGCAGACTTTGGGGACGGCGTAAATGATGAATTTGGAAATCGAGAAACCAATCCTTTCCATTGACGCGAAAAATTCCGTTTGCTATACTGAATTTTAGACACAGAAAATCCTTATCTACGAATTTTACATTCAGAAAGCCAGGCTTCCTATGAATCATGAAAAATCATCCCGGTCATCCATATCTTTATTCTTTTCTTTTCTTCTTGTTTTCGGTCTGACGGTGATCTGCGCTCTGCCTGCGGGATCTTCGTATCGATCGGAGCGTGAAAAACAGGAAGCTGCCGAACAGCGGAATCCAGGAGCTGCATAATGAATTTCTGACTCAGAAAGATTAAACACATGTTAAACATACGTGAAACGCCCTTTACCGGCTACGCCTTCAGCAGCACCTTCTGCCCGCAGACCGGGATTTCCTCGAGATACTTAAAATACCACTTCTTCCTCCGCGCCGAATACCGCACCACCACCGGAATCCAGCAATTTTCCACTTTCAGATACACACACTGCCCGGAAGCCACTTCCACCTCGCCGTTCTGCTGTTCTACAAATGCACGGTTTTTTCTTTATTTTTACAATGCCTTTCGTCATAATGATCATCCTTTCTGAACGGGTTTGAAAAGATACTCTACCTGTATTGTATGCAGAGGGGATAGGAAATTTCCACTTTTCAGGGGCAAAAAAAACAGGACACGGGATTCCCCATTGTCCTGTTCTCCTTTATCACACACCTGCTTACCCCTCAGCATCGTTCTGCTGCCAAACTTTATCGCTCGAATCAGAACAGCTGCCCCGGCAATTTCAGCTTTTCCTTTTTTTGGGGAATGCGGCTTCAAATTTTCAAAAAAGCTTCCGGGTTCTTCTCACAGATAAAACTCCAACGCCAGCTGCATGGCCGTTTCATCAGAATCCGCCAGCTTACGAAAAATCACCGCCATATATTTCAATGGTCTGCCCGCCAGATAATCATGATGAAGCTGCGCAAGTTTTGGATCGCGGTATTGCTCCAGCGTCAGCATTTTGCGGAAATTTGCAGAGAATGTCTCTTTCGTCCAATGGTCAAACTGCGCCATGCTGTAATCATGAATCTGTGCAATCGGGGTCTGCAGATAGAAGTGTAATGGGGTCTGGTACCAATGTGCAGCTCCTCGGTGTCCAGAAACGCATCCTTGTGATCGACTCTTCCGGCTTTCCGGATCTGGCCTGTCTGTGCTTTTTTTCAGGCAGCCACATTCCCGGCAGCCCGACTCACTGATTATCGTAACACGTAACCTCTCTTTGTGAAACCCCGGAGTCAAAAAGCAAAAAATCTCAAAACCAGTTGCTCTTGTTCTCCTGGTTTTGAGATTTTTATGCTGTGTATCTTTTATTTTTCACCCGCCATCGGCTGATGGTCTGCAATTTTCAGAAAAACAAATCCAAGTGCAAAGAAAACCGCCAGACATGCAACCGCTACGTTGATCGTTCCTCCCGCCAGCTTTACAACTGCAATGACTACAGATCCAAGGAAGGAAGCGCCCTTGGCAAAAAATATCGTAGATTCCAAAATATTCTCCCGAATTCTCCGCCGGAATAATTTTGGAATAATACGACCGCGACAACGACTGAATTGATCCCTGAAAGCATCCCACTCCAAATGCCAGAATCGCAAAGTGCACCAGCGTCCGCAGTGTCAGCGCATAGAGGCAGATGACAAAATAGCCTGCAATGCAGATCAGAATCAGGGATACCGTATCTTTTTTCCGCGACAGTTTTGCAAAAACAGAGATCCTCCAAAAGCGACAACCTGCGTGGCAAGCAGGAAAAAACAACCTGTCCGACCGTATTCAGGTTCAGATCGGTTCCGATGTTGATGCAGTTGTCAATGATAGTTCCGACCCCGTCGATATAGAGAAAGAATCCAATCAGAAAGAAAAAATACTTTCCGGTCCGAAACTGCGATTTTTTTTCAGTGTCCCGAAAATTTTTCCAAACGTCTGACCGACGGTAACCGTTCTCATTTCCACGTAATTCTTCTGCCGATACTCCTTCAGCAGCGGCAGCGTTACAATCAGCCACCAAAGTGCCGTCACGCTAAAACCGATCATCTTGGAGACAAAATCCGGCAGCACCCCGACCATATCCGGCCCCAACACGTAAGCAATCAATGCTACAAGAAACGGAATGCAGGATCCCAGGTATCCCCACGCATAGCCATAGGAGGATACCTCATCCATACGTTCCTCCGTCGTCACATCATTCAGCATCGAATCATAAATGGTCAGCGATGCGTTGTAGCAGATTCTCGTCAGAATATAGATGACAAGAAACAGCACCCAGCTCGTCGCAAAACCATTCAGCACACATCCTGTGATGCCAAGACCTGCCGTTGTGGTAAAAAGATCTTTTTCTTATCCTTACGATCCGCCAGCACACCGCAGACAGGACCGATCAGTGCCACCACCACCGTAACAATGGAAATGGCAATCGAATAATACGCCGTCGCCTGATCCGAACTGATTTTTCCCGGCCCTGTACCGATTGCCAGACTCTTAAACCAGATCGGAATCAGCGAACAGGCAAGCATAATAAATGCCGAATTTCCCACATCATATAAAACCCATGCAAACTCCTGCTCCGTCAGATTTCGAAACACTTTTGTCCGATGAAGAGCCCGAAACAGACCACTCATACTACAATCCCCACTTTCTTTTTATTTTGTCATGCAGTATCAGTGTAGCATAGATTTCTTGATATTCAAAGTATTTTTTGTATGAAAACAGGCAAAATCATTTGCGAAACGCCAGTTTTCCCATCCTTCCATGATCCGCCGGAAATTTCACAGCAGATCATTTCGATTTCTCAGATTAATGCCGGTGTCTGCGCCAAAACGGAAAGAATCGCAATCACAGCAAAAATCACAGCAGCTGCCACTGCCACAATCATAATTTTTCTTTTCATAACATACCTGCTTTCTCTATCATGTTTCCGGAATATTTTGTTTTCGTAATCATATCTTTTTTTCCTAAAGACATTATACCCTATGCATAAGAATACATCAAACTTTTCCAGTCCAGGCCACTTCCAGACAGCTTTTAAAAACAGTTTGGAATGACTCCAAACGACTACAGGCGCAGGCAGTCATAACCGTCTGCGCCTGTAGTCGTTTCACTTTTTTGCAGATGTTTTATAAGAATCTGATTCCTATTTTTTTATTTCTCTGCTATACTTATGCTAAGATACCAGACACGCTCTTGCACCTGCCTGGCAGTCCGTGCATTGAGAAAAAATAAGAAAGCAGAGGATCAAAGAGATGACGAAAATCCCAAACAGACTTCACAAATACGTGCCATCTATGCTGCTGTTTCTGCTGTTTGAAGCAGTGGCAGTTACGCTGTGGCTCACAAAGGACAATTTTTTTTTTCTATCTGCTGAATTTCAGCTACATCGGAGTCTGCCTTGGGATAGGAACAGCGCTATTTACCGCCGGAAAACGGTATGCTCGGCATTTCGTCCAGTTGGCGGTGGGCAGCTATATGTTGCTGTACCTTGGCGTGATTTCCCGTGAAAATATGCAGATCGAAGGGTTCTGGTACTACCTGTTCCTCGGCGTATTTGAGGCGGCGACGATCCACTATGCGGTTGCAAAAATTTTCGGACCGTTGCTTTTTGGGCGTGGCTGGTGCGGTTACGCCTGCTGGACAGCTATGGTGCTGGACTTTCTGCCCTACAATCAGCCGCAGAAGCCACGAAAAGAAAAAGCTGGGCTTCCTTCGCTATGTGATGTTTCTTCTGTCTCTGGCGTTGGTGTCCGGCTGTTTCTGATGCAGGTGGCATCTGGAACAAATCATGTTCTGGCTTTTTCCTGGCCGGAAATGCGCTTTATTACCTTGTCGGTATTGTGTTTGCCTTCCTGTTTCAAGATAACCGGGCATTCTGCAAGACCTATGAGCTATACCTGTGTCCCATTACGGTTTTTCTCAAACCTATGAGCTATTTCTCTCTTCTGCGCGTCCACTGTGATGAGGATAAGTGTGTCCATTGCAGGAAGTGTCTGCAGGTCTGCCCCATGAACGTGGAGGTTAATAAGGAAACCCGCAAGCGGAAAAAAACGGAACAGAGTGTATTCTCTGCTATGAATGCACGAAAATCCTTTGCCCCTCAAAAGCACTGCATTAACCGTTTTTAAAACCGCTCCTCATCCTATACATAATTTATTCCTCGCTTCGGCTGATTGATCATATATAGTACATTAATGATTGGAATTATCTATATCTTCTTTTAGCATTCTACTGCTACCTTAATTACACCGTCCCGCTTACCTTCAAAGAGTTCATAGGCTTCCTCTATCCTTTCTAAAGGGATAGGTATGGGTGATAAGCGGCTCTGTGTTCAGTTTTCCCTCTGCAATCAACCGTAATGTTTCTTCACAGTCACAGCCATCCACCCCTCCGGTTTTAAAGGTAAGATTTTTTCCATACATATCCGGAAGCGGCAGGATCTGTGCCTGATCATAAAGAGCAACCACCGTCACCAGACCATTGGGTCTCGCGCATTCCCAGGCCAGACGGAAGGTAGCTTCCGCCCCCGCAACCTCCAGCACAACGTCAGCTCCCCATGATCGCTGTTTGCCCGTACAAACGCTTCACACTTCTCCGGAGAAACCAACAAAATCTCCGGATAATGCTGTCGGATAAACTGCAGGCGATTTTCATCCTTTTCACACACGATAATCCGCCTTGGTTTTTTCAGCATTACCGAAAGCAGGGTACAGATACCGGTGGGGCCGACCCCGATGATCAGCACCGTGTCCTGCTCTGAGATCTCTGAAATACGCGCCGCCCAGTAACCGGTAGCCAGAACATCGCCCACCAGCAACGTCTGTCGGTCCGTAACGCCATCCGGAATCTTATTTAGTCCCTGATCTGCAAAGGGTACACGCACATATTCCGCCTGGCCGCCATCAATCCGGCAGCCCAGCGCCCAACCGCCATTTTCATCTGTACAGTTATTCACATACCCTTTCTTGCAGAAAAAGCATTCACCGCAGAAGGTCTCCACGTTTACTGTCACCCGATCTCCCGGTTTTACCTTGGTAACTGCCTTTCCAACCTCTTCCACAATCCCCACCATCTCATGGCCAACCGTGATCCCGGGTACTGCCCGCGGAACGCTGCCATGTTTGATATGCAGATCGCTGGAGCAAATGCTGGCGAGTGTCACTTTGACAATAGCATCCCGCTCCTGCATCAGGGTCGGTTTTGGCTTCTCTCTTAATTCGAATTTTCCTTTTGAAACGTAGGTATACGCCTGCATATTTCTATTTTCCTCCACGTTTTTTATAATCCTCATCTATACGCTTTTTCCAGTCTGCGTTCAACGGGGCACTACACCGGACAGAGCTGATTGCTTCGCTGACCACTTCATAATTCAACGCGGTTCCTTCACTGTCGCACTGATAGTTGACTGCACGGTCTGCACCGATTCCGAACTGGCTTGCAGTCTCTACTGCGTCAATATTTGGCACCAAGGAACAAAAACTCCCAACCGTATTTCGCTTTCTGCCGCTCGATCATCTGCTTCACTTTTTCGCTGTTGTAACGGCGGCTGGCATTTTCCATTCCGTCCGTAGTGATTACGAACATGGTGTGTTCCGGCACATCCTCGGGTCTTGCGTACTTATGAACATTTCCAATGTGGTGAATCGCACCGCCGATGGCATCGAGCAGTGCTGTGCAGCCACGAACCGTGTAATCACGGTCAGTCATCGGTCGGATGTCCCTTACATTTACACGGTCGTGCAGGACTTCGCTCACATTATCAAACAACACCGTTGAAATCAGTGCTTCGCCCTCTGCTTTTTTCTGCTGCTCAATCATGGAATTGAATCCGCCGATGGTATCCCGTTCCAATCCGCTCATAGATCCGCTGCGGTCTAAGATAAAAACGAGCTCTGTTAAATTCTTTCTCATATGCTTATCCTCCTAAAAGATCTCGCCCTTGCGGGCTCGCTGTCGCGGTATTCGCCAAGGTTTCGAGCAAGCTCGAGCTTTGGCTCATTACACGCGCATATGACTGCTCGATTTCGTACCTTACAGCCATAGTATAGCGATTTTCTTTTGTGGAGTGGTCGCATGGAAAGCGACATTTCTTTGTCCTTATGCTCCGATCATGCTCTGGTCAAAAGCAAACAGTGCCTCGTTGATTTCATATACATTGTAGTTTCCCCGTTCGACAAAATATTCTACAATGATATCGAATTTGCTCGAATGGGAAAGGGTAAACCCTGCCTTACCGAGCATTTCCTGCATCTGGGCAAGCGGTAGTTCCAAAGCCAGAGCAAATGCCAGCACCGTAGGTTTGGATGGCTTATAGAATTTATCTGAGCGGATCTTCGAGAAGAGCTTCCGGTCAATGTTTGCCTTCTTGTAGCACTGGGCATCCGTCATGCCGCTTTCGTCAATCTTCCGCAGCAGCATTTCCGAAAAACTTTCATCAATCTGTCCTAATGCCTCCTCCAAGGATTGACTGCTGCAAGATTTACAGATTGCTTCGGACGGCAGCGGGGACAGGTGCAGCTTCAAAGCAGGATTCCTCTGACAATGCTTCGAGCCCCGCCTCTGTTCTGCCCGTCTGTCGGTATGTTCATCCACATACCGTTCATCTATGTACGCTGTGATATCAGCAAATAGTTTTCCGCCAATCTGATATGCCTTTCGGTCAAAGATAACGATGTAGACCATTATCTCATTTTCCAGCAGGAATTCGCTGATGGTATCGACTGCAACCTTCAGAGCCTGGTCTTTTGGATAGCCGTAAATGCCGGAGGAAATCAGCGGAAAGGCCACCGACTGACAGCCATTTTCTTTTGCCAAGTTCAGAGATATCCGATAGCAGGATTCCAGAAGCTCCTGCCATTTTCAAAACAATTCCCAAGAGCCATGATAAAAGCAGACGCACTGCTATCGTGGAGACCGAAACATACATGGTAAATTTCACATCACCCGCTGCCCGCAGCCCATTACTAAGCGCACCGAAAAAGGGATATGCTGCTGCATTAAACACGTTATGGATTAAAACCAGCCAGATCACCAGCCGTTTGGTCTCCGGCTGCAAAGCATAGAATTTCATAAAGAATGGAGTCAGAAGAAAAATCAAAAGATTCCATGCCGATGAAATCAGCAATGTGATTCTTGTCAATCTCTTAAAATAATGCTCCGCAGCATCTGCATTCCCATTTCCCATACACTGCCCAATGACCGTTATAAATACGGGACCCATAGCGACTCCCGCCAGCGCAGCCAACGACCAGATACTTTGTGCAACACCATTTGCAGCAATCTGATATGTTCCAAAAAGTGCAACGATACCGCTTAATGCTACTTTGACTAACTGGAACACACCGTTTTCCATCCCATTTGGAATAGCAATTTTTAGAATTTGTTTCATGAAATCCACATTCCACCGAAAAATCCACTTGCAGCGATAGAACACTTCATTTTTTCTCTGAAAACAAAGTACTGTAATCATCACGGCTGAAAATGTCCGAGCGATCAGTGAAGGGTATGCAACACCTGCAACACCTGCACGCAAAACAAATACACCAATGAGATTTCCAATAACATTGATGATATTGGAAATTACCGACAAATACATGGTCACACTGGTTTTTCCAATACTGCGAAAAAGGGCAGCGCCAGCATTGTAAATCGCCAATGCCGGATAGGAATATGCAGAAATCCTAAGGTATGTAATACAAGAGTGCATCACAGAATCTTCCACTTTACCGAACATCAGACGAAGCATCCTTTCATTTCCAATTAGAACTATCACTGCGATCAATATGGAAAAAATCGTAGAGAATGATAGAAGCTGACTGGCGGATTCTCCAGCGTCATCATTTTTCTTTCTACCGATATATTGGCTGATCACAACCGCCCCTCCGGATGCCAATGCTGTAAACAGATAAATAAAAATAGTATTGAACTGATTTACCAATGAAACACCGGATACCGCTGCTTCTCCGGCGTAGCTGACCGCCAGTGTGTCCGCCATCCCTACAAGCATTATCAGCAGCTGCTCTAAAAACAGGGGAATAATCATAGCCATCAACTTCTCGTTTGAAAACAGAGTTGTTTGCTGATTCACGCCTTTTCCTCCTCTTATTGTTATTTTTTTTATTTTACAGATCATATAATCGATTGCATCAAGTGACTGCTGCTTTTCATGTACCTCATCAAGCAATTTGTACCGATATTTTCGCAGCATCCTTATCTGCATTTCTTGATCTTCACATCCTGAAATTTTTGCGATTTCTTCTTTGCTTAATCCGGCGTTTAGTTGCTAAGCTAAACGGCTGACCACGTTTCCATGCTAATACACTTGTTGCTGTAAGTGGCGGATCAAGCGGTCTGAATGTAACCTTTGATTGATCCCAGAAGGGTACAGCCCCTTCAATCACCAATGAATATGCCAAGCCTCCATTCACCATAATTGCGCTGTTCGTACTTAAATTGCTGGTAAAAACAATATCCAGTTTCTCATAGTAGTTGCCAAACCAACTTGCCAACTCACTCTGCACATTCATACGCCTTGGAAGAATCAAAGGCAGTACAGACAAATCTTTTGCGCTTACCGTTTCTTTCTTGGAGAGTGGATCATCCGATTTCATCAGAACCACCCATTTTTCCCTTATATTCAAGCGAATAAATTCATATTTTTCCATATCAACCGGCTCAAGAAGCAAGCCAATATCCAGTAGTCCCTTCTCCATTTGTTCCTTTACCAAATCTGCTGTGGCTGTAAAAATGTCAAAAGTAACACGGGGATATTTCTGACGAAAGGGCTCAATTATTTTAGGAAGAAGTTGTACAGCAGCAATTTCTCCACACCCAATGGAAATTTTACCTTCCACCTGTTCCTCCTGCTCCACCAACTCCTTTTCTGTATTATCTACAAGCTGTAAAATTTCTTCCGCACGACGGCGAAGAAGGATTCCTTCATTTGTCAATTTGATTTTCCGTGTCCCTCTATCAAATAGCTTTACACCAATATCTTCCTCCATCTGTGCAAGCTGACGTGAAAGTGTCGGCTGCGTGATATGTAAAACTTCTGAGGCTTTTGTGATACTTTCTTCCCCTTACTACAGTCAGAAAATATCGAAGAACTCTAATTTCCACGAAAAATACCTCCCAGTACAGCGGAACCAAGTCAGGATGTTTTTTACGTATATAGTCAAGGATGTCTTTTTTGAAGCCGCCCCGCAGGTTCAGATTTTCCAGCCACACCAGGTCGCACTGGTTCTTTACCCGGTGGAAGATGGCCTCGAAATCCGTGATACCGGGAAAAACCGGAGCGATAAAACAGACAGTGCGAATGCCCGCATCATAGATCTGCTTCATGGCATCCAGCCGTCGCTTAATGCTGACGGCATTGTCCATATCGTTTTTAAAATCCTCGTCCAGCGTATTGATCGACCAGGAAACAGTGACCTTTCCCATCTCTTTCAGAAGGTCGATGTCACGGATTACCAAGTCTGACTTGGTACAGATGAGAATTTCTGCCTCGCTGCCCCGGAGCTGTTCAAGAAGCTTTCGGGTGTTCTGAAACTGAGCCTCCTGAGGCAGGTAGCCATCGGTCACCGAGCCGATGACTACGCGCTGCCCTTTGTACTTTTGCGGATTTTTGATTGCTGGCCAATGTTTCACATCCAGGAATGTACCCCACGGTTCGGTGTGCCCGGTAAATCGCTTCATAAACGAGGCGTAGCAGTATTTGCAGCCATGGGTACAGCCCACATAAGGATTGACGGAATAGCCTCCCACCGGCAGGGTGGATTTTGTCATAATATTTTTGGTTTCTACATCCTGAATCAGAATGCCGCTCTCTTTTACTTCTGCCATGTCTTCTGTTCCTCCAATACCCGGTAAAAAGCCGTGGGAAATTCTTGTACCATCTGTACCTCTCCCATGATAGGTAGCAGATCTTCCTTCATGAATACAGGGATGCCAAGCGCATGGGCCTGATGTGTCAGGTTCCACACCCATTCCGGTTTCGATACGGCTTTGCCCTTCCTATGTCCGGTCTCAGTCCCAATGACGATCCACTCAATTTAATACAAACAGCCACCGCTGACGCCTCCTTACCGTTTTAAGATTTAACCTTCGGCCGCAGGTGCAACTTTCCCGAAGCCGTTCCAAGCATACAGGCCCTTCTTGTCCTCATCGCCCAGGAACTTGTCCACCTGGCAGATGTGCAGGATATGGTCGCCCACCTCCACAGACTGCTGCAAGGTAGCCACCATCGCCAGCCGGGTGTCCACCGGAATCTGGATATCGCTGCCTTCCACAGCCATCATCTCGATGTTGTTGGCGGCCGCCTTGTCGGTCTCGGCACCGGTAGATGCTCCGCAGGCCATTACCGCGCCAGCCAGACTCTCACCGGGAACAGTGACGATGACTTTGCCGGTCTCGCGTACCTGCTTACCGGTGTGGGACTGTTTTCCAGTGGCGAAGCCCACCATAGGCGGATTGAAGGAGAGGTAAGACACAAAACAAATGGGAGCCAGGTTCGTAGAACCGTCCTCCTTTTTAGAGCAGATCAGTGTCAGCGGATTGGGGAGGTCAGAACAGTTGCCTCCATAATGTTCAGTTCTTTCATGTCATTCAGACCTTTCTAAGAAATTTCAGTCGTGGTCGGAGGCGCAGAGCTTGCCCAGCGAAGTGGCACACATCAGCTTGAAAAAAACGCAGGCAGGTCTTGCGGTATTTCTCCCCTTCAAAGTCTGCAGGCGCGGTATCCCTCGATGTTGGCATCCAGCAGACGGTTCAGGTACGCGGTATCGCCCCGGAGCTTTTTCAGGTCGCCGTCTGTCTTATAGCAGGCGAAGGCCGCAGGCATCACAAACGCGGCATGGCAGAGCAGATAGTCCTCCATGTTCGGCTCGTAGACGACCTTGTATTTCGTGCCGTGGAAGATGCGCCCGATCAACTGTTTATTGGAGATTGCACCCGGCAGCTGTCCGATGGTGATCTTTTTCAGGTCGATGGAGACCACCCGGTCAACCTCCCGATGCCCGCAGAAAGTGCAAAGGCAAACAGGACGTTCTTTTCCGGCAGTGCCGCCGCCAGCGCCCTCGCCTGCACATTGTTCCCCACAAAAACGATGTTCCTTGTCCGGTTCGCCCGCAGCGTGTCCAGAACGGAATCCAGCTGTGTATAGCGCAGGACCACAAAGATCACATCGTACTTTGCATCCGGCGCAAGCTCCGTCACCACCGGAATGCGGCTGACCGAAGTGCAAAGCGAAAACTTATCCTTGATCCGCAGGCCGTTCTGCTTGATCTCCGCAGCCCAGTTTCCCCGCGCAAGCAGAGTGACATCCTTTCCGGCGCGCAGCAGATTTCTTGCCAGATTGCACCCCAGAACGCCTGCACCATATACCAGAATTTTCATAGCTTGCCTCCAAATCCGATCTTCACGATCTGCATTTTCATCCCGTTGTCCCCGACCTTGGCGAGAAATCGGAAAAAGCCGCTGACAGAAGGGTCTTTCAAATCGTTGTAGCCCAGCATATAGCCCCTGCTGGACACTTGCAAGCGGCTGTCCCATGGGGAAAGCTCGCTTTTCGCATCCGAAACCGCGAAATATGCTCCCACATCCTTGATTTTCGCCGTCCTGAGCCACGTTTTGGCGATCATCTTCACCGCCGTACGGTTGGCAGCATCAAAGACCAGCACTCCGCCGGGGAAAGCGTCCGCCATCCCCTGCACCAGTTCCCGAACCTGCTCCGTCAGGAAGTAATAGAACACTCCGGAGGCAAAGAACACCGCCCCGCCGGAGGCATCGATCTTGTCAAACCATGCGGGGTCTTTCAGGTCGCAGGGGATGTTTTGCTCCCGCTCCCCGGCGGGCAGAAGCTGCTGACGCAAGGCGATCACATCCGGGAAGTCCAGATTGTATATTTTACAGCTGCCGTTGTCACAGGCTCTGCCGGTGTTATCCAGCCCGCAGCCCAGATTGACCACTGCCGCGCAGGGGTGGTTTTTCAGGTACGCCTGCACTTCAAAGGCAAGGTCATTCTGCCGCATGGCGACCTCCAGCGCACCGAAACGCTGCATCAGGCTGCGGGAGTTTTTCTCTGCCTCTGAAAAGTCGTAGTCGATCTGGTCGATCAGACGCACCGCCGTTTCGTCCCGGTAAAGGTTTGGGTACAGTTCGGTACACAGCTTCCGGGAATACAGTGGGAGGATCAGCGTCTCCTGCACGGTGTTTTTCTCGATTTTGTATTTCATATCGGGTCCTCTCACTTTCTGATAAACGGCAGCTTCGGCATACCGTCATGCTCGGCGATAGATGTCAGCATTTCAGCAAAGCCCTTCGGATCACGAATCTGATATTGCATATGATCGTATCCCTCAAACACGGGATAATTGCCGCAGGGATAGGCTTCTATCACTGCTTGACGGTATTTGAAATGCTCTTCTATGCTGCCAAACTCAAAATAGAGCTGCTTTTGCAGTTCTTCGGAAGTGCTGGAAAGGGTTTATCCTCCAGACTGTCCAGAATATGTCGCCGCAAATTTGTGTAGGTCAGATTTTCCCCTGCGGCTATAAAATACGGCTTTATGGAATTATCGTCACACCACAGGATCTTTTTCAATGTGCCGCCCTTTGACCAGTACAGGCTCTTGATGGCCAGATACAAAAACGGTGTCATCACGCGGCGCGTTCCTTTTCCGATTTGTGCAAACTGCCCGCCGTCGAAGAAAACATGTCCGATGGGCAGCTTCGTACTTGTCAAAAACGCCATGGCAAGATCGGCACCGATCGAAGAAGCCACAACCAGTTCAAGGTGTTCCACTCCCTGCGATTTCAGATATGCTTCCACCTGACGAACCTCGTCCGCCTTGCTGACATATTTCTGCCCTTTGCAGTACACGGTGGAGGTAGGTAGAATGCAGAAATACCGATCTTGTAAATATTTCGCAACCGGTTCGCTGCTCTCCCCCGTCACGCCCATTGCGTGAAAGAACAGCACCGCAGGATGATTCCTGTTGCCATAAGTTTGAAACATCATTGATATCGCCTCAGCTTTCCATAAGAAACATCATAATTCTCGCAAGTACCGCCGCTATGACTGCCATGCCTACCGTGCCGAAAAGCCATTTTTCTGCTTGTCTTTTGCAGTAATGTAGGGCTTCAGATCCTCTGTTCCGGGGATCGTCCATGCGTTCGTGTGCCCCACCCAGTAGCCGTCAACCAACAGGCGGTCCATGAGATTCATAACGGACAAGATAACGAGTAACTGCCAGAAGCCCTGAACAAAGCCTTTGCACCGTTTATCCCATAGACACAGACCAGCACATAGCTGATATAGCCGGGAATGCAGACTGCTTTGAAAAGTTGAGAATTGCACTTGATTTTCTCGTGTGTTGTAAGCCCCAGTTTTACGCACCGCTGCTGCACCGCCGGGCTGTAAAGATGCACCATCCCAACAGCCCCTTTGCAGATGCCCACAGCACAGACAAGAACCAGCAAAGCCCCCAACCCAAGACCTTCCAGAATCACCTGTAAAAGCATTACTTATTCCTCCTGTATCCGTTTTCATCCCGGTATTCGGGATGTTCCTTTGCGTATGGATCCTTATCGCCGCAGATGGTATAGTCGCATCGGCAGCCGTCCACGCAGGTGGTCGTCCGCACGAGCTTGCATGGAGCAGTTCCATGGACGCATAGTCCACATTGCACAGGGCGGGCATAATGTCCGTAAATCCGAACCGCTTGGCAAATTCCGCTGCGGGGCAGGCGGTAAATTCATAATAGATTGGCTTGCTGTTTTCGTAAGGAGCAACCGTCATTCATAATCGTGCCACTTGTCACAGTGCTTTTGGGCGGTGGAATGCCCGATACATCAGCTTTTTCCAGAATGGCTTGTTGGCGTCAACGAAGCGCAGCTTCCGGAAGGCCGGCAGGATCAGATTTTCTTCGATCTCTTCAATTTCGCGGAATGTGATCACATCTCGGCACACATCGTAAAAGCACATGATGGCGATGCAGTCGTAGGTGCCGCCTACGCCGTTGTGAAAATTCTTTTTACCGCCGAGGTCGGTGCGCCACTTGGAAAGAAGCTCTGCGTATCTCAGCTGCACCTGCTCCCAGACCGCCTCACGCTCCACCTCCGGATAGTGCAGAGTGATTTTCGCCAGAATTTCCTTTTTGCAGGGTTTGGAATATAGCACATGGCAGCTACGGTCAATTTGTAATTCGCTGTCCTTCATCTTCCCACGCCTTTCAGAAAACCGCTCTTTGCATTTTCTTCGGTGTCGTCCGATTCGTCGTAGGCATCATAGGGCGCCGATGGGTCGTGTACTCGTTTTTTGAATGGTGAACAGCGCTTGTCTTTGTGGGCAAACGCAAAGGCAAAATTGTCCGTCCATCCCGTGTGACCGGTGATGAAATATGGATGCAGCCCACGTGCGCGCAGTT
>VOFC01002992.1_pt1 | contig 88520 bp, 109 predicted proteins | sample 5384161 | NCBI WGS metagenome assembly VOFC01 (sample SAMN12384722, study PRJNA508395) | human gut metagenome | isolation source: healthy gut B | host: Homo sapiens | reverse complement strand
TCCTACCTTCCATCCTTTCTTTTCTGTCATACCCTGCTGTAAGTATAGCATAGACTTTTGTTTCCGGCATTAAAAATTCCATCGACATCCGTTTCTGCACACGGTATAATAGGTATCATGTAAAGAAAAAGGAGGTTGTTTTCTTATGTTATCCTGCACCTACGAAGTAGTCGCCATCGATGGTGATTACGCGCATTTACGCCGCAATGACATCGAACCGGAGGACAATGAAACGAAACTGGTTGCCCGCGCGCTGCTGACGCCGGAAATTATGGAGGGCAGTATTTTGAAATACGAGATGCTGCAGTATGAAATCATTGGCTGATGCTGTTTTTCCGGCCGAGGTGTTTTCTCCCCGCTCTTTCATGGCATCTCGGAAACCGGGCGGACGGCTCTTGTTTCAAGCGGGTGGCTGCGGACGTGTTCGTTTGAGAAAAACCAGACCATTTATCACATGGGTGACCGCGTGTCCGAACTGGGGATTGTGCTGTCCGGCAGCGTTTTCGTGGAGAATACGGATCTCTGGGGCAACCGCAGTATCTTAAGCAAAATCACCCCCGGCCAGGTATTTGCCGAAACGTATGCCTTCTGTCGGGAGCCGATGATGGTGAATGTCACGGCAGCCGAAGCCTCGACGGTTCTCTTTTTCAATCTTCGAAACCTCGACCAGACCGCCGATGGTGATGATGCATGGCAGTCCCAGCTTCGCAGTAACATGCTCCGCATCTCCATGCAGAAAAATCTTACCCTCTCCAACCGCATTTTCTGCACTACACCAAAGACGATCCGCGAGCGCGTGCTGGTCTACCTCTCCGCGCAGTCTGCCAAAACCGGCGCCGACACCTTTACGATCCCCTTCGACCGCCAGGGCCTCGCCGACTACCTGAACCTCGACCGGAGCGCCCTCTCCAAAGAACTCGGAAAAATGCAGAAAGAGGGAATCCTCGAATTTCATAAAAACAAATTTACGCTGCGTCATCCGTCTCTCTAGGCGGTACCGCAGCGTAAATTTTACCGTTTTCGTTTCAAATTTTCTTTTATAAACGAATATACACAAAAAGTATTTTCCGTGGTTATAACCACATACTTTTCCTGTTCTATCCGATATTCTGTACGTGTAAGTTATGAAACTCCGCGCAGATCTGTTTTTCCCTCTGCGCTTAACCCCTCGGAAATACCCTACAGGAGGAACTATTTTTATGGAACAGAATATGTTTTGCTACCAGTGCCAAGAAACCGCCGGCTGCTCCGGCTGTACAAAATCCGGTGTCTGTGGAAAGCGCCCGGAGACAGCGGCGCTGCAGGATCTGCTGATCTGGACGACGAAAGGACTTTCCGCCGTGACGACACAGCTCCGCCGCGAAGGAAAAACCGTCGATGCCAGCGTCAATCATCTCATCACCGAAAACCTGTTTACGACCATCACAAACGTGAACTTTGATGATGATACGATCCGCGCACGAATTGAGGCAACGCTTGAGACCAAAGCGCTTCTCGCTCAGCTTGCCGACTGCTCCGCTCTGCCGGAGGCCGCCCTCTGGAACGGCACAACCGATGAGTTTGCCGCAAAAGCGGTTACCGTCGGCGTACTTTCCACAGAAAATGAAGACATCCGCTCTTTACGCGAGCTCATCACCTACGGTCTGAAAGGACTCGCCGCGTACACCAGCCATGCCAATGTTCTCTTAAAAGAAAACGAGGAAATCGATGCCTTCCTGCAGCGTGCTCTCGCTGCAACGCTCGACGATTCCCTCTCCGCAGAGGAACTGACCGCTCTCGCACTCGAGACCGGCTCCTACGGCGTGCAGGGAATGGCACTGCTCGATGAGGCCAATACTTCCGCTTACGGCAATCCGGAGATCACCACCGTCGATCTCAGTGTCGGCACCCGCCCGGGTATTCTCGTCTCCGGCCATGATCTGCGCGACCTCGAGATGCTGCTCGAGCAGACCGTGAACACCGGCATCGATGTTTACACCCACTCCGAAATGCTGCCTGCACACTACTATCCGGCGTTCAAAAAATATGAACATTTTAAGGGAAATTATGGTAACGCCTGGTGGAAACAGAAAGAAGAATTTGAAGCCTTCAACGGCCCGATTCTGATGACGACGAACTGTATCGTGCCGCCGAAGGACAGCTACAAAAACCGTATTTACACAACCGGAGCGGTTCGTTATCCGGGATGCCCGCACATCGACGGCGTCATCGGTGATACAAAAGATTTCTCTCTGCTCATCGAACAGGCAAAGCACTGCGCACCGCCGACGGAACTCGAGCAGGGAACCATTGTCGGAGGCTTCGCCCATGCACAGGTACTCGCCCTGGCAGACCAGATCGTCGATGCCGTGAAATCCGGCGCGATCAAAAAATTCGTTGTCATGGCTGGATGTGACGGCCGTGCAAAGAGCCGCAGCTATTACTCTGATTTTGCACAGGCACTGCCGAAAGACACCGTGATTCTGACCGCCGGCTGTGCAAAATACAAATACAACAAGCTGAACCTCGGCGACATCAACGGCATTCCGCGCGTCCTCGATGCCGGCCAGTGCAATGATTCCTACTCTCTTGCCGTGATTGCACTGAAATTAAAGGAGGTCTTCGGCCTCGACGATATCAACGATCTGCCGATCATCTACAATATTTCCTGGTACGAGCAGAAAGCTGTGATTGTTCTTCTGGCACTGCTGTCGCTCGGTGTCAAGAACATCCACCTCGGCCCGACACTTCCGGCATTTTTAAGCCCAAATGTTGCAGCTCTTCTCGTTGAAAACTTCGGTATCGCCGGAATCGATACCGTTGAAAACGATATGGAATTGTTTTTCGGAAAATAAAGAAAACCCCTTGCTTTCTTTCATTTTTCCACGTATACTGTATATGTTCAGACAAAAATATCTTTGAATTTGGGCATATCAGAAAACGGACCTCAGATTCCATTTCTATACACGCCCGACACTGATGAGTCATCTCATCTTAATCACACATTTTTAGAACGTGCCTGGGAATTTTTTCAGACACGTTCTCATTCTATCACGGAGATTTATGAACTATGAGCATCATGAAAAATATCAATAAAGCCAAGGTTATGGTCTTAAAAGATCAGGTTTCCTACCAGGAAGGCCAGATCGTCAGCAAAACACTGGTACAGAATGAATCCGTCAGCATCACCTTATTTGCCTTCGACAAAGGCGAAGAAATCAGCACCCACGAGTCCGGCGGCGACGCCTTCGTCACCTGCCTCGACGGAACCGGTGAAATCACCATCGACGGCGTAAAATACGAACTCCACGAAGGCGAATCCATCGTCATGCCGGCAAAACATCCGCATGCAGTGTATGGCAAAGAGCAGTATAAGATGCTTCTGGTAGTGGTATTCTAACGTATCCTTTTTGAACCAATTATTGATATGCCTGGCAAAAATAAGGCAGCATGCCTCAGGATTTCCTGTGATATGCTGCCTTGCCTTTTTATTCATTTAAGCCTTTTCTATCAGACATTCATGCTTTTTCGTCTTTTTATCATAATTAATTCCAACCAGCAGAATGTCTCCAATATAAGGTTCCAATGATGCAATGTACTTTTCTCTCTTTGATCTGATTCAGTGCCGTATGGGCAGAATGATTCCATTTCAGTTCTACGAGAAGTGCCGGGTAATCACTGCGAAATTCCGGTTTCGGAAGATAAACAAAGTCTGCAAAGCCCCTTCCTGTCGGCAGTTCACGAATCGGCTTGAAGTAATACTTCATGGAGCTTAAATAAGCAATCGTCAGAACGCTGCTCAGCGAATTTTCATCATGGTAAGTGATGACAGACGTATAGGAAGAGTGAATCTTCTCGATTTCATCAGCAACTGTTTCGGTATCTAAATCAAGCGTCGCATCAAGAAGCTGATCCGAGGCCGCCTGAAAAGCCATCATTTCATCCCATCTTTTCCGCCGGGTTGCAGCAGTCAGTTCCTGACGAAGTTCCTCATTTGGAATAAATGCTGACTGCGTATTCTGATCATAGCCAAGATAACCCAGATGAATCAAATAAGTGAGAACATCATCTTTACTGGAAAAATTGATCATATCATTCTGAAAACAGGAGACATCAACTTCAACAGAAGATCCAGAAAGCATAGTGATAACAGCAGTTTTCAATCCGTCAAAATCCATATTGATGAGCGGGACAATCGCGTCATACGTGCCTGTGCGGGACCAGTAGCTCTGATATTTATTCCAGCGAAGGACTTCGACAACAGCTTTTGGATTATAAACCTGACAGTTCTCCAGCAGATAACCATCATACCACCGTTTGACCTTCTCAAAATCCCGATGATATTGATCACAAAGCGTTTTTACTTCTTCTTCTGTAAAACCAATATATTTCGCAAAACCGCGTGCGTCCAACATCGTAAACTCATTAAAATTATTCAGTGCTGATTGTGTCTGCACTTTTTTTATTGGGAGAATACCAGTCAGATACGCAAGCGCAATATATCTGGTTGGCAGCGTTCCCTTGAATAGACCGCGCAAAAAATTAATATAAGAATCCTGAATTTTTGTGTCCGCTGATGCATCACGAATCAGGACATCCCATTCATCAATAATAATAACAAATCGTTTTTGCGTAGCATCATTAATCAAAGACAGCGCTTCGGGAAGAGATGTGATATTTTCGGGCAATTCAGCTGAATATAAGCTCCTCAGCTCTTGAAGCGTATTCTGTGTAATAAAATCCACAAGATTTTCCGGCCCGCCAGCAGGTTCCATACACCATTGCACATCAAAATGAATGACATCATATTTGTTTAAATGCTTTTCCCAATCCGGTGTCTGACTGATTTTCAAAGATGAAAACATATCTCTGGAGTCACATCCTCTGCTGTAATAAGCCGTCAGCATATCCGCCGTAATCGATTTTCCAAACCTGCGCGGACGACTGTTGCAGATAAATGCATCCGTAGATTCCAGAACGCTGTTCGTATATTCAATTAATCCGGATTTATCAACGTAGATCTGGGCATTCAAAGCACTCTGAAACGCACTCTGATCCGGATTCACAAATAATCCCATATGGCTGCAAACTTCCTTTCTTTCATAATGCAATACGTGTTAGATATATTTTATTATAGCGTGTATAATAACGGATGTCGATGAAATTTTGTGATCATCTTTCACCCGCAACCAACAATTTCTCCCCCTTTTCCCTCAACTTATTGTATAATAAACATATTAGAGTTTTTTACACCAAACTCACAACGCATGCCAGCTCACTTGCCAATACGCGGACGCTGGAGATGGTGGATGTGCAGCTTGCCTGGCTGATTCTCCGGGCGCTCTACTATTATTATAAAAAAACAGTATGAGGAAAATGAGGACAAATCCGTTCTTGAGGAATATATCTTTTGCATTTTCAAGGTCGTCACCGTCGGCTATAACGTGATCCAGGGTTCCGACAAGGGACGCGCGACGAACAAACTGAATGACATCTACCGCAGTGTATCCATTGAAGCTGCAGAAACCGCAAAAACTTTATGCAGAACCCGGAACTCTTTGCCTGTCTTTCTAAAGAACGTAAGGAAAATCTGCTGGGAACACTGCTGTTCCGCCCTTCCATTTACGAGCGTCTTTATTATGAGGAAGAAATGGTCCGCAAGCAGATCGTCTGTTATGAAGAATTTCTGCAGATCGTCCGCAATCCGCAGATCCGTGCCGCAGCGCCGGAGATTGATTTTGAATTTGAAGAGTTTTCCGCAAACTCCTACCTCTCCCTTGTCGATGAATATTTATACTGGAACAAAGTACCCGGGGACATTCTGCTCCGCCTGAAAAAAGCCGCCGAAGACGCCCTCGCCTATGCCAGAGAAAACAAAAATTTCCGCCAGAACGAAGAAACCCTGCTTGGAACACTACACACAATCCAGGGCTATCTCGGCGAAATTTCGATTTCCGAGATGCTGGACGCCTACGTCAACTGGCTGAACGGCGCCGATCCGACGCAGTATGACTGGATGAACGTGGAAAACAACCTGCTCCCGGTGCTCTACACCTTCTGGCTCTGCGAAGCCCGCCCGGAATGGACCGACACCTGCCGCTTATTTTTTTGCTCGAAGGCCAGCGCAAATCATTCGAATACATCAAAAATTCCCGCGACAAGGGCGCTTACGAATGCATGCAGCGTTTCACAAGCTACATCATGAACTCCTACATCGAGCTCGACGGCGGCATTCCGTTCCGCCATTATTATGAAAAGTTTGCGCGTTCCCTTTTCAATGAGGAATTTGACCTGATCCTGCACCCGAACAAATCCGCCCCTGCGCCGACTGCCTCGATGCGGCAACCGATTCCGTCGGACGCGCCTACAGCTCCAGCAAAAATTTTGCCGATATGCTCGCCGATCTCCGCTGCAACGCAGGCCGTATGTTCCACCCGGATCTCGTACAGCTCTTTGTTTCCAAGATTTCCTGCCGTCTTCTCACCAGCAGAATAATACGCTTATGCGAATCACGTGATTGCTGTACCTGTCTGCATGGCCTAATCAGAAACATAGCGCATGGTGCAAACACATTTTAATGTTAGTGTTCACTTTGTTAATCTTTATGTGAACATTGTTTTCGAAAAAATTATTTTTTTATTATTTTATGTTCACTATAGTTCATTTTATTATTGAACATTCTGTTGACACAGATAAAAAAAACTGTTTACATTTTGAAAAAAATATACTAAAATAAGAAACAGGCAAATCTCCGCCGGGCGAAAAACGGCGGAGATTTTTCTGGGAAAAAGGGCAAAAAAGCAGAAAATAAATTCTGCAGATCAGTCCGGAAAACATGAAAAACATTTTGTATTATTTTACAGGGAGGAACTCATACTATGAAAGAAATCATCCAGGGCTTCTACCAGAAGAAACATTTCTGGACCCGCCTGATTCTGGTCATCGCTGCCGTCATCCTGATGGGCTTTGCGCTCTCATGGCTGCTTCTCGTCGATCTCGGCACCGATCCGTGTACCTTGTTAAACCAGACCATCTCCACCCGCCTCGGCATCAGCATCGGAAACTGGCAGGCGATCTTCAATATCGTCCTGCTCATCTTCGTTATCGTGTTCGGCGGCAGAACTTTAGGCTTTGGAACCCTCGCAAACATGTTCCTTGTGGGATATTCCATCGACTTTTTCTCCTGGATCTGGGCGAAAGTCCTTCCGGCAGACCTCTTCACCTCGATGGGTGTGCGAATCGCTGTGCTGATTCCGGCGCTGATCCTGTTTATCCTCGCCGCATCCTTCTATATGGATGTTGATATGGGAACTGCACCGTACGACGCAGTATCGTTCATTATCTCCACCCACCTGCCGAACGTTTCGTTCCGTGTGATCCGCATCGTCTACGACTTCGTTGTCACCGCAATCGCCGTTCTGCTCGGCGGAAAGCTCGGCATTGTCACCGTGCTGATGGTTATTACCTTAGGTCCGGTTATCGAATGGCTGGGAAATATCATGAAACAGCATCTGAACATTTTTGATGACTGAAATGATTGCTTTTCCGTACTTTCTATACTACAATAGAACTACCAGATGATCTTTTTTTCTAAAAGAAAAGCCTGCCTCCGGGACTCACATCTCTGCGGCAGGCTTTTCTTCCCTAAAAATAGCCGAAAAAAGACTCAAAAAGCAGAAAATCATTTATTTAAGGAGGTTTTTCCTATGAGCAACACCCCAAACCCTGTTTACGAAAAACTGATGAAATGCTACGAGAGCTTCCGCTCCCAGATCGATTTCCAGCCGGAAGTCGCACTGATCCTCGGTTCCGGCCTCGGTGATTTTGCGAATGATATCCGCGTTACCGCAACCCTCGATTACCATGATATCGAAGGCTTCCCGGTTTCCACTGTTCCGGGCCACGCGGGCCGTTTTATCTTCGGCTACGTCGGCGATGTGCCGGTTGTCTGCATGCAGGGCCGCGTTCATTATTATGAAGGCTATCCGATGACCGACGTCGTTCTCCCGACCCGCCTCATGAAGCTGATGGGCGCAAAAGCACTGTTCTTAACCAACGCCGCCGGCGGCATCAAACAGGGTACAAAGCCAGGCTCTCTGATGCTGTTAAACGGCCAGATCGCCTGCTTCGTTCCATCTCCGCTTATCGGACCGAACATCGACGAGCTCGGCACCCGTTTCCCGGATATGAGCCAGATCTACGACCTTGAATTCCAGAAAATCGCACGGAAAGCCGCAGCCTGCCTTGATATCGACCTGATGGAAGGCGTTTATCTGCAGCTCACCGGCCCGCAGTACGAGTCCCCGCAGGAAATCGCCATGTGCCGCACCCTCGGCGCAGACGCGGTCGGCATGAGCACCGCCTGCGAAGCCATCGCTGCACGCCATATGGGCATGCGCGTCATCGGTATTTCCTGCATTACCAATCTTGCCGCCGGCATCTCCCCGCAGCCTCTGTGCCATGCGGAAGTTCAGGAGGCAGCTGACATGGTTGCACCGCAGTTCAAAAAACTCGTTGCCGCAACGATTCAGGGCATCGCAAAGACACTGTAAACAGCACAAAAACAGGCCCCGGCCGCTGAAAACAGTAAAATAAAGGAGAGATCTTTTTTTTGAATACACGTTTTTACAACGCCAAAATTCTCGTACTAGACGCCGAAAACCATTTTTCCATCGCCGAAGACGAACTTCATGTCACCGGCGACACCATCACCTATATCGGACCTGGTAGAAAAGCAGATCCAGATGCCGCAGAGACCCCTGTCTTCGACCGCGAAATTGACGCCCGCGGCAATCTCCTGATCCCAGGCTTTAAAAACGCACACACGCACACACCGATGACCTTCCTCCGCTCCTACGCGGACGATCTCCCGCTCCACGAATGGCTCGAGCGCCAGGTCTTCCCGAACGAGGCAAAGCTCGCCGGGGACGACGTTTACTGGCTCAATATCCTCGGCATCATGGAATATCTGACGAGCGGCATCACCTCCAATTTCGACATGTACATCCAGCAGAAAAACAGCATCGCTGCCACGGTCGACACCGGATTCCGCACCGTTCTTACCAGCGGTCTCAACAACTTCGTCGACAGCCCGGAAATTCTCGAAGAGATGTATAACTATGTCAACGAAACTCTCCGACCGCACCTCGTATCTGCTCGGTTTCCACGCCGAATATACGACCGGCGGCCCGCTTCTTGAATCCGTTGCCAAACTCGCCGAAAAATACCATTCCCCTGTCTGGACACACAACGCCGAAACAAAAAGCGAAGTCGAGGGCTGTAAAGAGCGCTGGGGACTCACCCCGACACAGCTGATGGAACGCTTAGGCATGTTCCAGTACGGAGGCGGCGGCTACACTGCATCTGGATGGAGGACCGCGATTTCGAAATTTTCCGCGACCGGAAACTGACGGCCGTTACCAATCCATCCTCCAACCTGAAGCTCGCGTCCGGCATCTGCCCGCTGAAACGTTTTTACAATAACGGCATCAACCTCGCCATCGGCACCGACGGGCCGGCCAGCAACAACTGCCTCGATATGTTCCGCGAAATGTTCCTGACCACCGGTCTTTCCAAAATCCGTGAGATGGACGCCGCAGGAATCCCGGCTGATGCGATACTCTACATGGCAACCGCAGGCGGCGCACACGCGATGCAGCTTACTGACTGTGACCGTCTCGCTGCCGGCAAAAAGGCCGATCTCGTCATGATTGACCTCCATCAGCCGAACATGCAGCCGGAGAATAATCTGATCAAAAACCTCGTTTACAGCGGCAGCAAACAGAACGTAAAGCTTACCATGGTAAACGGTCAAATTCTCTACGAAAACGGCGAATTCCATATCGGCTTTGATCCGGAAGAAATTTATGCAAGATCCAACGCCATTATCCGAAGAATTTCCGGCTCGCATGCAGATAATTAGTGGAGTTCACGCAGTTTTTCCTTTGCTTGACATACTTTTTTCTTTTTTATATTATAATGTAGCCATACACACAGAAACGCTGTACCTATTGAAAGGAGAATACTATTATGAAAAAGAAAGTAGTTAGCTTACTGCTTGCAGCCGCCATGACAACTGCTGCACTCGCAGGATGCGGTTCCTCCAACGGCTCCTCTTCCTCCGACGCATCCACAGGCGCCGATTCCACCAGCGCAACTTCCGCTTCTGCTTCCACAGACGGAGAAAAAAAAGACGCCGCAGGTGAGAAAATTGCCATGATCACAGACTCCGGAGATATCACCGACGAATCCTTCAACCAGATCACCTGGGAAACTGTATGCGCCTACGGCGATGCAAACGGCGTAGAGTACGAGTACTACAAACCGGCAGAGGATACCGATGAAGAGCGTATCAACTCCATCGATCTCGCTGTTTCCGAGGGTGCTACCGTTGTTGTAATGCCAGGTTACCTGTTCGGACCTGCCATCGCTGAAGAGCAGGACACCTATCCGGATGTAACCTTCATCGCAGTCGATGTTACCGAAAGTGATATTGTAAAAAACGGCAAAGCTGTTGATCTCGGAAAGAACGTGTACATCTGCTCCTTCGAAGAAGAGCAGGCCGGCTACCTGGCTGGATACGCTGCAGTAAAAGACGGCTACACAAGCCTTGGTTTCCTTGGCGGTATCGCTGTTCCGGCCGTTATCCGTTTCGGTTACGGTTATGTACAGGGTATCAACGCTGCTGCTGAAGAAGACGGCGTAGATGTAAACGTAAAATATTACTATGGCGGCCAGTTCTACGGCGATGACTCCATTACTGCCCGTATGGAGGGCTGGTATGCAGACGGAACACAGGTTGTATTCGCCTGCGGCGGCGGTATCTGGACATCTGCTCTGGATGCAGCTGAGACACACGACGGAAAAGTTATTGGTGTAGACGTTGACCAGCGTTCCAAAATCGGCGAGCGCTGCCTGACTTCCGCTATGAAAGGTCTTCCAAGCGCCATCAACAACGCTCTGGATTCCTACTTCAGCGGAAACTTCTCTGAACTTGGCGGAACTGCTCAGCAGCTTGGACTGAAAGACGGAGATTACATCGGCCTTCCTACCGATTCCGAATCCTGGGGATTCACAACCTTCACACAGGATCAGTATGAAACTGTACTGGCTGGTATCCGCGATGGTTCCATCGAAATCTCCAGCGATACAGAAAATCAGCCGAAAGTAGGTTCTCACGTAACCGTTGATTACATCAGCTAATGTGCATACTGTTTCTGTAACAATATGCCTTTTGGGGAAGAGAATATTATTTCTCTTCCCCCCTTTTTTTCTGCCACACAAAATGCTATACTAGACATAATGAAAGTCCGCAGTTCTGCCTGTTTTCCATGCCTTCGGCAGTCCTGCCAAACCACGCTTGAAAGGGAATATGTATATGGAAAATGAGTACATTATTGAGATGTTGAACATCACCAAAGAATTCCCGGGTATCAAGGCGAACGACAACATTACGTTACAGCTCAAAAAAGGAGAAATCCATGCTCTGCTTGGAGAAAACGGTGCAGGAAAATCAACCCTGATGAGTATTCTTTTTGGTCTGTATCAGCCTACCTCCGGAATCATCAAGAAGAATGGGCAGGAAGTCCATATCAACACACCGAACGCCGCCAATGATCTCAACATCGGTATGGTGCACCAGCACTTTAAGCTGGTCGAATGTTTCTCGGTTCTCGACAACATCATCCTCGGCGTAGAGCCGACCAAAGGCCTTTTCCTCGAGAAAAAGAATGCCCGTGCAAAAGTCATGGAGCTGAGCGAGAAATACGGTCTGATGGTCGATCCGGACGCTCTGATCTCAGATATCACCGTCGGCATGCAGCAGCGTACCGAAATTCTGAAAATGCTCTACCGTGACAACGAAGTCCTGATCTTCGACGAGCCGACCGCGGTTCTGACGCCGCAGGAAATCGACGAGCTGATGAAGATCATGAAGAACCTCGCAAAAGAAGGAAAATCCATCCTCTTCATCACCCATAAACTCAACGAGATCATGGAAGTTGCCGACCGCTGTACGATTCTCCGCAAAGGAAAATACATCGGAACCGTCAACATCAGCGAAACTTCCAAAGAAGAGCTCTCCCGCATGATGGCCGGAAGAAACGTCAGCTTCTCCGTCAACAAAAAGCCGTCAAAACCGGGCGACACCGTTCTGAAAGTAGAGCACATGACCGTACCGAGCAAGGTGCACGGAAACAACGCCGTCAAAGATGTTTCCTTTAATGTAAGAAAAGGCGAGATTGTCTGCATCGCAGGTATCGATGGAAACGGCCAGTCCGAGTTCGTTCAGGGCCTCACGGGACTGGAAAAAAGTATCCGGCGGTAAAATTCTGTTCAACGGACAGGACATCAAAAGCTTCCATCCGCGACCGCTCCAAGATGGGCATGAGCCACATCCCGGAGGACCGCCATAAACACGGCCTCGTGCTGGATTACTCCATCGAGCAGAACATGGTGCTGCAGCGTTACTGGCAGCCGGAATTCGAATCCTTCGGCTTTATCAAATCAAAAGCCGTGCGCGAATATGCCGAGCGCCTGATCGAGCAGTACGATGTCCGCAGCGGCCAGGGTCCTGTGACCATCACCCGCAGCATGTCCGGCGGAAACCAGCAGAAAGCGATCATCGCGCGTGAGATCGACAAAGATCCTGATCTTCTCGTTGCGGTACAGCCTACCCGTGGTCTTGATGTCGGAGCCATCGAATACATTCACAGCCAGCTCGTTGCACAGCGCGACAAGGGAAAAGCCGTTCTTCTGGTTTCTCTGGAACTAGATGAGGTTATGGATGTTTCCGACCGTATTCTTGTTATGTACGAAGGAGAGCTGGTCGGCCAGCTGGATCCGAAAACCGTTTCTGTCGAAGAACTCGGTCTCTACATGGCAGGTGCAAAACGGGATCCGGTTCCCGAAGAAGTATAAAAGAGAGGTAAGAAAAGCATGAACGAAAAAACGAAAAACGCTCTTCTGTCCATTGTCGCTTCTCTTGTATGTATTGTGATCGGTCTTCTTGTGGGATTTATCATTTTATACTGCATCAACGCGGAGAACGCAGTGGATGGATTTACACGAATCATCAAAGGCGGCTTTTACTTAAAGCCGAAAGGGAATCGGAAGTGAAATCGCTCAGTCCGCTCCCCTGATTATGACCGGACTTTCGGTTGCATTTGCTTTTAAAACAGGTCTGTTCAACATCGGTGCTGCCGGACAGTACACCGTCGGTGTCTTCGGCGCCCTGTATTTTGCCATCATCCTCCACATGCCATGGTATGTATGCCTTCTGGCTGCTATGGTCTGCGGAGCCATCTGGGGAGCAGTTCCTGGTATCTTCAAAGCATACTTCAACGTAAATGAAGTTATTACTTCCATCATGTTCAACTGGATTGGTCTTTATCTTGTCAATGAGCTAATGTACAACACCATCCCGGGCATGTATGATCAGAAGACCACACGTACTTACAAATTAAGCTCCGCTTCTCCGAAATCCCTGATTCCGGACTGCGGCATGAACTCCATTTTCCGTACCAGTTCCACAACGATTGCTATTTTCATTGCGATTGCCATTGCGGTCATCATCTACATCGTTCTGAACAAAACAACCTTCGGCTATGAGCTGAAAGCCTGCGGGTTCAATAAGGATGCTGCCAAATACGCCGGCATCAACGAGAAGAGAAACGTTGTTCTCTCCATGACCATCGCAGGTGCGCTTGCCGGAATCGGTGCAGGCCTCTACTTCCTCTCCGGTGCATCCGAGTGGAACCCGCAGGTATCGACAGCACTCCCGGCCATCGGATTTAATGGTATCCCGGTTGCGCTTCTTGCACTTAGCAACCCGATCGGCGTTATCTTCGCTGCTCTTTTCGTTGCTCATATTTCTGTCGGCGGTGCTTACCCGCCTACGAAATATTATCAGCCGGAGATCGCGGACCTGATCGTTGCCGTTATCATTTACCTTTGCGCATTCGTTACCCTGTTCAAGGGCATCGTTGCAAACCTGTTCAAGAGCAAAAAGAGCAGAAAGCAAATGCCAATGCAGACAACGGAAAGGAGGAGAAGAAATAATGTTCCTTTTAATTAAATTTACCTTACTGTACGCCGTTGTTCTGATGCTCGTTGCGATGGGCGGTATGTTCTCCGAGCGAAGCGGTGTCATCAACATCGCGCTGGAAGGAATCATGGCGATCGGCGGCCTTGCCGGTGTCTTCGTCCTGGTTCTGTTCCCGGATCTCCCGGCTCCTGCACTTGTGGCACTTTCCATTCTGGCGAGCGCCGTATCCGGTATGATCTACTCTCTGCTGCTTGGCTTCTCCGCCATCACACTGAAAGCAGACCAGACGATCGGCGGAACCGCGCTGAACATGCTGGCTACTGCCATTGCCATCGTCCTGGTAAAAGCATTCAACAACGGCTCGGATGCCGGAAACGGTGCAGCTTCCGCAAAGCTGAACTACACCAACGCCGCTTTCATTTACAAGATCGGACCATTTACCGTGAACATCTTCCTGTTCATCGGCATCATCCTTCTGATCTGCAGCTACGTGTTCCTCTTCAAAACGAAATGGGGGCTGCGGCTGAGTGCCTGTGGTGAGCACCCACAGGCAGCCGACTCTGTTGGTATCAACGTATACCAGTGGAGATACACCGGTGTTATCATCTCCGGTGCACTCGGCGGTATCGGCGGATTTGCCTACATCGTTCCGTCCGTTACCACCTGGAACTTTCGAATTCGGCGTAGCCGGTGCCGGATTCCTTGCCCTCGCTGTTATGATCTTCGGTCAGTGGAAACCGTTCCACATTGCCGGAGCAGCCGTATTCTTTGCGGTATTCCGTTCCCTGGCAAACATTGCGGACTCCACCGTCCTCTCCCATCTGGGACTGTCCAAGAACATTTACAGCATGATGCCGTTTATCGCATCTATGATTATTCTCGCCTTCACATCCAAGAATTCCCAGGCTCCGAAAGCCGAAGGTATTCCGTACGATAAGGGCGCAAGATAATATGTAACTATTCAGAGCCATGTGAAATGGAAGAAAAAATTGCGAATCATGCTTGCATGAATGAGCGGTTTTTTCTGGAATTTCATATGGCGAGCAGCCACATCGAGATGCAGCGCAGCGGAATCGAGATGTGGCTCTGAATAGTTACAATTTTTAAAGGCAGAGCCGTTAAATCCGAACTGTGTTTTTTCGGCTCTGCCTTTTCTCTATCATTCTGATTTATTTTTCATCAAAGAAAGGAAAAAATTATGCTGAACACCAAATTATTTGACCACACTATCTTAAAAAGCAGACGCAACCGAAGCACAGGTTGCAAAGATCTGCGACGAGGCACTTGCACATGATTTTGCTTCTGTCTGCGTCAACCAGTACTACACCAAATTCGTTGCTGAAAAGCTCAAAGGATCTGACGTCAAAGTCTGCACCGTTGTCGGCTTCCCTCTGGGCATGTCCGATACCCGTGTAAAAGCATTTGAGACCCGTACGGCCATCGAAGACGGTGCACAGGAGGTTGATATGGTCATCAACGTCGGAGCCCTCAAAGACGGCAAATACGACTTCGTACGCTCCGATATCCAGACCTTAAAAGAAGTATGCGGCAAGGACATCGTTCTGAAAGTCATCATCGAGACCTGCCTTTTAACCGATGAAGAGAAAAAAAGCGTGCGAGCTCGCAAAAGAAGCCGGCGCTGACTTCGTAAAACCTCCACCGGATTTTCTACCGGCGGTGCAAAAGCGGCTGATGTTGCCCTGATGAGAAAGACCGTAGGCCCAGATATGGGCGTAAAAGCTTCCGGCGGAATCCACAACGCAGACGAGGCACAGGCTATGGTAGATGCCGGCGCAAGCCGTCTCGGAACAAGCGCAACACTGGCTATCATCGGATAAAAAGGAGTTTCTTATGGATACGATACTGATAGGAATTGCCGGAGGAACCGGCAGTGGAAAAAAAACGACACTGGCAGATAAGCTGGTAGAAAGTTTTGGACGCGATGAAGTGAGCATTCTGCGCCATGACAACTATTACAAACGCCATGACGATATTCCTTTTGAGGAGCGTGCCAAATTAAATTACGATCATCCCGATGCCTTTGATACCGACCTGTTATGCCAGCACATTCTCGAGCTGAAAGCCGGAAAGTCCATCGAGATGCCGGTTTACGATTATGCCATGCATAACCGCTCGGATAAAACGATTCTGGTCCATCCTGCCCCGGTTATCGTGCTCGAGGGCATTCTCCTCTTCGTTGAGAAGGATCTCTGCGATCTGATGGACATCAAAGTCTTTGTCGATACCGATGCGGACGTGCGGATTCTCCGCCGGATCCTGCGCGATGTAAAAGAGCGCGGCCGTTCCTGGACAGCGTTGTGACGCAGTACCTGACGACCGTAAAACCGATGCACGAGCAGTTCGTAGAGCCGAGCAAGCGCCGTGCCGACGTGATCATCCCGGAGGGCGGACAGAACACCGTTGCTCTTGAAATGCTGATCGAGCGGGTGCGTAAGCATCTAAATCTGGTGCAGAACCAGTAAACATCCGTTTATCGCTATAAAAATCTGTAAAAAAAGAACGAGGACTGAATTTTCTCTTTTCCGTCCTCGCTCTTTTTATTTTTTCCCTTACAGATGTTCCAGCATTCCCTGCAGCCAGATCTGGCCTTTGAAACGTCTTCCCACTTCCGGTACTCCAAATAAATCCTTTTCGTTGATACAGATGTCTATCGGCACATCGTTGCAGACGAGGCCGAGCTCATACATCCGCTCGCCCGTTACCGCGTTCTTCGTTGTATTCATCTCCGTAATTTCACCCATCACGCTGTACTGGTCACATTCGAGACCGCTCGGCATGAAAAAGCTATCTACAATAGAAAAGACATCTTCCTTCGTCAGACGCTGGGAAATCATGGCATATGTGTCAATATCATCCATGGTGAGACTTTCCATCGCATCCTCATCCCCGTTTCTGGCAGCCGAGATCAGTGAATTCTTCTGCTGCGTGCTGCGGCGCTCCTTCTCGACCTGTTCCGGGTCTTTCTGGATCGGAAGCAGAATTGTTCCTTCCGCTGCAAGACCGGAGACAGAAAGCGGGAGCGGAAGCGGCTGCAGCGCATTTTTCTGTTTCATCTCAAGATATTCCGCTGCATGCGTCAGATAAAAGATCATCGTGATGCCAAGCCGCATATCGTCGCAGGCGCCTGCAAACGATTCCTTATCGACATGGCGCTCCACCGATACCTCCTCGTAGGAGCTGATCTGCCCGCCCTCGAAATAGGGATAATAATATTCCATCTGGAAACGGTTGTTCTCATCAATTTCCCCACAGACCGTGATACCACAGTCATATGCATATTTTCGAAAATTCAGCAAAAAGGTGGTGTTCTTCTGTTTCCACAATCTTTTTACGGTCGTAGTTTTCTACTACATCACGAAGAAGCTCCTGGAGTTCCTTCGTCGTCTTGATCTTTGAAAATCCAATGGTTTTCAGGTAAGCGTGCATAAGAACACCTCCTCTCATTCCTTTGTATTTCTTATGCGATTAGTGTTTCGGAACCAGTTTCTCTTTTCCGCCCATGTACATACGAAGAACTTCCGGAATGCTTACGGTTCCGTCTGCATTCAGGTTGTTCTCCATCAAGGCGATCAGCATACGCGGCGGAGCAACTACGGTGTTGTTCAGGGGTATGTGCCAGGTATTTCTTTCCGTCCGCTCCGTTTACACGGATCCTTAAACGTCTTGCCTGAGCGTCGCCCAGGTTGGAGCAGCTTCCTACCTCGAAGTACTTCTTCTGTCTTGGGGACCATGCTTCAACGTCAAGAGATTTCACCTTCAGGTCTGCGAGGTCACCGGAGCAGCACTCCAGTGTACGAACCGGAATATCCATGGAACGGAACAGATCAACCGTGTTCTGCCATAATTTGTCATACCACATCATGCTGTCTTCCGGTTTGCAGACAACAACCATCTCCTGTTTCTCGAACTGATGGATACGATAAACACCACGCTCCTCGATGCCGTGTGCTCCTTTTTCTTTACGGAAGCACGGAGAATAGCTGGTCAGGGTCAGAGGCAGTTTCTTCTCCGGGATGATGCTGTCGATGAATTTACCGATCATGGAGTGCTCACTTGTACCGATCAGGTAGAGATCCTCACCCTCGATCTTGTACATCATGGACTCCATCTCAGCGAAGCTCATAACACCGTTTACGACGTTGCCGTGGATCATGAAAGGCGGTACGCAGTAGGTAAATCCTCGGTCGATCATGAAATCTCTTGCATAAGAAAGGATGGCAGAGTGGAGGCGTGCAATGTCGCCCATCAGATAATAGAATCCGTTTCCTGCAACTTCTCTTGCTGCGTCCAGATCGATTCCGTCGAAGGACTCCATAATGTCGGTGTGATACGGGATTTCAAAATCCGGTACAACCGGCTCGCCGAAGCGCTCTGCTTCTACGTTCTCGCTGTCATCTTTTCCGATCGGTACGGAAGGATCGATGATGTTCGGGATCACCATCATGATCTTCTTGATTTCTTCTTCTACTTCTTTTTCTCTTGCAGAAAGAGCCTCGATGCGGGAACCGTCAACAGCTACCTGTTTCTTTACTTCCTCAGCCTCTTCTCTCTTGCCCTGGCCCATCAGTGCGCCGATCTGTTTGGAGATTTTGTTTCTTTTTTGCACGAAGTGCTTCTACTTCCTGTTTGATGTCACGGTTTTCTTTTGTCCAGCTCGATGACTTTATCAACCAGCTCCAGTTTCTGATCCTGGAATTTATTACGGATGTTCTGTTTTACGATTTCCGGGTTTTCTCTTAAAAACTTAATGTCTAACATAATTTCCTCCTAGTAGATCTTATCCCTCATTTTGGCGGGATTCTTTTTTGTTCTTTCCAGCCCGGAACCACTGCCGTTTTTCCAGCATTTATGCGGGTTTGGCGCGTTCCAGTACCATCATATAACAGTATATGCATTTTTTTTTCAAGCGTTCTTTCATGCTGTTTTTCTGCGGTCCGCTTTTTTCATAGAGACACATCAGATCGATCGAATTCATCGTAATTGCCTGGCGCAGCGCGTCGATTTCCTCGGCGCTCAGCATGATATAGGACTCGCCTTTTACGATCTCTTTCAGATATAAAAAACAGTTGTCACGGCTGTGGATTGCATTCAGGATAAAACCTGTGTTTTCTTTGTCGAGCATTGCCAGCGCAAAACTCATCTTTCCGCCCACATCGTCAAACGCATCATATTTTACGATTCCGTATTTGTTCAGCGTCATGCCCTGGATCTTTTTCAGATCCGCAAGATTTTTTTCGTCAGCTCATTCTGCTTGTTCAGTTTGTCAATTTCCTTGAACCGCTGATGAAACAGCTTTTCAGTGACTGGGCGTCTTTTCCCTTCATAAAGCTTCTGTACTTCTGGTTCAGTCTGCTCAGACGCAGCGACATGCTGACCGTCATAATCATCATCACGATAATCAGTACAATCAGAAGAAGTACAACAACGCCAAGGTCAATTCCTACCTTACTAAATAAATCGCTCATTATTCTACCTCTTACTGTATTGATTCAAACAGATCCATGATTCTCTCGAGCTCTTCCTGGGAATAATACTCGATCTCGATCTTTCCTTTGTGCTTTGCCCCGCGGTGAATGGAAACCTTCGTACCAATGATGCTCTTAATTTTCTCTTCCAGACCTTCGTAGATGGCTTCCTCTTCCAGATTGACTTTCTTTTCTTTCTTCACCTTCGGATTCAGGATCTCTTTGACCAGGCGCTCGGTCTCACGGACACTCAGCTTTTCATCAAAGATTTTCATTGCCGTATTGTACTGGAGCTCTTTATTCTCCAGCGCCAGCAGCGTACTCGCACATGACCGGTTGTCAGCATTTCATCGACAACCATCTGCTGTACCCTGTCGTCCAGTTTCAGGAGACGCATCGAGTTTGTAACCGCCGTTCTGCTCTTGGAAACGCGCTCTGCGATTTCATCCTGGCGGAGATGGAACTCTTCCATCAGGCGTTTGTATGCATGTGCCTCCTCAATCGGGTTCAGGGATTCTCTCTGAATATTTTCAATCAAGGAAATCTCGACAACTTCCTGCTCGGTAAAATCTTTGATGATGACCGGTACTTCTTTGATTCCGGCAAGCTTTGCAGCCCTCCATCTCCGTTCCCCTGCGATGATCTCATAATAATCATCTTTTTTCTGCACCAGAATCGGCTGCAGAACTCCGAACTGTTTGATGGATTCCGAAAGTTCGATCAGGCCGTCCTCGTCAAAGGATTTTCGCGGCTGTTCGCGGTTCGGTTCAATTTCGGAGATTTTCAGTTTCATCTCGACTGGTTTTTCGACAACTTTTTCAACAACCTTCTCGACTACTTTGACCTCCGGTTTTGCCGGTTTTTCTTTTTTTCTTCTGCTTTGGCCGAATGTCCCGGTGAAATCAGGGAATCCAGGCCCTTGCCTAATCCTCCTCTTCTCGCTGCCATTACTCTTCATCCCCCCTGTGAATCACTTCGTCTGCCAGGAGACGGTAGCTCTCTGCACCAGTGGACCGCTTATCGTAATAGTTGATCGGCATACCGTAGCTCGGTGCCTCCGCAAGGCGGACATTTCTCGGAATAATGGTTTTGTAGATATTCTGATCCAGGCTGTCTTTTACGTTTTCTACTACCTGCAGAGAAAGATTCGTTCTCGCATCGTACATGGTAAAGACAACGCCTTCCATCTCCAGTTCCGGATTCAGGCGCTCCTGCACCAGTTCAATCGTGTGCATAAGCTGGGATAAGCCCTCCAGTGCGTAATATTCACACTGAATCGGCACCAGAACGGTGTCCGCGGTGGTCATCGCGTTGATTGTCAGCATATTTAAGGATGGCGGACAGTCAATAATAATGAAGTCGTACTGATCGCGAACCTGATCAATTGCGTTTTTCAGGATGAATTCTTTGTCTTCCACCCCGATCAGCTCTATCTCCGCTCCGGCCAGATTGACATTGGAAGGGATAAGGGAAAGATTGTCAAAATTCAGAGGAATGATGCAGTCCTCCAGTTTTGACTCTCCAAGAAGCAGCTCATAGATGGTATTTTCCACTTCATTTTTCTCTACTCCCATTCCGCTGGTGGTATTTCCCTGCGGGTCCATATCAATGGTCAGAACTTTTTGTCCCATTTCTCCTAAACAGGAAGAAAGGTTAATTGCGGTGGTAGATTTACCTACGCCGCCTTTCTGGTTTGCAATTGCAATTGTTCTTCCCAAAATATGTATTGCCTCCTTTCATCTTTTTGTTTTCCATTTGCAGTTTTTCCTTTTTACAGGAAATGACCTGCCGGCACTTCTTTCAAAAAAATGATTCATGCGGGTGTTTTGGCATATATATATAGGAAAAATCTCCTTTTCTATGCCAGTCTATCTGAGGAATTCTTCAGATTCTATCTCAAAATTGCCCCAATTTGGGACAAAGATATTTTATCATACTACGCCGGATTTTACTACTGGAAATGTTTCACGTGAAACATTTTCTGCATTTTTGCATGATTAGGCGGTGTGAAGCATAAGAAAATTGGATTTTTGGCGATGTTTCACGTGAAACATTTTGAAAAGCACTGTTTTACAATAATTTTTCTCGGTTTTTACGCTGTTTAAAGGCTTTTTGTTTTTTCAGCGATGATTTTGCATTTTTTGATGGTTTCAAGTAATTCTGCAATGTCAGAACATTTTTTCTGTTTCACACAGTTTTTTATAAAATGTTTCACGTGAAACATTTTAATTTTTGACGTTTTTGAGGTACAAATATACTGGAAACGCTATTTTAATCGTGTGATGCTCTTTTTCAAGGAAATCTCAGGTGATTAGGAAGAAAAAATCAACTTATCAGGATATTATTGATACATAGATCAGGAATCAAAACTGTTTATGGTTGTTCGGTGATCGTAAATGTCTCTTTTTGTATATAAAATGTATTTTTTTATTCACCAGGGTTCTGTTTTTTCATCGTTCTTCCTCGCTTTTTCAAATTTTCAGCATTTTTCTCTTTATTTTCATCAGTAAGAGGCATAATCCGTGAGACATCCTCTTTTTCATTTTTTCTCAATTTTTTTCTTTTTTCGGGCGGTTTTTCTTTGATTTTTTTTTTTTATTTTACAGGCCAGGCTGCACATTTTCTGTTTTTATCGATTTATTTGATTTCACTATAATTTTTCTGTTTTTATGGTTCTAATATTTTTCTCTCGCTGCCACGTCTTTTATCCTCTTTTCCATCTTTCTGGCTTACCTTTCTCTTTTTTTTTGTAAACAATCTCACTTTTTCTCTTTTATCAACATTTTTTATTCCTTCTCTCCGTTTTTTATCCCTCATCGCCATTTCACACCATTTTCTTGCCTTTCACTGCCTCTCCCTCCCGTTTTTTATTCTTTTCGCCCATGTCTATACTACATTTTCCCCTTTTCAGTCGTTTTTGCCTTTTCTCAACTCATTTTTATCTTTTTTGCTTTTTCCGCCTCTTCCATCGTTTTACACCCTCTTTTTGCCATTTTTTAGATCGTCCTTCATTTTTTCGTTCTGCTTATGTCACTCTCCCCGTCTCATTTTTCACGTTTCACGTCTCTCAAAATGTTTCACGTGAAACATCGTTTTTACGTTTTTCGGTCTTCGGCGATCAATGAGAAGCGATTTGCTTCCCGGCTTTCCGAAAATCACTCTCATTTTCACCTCTCTTATTTTTTAAACAATCGTATTTTTTATTCTATTTTTGATTTTCCCGTCTTTTCTACATTTTTCCTGTATTTTTGCGTGTTTCACGCAGTTTTTCGTCTCTGTTTCTCTCTTTTATTAAATTATTTAATTATATTTTTATATTTTCGTATGAATTGAACTTTTACATTCGTTTTTTCGGATTTTCCAAACCATTTACTAAACGCATTTTGAGGCCATTTTTTCAGGGATTTTTGCCAATCTGGAAGGATTTTATCCCATAGTGCCGTTTTCATGCTTTTATGTGTATTATTGCATCATTTTTTCTCTGTTTTTTGCAGTTATGTAAACCCTTTAAATATGCCCTTCGCCAGTAGTTGACATAACGTAGTTCTCCTAGAATTGTCTATGCTTTTCGTCAAATTGCGTCTTATTTTCGTCTCTTTTTCTCATTTTTCCCTTAATTTTTTGCATTGTATCTTTCCCTTTTTTCGCTTATAATAAGCTCAACACAACGTTTCGAACCGATTCCTCCCCTCCGGGAGACCCCTGAAAGGAGTTTTATCATATGAAACACAGCAAAAAACTGGTCACCTTGAGTGTCCTCACCACGATGTCCGGCGCAGCGATTTACTTTCTGAATAAAACGCTCGATACCGCCGCCGTACGGAAAAACCTGCTCGCCTCGGCTGAAAAAGAGAGCTTTTCCTGGCAGTTCGGCGATATTTTTTACACAAAAAAAGGCACCGGAACCCCGATGCTCTTACTTCATGACTTACATTGTGCCTCCAGCGGCCGCGAATGGCAGTATATTGAGGATGCTCTCGCCCAGGATCACACCGTCTACACACTCGAGCTTCTCGGCTGCGGCCGTTCCGACAAGCCGGCGATCACGTACACGAACTTTTTATACGTACAGCTCATCGTCACCTTCATCAAGCAGGTCATCGGATGTCCAACCGACGTAATTGCATCCGGTTTATCCGGTTCTTTCGTCGTAACCGCCTGCAATACAGCCCCGAAATGCTTTGGCCGAATCATGATGATCAACCCGACCGACCTTGCCAAGCTCAACAAAATCCCGGATAAACGCAGCCGCTTCCTGAAACGCATGATCGAGCTCCCGCTCGTCGGAACGCTGCTGTACCACACGCTCACCGGCCGATCCAACATCGAGCTTTTATTCACCGAGAGCTATTATCACAACCCATTTCACCGCTCACCGGAGGACGTAGACGCCTTCTACGAGTCCGCACACCTCCAGAACAGCGCCGGAAAGTACCTTTTTGCAAGCCTTGCGGGCAATTACGTGAACCTCAACATCGGCCACGCCTTAAAGCACATTGACAACAGCATCTTCCTCATCGGCGGCGAGGAGGAGCCGGGCATCGCAGAAACCTTTGCGCTGTACACAGCGCTCAACACCTCCATCGAAACCCAGATCCTGCCGAAAACAAAGCACATGCCGCAGATGGAGGCCCCGCAGGCCCTCTTAGACCAGATCCAGATCTTCTTCGCACCGGTACAGTAATACCCCCTTCTGCTCCCGGCCTCGAGCGAAAAAAATGAGACAAAAAAAACGGAGGATTTACTGATATTTCCATGTCAGTAAATCCTCCGTTTTCAATTTTAACCAGATTTTAATGACTCTTTATTCCGCCGAATCCGAAGAACTGTCATCCTCCGTCTTTGCCGCAAGCAGTGTCTCGTAATTTTCCACCATGGTCTTCACGTTATTTTTATTCACGAGTGACGGAACTCCGTCCTCATCTACCGTGTAATAGAAGCTCGAATCATACGGGCTGTAAGCGAAATGTCAGGTCGCCGTCTGTCATATGGAAGACTGCGGTAAACTCGGCATCCTTGGCCTGCACGAGGCTCTCATCCTTCGTCTGCGCCTTCAGGCCAATGAGCGAAGAATAGAACGTGGTAAACGTTGATTTATCAATCGTTTCATCGCCGCAGATGTAACTGATTTCCTGTGTTGTGGAATCGCTGTCGTCATCCTTTTTCTCTTCCACATGGCGTACATACGTCTTCGTCTCGCCGTTATACGTAATATCAAGACTCATCAGATCCGATACATTTTCCATGCCGATATACATGTTCCAGAAATCAGATGCCTTCTTTCCGGTGAAGGTTTCAACATTCGAAGCCGTCATCAGATGAACTTCATTCGAGCCGTCCAGCTTCACGTAATAAGAACCGCCGTCCTCATTTGCATTTCCGACATACAATACCAGATCTTTCTCCACCGTAACGGTTGTCGTTTCGGAAGAAGAGCTCGTTGCGGTGCTGTCGCTTGATGAAGAATCTGCTGTGGAATCCGAAGAAGTATCTGCCGTTGTTGTATCGTCAGCCTCAACCTCCTGCTCTTCCGTGTAATGCACGCGGATCGTCGTCTTTGGCTGATCCAGTCCGTACTGGGAAAGATCCGATGCGTTGTACGTAACAAGATCTCCAAAGCTAAGAGATGCCACCGCACTTGTCATGGTGCCGATCGAATCCGCATCACCGCCATGTGCCGCTCCATCTGCGTCCACAACCTGCCATTCATCCGTCTGGAGTGCCGAATCAGCAGCGCTTACTTCTTTTGTCAGCGTATATCCGTTCTCACCCTCCACCTGCAGCTTCGTAATGTTTTCCGCCGTCACAGATGGCATGGATTCCGTTGTCGCCCACTCCATCATATCGGACGGGAACATCGTTCCAAGCGATGTGCTTACCAGATAAACCTTACTCGTATCATCGTTCAGATAAATATAGTATCTGCTCGAGCTGTTCTTATCTCCGACATGAATCGTCGTTTTCTCGTCTCCCGCAGTCACTACAACCTCCTGAGACGGCGTCTCGAGCCCGAAAATCGGCCATAGAATCGATTTCATCGCCTTCAATGGCTCTTTCTGCTGTCATGCTGCTAAGAGAGCTTAAAACGCTCGTTATCTTGCTGGCATCCAGGGGGAATCCATCCTCCTGGTCGTATGTCCAGATATCAGTATCATCGTCTCCTGCTGTTTTCGTAAAGGACACCGTCTCTCCGTCGATCTGGAACGAAAGCGCTGTTACATCATCTTTTGAAAAATCAACCACTTTTTCGGCGTCTGCACCAGAATCCGAACTGCCGCTGTCCGCATCGGCGGTGCTGTTTTTCTTCGTCAGCACCGCCAGTACGGCAAGAAGCAGTACCAAAAGGATCAGGCAGGCCGCCATCTTTCCTTTTTTTCTTCATCACTGTTTTCTCCTCTTCATCCAGATCATCACGCCAATCACAACAAGTACCAGCGGAATTCCCGCAATGGTAATAATAGACCAGGTGTTAACTGCTCCCTGTGTAAATACCAGGTTTGTATAGCTTGTGCTCTTGCTTGGAATAACAACGGTCTGCTCCACATCACACATGGAGGTCAGTGCAGTCGCTGCCAGCTTCGAGTTCGCACCGCTGATTGCCTGGTCAATCTGGCTGCTCAGCATCGATGCACTCGAGAAATAAATGATCTGTGTCTCTTTATCATCTACAGTCTCTGTGATGGAAACGCCAAGGTCAAATGCGCCCGTCTCACTGTCCGCGCTCTTCGACCAGGTGCTGTTCTCCGGGTCATTTTCAATATAAGCATCCTCGGTGGTCGTCAGAAGGCTCTTGATCGTAATGGTATCACGATAAGAATCGAGCTTCTGAATTGCCTGTGCAACCGGCATCAGAATGTAATTACTCTTTACTTCGGTTGTAATGTCATCACTCTGAATGTTCGGCAGCAGATAATACGGCATCTGCGGATAATAATGCTGGGAATCGGTCTCCACAACAATTCCGCTGGAGCGTTTCACACCGTAATTTTCCAGTATGGAATCCAGATTCGGCATATCCGTTCCGGTATAGCTGGTGAACATCAGAAGCTTTCCGCCGTTTTCCAGGTAGGTAATGACTTTATTTGCCTCATCCTCTGAAAAATCGGTGGTCGGGGACATGATTACAAGCTCCTCGGCATCCTCCGGGATATCGTCTGTCATCAGGGCAAGATCACTGATTTCCACATTGTTTTTATTAACTGCATCGCTGAAGTTCGTAGAGAGATCGCTCTCGGAAGCCTCGCCGTGGCCGGTTACCCAGTAAACCTTCGGGTTGTTTTCACTCGTCACATACGTGATGGCGCTGGTAATCTGACCCTCGCCGTCAAAGCCGGTCGTCTGTGTCTGATAGGTCTGATAGTTTGTGGAAGTCTCCCACATATCACTGTTGCTGACCACCTTGCTCTTATCGCCGCATACGACAATCACACTGTTTGCAGCTACCGTCTGATCGGTATACTGGCTCGTAAATTTCGGATACAGATCCGGGTCTTTTGTCTCTACTTTGATATGGTCAGAAAGCTCATCGTAGTGCTCCAGCAGCTTCTCGATGGTGTCATCCTCACTGCCCTTCTGCACAATATAATACAGGGTAACGTCTTGATCGAGATCCTTTAATGCCGTTTTCGTCTCATCTGTAATGGAGTACATTTTCTGCGTACTCAGGTCAATCTGTGTTTTGCTGGTCGGAATCTGCGCCACAATCAGGTTAATAACCACAATCACAGCCAGAACAATCACCGTCATAATTGAAGAATAAGAGCCCTGTTTCAGATGCTTTTTCTGCTCCTCGCCGGTAAACACTTCCTTCAGATGTTCTTTGGAGAACGTCTTTTTCAGCTTTTCTTTGATATTAAAATTCATTTTATGCTGTTTCTTTTCTTTCTTTTCGCTGCTCATCGTCTCCACCTCCTAATTCCAGCGTTTCTTCTGCAGGGACTGCATTGCAAGGAAAGTGCAGATTGCAATCACGGACAGGTAGTAAACAACACCGCCAATGTCCAGAATACCGTTCACAAAGTTTATCCATATGGCCCGCCATGTTGAATACGCCGAGCAGATCCTGGATTTTGCCCTCGAGAAGGGTGGATTTTGTGAAGTAAACTGCCGTCAGCGCGCCTTCGCCGATCACGGCAATCACACCTGTAATGATCGGGTTTTTAATCATACTGCCGATCCAGAGGCATACCAGTGCAATGATGATAAAGAAAGCAAAGAAAGAGCTTCCGGCTCCTTCCGGGAAGAAGTTTGCGATACCGCTCTCCACGTAGCACAGGAACAGGATCACAAAGCCGACAACGGCTGCGATGACCTGGCTCTCGGTGATGGAGGAAACGAACACACCGACCGAAATATAGGCTGCTCCCAGCAGGAAATAGCCAAGGATCGAAGTGTAGGATACAGCGTAGGAAACGGTTCCGTGGGTTCCAAGAAGCAGCGGATACAGGCACATGATCAGCACCGGAATCACGTAAATGGTAAGAAGCGCCAGATATTTTCCAAGGATAATATCGGAAATTTTTACCGGTGCGGTAAGGAGCAGCTGATCCGTCTTATTTTTCTGCTCCTCCGACAGGACACGCATTGTCAGAACCGGTACTGCGATCAGCAGAATAAATGCGGAATTCTGCAGCGCGTATCCGATCTCCGGGTAACCCTGCTGCAGGTTGATGGCCGTAAAATACAGGCCGAACAGCGCCAGAGTAAACGCCATAAACAGATATCCGACCATGCTTGTCAGATAGCTTTTTAACTCTTTTTTTATAAATCGCCGTCATTGTGCGTCTCCCTCCTCCTGTTTTGTTTCAGCGGCTGATTCCGCTGTATCTGTGCTTTTTTCTTCCGACACTTCCCCGACAGCCGTTTTGTCTGCTTCTGGTTCACATTCTTTTTGTTTCAGCTGTTCTTTCTCTGCTTTTTTCAGCTTTCTTGCAGCCTTTCCGGAATCATCGGTCAGCTCCAGGAAGACGTCTTCCAGAGACATCGAGGAGGAAGTCAGCTCGAGGATCGGGCAGTTGGCCTTTGCCAGCGCATAGAACAGCTCCTCGCGGATATCCTTATCCTTTTCAGTGGTAATTTTTACCTTAATCTGCTCCTCATTCGGCGTATTTTCATATTGGATCTCTTTTGCATCGAGCGCATTAAGCGCCGGAACCAGCTGCTTTCTCGTTCCGTGAACGGTACATGTAACCGTGTTTGATCCAAGCATCAGTTTACTTAAGTTTTCCGGGGTATCACTCGCAACGAGCTGTCCCTTTGCGATAATCATGACGTAATCGCAGACGGCGCTGACCTCGGATAGGATATGGGAACTTAAGATAACGGTATGTTTTTTTACCCAGTGATTTGATCAGATCGCGGATCTCAATGATCTGCTTGGGATCCAGGCCTACCGTCGGCTCGTCGAGAATGATGATCGGCGGATAACCGAGCACTGCCTGTGCCAGTCCGACTCTCTGACGGTATCCTTTCGACAGGTTCTTGATCAGACGGTTTTTCATATCGGTAATCTTCACCAGATTCATGACCTCAAGAATCTGTTTCTTTCTCTGATCCTTTGGAATTTTCTTTAATTCCGCCACGAATTTCAGATATTCCAGAACGGTCATGTCCGTGTAGACCGGCGGCTGCTCCGGCAGATAGCCGATGCATTTTTTTGCCTCCTCCGGCTCCTCCAGGATATTGTGGCCGTTGATCAGCACTTCGCCCTCCGTAGATGCCAGATAGCCGGTGATGATGTTCATGGTCGTTGATTTTCCGGCGCCGTTTGGGCCAAGGAAACCATAGATCTGGCCTTCTTCTACGGTAAAACTCAGGTTGTTGACAGCTACGTGGTCGCCATAGCGTTTCACCAGGTTTTTAACCTCTATCAATGTTCCTTCCTCCTTGTTTCTTAAAGCAGTTCCGGCCCGATTTCCCTTGGGGGTGAAAGAGCCGGACATACTCTCATTTTCTAAAGACACTTTATTTTATTCTGGAAATGTGATAATTTGCTGGAAAATTTGTGAAAAAACAGTGAAGCCATGGAGCAGTTTGTTTGTTTTTCGACGAAAAATCAATTTCTTTTACCATAAGAATCATGTATACTATAACGTATCCGCGGACGGACGCTTTTCCATTTTTGTTCCACCGCGAAACATTACGCCGGACTTTTTCCCGTCCGGGACTAGGATTTTAGGAGACTCTATGAATAAAAAAGACTATTACTGGGCCAAGTATATGCTGATTTTCGGCTTTTTCTGCATCTCTTTTTGGCACCTCGATTTTCCTGAAAACCGAACACGCCCCGACGAGGCGATGCGGATGCTGATTCCGGAATACATCGTCTCACACCACGCATTGCCGAACGGCATGGAGGAAGCGGTGCGCCACCCGCTGTGGGGCTTTTCCTATGCGCTGTATCCGTATCTGACTGCACTCATCAGCGCGGTATTTATGGGCATTGCATCGCTGTTCAACGAAAGTGCAGCGGTTCTCTTAACTGCCGCCCGCCTCACCAGCGTCCTTTCCGGCACCGGCACACTGATCGTTGTCTTTCTGATCGGAGAAGAGCTCTTTGAACGCCGCGAATCGGCACTGCTTGGCGGTATTTTCGTCGGTTTTCTGCCGCAGTTCGTGTTTCTCTCCTGCTATGTAAACAACGATTCTTTTGCTGTTTTCACAGTCGCACTGATCATCTACTTCTGGATCCGCGGCATGAAAAGCGCATTCTGCAAGAAAGACTGCATCGGCCTTGGAGCAGGCTGCGGACTCTGCGCGCTGTCGTACTACAACGCCTACGCGTACCTGCTCTGCAGCATTCTTCTGTTCTTCGCGCTGATGATACATTTCAGGAAACCGGCAAAGGAGATCTTCGCCAAAGCTCTTCTGGTCTTTGCCATCGCCTTCCTGATCGGCGGCTGGTTCTTCATCCGCAATGCCGTCATCCACGACGGCGATCTGCTCGGCATGCGCACCACAAAGGAATCCGCATCGCTGTACGCCACTGAGGAGTACAAACCAGAGAATCGTCAGACCCCGGCATCCGAAGGCTGGAGCTTTCAGCAGACGTATTTACAGACCCCGGAGGGCCGTACCTCCAACTGGCTGTTCTCGACCGTCAGCAGCTTCATCGGCTCGTTCTCCTACATGACCGTCCATCTCCCGATGGTGCTTTATCTGCTGTACGGCGCCCTGATGGCATTCGGATTCCTAGTGTTTCTGTTCCTCGGCATGGTTCCGCACTGGTTCCGCAAAAAGCCGCAGCTTCTCCTCTTTGTGATGCTGTTCCTCGCCTGCCTGATCACGCTGTTCATGGACATGTACAACACGTATTTCAGCGATTACCAGTCGCAGGGCCGCTACCTGATGCCGGCGCTTGTCCCGCTGATGGTCTGGATCGATGACGATCCGCTTCCACCCTGTAAATTTTTGTTTTTCCAAGATAGGCAAAAAGCTTCATTTTTTCTGAATTGGAATATATACCTGCACATTTTGTTCTGGCTGTATTTCTTCTCCGCTTTCCATAAGTGAAATATTGTATGTGTAAGATGTTCGATCTTTAATCGCATTGTAAGCCGCTAAATTTGTTTTCTTTAGTTCCTCCAATTTTTCAGAATCCAACTCCACTTTAAAAACGCTCAACGATGTTTCATCTGAAAATCCATTTTTGCTCTCCACCCTGATCTGCTGCGATGCCCGAAATCCTTTTTGATTTTGGATATAAACAGAACCCACGCCCTGCGACCTGATAAAATTCATATGCTGCAAAAATTCATTTTCAACTTTTCCCATAACAAATATTGCATCTAAAGCTTTTCCTGCAGGACCAGATACAAAATGAAATATTTTTTCGCCAATACTCACACCGAAATCTTTAGCTGTATCCTCAATGACCTCCATCAAATCAAATTCATTTAAATTTTTTTATAATGGTTTCGCTAAATGAACCCAACGATTCTGTCGAAAAAAATACTTTATCTGAAACACCTTTACATAAATTTTGCGGAAGCTCGCTTCCATCTTCAATTAAAGTCACAAATGTTTTACTTTCCAGCAGTTTTTAGTCACTGCTTTGCTAAATACTTCACTGTCCACATCAAAATTTTTTTGATCGTCTTTGCCAGTTTGCCAATGCCAATCAGGAGATCCGCTGAATTTATAATATTGACCACTGCCGAATCCTGTGGATCATTGCTGATTTTAATATACCCATCTTTTGGTATTTCTATCTTGACTGACGTCTTTTTGAAAATCCACTTTTCTGTCGATAACTTCCTATTGTTCCATCTTTCAAATCAGAAATCAATCCACTTGTGTTATCCCACAATGCACCTTTCATACTCGTATTACTGGAACTCATCTTTTTAATCAAAATCACATCTTTTAAACGTCCATTTTCATCATACGTCTCTACACTTCCATATATGTAACTGCTGTTGTATACATCAAACGATACACTTGCTGTCCTATTATCTTTATTTATTTCATATGCATAATTGTCAATATATAAACCATTCATATTATAAATATTGGTAGCATATTCTTTTTTCAATATATTGTACAGGCACAGCATTTACCGTATAGGAATACTCATGGTCTTTATACACACTGTAACTGGAATCTCACTCATATACCCTGTATTTGTGTCTTGAAAAAACACATGTGCCGTTCCCGTCTGAATTCCTTTCCATTCTGTATAACGTCGTTTATCTGCCACACCTGTTTTTTTTAGTTCAAGAACTGATGAATCATCTACCCAAAATGTAATTCCGGAAACATCATCCATCAGTTCTCCATTGTTGAAAATTCCAGCACTTAACGTAATGATATTATCTTTACAAATACTCAGACTGGTATAATCTGAATAAACCGCTAATCCATCTTCTGGTGTGCTTTTCCTCCTCATTCTTCTGCTGTTCCGTTTCCTCTGCTCCACCCTGATCGAGACTTAAAAATTTATATTTTACTGTATACTGCATATCCGCATCATATCCCTGATACTGCATAGATGCCTGAAAGTCCATAAGAATTTCATCAATCTTTCCTGTTGTTTTATCTATGGTTATTTTTGTTTCTACATCGCTGTATTTTAAATTTTCTACTCCCTCTACCATCTGAGCAGCGGCTACTCCTATCTCATTCGCTTTCTCTGCCGGAATTGTAAAGGTAATCTCATTTCCAGAAATTTTACTCTTTTTCATCATATTCTGCGTTAATGAAGAGAACTGAAAATAATTTGGATTCATCTCAACATCTACCGTTTTGCTTACTGGTTCCTTATATTCATAATGAGCCGTCCCATCTCGATACGTCATATTCCATATATATTTTTGTCCAAGTACAGCCATACTGGCAGAGCCTGTCATTTGAACTGCAGAACTGTCATTCTCATCATAACCAGATACCTCTGTAACTGCATCCAATGTAACTTTCGTTTTCGTTTTTGCTTTTCCCTGGATAATTGTCATATCTGCATCCATATCCAGTTCTTCTTTCCAGTTTCCTGACACGACTGTTTTCTGCATTGCTTCCTGATATGCCAGAAAAGCATCTTTCCCTTTTCCATATACCGTAATCGGAAATACTTGAAACCCTATTATCAACGCGATCAAAATATTCCTCATTTTCTTTTCCATTTGTGCTCCTTTCAAAAAAAGGACCCCGTATAAAACATACAGAGTCCTTTTTTCATCTGATTTTTTCTTCTAAAACAGGTTTCCCATTGTATACAGATCTAAATACCAAGAACGATCTACTTTTATTACAGATATTTCCAGAGAATTGCTTACTTCTGTTTCATCTCCTTTCAAAGTAAACTCAACCTCTACAGTTTTAGCTGCAGATACTTTTACGTTTATATCTTCATAATTGCTTTTTAAATCATCCAGGTCATCATCTGTCACATCTTCAACATTTGTCATTTTATAAGACAGTTTCCAGTCATCTCCCAGAGATTGATCCAAGGAATCCACTTGTTTCTTGAGAGAATCATTCGCCTCATCTACCAACTCTGTTTTGCTATATCCTGTCTCCTCTAATGCTTTATCTACTACCTTTTCCGGAAGCAATTCTACAATAGATTGTGCATCTACCGCAAACTGCGACGTTACAAATGTATCTATTGTCTTTTGTAGCTTCTTCCCCCAAGTGTATAAACAAGAAGTACGACTGCTACAATCACACACAATGCTAATACAATACCCTTTTCTCTGTTTTTTTTTGCAGGTGACTTTTCATTTAGCGCTTTTCCACATTTACTGCAATATTTTGCCCCATCTGGATTTTCTGTTCCGCATTTTTTGCAAAGCATTTATTTCCCTCCACATTTTTAAATTTTTATCACGAACACTATTTTATTTGGATCCGGATTGCCACATTCTTTGCATCCCTTCCATAATTTCGTTCAGCTCTTGTTTTCGGCTCTGAACTTGGTATGCAGATACCCGCATACATAAAATAAATGGTGCATCCAGAATCAAGAAAAACAATGCCATGATTCCGATTCCATTAATGAGCATTCCTGCCGCCGCTACCAGCATCAATACTGACATTATTATTCCTACAATTTTAAATCCTTTAGCCCGTTTTTGGTATGCTTCTATCTCTGCCGTAAGTTCATCTGGATTTCTAAATTTTCTTCCACATTTTTTACAGATCCAATATGTCTTCTGTTGTAAGCCACTCGCTCCGGCTAATACTCCAGCTTTCGTACCAGCAAATACAGAAACACCCATTCCGCTTGCTACAGCACCTCCTATATCCCGATCTCCTATAATATTTAAGTCTTTTCTCCACACCGTGGACAACAGATTTTACATATGTAGCTGTTCCCATATCCTTCCTTCTCTCTTAATTTATTTTTTTATCTATTTTTTTGCTGTTAATAGCCGAAACGATTGAATTGTAATTCCCCGATATTCCAGGATGCCTTCATCTCCTACTGCAATAAATATGGTGTCTGCATGAAAACTTCTAAGCTTTTTACGCTCTCCATTTTCAAATTCAACCACATACCATTCAATGTTTCCTTTTTGTACTGGTTTCTCAAGAATTTTTACTTTCGATTTTTCCAGTGGCTTGGAATTGTCCTTTGATTTCAAAATAAAGTATCCAATCCAGGAAGCGATTCCTATCACTAAAACAACTATAACAAACGCAAAAATATCTTCATCAGAAAAACTGCTGCCACCGATACGTATATATGTCATTTAATTTTTCTCCTTCTTTTCAAACATTAACCATAAATTATTCTTTAAATTCGCTATAGGGAATCGGATCATCATCAAGCCTGTTTGAGTAATATATCACACTTACATCTTGGGCTTTTCCTTGCAGATACAGAAAAACTGAATCTGATTTCCATACTACTGAGTTGCCGTTTGCCAAATTTCCCACATGAATTATTCCACTTGCTGCACCACTTAAGCTGATATTCTCTGTAGATGTAAAATCAAATAAACTCTCTACAGTACTGCCCTCTGGAACTTGAACCACAATGCTGCCATCTGTAACTTCTTTGGTTCCCGATGTTGACTTACCACATCCAATTAGCATCATCATGCTTAAGACCATTAAAAACAAATACATCTGTTTTTTCGTGTCATAACACAGTCCTCCTGCTTCTATATCTTTGGTTTTGGACTTCGATTTTTTTCTTTTTCATCCCCCTACCTAATACCCCCGTTTTCAGAAAGTGTACTTTTGCAGATCAGAAAATACATTCTATTTCTTTATATATTTTCACTAAAACACATTGTTTTTTTTTTCCTAATATTGTATAATACAATAAAGTAACTTGAATTTTCAGAATTTGCAAAAGTACACATTTACAAATTCTGCTCTCCTGTCATTTGCTTTTCATCTTCCATTTTTCTTATCTTCCCATAAAACGTCCCAACCGGCATGTCACATGCTTTCGCAGCTTCCTTTAACGTTATCTTTTTTTTCTCTCCATTCCCTATGAACTTCATCAAAATTATCCGGTACCGACCGCGACGGTCTGCCAAATTTCACTCCTTTTGCTTTTGCAGCTGCAATTCCTTCTGCCTGCCGTTGACGAATATTTTTGCTTTCACTTTCTGCCACAAAAGACAACACCTGTAAAACAATATCGCTCAAAAAGGTTCCCATCAGATCTTTTCCCCTTCGAGTATCGAGCAATGGCATATCAAGGACAACAATATCAACACCTTTTTCTTTTTGTCAGCACACGCCATTGTTCCAAAATTTCCTCATAATTTCTTCCCAGTCGATCAATACTTTTTATATACAACAAATCATCTTTCTTTAATTTTCGTATCATTTTACGATATTGCGGACGGTTAAAATCTCTGCCCGACTGCTTATCCAGATAAATATTCTTTTCCAAAACACCAATTCGTTTCAACGATAATAACTGCCGATCTTCATTTTGATCTCGGCTACTTACTCGTATGTAACCATAAATATTCATAGCGTGTTCCCTTCTTTATAAAATTTTTGCATCACAGAAAATTTTACATGCTCGACGTGAATCTTGTGATCACAAAATTTCATCAACTTCTCTTTTCAAACACATTATAATAAAGCATCTCTGGGAACACATATTTTTTATATGATGGTCTATTATGTTCACTTATCTGACCATTATTCTCCCAACAAAAAAAAAAAGGCAGCATGCCACAAATTTCTCTGTGGTATGCTGCCTTGCTTTTTATTCAAAATTTTGCGCGTCTAACTCATCATTGAAGTAACGAGAATGCGACTCTCAGTTTTCAAAATATACTATTCTTTACTGAATCGGCTCCTTCGCCGGTGTTCCCGCTTTTCTCGGGTACTTTTTCGGCGTTGCCTTCCCCTTCTCGATGCAGACAAACGATCTCTCGTCCTCGGTTCCTGTAAGCTGGAAATAGACCGGCTCTTTGCTTCGCCGCCAAGCACATGAATCGCTTTTTGGGCCGCAGTAAGCTCCTCATTCAATTTGCCCGATTTATACGAAACAAACCGTCCGCCCACCTTCACATACGGAAGACAGTACTCCGAAAGCGAGCTTAAATTCGCCACCGCCCGCGATACCACGAGATCAAACTGCTCCCGGTAATCCTTCTGGCGTGCGAAATCCTCGGCTCTTCCGTGAACCGCCGTGATTTTCGAAAGGCCAAGCTGTCCGATCACCTCATTCAGGAATTTCACTCTCTTATTCAGTGAATCCAGCAGTACAACTTCCACCTCCGGAAACGCGATTTTCAGCGGGATTCCCGGAAAACCGGCTCCCGTTCCCACGTCGAGAATGCGTCCCGCCTGTTCCACATCACAGACCTTCACCAGCGACAGGCTGTCGAGGAAATGTTTCGTGATAACCTGATCGAACTCCGTAATCGCCGTCAGATTCATAAACGAATTCCACTCTACAAGCAGCTCTAATACTGCAGAAACTGCGTTTTCTGCTCCTCGGAAAGTTTGATTCCAAGCTCAAAAAGGCCGCGCTCAAATCCTTCAAGATTGTATTCTTTCATGTTGTTCTCCGTTCTACTCTATTCTTCCAAGTGCCCGCTGCACTTTTTGTTACTGTCACACAGTATGAAAGCACTTGCTGCTTCGCTGCATAAGAATGTAATTCAGGCATGCATATCTGTCCTTTATTTATGTCCCAGATACACCAGCAGAACCGAAATATCCGCCGGGGAAACGCCTGAAATACGGGATGCCTGGCCGATGTTGATCGGACGGTACAGGTTCAGCTTCTGTTTCGCCTCGATGCGCAGGCTCTGGATCTCGTCGTAATTGATGTCTTCCGGAATCTTCTTCTCTTCCATCTTTTTAAACTGCTCCACCTGCTTCATCTGGCGCTTAATGTAGCCGTCGTACTTGATGTTGATGTTGACCTGCTCCTGCACATCCTCCGGCAGCTTGGGTCTTTTCGGATCTACTTCCGCCAGCATCTTATAATTCAGCTCCGGCCGGCGGATCAGCTCTGCGAGCGAACTTCCGCCGGAAAGCAGCGTCGATCCATATTCTGCCAGCAGCTCATTGATATTCGAGCTCGTTCCCACATACGTGTTCTCCACACGCTCAATCTCTTCCTGAATCTGCTGTTCTTTTACTTTCAGTGCCGCATACTGCTCCTCGCTGATCAGTCCCACGCGGTATCCGTATTTGCGCAGACGCAGATCCGCATTGTCCTGACGGAGCAGCAGACGGTATTCCGCGCGGCTCGTCATCATACGGTACGGCTCATGGTTCTCTTTCGTTACGAGGTCATCGATCAGAACGCCGATGTACGACTCGGAACGGTCGAGCACCAGCTCTTCTTTTCCCTGCACGCGGAGCGCTGCGTTGATACCCGCGATCAGACCCTGTGCCGCAGCCTCTTCATATCCCGAACTACCGTTAAACTGGCCTCCGGAAAACAGATTTTGATCGCCTTGAACTCGAGGGACGGCAGAAGCTGTCTCGGGTTGATGCAGTCGTACTCGATCGCATACGCATTCCGCACGATTTTCGCGTGTTCCAGGCCCGGCACGGTGTGATACATCGCAATCTGCACATCCTCCGGCAGCGAGCTTGACATGCCGCCGACGTACATCTCGTTCGTGTATCTTCCCTCCGGCTCCAGGAACACCTGATGGCGGTTTTTATCCGCAAATTTTACTACCTTGTCCTCAATCGAAGGACAGTACCGCGGACCCGTTCCCTCGATCATGCCGGAATACAGTGGCGACCGGTTCAGATTTTCGCGGATAATTTTGTGCGTTTCTTCATTCGTATACGTCAGCCAGCAGGATTCCTGATCGATCTGTACGCTCTCCGGATCGGTCGAGAATGAGAACGGCACAACGCGCTCATCGCCAAACTGCTCTTCCATTTTTGAAAAGTCAATGCTCCGCTTGTCAATACGCGCCGGTGTTCCTGTTTTAAAACGCACCATCTCCACGCCGTTCGCTTTCAGGGAATCCGTCAGATGTGTTGCCGCCTGCAGGCCGTTCTGTCCCGTATATGTGCTCACATCACCGTAAATACACCGCGCATTCAGATAAACGCCGGTACAGAGAACGGCAGCCTTACAGTGGTAAATCGCGCCGGAAACGGCCTTTACGCCCGTCAGAACACCGTCTTCCACGATCAGCTCCGCAATCTCCATCTGGCGGATCGTCAGATGATCGGTATTTTCGAGAACCTCGCGCATCGACTGGCTGTACGCCCGCTTATCCGCCTGCGCACGCAGCGAATGCACCGCCGGTCCCTTCGATTGATTCAGCATTTTCGACTGAATAAAGGTTTTATCGATATTTTTGCCCATCTCGCCGCCGAGCGCGTCGATCTCTTTTACGAGGTGTCCCTTCGACGTGCCTCCGATGTTCGGGTTGCACGGCATCATGGCGATGCTGTCGACACTTACTGTAAATACAACCGTTTCCAGCCCCATCCGCGCTGCCGCAAGTGCTGCCTCGCATCCCGCATGGCCTGCGCCGATGACGGCAATGTCAATTGTTTCTTCTAAAACTGCCATTTTTCTTTTATCCTCTTTCTCTATCTACAGCTTTGGATTCTGTCTTAAGCTTTTTCTACTCTGTCAAAATCCGGCTGTCGTTCCTTGTAACTCTATTCCGGCAGATCTTCGTAATCTGCATTTGCTGCCTTTATTTACCTGTACAGAATTTGCTGAAAATCTCATTCACGAGGTCTTCTCCCACCGCTTCACCGATGATCGAACCCAGCTCCTCATACGCATTCATAAGATCAATGGAAAAGAAATCCTCCGGCATACCCATTTCGATGCTTTCTGCCGTCAGCTCCAGACTCTTTTTTGCTGCAAGGAGCGCCTGCTTGTGGCGCGCATTCGTAATGTAAACCTCATCGTTGAACGAAATTTCGCCCTGGAAAAACATCTTTTTCATCTGTTCCTCCAGCTCTTCCATACCCGTCTCTTCCCGCGCGGAAATGCTGATGACCGGAGCGCCTGTCTTTTGCTCCATCTCCTCTTTTTCGATCACCGCAGTCAGATCCGATTTATTCAACAGCACAATTGCCTTGCGCCCTTTCAGAATTTCCATGATTTTTGCATCATTCTCATCGAGCGGCACGGATGCATCCACCACATAGAGAATCAGATCTGCGTCCTTTGCATGCTCCAAAGCACGATCCACACCGATTTTTTCTCGACCGTATCCGCCGTTTTCGGATCCCCGCCGTATCGAGAATCCGAAGGGAAATACCCTTCAGCACCAGATTTTCCTCGAGCACGTCGCGTGTCGTTCCGGCGATATCCGTCACAATCGCTTTTTCCTCGCCTGCCAGCAGATTTAAAAGCGATGATTTTCCGGCATTCGGTTTTCCAAGGATCACCGTCTTGATGCCCTCCTGGATCATCTTGCCCTCATCCGCAGATGCAAGCAGCTTTTCCACCTGCTTTTTCTGCTCCGCGACAACCTGACCCAGCCGCTTTGGATACCCGTCCAGGCTGATGTGCTCCGGGTCGTCGAGCGCTGACTCAATAAATGCGATCTCGTAAATCAGCTTTTGCGGATTGCCCGGATCGCCTTTTTCACCGTTCCGCGAAGCTGGCTCTCGGAGCTTTTTAAGGCATAGGCACTTTTGCCGAAATGACATCCATAACCGCTTCGGCCTGCGTCAGATCCATTCTTCCGTTCAGAAACGCCCGTTTCGTAAACTCACCCGGATCTGCCGCCCGCGCGCCCGCATGTAAGACTGCCTCGAGCACCTTTTTTCACCGCCAGCACACCGCCGTGACAGTCGATCTCGACGGTATTTTCACCTGTATATGTTTTCGGTCCTTTCATTACCATGACAAGGACCTCATCAATCACTTCCTCCCCTTCGGTAATCCAGCCATAATGAATCGTGTGCGATTTGACCGCGGAAAGCTTTTTTTCCTTCTTTTTTTGCACGGAATACGCGGTCCGCCACTTCGAACGCATCGTTTCCGCTGATTCTTACAATACCAATTCCCGCCGGCGCCATCGCTGTGGACACTGCGGCAATTGTATCATCCAAATGAAATCCTGCCATTGTTTCCAGTCCTTTCTAAAACCTCTCTTTTTGGGGATCCCAGTATTCAGATCCACATCTTTTCTTTCCTTTCGCATGGCTCTGAATAGTTCCATTTTAGCAGAAAACCAGAAAAGACGGTACCCCGTATTTTCAACAGGTACCGTCTTTTTTTGCATATTTTTTACGCTTTCTTATCGTTTCGGCGCTACAACTACGTGGCGGTATGGCTCGCTGCCCTCGCTGTAGGTCTCCACAAATTTATTTCCCTGCAGTGCAGAGTGGATGATTCTTCTCTCGTAAGGATTCATTGGCTCCAGAGAAACCGGTCTTCTGGTCTTTTTCACTTTGTAAGCGATGTTTCTTGCCAGGTTTTCCAGTGTTTCTTTTCTGCGCTTGCGGTAATTTTCCGTATCAAGTTTGACACGAACGTAATCCTTCTGCTCTTTATTGACTACAAGGCTGGTCAGATACTGAAGGGAATCCAGCGTCTGTCCTCTTTTTTCCGATCAGGATGCCCATATCCTCACCGGCAAAATCAACTTCAAGAGAACCGTTCTCGGCATTATACTCCATCTGGATCTCAACCGGGAGCTCCATGGCTTTGAATACACCGCTTAAGAATTCAAGTGCCGTTGCCTTGATCTGGGCGATCTCCTCATCCGTTCTCTGAACTACTTCACGCTCTTCTCTTGGCTCGGAGCGTCTTGCGTTTCTGCCTGACGCGGAGCAGATTTTCTTTCCGTTTCTTTTTTACAGCTTCTTTTTCGGCGCTTCCTTTACCGGTGCAGGAGCTGCCTCTTTTTTTCTCCGGTTTCTGGGGTGCTTCCGGTTCTTTTTCCGGTGCGGCTTTTACAGCGGCACGGATCACAGCCGGTTTACTTCCGATTCCAAAGAATCCGGAACTGCCTTCGCTGATGACCTGGATCTCCAGTTTATCGCTGGCAGCCTGAAGCTCAATGCAGGCTTTTGTAATAGCGTCGTCCACGGTTTTTGCGGATACTTCGATAAACTCCATAAAGATTTACCCCCTATTTTTTCTTTTTGCTGTTCTTTTCATCAAACTGTTTTACCATGTTTGCTTTCGCAGCGATGCTTCCGGCGCGGTATTCCTGATTACTGTTGTAATACTCAGTCGAAGCTTTTCTTGCTGCCTCTTTTTTCCTCAGCAGACGGCTCTTCGTTCTCCTGTACCTGAATATTACGCACACTCTGCGTTGCAGCCTGTGTGATTTTCTGCGGCGGAAGGCCGGCTTTTTCTCTCTTCTTTGCAGCTTTTTCCTGGTTTTTTGCGAATCACCTCATCCATGTCAATGGAAGACATATGGCGGTTGATCACAACCTGCTGTACGCTTCGAACAAGCGCACCTGCAATCCAGTAAATACCAATACCGATGGAGAACGATAAACACATAAATGCGGAGAAAACAGGCATTACCGTGTTCATGGTCTTCATGGAATTTTCCATGGAATTTGCTGTCTTATTTCCGTTGTTGGAAGATGGTGCCTGCGGCATCAGCTTGTAGTTCAGCCACTGGGTAAACCATGCCAGAACCGGCACCAGAATTGCTCCTGCAATCAGAAGAGCAGATCCGTTTGCCATACCCTCGCGGATGACATCCATCGGAGACTGTGTGATATTAAATCCAAGGAACATGTTGATATGCTTGGACTCCGCGGCGGTTTTTGTAATGGTATCCGCAATACCGGAGAACTCGCTGATATCGGCCAGCTTCGTCCACTGGGACGGTTTCAGCACATAAAACATGTCCAGAAGGTTATTTTCGGTTAATGTTTCACTTACTTTACTGTACATGGTAACACGGTTATCTGTGATAAACTGTGTCAGGATGTCAGAATATCCTGATACACCCATCATCTGTGTTGTCAGTCCCTGGAATACATTGCGGACACTTCCGATATATCCCGGAATATGATAGATAACCTGGTACAGTGCAAGCAGAATCGGCATCTGAACCAGCAGTGTACTGCAGCTTCCTGTCGGGGAGACACCGTATTTCTGATAAACTGCCATGGTTTCTTCAGATTTTTTCATCTGAGAAGCCTGGTCTTTTTTGTTCTGATATTTCTTTTCAATTCTCTGCAGATCCGGCTGCATTACGCTCATCATCTTCGACATCTTCTGCTGCTTGATCTGAAGCGGCGTCAGAACGAGATAAATGATAATCGTATACAGAATAATCGCAATACCGATGTTCGGAATTCCAATTTTTTCCAGGCAAAAATAAATTCCATTGATCAGCCAGCCGAGGATCTGGCATACCCACCCGATAATCGGCCACGTTGACTTACTCAGTACGATATCCAAAACGTCTTTTCCTCCTTATTTATCTACGGCACAGGGTCGTAACCTCCGTGTGAAAACGGGTTACATCTCAGTATTCTCCATAATGCCAGCAGACTTCCTTTGAAAGCACCATATTTCTGAATCGCTTCCAGCCCGTACTGCGAGCAGGTCGGCGTATAAGGGACAGTGCACCCTCTTCAGAGGAGACAGGTACTTCTGATAAAACCGGATACCTTTTATCAATACCGTCTTCATTTTTCTGTTTCCTTTAATATATGATGTAGTTTTCCCAGATGCAAAAAGTGCTCCCTCTATCTCGAAATACGTACAGTTTTTTGCATTAACTCTTGCGATCACAACTACATCCATTCCACACTGAAATTCCTCTTCATGCAGACGATAACTCTCCCGGATCAGTCTCGCCAGATGGTGGCGCACAACGCTGTTTCCCACCTTTTTACTTACTGAAATTCCAATCCGGTTCCGTCCCAGCTGATTTTTCTTCACATACATGACCAGAAATCGGTTTGCAAACGATGTTCCCTGCTTATAAACCAGCTGAAAATCTCTGTTTTTTTTCAGGCTTTCCGAATATTTCATGAATCCATTCTTTCCTTCATGATTTGTCTAAATTTTCTTTTCATTGAATAGCTTTAGATAGAAGAAAAAGACCACATAAATTTTATGCGGCCTTTGGTTTTATGCTGATAATTTTTTCTTCCTTTTAATCTTCTTGCAGCTAAAACTTTTCTTCCACCTTTTGTGCTCATTCTTGCTCTGAATCCGTGAACTTTAGCTCTGGATCTTTTTTTCGGCTGAAATGTCATTTTCATAAGATAAGGCACCTCCTTTAAATTCTAATCAATAACTGCCTGCAAGGCAGTATTTCACTACATGTATGACAGAAAACATCATTTCAATTATATTCATAAACCCCCATTTCGTCAACCCTAAAATCAATAATTTTCGCAGTTTTTTCGGAAAAAATGCCGCTCTGACGCGGTTTTCCGGTCTGCCGCTGCCCGTGCCTTCCGTGTGCTGATTTTCGGTTTATCCACAACTTATCCACACTGTCCGCCGCACGCGTACAAATACCAGTTCGATTTTTGCGCTTTCCACACGATATCTTGTAACCGTAATCAACATTATCCACAATCTGTGGATAACCTTGTGGATAACTTTCGGTTTTGCTGTGTACAACCTGTGGGCATTTCCAATTTTTCCAGTATTTACGCCATGTATAATGTGTATATAAGTTTTCCAGATTTTACACATTTCAGTTTTTCCAGCCTTCTATCCACAATTTTATCAACATAAGATTCCCTGTTATCCACAAAATATCCTCCATTTCATCAACAGGAAAATTTTTTTACACATTCTGTGGATAAAAAATAATTATCCACATTTTTGGGTTGAATAAAACGGCATTTTATTATATCATATAGAAGTAAAAATGCGACTATTCGGGGAAAATTTCGTTTTCCAGACAGAAGTTATCCCCAAAAAGCAATGATTATAGAAGCGGAGCGACAGAAAAAAGCATGGAAATCGTACAAGATAAATGGAAAGAAATACTGCAGAGAGTGCGGGACGAGCATGAATTATCTGAGATCTCCTTTACTACATGGATTGAACCACTTACGATCCATTCGGTTGAGGACAATCTGATCACAATCCTGGTTCCATCCGAAAAAATGGGTCTCGATTACGTGAGCAAAAAATATACTCTTCCTATTAAAGTGGCAATCGCGGAAATCATAGGTGTCAACTATGAGAGCCGCTTTATTCTTCCGGAAGAAGTGAAACAGGAAAAAGCGCCTGCTCCCGTCCAGAAAAATCTCTATGTGCCGAACCTGAATCCAAAGTATACCTTTGATACCTTCGTGGTCGGCAGCAATAACAAATTTGCCCAGGCAGCAGCTCTTGCAGTTGCCGAATCCCCGGGAGAAATCTACAATCCGCTGTTTTTATACGGTGGTGTTGGACTGGGCAAAACCCATCTGATGCACTCGATCGCACATTTTATTCTTCAGAAAAACCCGTCTTCGCGGATTCTCTACGTAACGAGTGAAGAATTTACCAATGAAGTCATCGAGGCTATCCGAAACAGCAACAACACCGCAATGACCAAATTCCGTGAGAAATACCGCAATATCGACGTACTTCTCATCGATGATGTGCAGTTTATTATAGGAAAGGAATCCACGCAGGAAGAGTTTTTCCATACCTTCAATACGCTGCACGGCGCCAACAAACAGATCATCCTTTCTTCGGATCGTCCCCGAAAGACATGGATATCCTGGAAGACCGCATCCGTTCCCTTTTCGAATGGGGACTCCTTGCCGATATCCAGAGCCCGGATTATGAGACGCGAATCGCCATTCTCCGAAAGAAACAGGAATTAGATGGCTATTCCGTCAGCGACGATGTGATCGAATACATCGCTTCCAATATTAAATCGAACATCCGTGAGTTGGAAGGCGCTCTCAACAAAATCATTGCATACGCAAACCTTGAAAAACGTGAAATCAACATTGATCTTGCAGAGCAGGTGCTGCGCGACATCATCTCCCCGAACGAGAAGAAGGTCATCACGCCGGAATTTATCATCGACACCGTTGCAGATCACTTCGATATTACGCCGTCCGACATTGTCGGCAGCAAGCGGAGCAGCAAAATCGTATTCCCGCGCCAGATCGCAATGTATCTGTGCCGCGAAATGCTCGATGCCCCGCTGACCGGAATCGGAAAAATGATGGGCGACCGCGATCATACCACTGTCATGCACGGCATTGAGAAGATCGAAAAGGAAATGAGTGCCAAAGACAGTGTCCGCAACACGGTAGACATCTTAAAGAAGAAGATCAACCCGTCGAAATAGGCGGAGCCTTTGTAACTCTGTCAAAACGGTTAAAACCGATTTACATTTATATAAGAAGAAACTCATCGGTTGACAGGCCCTTATTTATACACAAACCGATGTGGAAAGCCTGTGGATGAATTGTGGACAAATTTGGGGCCTGAAGTTATCAACATTTCATACACAGGTTCACGTTCGATTATTCACAGAGTTATACAGATCCATTTTTCCAGTATTTCCGCATTCTTGACGGGGTTTTACACATATCCACAGCCCCTACGACTAAGACTACGGATTTTTACTATATTTTTTCTTTATAAGCATACTCACCAAGCAGTGAGGAAAGGAGAGTTATCCACAATTATGAAATTAGTGTTTGACAAAGCAGACCTTGTAAAAAGCGTTGCCATTGCGATGAAAGCTGTTTCCGGTAAAACTACGATGCCAATTCTGCAGTGTATCCTGATTGATGCATCTTCCAGCCAGATCAAGTTTACCTCCAACGATATGGAACTCGGAATCGAAACCATCGTCACAGGTATGATTCTGGAACGCGGTATTGTTGCTCTGGATGCAAAGATTTTTTCTGAGATCGTAAGAAAACTTCCGGATAATCAGGTTACAATAGAAACAGATGAAAATCTGGTAACCACGATTACGTGTGAAAAAGCAAAATTCAACATTCCGGGACAGTCAGGAGAAGATTTTTCCTATCTGCCGATTCTCGAAACTTCCGATTGTGTTTCCATTTCCCAGTTCACCTTAAAAGAACTGATCCGTCAGACCATTTTCTCTATTGCAGCCAATGAGAACAACAAACTGATGACAGGTGAGCTGTTTGAAATCAAAGATAACACATTTCGCGTCGTATCTCTGGACGGACACCGTATTGCGATCCGCAGAATTGAGCTGAAAGATTCGTATCCGGACCGAAAAGTCGTTGTTCCGGGAAAAACCCTGAACGAAATCAGCAAAATTCTGTCCGGCGAGATGGATGATCAGATTGATATTTACTTCTCGGAAAACCACATTATGTTCAAGTTCGATGATACAACGGTCGTTTCCAGACTGATCGACGGTGAATATTTCCGCATCGACCAGATGCTTTCGAGTGATTACGAGACAAAAGTGACGATCAACAAAAAAGAATTCTTAAGCTGTATCGACCGTGCGACGCTTCTTGTCAAAGAAGGCGACAAAAAACCGATCATCATCGACATCCAGGATGGAGCGATGGAACTGCAGATCAACTCCGCGATGGGTTCCATGAAAGAAGAGATCGATATCAACAAAGAAGGCAAGGATATTATGATCGGTTTTAACCCGAAATTCTGATCGATGCACTTCGTGTTATTGACGACGAGGAAATTTCGATTTATCTGGTCAACCCAAAGGCTCCATGTTTTATCCGGAACGAAGAAGAGAGCTATATCTATCTGATTCTGCCGGTAAACTTCAATTCCGTGAGATAAGTCACATAAGTTTGAAATCTGCCGGAACCTTTTCTGAAAGAACTTTCAGCGATTTTACAGCCACACAGGTTGAAAACTGCGAACTTACGTGAGGAAAAGGCACGGCAGTGCAGGAGGAAAAAATGGAAATTATTACGCTGCGTGAAGATTACATCAAACTGGGCCAGGCATTAAAAGCTGCGGCTCTGGTAGAAGACGGCGTGGAAGCAAAGCTCGTCATCAAGGACGGCGAAGTGACCGTAAACGGTGAAGTAGATACCCGCCGCGGCCGCAAGCTCTATGACGGAGATATTGTCTGCTACAATGGAAATGAGATACAAATTAAAAAATAAGGCTTAAAAACTTAAGCTGATTTTTCACGGACGAGTGCTCATGTATATCAAATCTTTAGAACTGAAGAACTATCGGAATTATGAAAACTTATGCATAAATATCAGCCCCGGAACGAATATTCTCTACGGCGACAATGCCCAGGGAAAGACGAATATTCTCGAGGCTTTATATCTGGCGGGTACGACAAAATCGCACCGCGGCAGCAAGGACCGCGAAATCATCCAGTTTGACCGGGAAGAAGCCCATATCCGGATGATGGTGGAACGGAACGGCAGCACGCATAAAATCGATATGCATCTGAAAAAAATAAATCCAAGGGAATCGCCATCGATGGAGTTCCGATCCGCAAAGCGTCGGAACTTTTTGGCATTGTAAATATTGTGTTTTTCTCTCCGGAGGACCTGAATATCATCAAAAACGGTCCTGCGGAGCGCCGGCGTTTCCTGGATAGCGAAATTTGTCAATTGTCAAGACTATACATGATCGAGCTTGCCAATTATAATAAAGTGGTGGCGCAGAGAAACAAGCTGCTTAAAGAGATTTCGTTTTCCGGCAGAATGGCGGATACGCTCGAGATCTGGGATGAGCAGATGGTCCGCTATGGAACAAGCATTATTTCCGAGCGGAAAAAAGTTTATCAGCCGCCTGAATGATATTTTATCCGAGATCCATCAGAATCTGACAGGAGGAAAGGAGCAGATTCTGATTACCTATGAACCGAATGTGTCCGAGGAAGCGTTTTCCGAAGAGTTAAAAAGACGGAAGAGAGCGTGATCTGCGTTTCGGACAGTCCTACACCGGGCCGCACCGGGACGATTTCTGTGTGCGGGTCAACGACATTGATATCCGTAAATACGGTTCCCAGGGGCAGCAGAGGACGGCAGCGCTTTCGCTGAAACTCGCGGAGATCCGTCTGGTCGAGGAGGAAATTCACGATACACCGGTTTTACTGCTGGATGATGTTTTGTCGGAGCTGGACGGCAGTCGGCAGAATTATCTTCTGCAGAGCATTCACAGCATACAGACACTGATTACCTGTACCGGACTGGACGAGTTTGTCGAAAATCATTTTGAGGCAAACAGCGTATTCCAGGTGGTCGAGGGATCTGTGTTTCACAAAGAAACAGGAGGAATCTAAATGAGTACAGAGAACATGGAAAAGACAGAGTATGGTGCAGACCAGATTCAGATTCTGGAGGGTCTGGAAGCCGTACGGAAGCGCCCAGGTATGTATATCGGCAGTACCTCCGCACGGGGACTTCACCATCTGGTCTATGAGATTGTCGACAACTCGGTAGACGAGGCACTGGCAGGATACTGCAAAAATATTGACGTTACGATTAACCCGGACAACTCCATCACTGTCATCGACGACGGCCGTGGTATTCCGGTCGGCATCAATCATAAGTCGGGCCTTCCGGCCGTTGAGGTTGTCTTTACGGTGCTGCACGCAGGCGGAAAGTTCGGCGGCGGAGGGTACAAGGTATCCGGCGGTCTGCACGGCGTTGGTGCATCCGTTGTAAATGCGCTGTCCAACTGGCTTGAGGTGCGCGTTTATCACGATGGAAAGGTTTACTTCCAGCGGTATGAGCGCGGAAAAACCATGAATAAGCTGGAGGTCATCGATACCTGTCCGATCGAAAAAACAGGTACCGAGGTCCGTTTCCTGCCGGATGACACGATGTTCGAGGAGACGGTTTATGATTACGACGTTTTAAAAACAAGACTCCGCGAGACCGCATTTCTGACCAAGGGACTGCGCATTGTTCTGCGCGATCTGCGCACGGATCCGGTAGTGGAAAAAAGCATTCCACTACGAGGGCGGTATCAAAGAGTTTGTCAGCTACCTGAACAAGAGCAAAACGGCGCTCTACCCGGACATCATCTACTGCGAGGGAGAAAGAGACGGCGTTCTCGTTGAGGTTGCGATGCAGCACAACGATTCCTATCAGGAAAATACGTACGGTTTCGTCAACAACATTACGACGCCGGAGGGCGGTACCCATATCGTGGGCTTCCGGAATGCGCTGACGAAAACCTTTAATGAATATGCAAGAGCAAATAAACTGTTAAAAGACAGCGAACCGAACCTGACCGGAGAGGATATCCGCGAGGGTATGACGGCGATTGTCAGCATCAAAATCGAGGAGCCGCAGTTCGAGGGCCAGACAAAGCAGAAACTTGGAAACAGCGAGGCGAGAGGAGCAGTCGACAATATCGTGAGCACCCAGCTCGAGCTGTTCCTGGAGCAGAACCCGGCTGTCGCAAAACGATCGTTGAAAAAGTCCCTGCTTTCCCAGCGTGCGAGAGAGGCTGCAAGAAAAGCGCGTGACCTGACGAGAAGAAAATCCGCACTGGATGGCATGTCCCTGCCTGGAAAACTGGCAGACTGCACCGACAAGGATCCGAAAAACTGTGAGATCTTCCTGGTTGAGGGAGATTCCGCGGGCGGTTCCGCAAAATCCGCGAGAAGCCGTGCAACGCAGGCGATCCTGCCTCTGCGTGGAAAAATCCTGAATGTAGAGAAAGCACGTCTCGATAAAATTTATGGCAATGCTGAGATCAAAGCGATGATTACTGCATTCGGAACCGGAATCCACGATGATTTTGATATCAGAAAGCTCCGCTACAACAAGATCATCATCATGACCGATGCCGATGTCGACGGTGCACATATCGACGCTGATGCTGACCTTTTTGTACCGCTTCATGCCGGAGCTGATCAAACAGGGCCACGTTTACCTGGCACAGCCGCCGCTGTTCAAGATTGAGAAAAACAAAAAAGTATGGTACGCATACGACGACGATCAGATGAATCAGATCCTCAATGAGATCGGACGCGGAGATAATAAGATCCAGCGTTACAAAGGACTGGGAGAGATGGATGCGGAGCAGCTCTGGGAGACCACCATGGACCCGGAACGCCGTGTTCTGCGCCGCGTTGTGTTCGATGAAGAGTATTCTTCTGAAATTGATCTTACCTTCAATACGCTCATGGGCGATAAGGTAGAACCGCGCCGTGACTTTATCGAAGAGAGAGCAAAATACGCAAACAACCTGGATATCTAAAAAAGTCCTGTGAACTGAAGTGGAGGAAAAGATGGAAGATAATGTTTTTGATAAAATTCACGAGGTCGATCTGAAAGACACGATGGAGGAATCCTACATCAACTACGCGATGAGCGTAATTGCATCCCGTGCACTTCCAGACGTCCGCGATGGCTTAAAGCCGGTACAGAGACGTATTCTGTACTCCATGAGTGAACTGAACAATACGCCGGATAAGCCGCACCGTAAGTGCGCGCGTATCGTCGGTGATACGATGGGTAAATACCACCCGCACGGCGACAGCTCAATCTACGGAGCACTCGTCAATATGGCACAGGACTGGTCATTCCGTTATCCGCTTGTGGACGGACATGGAAACTTTGGTTCCGTCGACGGTGACGGCGCTGCGGCTATGCGATACACCGAGGCACGTTTAAGCAAAATCTCGATGGAGATGCTGGCGGATATCAACAAAGACACCGTAGATTTCGCCCCGAACTTTGATGAAACCGAAAAAGAGCCTGTTGTTATGCCGGCCCGCTACCCGAACCTTCTGGTAAACGGTACTTCCGGTATCGCTGTCGGAATGGCAACTAATATTCCGCCGCACAATCTGCGCGAGGTGGTAAGTGCCATTGTAAAAATTATTGATAATATCATCGAGGAGGACCGTACGACAGATCTCGAGGAGATTCTCGGCATTGTAAAAGGCCCTGACTTCCCGACCGGAGCAGAAATCCTCGGCACCCGCGGCATCGACGAGGCCTACCGTACCGGCCGCGGTAAAATCCGTGTTCGTGCGGTATCAAACATCGAGACACTGCCGAACGGAAAGAGCGAGATCATCGTAACCGAGATCCCGTACATGGTAAACAAGGCGCGTCTGATCGAGAAGATCGCGGAGCTTGTCAGAGATAAGAAAAGATCGACGGCATCACCGGCATTGCGGACCACTCCAACCGTGAGGGTATGCGCATCTGTATCGAACTGCGCCGCGACGCCAATGCAAACGTCCTCTTAAACCAGCTCTTAAAGCATACACAGCTGCAGGATTCCTTCGGTGTGATCATGCTTGCACTGGTAAACAATGAGCCGAAAGTCATGAACCTTCTGGAGATGCTGACGTATTATCTGCAGCACCAGGAAGAGGTTGTGACGAGAAGAACGAAATACGACCTGAACAAAGCGCAGGAGAGAAGCCATATTCTGGAAGGACTCTTAAAAGCGCTTGACCATATTGACGAAGTGATCCATATCATCCGTGCATCCGCGAATGCGGCAGAGGCGAAGAAGAACCTGATGGAACGCTTCGATCTGAGTGATGCCCAGGCACAGGCGATCGTGGACATGCGTCTGCGCGCTCTCACCGGTCTGGAACGGGAGAAGCTCGAGAACGAGTACAAAGAGCTGATGGCGCGCATCGAGCAGTTAAAAGCCATCCTCGCAGACCGCAAGGTGCTTCTTGGCGTTATCCGCAGGGAGATTCTGACCGTATCTGAAAAATACGGCGATGACAGAAGAACTTCCATCGGCTTTGATGAGTACGATCTCTCCATGGAGGATCTGATTCCGCGCGAGAATACCGTCATCACCATGACGAAACTGGGCTATATCAAACGTATGACCGTTGACAACTTCCGCAGCCAAAACCGCGGCGGCAAGGGAATCAAGGGCATGCAGACCATCGAGGACGACTACATCGAGGAGCTTCTGATGACGACGACCCATCATTACCTGATGTTCTTTACGAATACGGGAAGAGTCTATCGTCTGAAAGCATACGAGATTCCGGAGGCGTCCAGAACCGCAAGAGGAACGGCGATTGTCAACCTTCTCCAGCTGCAGCCGGGAGAGAAGATTACCGCTGTTATTCCAATGCGCAAATATGAGAAGGGCCATTATCTGTTTATGGCAACGAAAAAGGGACTGGTGAAGAAGACGCCGCTCGAAGAGTACGAGAACGTCAGAAAAACGGGTCTTGCTGCCATTGCGCTCCGCGATGATGATGAACTGATTGAAGTTAAGACAACTGATAACGAGAAAGAGATTATTCTGGTAACGAAATTTGGCCAGTGTATCCGCTTTAAGGAAAACGATGTGCGTACGACAGGCCGTGTTTCCATGGGTGTACGCGGCATCAACCTTCTGGACGGCGATGAAGTAGTCGGCATGCAGATCTGCACGCAGGGAGACTATCTCCTTGTCGTATCCGAAAACGGCATGGGCAAACGGACGCCGATGGCAGAGTTTACCGTACAGCTCCGCGGCGGCAAGGGTGTCAAATGCTATAAGATTACCGAAAAGACCGGAAACCTGATCGGTTCCAAGGCGGTCAACGAGGATAATGAGATCATGATGATCACCACAGAGGGAATCATCATCCGTACGCCATGCTCCGGCATTTCTGTGATGGGACGAATCACATCCGGCGTTAAGCTGATGGATGTGGACGGCGAAATCAAGGTTGCCAGCATTGCAAAAGTAAGAGACAAAGAGGCGTCCGAGGAGACTTCGGTTTCGGAGAAAGAGAACGAAACGGCTTCTGAGAAAACGCAGGAATAATACAGCGTCGCAAAACGTGTCTGAGAGAAAAAAAGCTCAGGCACGTTTTGCTCGTTTGGGGAAGGGGAGAAAAAAACATGAAACGAATTTTACTGATGGTGCTGCGGAATCTGCTTCTGGTTCCGTGGATGTGGTGCCGGCTCTGTTACCATGCAGCGCATCCGGACAAGTACAGTCTGGAAGAGCACTTTAAAATGCTGCGCTTTATTGTACAGCGGGCGAACAAAGGCGGAAACGTCATTGTGGAATCCTATGGAGCAGAAAATCTTCCGGAGCAGGACGGTTTTGTGATGTATCCGAATCACCAGGGACTGTACGATGTGCTGGCGATCGCAGGAGCGTGCTCGCGTACCTTTACAGTTGTTGCCAAAAAAGAGGTAGAGCATATTCCGTTTTTAAAACAGGTCTTTGCGTGCATCCACGCGCTGTTTATGGACCGGGAGAATCTGCGGCAGTCAATGCAGGTTATCAATGAGGCGGCCGATGTCGTAAAAGAAGGCAAAAACGTCATTCTGTTTCCGGAAGGAACGAGGAGCAGAAAGGGAAACCAGCTGCTGGAGTTTAAAAGCGGCAGCTTCAAGATCGCAGTAAAAGCAAAATGCCCGATCGTGCCGGTTGCGTTAAAAAACTGTTTTGTTCCGTTTGACTCAATACCGTCCGTCCCGTAACGGTAGAAGTCCATTTTCTCGACCCGATCCCATACGAGGAATACCAGGGAATGAAGACAACAGAGATTGCCGAGATGGTAAAGAAGAGAATTGAAGCCGTCGTAACCGCGTAGCGGTTTCAGAAAAAAGAGCGTGATATGCGCTCTTTTCTGCTATTCTGGGGGCTGATTTGGGTTCTGTAAGGCATATTTTCTATAATAGTAAGAAAAAAACAAAAAATTCGAAAAAACGGGTTGACAAGAACGTAAGGTTTTTGTATAATAAACCATGCGTCACGAATGAGTGACCGCACATATCATTTTATATTTAGGCATTTGGAGAAGTACTCAAGTGGCTGAAGAGGCGCCCCTGCTAAGGGTGTAGGTCGGGTAACCGGCGCGAGGGTTCAAATCCCTCCTTCTCCGTTTGAAAGCCAAAAACAAAATGATATTTTTTGTGGAAAAAGTTCTTGACAAACAGCTTCACATCTGATAAGATAGCAGAGTTGGTGATGGGTTTGAAAAAACTAATCCAAAAAATAAATCAAAAAGTTCTTGACAAAAGCGAATGAGTTTGATAAAATAAACGAGTTGCTGATCGAAAGAACGGCGAAGAAGTTAAAAAACTTCAAAAAATAAATTAAAAAAGTTCTTGACAAACGAAAAGTTCTGTGATAAAATAAACGAGCTGGTCCGAGTCGGAACAGCAGAGATCCTTGATAATTAAACAGTGAAACACATCCTCGAAAGTTCTGAATAAGTAATTCAAAACGATCGAAAGATCCTTTAAAACAGTAAAAGGGATAAATTAGCTAGTATGTTGATTTTGAACTTGGAACAAACATTTTATCAGAGAGTTTGATCCTGGCTCAGGATGAACGCTGGCGGCGTGCTTAACACATGCAAGTCGAGCGAAGCAGTTAAGAAGGTTCTTCGGATGATTCTTGACTGACTGAGCGGCGGACGGGTGAGTAACGCGTGGGTGACCTGCCCCATACCGGGGGATAACAGCTGGAAACGGCTGCTAATACCGCATAAGCGCACAGAGCTGCATGGCTCGGTGTGAAAAACTCCGGTGGTATGGGATGGGCCCGCGTCTGATTAGGCAGTTGGCGGGGCAACGGCCCACCAAACCGACGATCAGTAGCCGGCCTGAGAGGGCGACCGGCCACATTGGGACTGAGACACGGCCCAAACTCCTACGGGAGGCAGCAGTGGGGAATATTGCACAATGGGGGAAACCCTGATGCAGCGACGCCGCGTGAGCGAAGAAGTATTTCGGTATGTAAAGCTCTATCAGCAGGGAAGATAATGACGGTACCTGACTAAGAAGCCCCGGCTAACTACGTGCCAGCAGCCGCGGTAATACGTAGGGGGCAAGCGTTATCCGGATTTACTGGGTGTAAAGGGAGCGTAGACGGCAAGGCAAGTCTGATGTGAAAACCCAGGGCTTAACCCTGGGACTGCATTGAAACTGTCTGGCTCGAGTGCCGGAGAGGTAAGCGGAATTCCTAGTGTAGCGGTGAAATGCGTAGATATTAGGAAGAACACCAGTGGCGAAGGCGGCTTACTGGACGGTAAGTGACGTTGAGGCCCGAAAGCGTGGGGGAGCAAACAGGATTAGATACCCTGGTAGTCCACGCCGTAAACGATGAATGCTAGGTGTTGGTGAGCAAAGCTCTTCGGTGCCGCCGCAAACGCATTAAGCATTCCACCTGGGGAGTACGTTCGCAAGAATGAAACTCAAAGGAATTGACGGGGACCCGCACAAGCGGTGGAGCATGTGGTTTAATTCGAAGCAACGCGAAGAACCTTACCAGGTCTTGACATCCCGATGACCGGCCCGTAACGGGGCCTTCTCTTCGGAGCATTGGAGACAGGTGGTGCATGGTTGTCGTCAGCTCGTGTCGTGAGATGTTGGGTTAAGTCCCGCAACGAGCGCAACCCTTATCCTCAGTAGCCAGCAGGTAAAGCTGGGCACTCTGTGGAGACTGCCAGGGATAACCTGGAGGAAGGTGGGGATGACGTCAAATCATCATGCCCCTTATGATCTGGGCTACACACGTGCTACAATGGCGTAAACAAAGGGAGGCAAAGCCGCGAGGTGGAGCAAATCCCAAAAATAACGTCTCAGTTCGGACTGCAGTCTGCAACTCGACTGCACGAAGCTGGAATCGCTAGTAATCGCGAATCAGAATGTCGCGGTGAATACGTTCCCGGGTCTTGTACACACCGCCCGTCACACCATGGGAGTTGGTAACGCCCGAAGTCAGTGACCCAACCTTTCAGGAGGGAGCTGCCGAAGGCGGGACTGATAACTGGGGTGAAGTCGTAACAAGGTAGCCGTATCGGAAGGTGCGGCTGGATCACCTCCTTTCTAAGGAAGAACAAGTAAAGAATGGGTTTCATTGTTTAGTTATTAAGGAACAGCAAAAGCTGTAGACTTTACAGTTTCAAAAAACTGAATAACTATTGCTGGTGGCGATGCGCTTGAGGGACACACCCGTTCCCATCCCGAACACGACGGTTAAGACGCAAGCGGCCGATGGTACTGCGCTGGAGACGGCGTGGGAGAGCAGGTGGATGCCAGATCAAATGGGGGTGTAGCTCAGTTGGGAGAGCACCTGCCTTGCAAGCAGGGGGTCAAGAGTTCGAATCTCTTCATCTCCATCCGGAAAGAAAACTTCCGGGCGTCGGAAACGACTGAGGGCTTATAGCTCAGCCGGTTAGAGCGCACGCCTGATAAGCGTGAGGTCGGTGGTTCGAGTCCACTTAAGCCCACTGGATTTGAGTTATTCAAGTCCAAAAGATGTACCTTGAAACCGCATATACAATCTATATTGAAAACGTTAAAACGTTAGAGATAGGAAAAGACATCCGAGGCATCATGTGTGAGAGCATGTGATGTTATCAAACCAGAGATAATCGAAAGATTATTCAATCAATTGCTTTTAAAGCAGAGAACACAAAAAGCCTGTCATCAACGCTATGATGGCAGCGGACCAAGAATACAGGTCAAGCATTAAGAGCGCAGGGTGGATGCCTTGGCACTGAGAGCCGATGAAGGACGTGATAAGCTGCGAAAAGCTTCGGGGAGGAGCAAATATCCATTGATCCGGAGATATCCGAATGGGGAAACCCACTTGAGCAGACCTCAAGTATCCATACGCCAATTCATAACGTCACTGAATTTCCATGTCCAGGGGCTGCGTCAAACGCACATCCGTTGAAAAGGGTGGCGATGAGGTGTGGGTAGGGATATCAAACTCTCCTCGAATGCCGTAAAGATGCTCATCAAACTCCGGGAGGAGTCAGACTGCACGAGATAAGTTGGGCAGTCAAAGGGAAAGAGCCCAGACCTGCTGCTAAGGTCCCAAAGTGTGGGATTTCGAAGACAACTAGGATGTTGGCTCAGAAGCAGCCACACATTCAAAGAGTGCGTAATAGCTCACTAGTCGAGAGGTCCTGCGCCGAAAATGAACCGGGGCTAAACACGACACCGAAGCTCAGGAATCCGAAAGGAATGGTAGAGGAGCATTGCTGGCGCAACGAAGCAGTACCGTAAGGAGCTGTGGAGTTTCAGGAAGAGAGAATGCCGGAATGAGTAGCGAGAGAAAAGTGAGAATCTTTTCGGCCGAATATCCAAGGTTTCCAGGGTAAAGCTGATCTGCCCTGGGTAAGTCGGGGCCCTAAGGAGAGGCAGAAATGCGTAGTCGATGGACAGCAGGTTGAGATTCCTGCACTATCTTAAAACAGAACTGTGGGGACATTTGTGGAGAGCACAGGCGCGGGAACGGAAAGCCGCGTGCAAGCGAAGGAGGAGTCACATAGGAAAAACCGTGTGGCAATCCAAAGGCGTGATGCGGACCGAACTAAAGTAGGGAAGTGTGTGAGCCATGAATCAAGAAAAGCCGCTATTGTTTTTAAGATACCCGTACCGTAAACCGACACAGGTGGATGAGGAGGGGATCCTAAGGCCGGCGGAAGAAGCATTGTTAAGGAACTCGGCAAAATGACCCCGTAACTTCGGGAGAAGGGGTGCCAACGAGAGTTGGCCGCAGAGAATAGGCTCAAGCAACTGTTTAGCAAAAACACAGGTCTATGCAAAACCGTAAGGTGAGGTATATGGGCTGACGCCTGCCCGGTGCTGGAAGGTTAAGAGGAGAGGTTAGCGCAAGCGAAGCTTTGAATTTAAGCCCCAGTAAACGGCGGCCGTAACTATAACGGTCCTAAGGTAGCGAAATTCCTTGTCGGGTAAGTTCCGACCCGCACGAAAGGCGTAATGATTTGGGCGCTGTCTCGACAATGCATCCGGTGAAATTGAAATACCAGTGAAGATGCTGGTTACCCGCGCCAGGACGGAAAGACCCCATGGAGCTTTACTCCAGTTTGGTACTGGGGTCCGGCAGTGCATGTACAGGATAGGTGGGAGGCTTTGAACCTGGAACGCCAGTTTCAGGGGAGCCATTGTTGGGATACCACCCTTGTGCTGCTGGGCTTCTAACCAGCGGCCTTTATCAGGCCGGGGGACAATGCCAGACGGGGAGTTTGACTGGGGCGGTCGCCTCCGAAAGGGTATCGGAGGCGCTCAAAGGTTCCCTCAGAATGGTCGGAAACCATTCGAAGAGTGCAAAGGCAGAAGGGAGCTTGACTGCGACACCGACGGGTGGAGCAGGTAGGAAACATAGGACTTAGTGATCCGGTGGTATTAAGTGGGAATGCCATCGCTCAACGGATCAAAGCTACCCTGGGGATAACAGGCTTATCACTCCCAAGAGTTCACATCGACGGAGTGGTTTGGCACCTCGATGTCGGCTCATCGCATCCTGGGGCTGTAGTAGGTCCCAAGGGTTGGGCTGTTCGCCCATTAAAGCGGTACGCGAGCTGGGTTCAGAACGTCGTGAGACAGTTCGGTCCCTATCCGGCGTGGGCGTAGGATATTTGAGAGGAGCTGTCCTTAGTACGAGAGGACCGGGATGGACGGACCGCTGGTGTATCTGTTGCACCGCCAGGTGCACGGCAGGGTAGCCAAGTCCGGAAGGGATAAACGCTGAAGGCATCTAAGCGTGAAGCCCCCCTCAAGATGAGATATCCCATTCTTAAGAAGTAAGACCCCTTGAAGACGATGAGGTAGATAGGCCAGAGGTGGAAGTGCAGCAATGCATGGAGCTGACTGTTACTAATCGGTCGAGGGCTTGACCTGAAATGCAAAACAAAAAGTTTTGCAGAAAATGGTTGTGTTCGGAAAGAAAGTATGGTATGATGTATAGGTGTTAAGTGTATGCGGTTTTGAAGGTATATCAATGTCACGGCGGAGGTCGTCGGTTCGATCCCGATCCGGGTCGCTTTTCATAACTAAATATCTGAAAAATGGGATCTTAGCTCAGCTGGGAGAGCATCTGCCTTACAAGCAGAGGGTCACAGGTTCGAGCCCTGTAGGTCCCATTCTTTTATGGGTGGTTTCCCGAGTGGCCAAAGGGGACAGACTGTAAATCTGCTGCAAATTGCTTCGGTGGTTCGAATCCACCACCACCCACTTGCCAATCAGGCAATCGGCCGATGTGGCTCAATTGGCAGAGCAGCTGATTTGTAATCAGCAGGTTATCGGTTCGAGTCCGATCATCGGCTTTACTTGAGAAATCAAGTACAAAAATAGGATATCGCGGGATGGAGCAGTCTGGAAGCTCGTCGGGCTCATAACCCGAAGGTCGTAGGTTCAAATCCTGCCCCCGCAATTTTATGCCCAGTTAGCTCAGTTGGTAGAGCAGAGGACTGAAAATCCTCGTGTCTCTGGTTCGATTCCGGAACTAGGCATATTTTACGGAGCATTAGCTCAGTCGGTAGAGCACTTGACTTTTAATCAAGTTGTCCGGGGTTGCTTCACTATGTGGAACCCTTTCGAGGGTTCTTTTTTTTGTTCTGCATATCCAAAATTGGTCCACCGGACCAATTTTGATTATGTTTATCTTAAGGTTACGGCGAAAATCTTGCAAAAGAGCAGGAAATGTACTATGCTTTGAAAGAATAAAAAAGAACGGAGGAATCTGTTTATGGCACAAAAAAAAAAAACAAAAGACGAAGACGCCAGTTTCAGCAGAAAGTGATTTTAAGTGTTCTGCTTGTTATCATTATCGGATTGATTGGCGTGCTTGGATATCAGATGCAGAAGAACGAGAAAAAACAGACGGATGGAAACGCAAGTGCATCCTCTTCGGTTTCGTCATCCTCTCTTGTTGGGGACAGTTCAGAGCCGATATCGGATTCCAGCCCGGAGGAGGAGATTACACCGACGCCTGAGCCGGTACAGCAGATTTCGTCAGATGGTCTGAACAGTCAGCATGCCCTGCTGGTGCGGGAAAGCGATCTGGCTGAGATGATGAATCTGGGCGGAGATGAGAGAATTTATCCGGCGTCGATGACAAAGATTATGACAGCGCTGCTTACCATTGAAAATCTTCCGGATCTGAACGAGACGATTACGGTTCCGGAGGACATCTTTGAGGAACTGACGGCACAGGATGCGTCGGTAGCGGGATTTAATCCGTACGAACAGCCGACGGTTCGTGATCTTCTCTATGGTGTGCTGCTGCCATCCGGCGCAGATGCCTGTGAGACATTGGCGAGAGCAGTCGGCGGATCGGAAGAAGGTTTTGTGGCCATGATGAACCAGAAAGCAGAAGAACTGGGACTTACCAATACGCATTTTGAGAACTGCACGGGACTGCATAACGACAACCATTATTCTACCTGCCGTGATATTGCGGTGCTGATGAGTGAGTGTCTGAAGAGTGATACGTTTCGCGAGATCGTGACGAGGGAGGTTTACACAACGGAGGCTACCGCATCACACCCGGAGGGAATTACGCTGTATGATACGATGCTCCACCGGTTTACCAGCTATGAGATGAGTACGACACTGGAGAACGGGGCAGTCATTGAAGGCGGAAAGACTGGATTTACCGATGAGGCGGGTCAGTGCCTGGTCAGCTTTGCAGAATACGGGGGAGAAGAGTACATACTCGTTACGGCAGAGGCGATGACGGATTCGGGATCTGCGGTGGACAGCATTGCGGATGCGAGTACGGTGTATGGAAGATTACAGTAAATACAGGTGAAAGTGAGAGCTGGAAACGGGAGAAAATTCCCGGTTCCGGCTCTTTTTTTTAACCAAATGCGTGAAGCAAGTCGAGAAAATAAGGTGTGGATAACATTGGGGATGTTTTGCACGGAATGCGCAGAAAAGAATTATGTTTTCCACAAAAAGAAAGAAGCGCAGGGGAAAAAAATTGTGGATAACGGAAAGGAAAAATCCGGTTTTTGTGTATAGATCGCGCCGGATGGGAAATACTGCTTACTGTAGAAAAGCAGGAGGAGAGCGAGAAATCGAAACGCCTCTGAAATGCTTAAAAAGATATCAGCAGAGGTGGTAAGAACATGAAAAGAGACAAGTTGAGAATCGGCGTGATCACAGCGGCACTGGCAATGATGATTGCAGGCGGAGTGCTGACCTGGCAGCAGGATGCGAGAAACGGTAAGGCAGATCAGGCGAAACAGGGAGAGACGGCACAGCTTACAGAGGACGAAAGCACCGGAACTACAGAACAGCAGACGGAGGAGACGACGGGAGATGCAGACGGAACGCGTGCCGTACAGGATCAGGCAGATGATGTGGAAAACAGTCTGGAACAGGTGCCGGAAATGGAAGCGGCGTGTGAAGAAGAGGCGGCGGGAAATCCAGAAGCAGATGCAGAGACGGCTCAGAATACACCGGAAGAATCAGATGGGAATACAGAAAGACAGGACGCGCAGGCGGTAAACGGAACAGCGGCGGATCAGAACGGAGAAACAGGATCAGGAGAAACAGCGGCGAATGAAGAAACGAGTGCAGCATCCGGAACTGTGGATTCTGCAGAAAATCAGGAAACGGCAGTTGAGACAGCAGGGGCTGCACAGGATCTGATGTTCAGCGAAGCGACAATCATGGAACTGCCGGTTACTGGAACAGTTCTGATTCCGTATAACATGGAAAATACCGTTTATTTCCCGACACTGGATCTTTACCAGTGCAATCCAGGCGTTGTTTTCTCGGCGGCAGAAGGAACTCCGGTTCTGGCGGCAGCGGACGGAGAAGTTGTGAGTGTGGAAAATGATGCAAGAACCGGCCTCACCGTCACCATGAATCTTGGAAATGGATACGAAGCCATCTACGGACAGCTCACAGACGTTTCCCTCGAGGCAGGCCAGAAAGTTCAGAAAGCAGCACGGATCGGAGCAGTTGCAGCACCGACGAAATATTATGTAAAAGAGGGAAGCAATCTTTTCTTTGAGATGAAAAAAGATGGAAAAGCCATTGATCCTATGGCATATCTCCCGGCAATTTCGGAAAAAAAGAGGACCTGCACGAAATGGGATGCGGAAAGTATTATAAAGTGTAGGATTCGCAATCGAATCTTTTTTACAGGTTTTGAATACAAAAAAGGCGGCGCAGACCGCGGATGGTAAAATACCGTTTTTCGATTGCTTTTTATAAAAAAGGCTGGCTGAAAACAGTCAGCTTTACATATAACAAACAGGATTGTTTTGATATAGAAAAAGGGCGGAATAAAAGGAAAGTAACCGGTTACAGAAAATGTGAAAGTTTGTCATTTTAGGGGTTTCGTTTTTGAATGTTATCGGTTAAAATAGACGTAGTGGACAGATCCTGAAAACAAGGAGGATTAGAAAAATATGGAGCTTTTATTTATGGACCCGGTGTTCAAAGAAGCAATCTGGGGTGGAACAAAGTTAAGAGACGTATTTGATTACGAAATTCCGAGCGATACAACCGGCGAGTGCTGGGCGATCAGCGGACATGCCAACGGAATGAGCCATGTGGCAGGCGGAAGATTTGATGGAAAAACATTAGGTGAGCTCTGGAAAGAGGAGCCGGAAATTTTCGGAAATTACCCGGGAAGCCAGGTTCCGCTGCTGATCAAGATCATTGATGCAAAAAATGATCTGAGCATCCAGGTTCATCCAGATGATGCTTATGCAGGAGAGCATGAGAATGGATCTCTTGGAAAGACCGAGTGCTGGTACGTGCTGGACTGCGAACCGGGTACAGAAATTGTTATCGGACACAATGCAAAAGACAAGGCAGAAGTGGAGAAAATGATCCGCAATCATGAGTGGAGCGATTTCATCCGCAAAGTGCCGGTACATAAGGGAGATTTCTTCCAGATCAATCCGGGATGCGTGCATGCCATCAAAGGCGGCACACTGATTCTGGAGACACAGCAGAGCAGCGATATCACCTATCGTGTATACGATTATGACAGACTGCAGAACGGCAAACCGAGACAACTTCATGTAGAGCAGAGTATCGATGTTATCGAGGCTCCGTTTAACCGGCAGATATCGATACCTTTACAGAGGAAATCCCGGGCGCGGTACATACCCATTTTGTAACATGCAAGTTCTACTCTGTAGATAAATACGACATTGACGGTGTATTCACCTTAGATGCGAAAAAATATTATACTAATGTAAGTGTAATTGCCGGAGAGGGTACCGTAAACGGTATTCCGGTGAAGAAAGGTACACACTTTATTATACCGGCTAATTTTAACGGATGCAGATTTGAAGGAAAACTTTCTGTAATCTGCTCAAATCCAGAAGCATAAGAGAGGAGAAAAACACAATGAGACTTGGAGCATTAGAAGCAGGCGGAACAAAGATGGTCTGCGCAATTGGAAACGCAAATGGAGAAATTTATGAGAGAATTTCTATCCCGACCGAGACACCGGAAATTACCGTTCCGAAAATGATTGAGTATTTCAAAGAGAAGGACATTCAGGCACTGGGAATCGGTTGCTTTGGACCGATCGACCTGAACAGAAAATCCGAAACATATGGTTCCATTACCACAACTCCCAAATTAGCATGGAAGAACTACAACATCGTAGGCGCTTTCGCAGATGCACTGGACATCCCGGTTGGATTTGATACCGATGTAAACGGTTCTGCACTGGGTGAGGCTACCTGGGGAATCACAAAAGGTCTGGACAACAGCATTTACATCACCATCGGAACGGGCGTTGGAATGGGAATTATTTCCAATGGCAAGCTGTTGCACGGCATGCTTCATCCGGAAGGCGGACACGTTCTGCTGACCAGACATCCGAAAGATACTTACGGCGGAAAATGCCCGTATCACAGCAACTGCCTGGAAGGCCTTGCTGCAGGTCCTGCCATTGAAGCACGCTGGGGCAAAAAGGTATTGAGCTGGCAGACAAAAAAGAGGTATGGGAGCTTGAGGCTTACTATATCGGACAGGCACTTGTAGACTGCATCATGCTGCTCTCCCCGCAGAGAATCGTTTTGGGCGGAGGCGTTATGCATCAGGAGCATATGATGCCGCTCGTAAGAGAAGAAGTAAAGAAACAGCTGAACGGATATCTTGTAACAAAAGAACTCGAGGATCTCGACAGCTACATTGTACTTCCAAGCCTGAACGACAATCCAGGGTATCATGGGCGCATTGAAACTGGCGGTAGATGAGCTGGCAATGCAGTAAAAATAAAATGAGAAAACCGTTCGGAGAACATCCAGAAAAATTTTCCTGCAAGCTTACATTGCGTGGAATGCAGCGATGGAACACTTTGACACCGGCTGGACCAACAATCTTTTTTTAGCACCGCGTCCAGGGAACACAATGTGGGCAAAATGCCAAAAATATACCAAAAGCCGGAGACCGGTAAAACTGGTGTATTTTGAAACATATTCCTCCAAAGCAAGAGGCGATGCGGCGGGAGTGGGAGATTAAACAGCTTTCGCGGACAGAGAAATGGAAGCTGATCAAGGAAGAAGCAAATAAGAATCAAAAAAACAGACTTTTCGAACAGACACAACAATGTGTGGATGCGGAAAGTCTGTTTTTTTGAAAATGTCGAACGATTTTCCGGAAGAAACCAGATATTTTGACTTGCAAAATAATTTCATCCTGTTATAATAAAAGAAACGGCAACAAGTAGTAATAAAAACTATGTGAGACGGTAATTGAAATAAAACAGCGTTTCTGACAGGAAAGGAGTGGGCAGAATGAAGTATATCAGAAAAAATGGAATCAAGGATCCTGGCAGTGCGATTACACATGGGACTGCGCTGATCCTAGCGGTGGTGGGAACGCTGCCATTACTTTTGAAGGCGGCGCGGGAGCCGGATCATCTGCATGTGGTTGCGATGGCGGTGTTTATGCTGAGTATGATTTTGCTGTATCTGGCGAGCACCGTGTATCACACGTTTGATGTAAATGGGAAGGTAAACCGTCGACTGAAGAAGTTTGATCATATGATGATTTCCGTGCTGATTGCGGGAAGTTATACGCCGATCTGTCTGATTGCGCTGCATGGACGGACGGGAATTGTACTTTGTGCATTGGTGTGGGCAGCAGCAATTGGCGGAATTCTCGTCAAGGCATTCTGGATCAATTGTCCGAAGTGGTTTTCTTCGGTGCTGTATATCGCAATGGGCTGGCTGTGCGTTCTGGCGTTTCATCCGCTGTTTCTGGCCCTCTCGCGGCCGGCGTTTGGATGGCTGCTGGCCGGCGGAATTATTTATACAGTCGGCGGGGTGATTTACTCCTTAAAAATGCCGGTGTTTAATGCAAAACATAAAAGTTCGGAACACATGAAATTTTTCATCTGTTTGTGATGGGTGGAAGCTTCTGTCATTTTATTGTGATGTATTATTTTTTGTGGCGGCGATGCCGGTATAAAATAACAGTGGCGGCTGTACCGGGAAAGAAAAATCCGGTACAGCCGCTGCTTTTATGTTTACGTGTCATGGGGTAAAATCTGTGATGCTGCAAAACCCCTGGAAAATGCTGTTATAACAACGGGAACAGCCACTTTAGTTCAGTTTAATATTCTTAAACAGCGATCCCAGTGTCGTTGTCACTTCTTCGGTTTCCGGAAGGTCAATCACTTCTTCCTGAATTTCTTCAGCGGCAACGTCGTCGAGTGCCTTCATGGAGAGGCTGAGTTTGCCGTCTTTGATGGCGATGACTTTTACTTTGACCTTATCGCCGACTGCCAGGACTGCGGATGGATGTTTGATTCGTTTGGCGCAGATCTGGGAGATGTGGACGAGGCCGGAGAGGCCGTTTCCGAGGCTGATAAATGCGCCGTATGGCTGCAGGCTTTCAACGGTTCCTTCGGTAACAAGGCCGACTTCTACGTTGGAGATTTTCTCTTTGCGCTCTTCGTCTGCTTTCTCGCGGAGAATTTCGCGGGCGGAGAGGATCAGGCGGTCTTTTTTCTTTGTCGAGGTCAAAAACCTGTACCTGAATGTCTTTGTTTAAGTATTCATTCAGATCTTCCACGTAGTTCAGGGAGAGTTTGGAAGCCGGGATGAAGCCGCGGATTCCTTCGACGTAAGCGATAACACCGGCGTTTACGATTCCTTTGACTTTTACATCCAGTACGGTTTTCTCTTCTTTGTACTGTGCGAGTTTTTCCCATGCGAGGATATCGTTTGCCTCTGCGCGGGAGAGAAGAATGTTGCCGTGGCCGTCGTCTTTGCGGATCACGGTTGCGGTGATTTCGTCACCGACCTGAACAGCGTCTTTTAAGGAGAAGCCAGGCTCGTTGCTGAAGTCCTCGGCGCGGATGACGCCCTCTGCGTAGTATTTCAGATCGAGAATCACCTCTTTTTCATCTACGGAGATGACGGTTCCGGTGAGCATGTCGCCTTCCTCAATTTTTTTTTTGAAGGAAGCTTCCAGCTCTGCGGAGAAGTCATCCATGGTTAATTTTTTCTTCTGACATAATGAAACACCCCTTTTTCGTAAGAATAACAGGAAAACGAGAGGAAAATTGTGGATTTATGAAAAAATCGGGTTCAATTTTGCACGTTTTTCTATCTGCGTTTATCTTAACATAAAAGATTTTCTTTGACCAGATGAAAAAAGGATGGTAAGATGTGTGTAGTCGTTACCAAAATTACTGAGACGCGCACTTGCTGCGCGCGGCTGCAGGAGAAAGTGATTCAGGTGGCCGCCCGGAACTTCGCGGAGCGAATTTGCATGTGCAGGGCGGCGGTTACTGGTCACGAAGTGAGCAGTAACTGTAGTCGTTACAAAAAAAGAAGTAAAACTACCGGGACGAACTTACTGTATACCACAAACATACAGAAGGGAGGAGTACTATTATGAAATCAAATTCAAGAGTTTATGTAATTGGACATAAAAATCCGGATACGGATTCCATTTGTTCGGCGATTGCCTATGCGGATATCAAGAACAGGACAGATAAAACCAAAACCTACATGGCGCGGCGTGCCGGTCAGATCAATGAGGAGACCGAGTATGTGCTGAAGCGCTTTGGGGTGCGTGCGCCGGGCTACCTGCCGAATGCGGGAACGCAGGTAAAGGAAATTGAAATTCACGAGGTGCCGAGCGTGCCGGGTACATTTCTGTGAAGAAAGCGTATTCCATGATGAAAAACAACAATGTAGTCACATTGCCAATTACTTCGCCGGACAATGATCTGCAGGGCGTGATCACGGTCAGTGATATCGCGGAATCCTATATGGATTCTTATGACAGCCATGTCATGTCACTGGCAAGGACGCAATACCGCAGTATCGCGGATACGTTGGATGGTTCGGTTATTGTCGGAAATGAACATGGGTATTTTATCGAGGGAAAGGTTGTTGTCGGAGCGTTCCATCCGGACACGATGGAAAACTATATTGATAAGAATGACCTTGTTATTCTTGGAAACCGTGCAGAGGATCAGCTCTGTGCAATCGAGATGGATGCCAGCTGTATTATTGTCGGACTTGGTGCAAAGGTTACCAAAACAATTCAGAAATTTGCAGAGGAAAAGTGCTGTGTTATTATCAGCAGTCCGCATGACACGTATACGATTGCACGTCTGATCAACCAGAGTATTCCGGTCAAATATCTGATGCGCAGAAGCAATCTGATCACGTTCAACACCGAAGATTTCCTCGATGATATCAAAGAAGTGATGAAAAATCAGCGACACCGCGATTTCCCGATTCTGAACAAAAAGGAAAATATGTGGGAACGATTTCCCGCCGGAACCTGATCGGAAACGCCGGAAAGAAACTGATTCTCGTCGATCACAATGAGGAATCACAGGCGGTCGATAACGTCAAAGAGGCGGAGATTCTCGAGATCATCGACCATCATCGTCTGGGATCACTTGAGACGATGGCGCCGGTTATGTTCCGCAATGAGCCGGTGGGCTGCACGGGAACGATTATGTATGAAATTTATAAGGAAAAGGGACTTGACATTGCACCGAATATTGCCGGCTTGCTTTGCGCAGCAATTATTTCGGATACACTGATGTTCCGTTCGCCGACTTGCACGATGCTTGATAAAGCGGCAGCAGAGGCTCTGGCGGGTATTGCCGAAATCAGCATTCCGGAGTTTGCATCCGAAATGTTCCGCGCAGGAAGCAATCTGAAGGATAAATCTCCGGAGGAGATTTTCTACCAGGATTTCAAAAAATTTATCATGGGCGATGTTACGTTTGGTGTCGGCCAGATTACATCCCTCGATGCGGGCGAGCTGGAATCCATCAAGGAACAGCTTCTGCCGCAGATGGAAAGCGAGTGCGGAAAACACGGCATCGAGATGGTATTCTTTATGCTGACCAATATTATAGAAGAATCTACAGAGCTTCTGTATTATGGAAGCGGGGCAAAGGAAGTCATTGAAAAAGCTTTTGAAGATCTTCCGGTCAACGAGGTCAGCTGCGAGCTGAAGGGTGTTGTGTCGAGAAAGAAACAGCTGATTCCGGCATTTATGATGGCGCTGCAGAATCAGTAAAAACAGAAAAAATAAAAAGCGTGGTTCCGGGCCTGAAAACAGATCCGGGGCACGCTTTTTTCGGTCATAAAAGGGTGAAAAAGAGGAAAGGAAAGAAATAAGAATGGGAAAACAGACATGGAAAGCGGGAAATATGCTGTATCCGCTGCCGGCGGTCATGGTGTCGGTGCGCGGAAAGAACGGGGAGGACAACATCATCACCGTTGCCTGGGCCGGCACGGTGTGTACGAATCCTCCGATGGTATCGATCTCGGTGCGGCCGGAACGCTACAGCCATCAGATGATCAAAGAGAGCGGTGCGTTCGTCATCAACCTGACGACGGAGGACCTCTGCTATGCGGCCGACTACTGCGGCGTGCGCTCGGGAAGAGATGTGGATAAGTTCAAAGAGATGAAACTGACGAAAGTCGAGGCGGAGGAGATTTCTGCACCGATGATCGGGGAGTCGCCGGTTAATATCGAGTGTAAAGTGGAGCAGGTGCTCGAACTGGGCTCGCATCACATGTTTCTTGCAAAAGTTGTGGCTGTCCATGCGGATGAGGCATACATGGATGAGCGCGGCCGCTTCGATCTGAACCGCGCGAAACCGATTGTGTATTCCCACGGAGAGTACTTTGGAATCGGGAAAAAAAGCAGGGAACCTTTGGCTGGAGCGTGAAGAAAAAAATCGAAAACACCTAATATAAAAACAAAAAACCGCCGCTAATCTTTATTTTCTAAAGAATCAGCACGCGAAATTTTATAGTACTTTCGGTAAAAATATACAAAATCGACAAAAATACTGGGTAAATATTAGAAAACGCTACAAAATCATGATTTATTAGGAATTTTTTGCGTGAAATATTGCAAAAACCGGATATTTTATGCTATAATATCAAACAATCGTTGACCTTATAAAATTAAGTGATCCGGAGGACGGGAGAATCCACCGGAGACGCGAGAGAGTGCGGAAATGATTTTCTCCACGCTTTAAGGCTGATGAGAACCGCAGATGGATCTTTTAAAGAAATCTTTCTGCACTACATTAAGGGAGAAATTTCAAGGAGGAAACTAACATGTCATACGTAGATGAGGTTATTGAGTCCGTAGTTGCAAAAAACCCAGCTGAGCCGGAATTCCATCAGGCAGTCAAAGAGGTTCTGGAATCTCTTCGCCCTGTTATTGAAGCAAACGAGGAAAAATACAGAAAAGTCGCTCTTCTGGAGAGAATGGTAGAGCCGGAGCGTCAGATTAAGTTCCGTGTTCCGTGGGTAGACGATAAAGGACAGGCTCATGTAAACACCGGATATCGTGTACAGTTTAACAGTGCAATCGGACCTTACAAAGGAGGAATCCGTCTGCATCCTTCTGTAAATATTGGTATTATCAAATTCCTAGGATTCGAGCAGGTATTCAAAAACTCACTGACCAGCCTTCCGATCGGCGGAGGTAAAGGTGGTTCTGACTTCGATCCGAAAGGAAAATCTGACAGAGAGATCATGGCATTCTGCCAGAGCTTTATGACAGAGCTCTGCAAATATATCGGCGCAGACACAGACGTACCGGCTGGTGACATCGGAACAGGCGCAAGAGAGATCGGCTTCATGTTCGGACAGTACAAGAGAATCCGCGGAGTATACGAAGGTGTACTTACAGGTAAAGGATTAAGTTACGGTGGATCTTTAGCAAGAACAGAGGCTACCGGATACGGACTGCTGTACCTGACCCAGGAGCTGCTGAAACTGAACGGCATCGACATCGCAGGCAAGACCGCTTGTGTATCCGGTTCCGGAAACGTTGCAATCTATGCAATCGAGAAAGCTACTCAGCTTGGTGTGAAAGTTCTCACCTGCTCTGACTCCAACGGATGGGTTTACGATCCGGACGGAATCGATGTAGCTGCATTAAAAGAGATCAAAGAAGTAAATCGTGCCCGTCTGACCGAGTACAAGAAATATCGTCCAAACTCCGAGTACCACGAAGGACGCGGCGTATGGGTTGTAAAAGCAGACCTTGCTCTTCCTTGCGCAACTCAGAACGAGCTGCTGCTTGAGGATGCAAAAGCACTTGTAGAGAACGGATGCACTGCAGTATGCGAGGGCGCTAACATGCCTACTACTCTGGAAGCAACCAAATATCTGCAGGAGCACGGCGTAATCTTCGCACCTGGAAAAGCTGCAAACGCAGGTGGTGTTGCAACATCCGCACTCGAGATGTCCCAGAACTCCGAGCGTCTGTCCTGGACCTTCGATGAAGTTGATGCAAAACTGAAGAGCATCATGATCAACATCACACACAACATGGTTGATGCTGCAAAACGTTACGGCCATGAGGGCGACTATGTTATGGGCGCTAACATCGCAGGCTTTGAGAAAGTAGCTGACGCTATGATGGCTCAGGGAATCTGCTAATCTGATTTTGAGAAATCCAAAGGGATCTCCGGTTAAGACCGGGGGTCCCTTTTTGCATAAAAAGATAGAAGAAACACAGAAAAATAACGAAAATTACAGTGTACAAAAACATTACATTTTGCAACGAGACTAGACAGAAGAAATAGACTTTCACGCGGTACCGTGTGAATAAAATGACAGAATATGCGAGTGAATTGTATTATTATGCATAAATGCAATATACAGGTAATATAAAAACGTAAGAAAAAAGATATTTTATGTTCAGAAATAGAGCGTATAGTAAACAAAAAATAATGCAAAAATAATGAAAAGCAGAAGTTGACAAGAGCTTGCGCGAGAAATATAATTATTTATGTATTGATAAAGAACTTGTTTGCATTAATATGTAATGAATTTGCATACAGGGAAGAGGAAGAGAAGATGACATTAAAAGATTGCTACATGCAGATGGGAGCAGATTACGAGGAAACCGTTCAGCGGCTTCGCAGTGAATCTCTGATTCAGCGGATCATTTTAAAATTTCCGCAGGATCCGAGCTATCAGGAGCTTTGCCAGGCACTGGCGGACGGAAATATTGAGGTTGCATTCCGTGCAGCTCATACATTAAAAGGCGTGTGCCAGAATCTTGGTTTTAAAAATCTGTACGAGCCAAGCGCCGAGCTGACCGAGCGGTTAAGACCGCTGCAGGAGACCGAGACGGATGATCTGATGCAGAAGGTGACGGAAGAATATAACCGCACCGTAAAAGCGATTGAGGATTTCCAGAATGCTTAAATTGAAGGAAGAAAACAAGGAGACATTGATCTATGAGATGAGGAACACAGACCGGTGTCTCCTTTTTTTATGGAATTCTGTACAAGATGCGGGTTGACGGGAAAAAAAGAAACATGATAATCTTTTTACATAAAAGCACAGCTTATGAAGAAGGCTTGTTTAAAAAGAAAAACTTATGAGTATCTATAAGAAAAAACAAGGACGCTTTGCCGGAAAAATTCCGGCTGTGCAGGGCATATTCCATACCGAAAGGCAAGGCAGCCCAAATCTACAAAAAAGCAGGAGAAAAGCAATGAAAAAAGAAAAAAGTTCAGCTATGGGAACCCCTTACACCTTTGAAGGACGGATTCCGCTGAAGCAGGCGATTCCGCTTGGATTGCAGCACGTAATGGCGATGTTCGTAGGAAACCTCACCCCGCTTCTGATCATCATGGGAGCGTGCGGTCTGACGGCGGATGCGGGCTACGGTGCACTTCGTACGGCTCTTTTGCAGAATGCAATGACAGTAGCCGGTATTGTAACACTGGTACAGATGTTTTCGATTGGACCGATCGGCGGTAAAGTGCCGATTGTTATGGGTACATCTTCTGGATTCCTCGGCGTATTCAAGAGCGTGACAGCCGTGCTGGGACAGGGCGCGCTGACGTACGGTGCTATCCTTGGTGCGACAATTGTCGGCGGTCTGTTTGAGGGCGTGCTTGGCGTCTGTTTAAAGCCGCTTCGTAAATTTTTCCCGTCGGTTGTTACCGGCTGTGTTGTTATGGCGATCGGTCTTTCGCTGATTCCGGTTGGAATCAATTATCTCTGCGGCGGTTCCGAACGAATGATTACGGTTCCATGCAGAATCTGTTCCTTGGCATGGTCGTTCTGATTGTAACGCTGGCACTGAAACACTTTACAAATCCGAAGGGAATCTTAAGCACGGCTTCCATTCTGATCGGTATTTTAGTCGGCTACGCGGTAGCTATTATTATGACCATGGTTCTGCCGCATACCGGAACGGCGGTTCTTGAGGATGGAAGCACTGTTTCCTATACATATTCCTGGGTTGTCAATTTCCAGCAGGTAAAAGATGCGTCCTGGTTCGCACTCCCTGGTATTGCAGGCTTTGGAAAACTGGCTGAGGTAAAACCAGTCTTCCGTGTGGAGGCAATTCTCCCGGTAGCGATCATGTTCATTGTAACAACCGTTGAGACGGTTGGTGATATCTGTGCCTGTGTAGAGAGTGGTATGGACCGCGAGGCAACCGATTCGGAGCTTTCCGGCGGTATCATCTGCGATGGTCTTGGATCCAGCTTTGCAGCAGCACTCGGCGTTCTCCCGAATACTTCTTTTGCACAGAACGTCGGCATTATTTCGATGACAAAAGTCGTAAACCGTATGGCGCTTTCCTGCGGAGCAGTTTTCCTGATTCTCTGCGGACTCTGTCCGAAGATTGCAGCATTTGTATCCATCATGCCGCAGTCCGTACTGGGCGGTGCGGCCGTTATGATGTTTGCGTCAATTCTGGTTTCCGGTATCCAGCTCATCACAAAAGAGCCGATCACAAGTCGTGAGATTACAATCGTTTCCGTTGCACTGGGTCTTGGCTATGGCCTTGGATCTACTGCAGGAGCGATTTCAGAGCTTCCTTATTATATCCAGCTCATTTTCGGCGGTTCCGGTATCGTTCCGGCGGCGGTTACGGCGATTGGGCTGAATAGCATTATTCCAAAAGAGAAGAAAAAAGCAGAATAAAGAAGAGAAAAAGTAAAAAGAACCTCTTAGTTTTCCTGGAAGGAGCCTTCTGGAGAAAAATTAAGAGGTTCTTTTTCTATTGTACACGGCATTCAAACGTCGAACAAGTGTAAAATATACAAAATGACGGAAAAACGAATGAAAAATTAGTTGAGATTAAAAGAAATAAATCCGATATCAAAAAAGACGTCAAGATTGACTATAAATTTTAAAATAGTGTACAAAATCGACAATATGAAGTAAAAAAACGAAATAAATTGTGAAAAATACATAAAAAGTGCTTGCCAAAACGGGTGGAAGAGAGGTATAATCATTGCATAAAAAGTGTGACGAAAATGTGAAAGTTTTAGGCAAAACGTATGATTAAAAGACAGATTCTTCGTAAGCCTGGACAAAAGCAACAACGGAGCACGCAAAAGAACGTAAATCACAAGGAGGACACCAAATGAAAAAGAAAGTAATTTCTGCATTACTGGCAAGCACCATGATCGTAAGCCTGGTAGCATGTGGCAGCACTGGAGGAGACAGTTCTGACGCAAGCAGCAAAGGAAGCGGCACAACAGCAACAAGCACCGCAGGCGGCGACGATGCAGCAACTGCTGAATCAGGCAGCGGCTCCGGAGATTCCGCAGCTTCCGCTGACTGGATCGAATCTTCTACACTGGAAGATGACGCTGTACCTGGAGAAAATGACGACAGAGCATTCGAGAAATTTGATCATGTCGTAGAAGTACATTATGGATATCAGATCGACCCGAAGGATACCACACTTCCGGACGGCGACTCCGTAGATAACAACCAGTACACCAGATACCTTCTGGACAACTACAACATCAAAGTTGTCTGCGACTGGACAGCAGGTAATACTGCAGACTTCCAGCAGAAAGTATCTCTGGCAATCGCATCTGCTTCCCTTCCGGATGCAGTCATCGCACCGACCCGTAACTACCTGGTACAGGCCGCAAGAGCAGATCTTCTTGCAGACCTCTGGCCGGAGTTCAACCAGTACGCATCCAAACAGGTAAAAGAGATCATCGAGACCACCGAAGGACGTGCGATCAACAATGCAACCGTAGACGGAACCTTCTGTGCACTGCCAAACATATCGGTAGATACCGATGGTGTTTACCTGTATTTCATCCGTCAGGACTGGCTGGACAAGTTAGGACTGGAAGTTCCGAAGACAGTTGACGAACTTGGCGAAGTAGCTCAGAAATTTAAAGATGCAGGTCTCAGCCCGGATTACTCTATTGCAGGTATCGACAACGGCGGAAGAACCTACTCCAACTTCATGAACTCCTCCAACAACGGATACGGTTTCGATGCTGTATATCAGGCATTCAATGCAACACCGGGGTATTTTCTGAAAGATGATTCCGGCGAACTGTACTGGGGAACTACAACAGATGAAATGAAAGAAGCCCTTACCACTCTGCATGACTGGTATGAAAAAGGCCTCATCAACCCGGAGGTTGGAACCACAACCAACGGTGACAATGCAAACAACGTTAAGAACGGAACCTGCGGCATCTTCATGGGACCATGGTGGAGCCTTGGATACGGAAACCCGGATTCCTTCCGTAACGACAACAACGCAAACTGGCAGGCATATCCGCTGTACACCAAAGACGGTGAGTGGAATATTCATATGAAAGACGTTGGAACCACTTACACAACGGTAAAGAAAAACGCATCTGATGATGTGAAGAAAGCCATTGTTATCATGAACAACGTACTCGTTCGTGATGAGTCTACCTTCGATACTTCTGTAGCAATCGGCTGGTATCCGCTGCGTAACTGTATGGCAGCTACTGATGAGTGCGAGTATGAGTATGATGCACTGATGGGAATCATCAAAGGCGAAGCAAGCGCAGATGATTATCAGCAGGGCGGAAGCAAATTCAACGGTCTGTACAAGAACCTTGCAAACGATGCTGCAACCTTAAGCGAAGTTATTTCTTCTGATTATGACGGATCCAGAGATCTGGCAGTAACCGATATGGATGTCAACACCAACAACGGACAGTTCAACAGATTCTATGCACTGCTGATTGGTGACCGTCCATATGCAACACTTGAGCCGGATCACAAGATCTACTCTGAGCTGTACTACACCATCGATGGAATGGATACCTACTGGACCCAGATCTCTGACCTGGAAGACAAGAGCGTCCTTCAGTTCATCACAGGTGCTAAGAGCCTTGACGAGTGGGATCAGTTCTGCACTGACTGGCATGTACAGGGCGGTGATCAGATCCTTGAACTGGTAAAAGATTACCTGGCTGAGTAACTTATGTAAATATATGATGTGGAGGGTGGGGTACAGGAAAACCTGTACCCCATCACTTTAAAAAAAATGACATCAAAGGAGGATCTTGCCGTGAAGAAGAAAAAAAAGGCCATCTTGGGCTGTCAAATTCCTTTCACTATACGTTAATGGTTCTGCCGGGTTATATCTGGCTGTTCATGTTTTCCATCGTCCCGATGGTCGGTATTGTAATGGCATTCCAGGATTACAATCCGAGTAAAGGATGGTTCGGCTCTCCGTGGGTAGGCATGAAATGGTTTAAATACCTGACGGTTATCCCGGATGCAAAACGGGCACTTGTCAACACACTGATCATTGCAATTGCAAAGGTTATCCTGAATATCATCATTCCGCTGGTGTTCGCACTGCTGCTGAATGAGGTAAAGAATATGAAGTTCAAAAAAAGACGGTTCAGACGATCGTATATCTGCCGCACTTCGTATCCTGGGTTATCCTGGCAAACATCATCACCAATATCCTTGGTGCAAACGGAATCTTCAATACCGTCCGCAGCGCATTCGGTGCAACGGATACGGTTCTTCCAATGACGATTCCTGGCATCTTCCGTCAGTTACTGATCGGAACTGATGTATGGAAAGAGTTCGGTTACAACGCAGTTATTTATCTTGCAGCGCTGACCGGCATCAGCCCGAGCCTTTACGAGGCAGCCGCAATCGACGGCGCAAGCCGCTGGAAACGTGTATGGCACATCACCATCCCGGGACTGGTTCCGACCATCGTCCTTCTGACTACACTGGCAATGGGCAACGTTCTGAATGCAGGTTTCGACCAGGTATTCAACATGTACAACCAGCTGGTTATTGAAACTGGTGATATCATCGATACATACGTATACCGTATTGGTATTACAAACATGCAGTTCTCGCTGGCTACTGCAGCAGGTCTCTTCAAATCTGTTGTCAGCTTCGTGCTGGTTGTTACTTCTTATGTTTGTGCTTACAAGTTTGCTGATTACAAGATTTTCTAAGGAGGGCAGAAATTATGATAGAAAGCAAGAGTTTTGGCAGCAAAGCGTTTAAAGTCATAAATGCTATCATCCTGATTCTCCTGGCATTCAGCTGTTTTTATCCGTTATGGTATACGTTCTGCGTATCTATTTCTTCAAAAAGGCAGCCGCTGAGGGCGGTCTTGTAACTGTTTACCCGATCGGACCGAAACGTAAAATCCTACAGCCTGATCATGGGTGATTCCGCATTCTGGAATTCTTTCTGGATTTCCATCAAACGAGTTGTCATCGGAACCGTATGGACCATGGTTGTCCTGATCATGATGTCCTATCCGCTGGCAAAGAGCAAAACAGAGTACAAACCGAGAAACGTCCTGATGTGGATCCTGGTATTCTGTATGCTGTTCAATGGTGGTACCATTCCGTGGTTCATCACCGTTAAAAACTATGGTATGATCGATACGATGGCAGCGCTGGTTCTGGCTGGTTCTGTTCCGGTATTCAACGTACTCCTGATGATGAACTTCTTCCGCGGCATCCCGGGAGACCTCGAGGAGGCAGCCCGTGTAGACGGTGCCGGCCCGTGGCGTATCCTGTGGCAGATTGTAGTTCCGTGTTCCAAACCGGTTATCGCAACCATCGTCCTGTTCACATCCGTTGGTTACTGGAACGAGTATTTCCAGGGCCTGGTATTAATGAACAAAGGAGACGAACTATCCGTTATAGACCTACATCCGTCAGATCTCCGTTCAGATCCCGGTAGGCGTAACACTGACTGCAGAGCAGTATCAGCAGTTAGCACAGAACTCCAACAAATCTCTGGATGCAGCAAAGGTATTTATTGCAATGGTTCCGATGCTGGTGGTTTATCCGTTCCTGCAGAAATACTTCGTAACCGGTATTACACTGGGAGCAGTAAAAGAATAATGAAATACACGAAAAGCGGCTTTCTGAAGCGAAACAGAAAGCCGCTTTTTTGTGCTTTTCTGCGATGGAAAACGGGGGTGGTTTCCGCAGGTTTTTCTTGCGTCCGTGGGGAAAACAGCGTAAGATAAAGAGGTATTGAGACAAAAGAGCAAATTGCTTTTGGAAGGAATTTTAGTATGAAGGTATTTACTTTTGGAGAAGTGATGCTGCGTCTGAAAACACCGGAGCATCTGAAAATTTTACAGGCAGATACATTTGAAGCCAATTACGGCGGCGCGGAGGCGAATGTTGCGGTTTCCCTAGCGACACTCGGGGACGATGTTTCGTACGTGACAAAAGTGCCGGAGCACCAGGTGGGACAGGCAGCCGTCAATGAGATCCGCCGGTTCGGCGTCGATACATCCCGTGTGCTGCGGGGCGGCGGACGCGTCGGTATTTACTATTTTGAAAAGGGAACGAATATCCGCCCGACGAGCGTGGTTTATGACCGCGCTTACAGCGCAATTGCAATGGCAAAGGCAGAGGAATTTGACTGGGAAAAACTGCTTGATGGCGTAGATCTCTTTTATTTTTCCGGTATCACGCCTGCCATCAGCACAGAGATTGAAAAAGCGCTGGAGAACGCTCTGGCGCTCTGCAGAGAGAAAAAAAATCCAGGTGGTATGTGATCTGAACTACCGCGGAAAAATGTGGTCCACGAAGGACGCACAGCGCATTATGCGCCGTCTGATGGCGTATGTGGATGTCTGCATTGCAAACGATGAGGATTTTGAATCATCACTTGGCATTCCGGCGTACGACGGAGATATGTCGCGCGGCATTGAGCAGATCGAGTCTTACAAAGAGGGCATGCTGGAAATCCAGAAGCAGTTCCCGAACTGCAAAGCGGTTGCGAGTGTGCTGCGCAATCTCTACACCGTGGAGGACGGCGACTGGATGGGAATTTACCTGAAAGACGGAAAATTCTACGAGAGCCCGGTTCATAAAGTACACAGCTTTGAGGCAGTCGGAGCCGGTGATGCATTTGGCGCGGGACTGATCCATGCGATGCTTCATGATTTTGAGCCGCAGAAAGCCATCGACTTTGCGATTTCCGCAAGTGTCTTAAAGCTGATGATCCAGCACGATGCCAATGTGGCGAGCGAAAACAGAGATCGAGCAGATCATGAAGCAGGGCGGAACGAATCTGCAGAGATAGGATAGAGAAAAATTTACGAGACAGCAGGAGGAATAAATCTTGAAGAAACGGAATATTATATTAATAGGAATGCCGGGAGCCGGCAAAAGCAGCGTTGGCGTTATACTTGCAAAGGCGTTGGGGTATGAGTTTATTGATACGGATCTTGTGATCCAGCATCGGGAGAAACGTCTTCTGCGCGAGATCATTGCGGATGAAGGAAATGAAGGCTTTCTTGCGATTGAGAATGAAGTCAATGCGACACTGGAAGCCGATAAAAGCGTCATCGCGCCGGGCGGCAGTGCCATTTACGGAAAAGAGGCGATGGAGCATTTTAAAGAAATTGGAACCATCGTTTACCTGAAGCTGTCGTATGAGGATCTGGCGAAACGTCTCGGAAACCTGAAGGGACGCGGCGTCGTGCTGAAAGAGGGCCAGACGCTGAAGGATCTCTACGATGAGAGAAGTAAATTATATGAGCAGTATGCCGAAATTACGGTTGACGAGAGCGGAAGGGATATCCAGGGCACGATCCTGGCGCTCCGCGAGCAGATCGGCATGTAAAACAGAATTGGTGGAATATTCAGGGAAATTTTGAAAACATACGATTATATCATAATAAGGAAAATGTTCTGAAAGTTAGAAATTACATATAACGTTTCTCTGAATATTCCTGACCGGAAACGGTGGAAAAAGACGGAAATAGTACGGAATATATTAAAATTGATTTACAAAGTATTAGATTTGAGTTAAGATAAGGGGAGACTGAAAAATTACTGCGGGGAGCAGTGCGTTTCAGTGAGTCCAGAGTGTGTAAAAAACAGCAGAAAGACTTTGAATCGTTAGATTTCGGATAAAACACACTCGTTAAGTATGAAAAGAAAATTTGAGGTGAATATATGGAACAGTATGTCATCAGAGGTGGAAATCCTCTTGTGGGCGAAGTGGAAATCGGGGGAGCAAAAACGCGGCGCTTGCAATTCTTACGGCAGCAACGATGACCGATGAGACGGTCCTGATCGAAAACCTGCCGGATGTCAGTGATATTAATGTACTTCTGGAAGCAATCGCAGAGATCGGAGCCACCGTGGACCGCATCGACCGCCATACCGTGCGGATCAATGCATCGACCATCGGTGATCTGAGTGTTGACTATGAATATATCAAAAAAATCCGTGCGTCCTACTATCTCCTGGGCGCTCTTCTTGGAAATACAAAAAAGCGGAAGTTCCGCTTCCGGGCGGATGTAACATTGGAAGCCGTCCGATCGATCAGCATATCAAGGGATTCCGCGCACTCGGTGCTGAGGTAAGCATCCGTCATGGCGCAATCGTGGCGAGTGCGTCAGATCTGCACGGCAGCCACATTTTCATGGATATGGTTTCCGTCGGAGCAACCATCAACATCATGATGGCAGCTTCGATGGCAAGAGGAAATACAACGATTGAGAATGCCGCAAAAGAGCCGCATGTTGTCGATGTGGCAAACTTCCTGAACAGCATGGGAGCCAACATCAAAGGGGCCGGAACCGACGTGATCCGGATCAAGGGTGTCGATACCCTGCACGGAACCAGCTATGCGGTCGTACCGGATATGATCGAGGCAGGTACGTATATGTTTGCAGCAGCAGCCACAAAGGGCGATGTGCTGGTAAAAAATGTTATTCCGAAGCATCTGGAGGCGACAACGGCGAAGCTTGAGGAGATCGGCTGCGACGTGGAAGAGTTTGACGATGCGATTCGTGTGAGCGCAAGCAGACGCCTGGGCAGAACACACGTAAAGACACAGCCGTACCCGGGCTACCCGACCGACATGCAGCCGCAGATTGCGGTTACACTGGCGCTGGCAAACGGTACGAGTATTGTAACAGAGAGCATTTTTGAAAACAGATTTAAGTACGCTGACGAGCTGGCCCGCATGGGTGCCTGCATTAAAGTTGAGGGCAACACAGCTATCATCGACGGCGTGGAGAAATTTACCGGAGCAGAGGTTTCCGCACCGGACCTTCGTGCCGGCGCAGCACTTGTTATTGCAGGTCTTGCAGCAGAGGGTATTACTGTGGTAGATGATATCGTATATATTCTGCGCGGATACGAGGATTTCGATGGAAAGCTCCGCGGACTGGGCGCTGAGATTGAGCGTGTGAACAATGCAAAGGATATCCAGAAATTCCGGTTAAGAGCGTGAAAACAGTATAAAACAAATGTTGACAAAAGGACGCTGCAATAAAAGGTACCGTTCTTTTTATTTTATTTTACCTTATTGCGAAGAAATTGGCTTAAATTTTACTACTATTATTGTGAATTATTTTTATCTTTCAAATAATAAGAACTGACTTGACAAAAGAGATTTATCTGTGCTATATTCAACTACAGTTGTAGTGTGTAACTCGATTTTTGGAGGCATTAACTATACAAAACAGGAATTGTTTATGTGGGTTAGTGTCTCTTTTTTGTGCTCTGTTTTAGAAAAAAAGAGTACAGACCGGCTAAAAAGATGCAAAACCGCAGAAACTCTTCTTGTAAAAAGTATAAACTACACAAGGAGTAAAAAAATGAAGGACAAAATTTTTAGTGTTCTGCAGCGAGTGGGAAGAAGCTTTATGCTCCCGATCGCAATTCTTCCGGTAGCCGGACTTTTACTGGGAATCGGAAGCTCATTTACCAATGCAACCACAATTGAAACGTACGGTCTGACAAGCTTGCTCGGCAACGGCACAATTCTTCATGCACTGCTGGTGATCATGAACAGCGTAGGAAGTGCGGTGTTTGATAACCTGCCTCTGATTTTTGCGGTAGGTGTTGCAATTGGTATGGCAAAGAAAGAAAAAAGAGGTTTCTGCCCTGTCAGCCGTTATTGCATATTTCGTTATGAATACAGCGATTAACGCAATGCTGACTATTACGGGTCAGATTCTGGAAAACGGAGAAATTGCAGAATCCGTTCTTGAGGGAACGATCACTTCTGTCTGCGGTATCCAGTCACTGCAGATGGGCGTTTTTGGTGGTATTATCGTAGGACTTGGAGTAGCAGCACTTCATAATCGATTTTACCGGATCCAGCTTCCGAACGCACTTTCTTTCTTTGGAGGTACTCGTTTTGTACCAATTATTTCTACGATCGTCTATATGTTTGTGGGAATTTTAATGTATTTTGTATGGCCGGTTGTACAGAACGGCATTTATGCGCTGGGTGGCCTGGTAACCGGCTCCGGTTATGTTGGAACGCTGATTTTCGGTCTGATTAAGCGAGCACTGATTCCATTTGGTTTGCATCACGTATTCTATATGCCTTTCTGGCAGACAGCAGTCGGAGGTACCATGGAAGTGGCAGGACAGATGGTGCAGGGCGGACAGAATATTTTCTTCGCACAGCTTGCGGATTCTGCGAATGTCGCACATTTCAGTGCAGATGCAACGAGATATTTCTCCGGAGAATTTATTTTTATGATTTTCGGACTTCCGGGAGCGGCACTTGCCATGTACCATTGTGCGAAACCGGAGAAGAAAAAAAAGCAGCAGGCGGTCTGCTTCTTTCCGCAGCACTGACATGTATGTTAACAGGTATCACAGAACCACTGGAATTCTCGTTCCTGTTTGTTGCACCGGCGTTGTTTGTCGTGCAGGTTATTCTTGCGGGAACAGCTTATATGATCGCACACATCCTGAATATCGCAGTAGGTCTTACTTTTTCCGGCGGACTTCTGGACTTCTTCCTGTTCGGTATTCTGCAGGGAAATGCAAAGACAAGCTGGCTTCGGATCATTCCGGTTGGAATTATTTATTTCTTCCTGTATTACTTTATTTTCAGTTTTCTGATCAGGAAGTTTAACTTCAAAACTCCGGGTCGTGAGGATGATGATGTGGAAACCAAGCTTTATACGAAAGCAGATGTAAAAGCAAGAAAAGAGGCGCAGAACGATGGGGTGGCATCGGAAGATGCCATGAGTGAAGCAATCACAAAAGGTCTTGGCGGAAAGAAAAATATTTCGGATGTGGACTGCTGTGCAACAAGACTGCGCTGTACTGTTCATGATGCAGCGAGAGTCAGCGATGATATTTTAAAGGCGACAGGGGCATCTGGCGTTGTGCATAAAGGAAATGGTGTACAGGTTATTTACGGACCGAATGTAACTGTGATAAAATCAAATTTAGAGGATTATCTGGAAAAAGCTCCGAATACGTATGCGGAAGCAGAAAATACACCAACCCAAAAGAGGCGGAACCGACGCAGGAAACAAAAGAACAGAAGGTTGTGGATACGATTACTGTCTGCAGCCCGATAAGCGGACTGGCAGCCGACCTTTCTACTGCGCCGGATGAAGCGTTTGCGGAAAAGATGATGGGAGACGGCGCTGTTGTGACACCGGAAGATCCTTATGTGCGTGCTCCGGAGGACGGAGAAGTTGCGTTTGTTTTTGACACAAAACATGCAATTGGATTTGTAACCGATTCCGGGGTCAGCCTTCTGATTCATGTCGGAATTGATACAGTAAAACTGAACGGAGAGGGATTTGAGGCACTGGTAGAAAGCGGTCAGACCGTGAAAAAGGTGATCCGATGCTGAAGCTGGATCTGGAATATCTGAAAACACATGCGCCGTCGGTTACGTCACCGGTTCTTTGCACAGAGCTGGAGGAGAACCAGAGAATCCGTCTTTTGACAGACGGACCGGTAAAAGCAGGAGATCCTTTATTTGCGATTGAGATTCTCGCGTAAGCTGTGCCTTAAAAACGGGTGAGAAGAATGTACAGGATAGCAAAAACACTGAACCACAATTCATTTATTGGTGTGGAAGAAGAAAATAACCGGGAATATCTGGTCATGGGGAAAGGAATTGCATTTGGGAAAAAAACGGGACAGCGTGTACAGCCGGGAGACGATGCCCGCATTTATTCCCTGACAGAGATGACGGAGCGAGGAAATGCCAGAACCATTGTACAGGGCGTTTCTCCGCTCAGCCTGGAGCTGGCGAGTGCCGTGCTTGACGAGGCAGAAAAGGAATTTGGAAAAATTGACCGTTCCATCGTCTTTCCAATGGCAGATCATCTGGATTTTGCTGTCCGGCGGATTCAGAATGGAGAACAGATCAGCAATCCGCTGACAGATGATATCCGTGTGATGTTTTACAAAGAGTATAAAGTTGCTTCCTGTATCAGGGAGCTTTTAAAAGAACGGCTTCAGATCGAAATTGATGAACATGAAATCGGCTATCTTGCACTTCACGTTCATTCGGCAATTGTGGAGGAAAATGTTTCACAGGCCATGGAAGTGGCAAGAGCAGTCCGGGAGAGCATTTCTTTGGTGGAGCATATCACCGGGCATACCATTGATGTGATGTCGTTGTCATATAACCGTATGATGAACCATATCCGCTATATGGTTGCAAGAGCGGTCAGTGGGGAAAAACTGAAAGTAAATATGAATGACTACATGTCCGTAAAGTTTCCGAAAGCCTTTCAGGCGGCGAAACGAATCTGTGAGGAGATGGAAAAGAGGCTGAAACTTCCGATGGAGGAGATCGAAATTGGATATCTCGCTATGCACATAGAACGGATTATGGACAGAGAAGAAGGAGAATAAAAGCATGAAAACATTTGAATATACCATTAAAGATGAACTGGGAATCCACGCAAGACCGGCAGGAATGCTGGTAAAGGAGGCAAAAAATTTTGCATCGGAATGCACCATCACAAAAGATGGGAAAACGAAAAAACTTACTCAGCTGATGATGCTGATGTCACTTGGCGTAAAGCAGGGAGATACCGTAACCGTTGCAGCAAACGGAGAGGACGAAGATGCAGCGATTGAGACGCTGAAAGCGTTTTTCGAAGCAAATCTGTAAAAAGTACGCTCGGAGGATAAAAATGCAGTATTTTCAGGGGAAATCCGTATATAAAGGAATTGTTATGGGACCGGTTGCGGTTCTTAAGAAAAATGATTACCAGGTCAAAAGAGCCCGGATTGAAGATCCGGAAGCAGAAGTAAAACGTGTGAAAGAAGCCGTGGAGGTTTCGAAAAAACAGCTTGGCAGACTGTATGACAAGGCAGTCCGGGAAGTTGGAGAGGCAAGTGCGGCGATCTTTGAAGTACATCAGATGATGCTGGAGGATGAGGACTATCTGGATTCTATTGACAACATTATCCGTACAGAGAATGTAAATGCAGAGTATGCAGTAGCAACAACCGGCGATAATTTTGCAGAGATGTTTGCAGCTATGGATGATGAATATATGAAGGCTCGTTCCGCAGATGTAAAAGATATTTCCGAACGTCTGGTCCGCAATTTAAGCGGCGAGGGAGATAACGACCTGAGTTCTATGGAACCATCTGTTATAGTGGCAGACGATTTAAGTCCGAGTGAAACTGTACAGATGGACAAAGAAAAAATACTTGCGTTTGTGACTGTGCATGGATCTACCAATTCTCATACTGCGATTCTTGCGCGAATGATGAATATTCCGGCATTAATCGGCGTCCCGATGGATTTAAACGGTCTGAAAACAGGCATGACGGCCGTTGTAGACGGTTTTTCAGGTCAGGTTATCTTTGAGCCGGAGGAGGATGTGCAGAAGGAAACCGAAAAAAGAATGCAGGAAGAAGCAGAAAAACAGAAGCTTCTTGAGGAGTTGAAAGGAAAAGAAAATATTACGCCGGATGGCCGTAAGATCAACATCTATGCAAATATCGGCAGTGTTGGTGACCTTGGCTATGTGATGGAAAATGATGCCGGTGGAATCGGACTTTTCCGAAGCGAATTCCTCTATCTTGGAAGAAATGATTTCCCAACGGAGGAAGAACAGTTTCAGGCATATAAACAGGCCGTGCAGACCATGGCAGGCAAAAAAGTGATTATCCGTACGCTGGATATCGGGGCAGATAAGCAGGTAGATTACTTTAATCTTGGAAAAGAAGAAAATCCGGCGCTTGGGTACCGTGCAATCCGGATTTGTCTGAAACAGCCGGAAATTTTTAAAGCGCAGCTTCGCGCACTGTTCCGCGCAGCCGTTTACGGAAACCTTTCTGTCATGTATCCGATGATCACATCAACAGAAGAGGTAGAAAAAATCTACGCAATTGTTGCAGAGGTAGAGGAAGAGCTGAAAGCACAGGAAGTGCAGTATAAAATTCCGGAGCAGGGCATTATGATCGAGACACCGGCTGCCGTGATGATCAGCGACCGTCTGGCGGAAATGGTGGATTTCTTCAGCATCGGAACGAATGACCTGACTCAGTATACCCTGGCGATTGACCGTCAGAATGAGCAGCTGGATGATTTCTACAATCCACACCATGAAGCGGTTCTTCGGATGATTCGTATGGTGGTGGAAAATGCTCACAAATGCGGAAAATGGGCAGGAATCTGCGGGGAGCTCGGTGCAGATCTGACATTGACGGAGCAGTTTGTACGAATGGGAGTGGATGAGCTTTCTGTTGCTCCGTCCATGATTCTGAAGCTGCGGAAGATTGTCCGCGAGATGAAAGCAGAAGAGTAGAAGAAAAGATACAGCAGATAAGAAAAGAAACCATAGAGCGGATTTTCGGTACAGCGAAAGAACAGCATGGATTTCGATATACACAATATGTAGGAACAGCATGGATGGAAGTCAACTACCCATGACCTTTAGGTCGTGGGTAGTTGACTGGAAACACCATTATTTCCTTGATTACCTTACCTATACGAGTGAGTATATGAAAAATTACACATTTTAAAAAAATTAATTTTCAGCAAGTTAAATAAAATCTTCAGAACTTTATTGTAAAACGCTATATATTGTAAAAAAAATAACAGGCATGTTACAATAGTTTCAAGAAAATAACAAAAATTTAAAATAATAGAGGTGTTTCCCATGAACTAATTTAGAAATGATAAGTTGAAGCAAAGATTTAGGATAGATAATAAGGAGGCACTATTATGAAAATAAGACATGCCACAGCTTTATTACCATTGATTCTTTTGGTCGGTTGCGCATTAAATGGAGAAAATCAAATCAGAAAACTAGATTTGAAAGGACTTTGTACAAAAGAACAGATTTTTCAGTATGAAGATTTTAGTTGGGGAATGGATACAGAAGAAACTTTTAATCAAAGTTCTTTAAAATTTGATGAGAAAGATTTGGGACAGACCCAAGATAGCGCAAAAACATATACAAGTGAAGAGGAACTTTCTCTTGACAATGCAAAAGCGAACATGAATCTGGAATTTTCCAATGATCAATTAAATCAAGTGTCATTTACTTTCTATCTTGAGAAAGATGCGAAAGAATGGATTCAAAAAGAAGTCGATGAACTGAATTCTTTTATATGGAGACGTAGAGACAACTGGATTAGATAACCAGACTTACCAGTGGAGTGGGGAACAGAATACCGTTCTACAAATGGTGGTTTTTTCAAAAAATGATGAAAAGGCTACTGTTATTTTGAGTGTAGCATCATTTGAATATTCCATTGGATCATAGTGTAAGTTTCCCTCCCTAGGAGCCTGTGAAAAAAAGCATAAATTTAATTTCTTAAAAGAGTTGTATACGAATGTAGAATGATGTATAGTATTTGCGAGAGGCACCTTCTTTCGTAAATGTTGCAATGTTTGTTTAGGCACTTTCATTATACAACACGAACGATTTAAGGTGTCTTTCTTTTTTTATGCAAAATCACGAACTTGCTCACTTATAGTACAAAAGATAAACCGATCATCTTCGCATTCCACGGATATCCGACTCTGATCCACGAGCTGACCTATGAGCGTCACAACCACAACATGTCCGTTCACGGCTATCAGGAGGAGGGTACCATTACAACTCCATTCGATATGCGTGTACAGAACAAGATTGACCGTTTCAAGGGTGCTCACCTGATCCAGAAGATGAACGACAAACTCATCGAGCACAAACAGTACATCGCTGAGTACGGTCAGGACCTCGAAGAGATCCGCAACTGGGAGTGGCATAAATAAGATCTGCTGATCTTTCCATGACCTTGAAATCTTTCATAACAAAAATAAGGAGGCGTTTCTGCAATCCGAAAGGAGAGCGGGGACGCCTTCTTTTTTTGCACTTTTTGTCAGAAATGCTCAAATTTATAATGTTTTATTTTAATAAAAAATAAAATTTATACAAATAATTGTAATGAAATAAGGAAAATTTTAAGAAAGTATGGTATAGTATGAGTACTAATGAAAATTTTTTTGCGCATTCCCGGACGGAAGAAGGGAAGGAAAAAGAGATTTGAAAAAAAATGGAAGAGAAAAGGGCTATGAGATGAAGAAAAGCAGATTTACAGACCGGACAAAATGGAAGATCATCATCGTTCTGATGGTTGGAATGGTCGTTGTGGCACTGTTTCTGCAGGCAGGGATTCTGATGTACGTCAACAGTAAAAATTTGGACAAGACGTCACAGATGCTGCTGGATCAGTCGATCAGCATTATTGAGAAAAATCAGAAGAATGAGATAGATCTGATCAGGTCGATGAAGGAAGATTATGTTATCCGTGCGCGGGCAGTGTCGTACATTCTGGAGTCGAGGCTGGAAGCGGAAAATGATACGGAGGAGCTGCAGAAAATCGCGTCGCTGATGTCGATTGACGAAATTTATCTGTTTGATGCGACGGGAAAAATTTACAGCGGAACAAAACCGGAGTACTATGGATACAGCTTTGACTCCGGCGAGCAGATGGAGTACTTTAAGCCGATGCT